>Ga0209168_10000292_pt1 | contig 54492 bp, 40 predicted proteins | sample Coa_R1_FD_187156 | JGI IMG/M metagenome (GOLD analysis project Ga0209168, IMG submission 187156) | Surface soil microbial communities from Centralia Pennsylvania, which are recovering from an underground coalmine fire - Coalmine... | ecosystem: Environmental > Terrestrial > Soil > Unclassified ...
AACAACGCGAAACGTACTCTTGCCGAGCACTAGTGGACCTATGGACCGGGCAAGGGTGATGACATCGGATAGATTCAGATCGCCGGTTGGATTCTCCTCTGTCCGGCTGCGCTGACGATCGCTCACGCCTCTCGTATCACCGATGCAGTATGTGATCCTGCTTGACGCCACGGTGATTGGTTCCCAAAAACGCTCCAGATTGGATGGCTGCTTGAAGAGCTTCACGCGTCCGATGCTGAAGCCGGCAAACGCGCCGAAAAGCAAAGCGATCGCGATCAAAATCCGATAACGCGCGGTAACCCCAAACGGCGCTCGTTCGGTATCTCTCCAGGTGGCGAGATCTCCGGAAGATGGCTCAGTTTTCCGGGCCGAGATTGGTTCTGAGGCTACGTTTGTCTGGGGCGAGGCAGGCTCACGGAACGACGGCACATAGGAACCAACCGGCAGTTCGATGACTAACTCCCCTGCATGATCAGGGTTGTAATAATACTGGATAAGTCTCTTCCGCACTTCAGCTGCTGTGGTGCGAACCACCGGATCAAGGTTCACGTCATAGCTTGGATCTCGTCCAAAGGCCTCGACGCCGATCGTCCGCTCTTTTAGATCCCCGGCGTTGCCTTCGAGGCTTTGCTCAACCGTGTACGCGAGAAGCACCGGGTACCGCTTGCTGTTGGTAAATAGTGGATGCGCGAGAATGCGCCGCAACTGCTCACGAATTAATGCGGCTTGCGGCAAAGATTCCGCCCCGTTCAGCGCCTTCTCGTATTGCGGCGACAATGACATCCTCGATGGCACGCTAGATGCAGGTGCTGTCATTATACGTTTCTCCGACCGGGCGATTGCCATTCGGGATGTAGAGAGAAGAGTAGCTAAGCTTTCGCCAAGTCAACTGCGAAACAAAGCCTTAGACGTTTCGTCCCTCGAGAAGGTGAGCTGCCAACACCTCCGGGGACGACCTGGCCTCCGACGACGCTAGGGAAAGAAAAAGACGGGCGATGTCGCCCGTCTCTCGTTTTTGAAAGCTGATAGCTGACACCTGAAAGCTGACAGCTAGTTGATGTCAAACTGTTCCTGGTGTACTGCCGGATCGCTCTTCACAATAATCGTCCGCTTGGTCATTTCTTCCATCTCGTTCAACAGACGGGCGTTGTTGGTCTTCAACTCCTTGGCGACGTCCGGATGCACGCGCAGCATGACATCCTCATGCTCCAGGTGCTTGGCAATCTTGCGCATCTCGACGTAGATCTCATTGCAGATCGTCGTTACCGATTTCACGTAGCCGGTCGACTGGCAATACGGACACGGCGCACCGATCGTGCGTTCGAGCGATTGCTTCACACGTTTGCGAGTAATTGCCACCAGGCCGAAATCGTTGAACTGCAGTGTCTTCGAAGGAGCGCGGTCATGCCGGAGCTCTTCTTCCAGAGCCTGCATGACGCGTTGCCGGTTGCGGCGTTCGTCCATATCGATGAAATCGATGATGATGATGCCGCCGAGATCGCGCAGCCGGATCTGCCGCACAATCTCTTTGATGGCATCGACGTTGGTCTTGACGATCGTGTCTTCGAGCCGGGCGGTCTTGCCGACATATTTGCCCGTGTTGATATCGATCGCAACCAGCGCTTCGGTCTGGTTGATGACGATGTAGCCTCCGCTCTTCAGCCAGACTTTCGACTTGAGCGCCTTGTTCATTTCTTCTTGCAAACCGAACTGCTCGAATAGCGGCGTCTCTTTCGTGTAGAGCTTGACGCGTTTGACCATCCCCGGTTGAAAGCGGTTGAAGAAGCGCAGAATGCGTTCATACTCCGCTTCGGTGTCGACCCAGATCACGGAAAAGTCGGAAGTGACCTGATCGCGTAGCACACGTTCGACCACGTTCAAATCGTGGTAGATCAGAGCGGGTGACTTGGAATTCTCTGCCCGATTCTTGATGTCCTGCCACAATCCTTTGAGGAAGCGAATGTCAGCGCGGAGCTCTTCTTCACTCGCGCTCTGCGCGGCCGTGCGGACGATGAATCCGCCGTGTCCGTTTTCGCGTTCGCTCAGAATAATTCGCTTCAGACGCTGGCGTTCTTCCTCGGAAGAAATTTTTCTAGACACGCCGGTGTGATTGACTGTCGGCATATACACCAGGAAGCGGCCCGGCAGGGCGATGTGGCTGGTAATACGCGCGCCCTTCTTGCCGATAGGTTCCTTGGCAATCTGAACCAGAATTTCCTGGCCTTCCTTCAGCAAATCACTGATCAGCGGAACCGGAGCTGATTCGCGGCGACGAAAACGGCTGCGGCCTCCGCCACGGCGACCTCGGTCTCCACCACGACGTTCGTAGCCCGGACGCTCGAAGCGTGGACGCTGCGTCCGCTGCGTGTAACCGGCGGTTGCGGCCGGAGCACGAACCTCGGCGCGAGCATCAACCGTGCCGTTGCCCCGGGCCTCGGCGTCGAGGAGTGCTTCTGCCTGGGCCTGGGCCTCTTCGAGTTCCAATTCTTCGCTGTCTTCCTCACCCTCGGCCGGCGTTGCCTCGGGTTGTGCCTCGCCAGATTCGGAAATCGAAGCCATGTGAATCTCGGTCACCGCTTCACGTGCGTCGCCATTCAAGTGGTCCGGCTGATCGGCTGCGCGAGTTTCCTCTTCGAACTCGTCATAGCTGTCATCGGACGAAGCCTGGTAGTGGACCGTGTCGACCTCATCCTCTTCGATGGTTTCTTCTTCCATTGTGCCGGGAGCGGCAAAGACCGGAGTTTCGTCTTCGCGCGACGGACGGGCCGGAGAATCGATATGTTCGGCCAGCGGAACCAGTAGTTCGTCCGTTCCATGCTGCATCCCGTCTTCCCTCGGGTCGCTGGCTGCTTCTGCTTCAACGGAAGTCGAAACTTCAGGAGGCCAAACATGAGCGGGCGCCGCTGGCTCTTGGGCAGGACGGAACTCCTGATTCCAGTTTGTGGTGGTCACTGCCGACTCGGCCGGCTCTTCAGACAAAGGCTGCTTTTCTTCGTGCTCTTCGTGCAGCGGCTCGCTGCTGTGAAGAGACTGGGTGGTGTCTCCAACGGCGAAAATGGGTTCGTCTTCAGGGAAGGTAGCAGCAATCGGAGCTGCGGGGTCGGCGTCAACTTCCGACGAAACGTCGCCGGATAGTTTGGCGGCTTGCGGCTCCGTAACCGCAGGTTGAGAAAAGCGCTGGTACTTGGAAATCGACTCTCCGGGCAAAAGGATCGGTTGATATCCGGCAGGAGGTCCTGACGGTCTCGATGGCGTCGCTTCTACCGGACGGCTGGACGGCCGCTCCGGTGCACGATCTCCCCGGTCACTTCCACGCTCTGGTCCACGATCTCGACCATCGCGACGTCCGCCACGGCGGCGCCGACGACCGCCACGCCATGCGCCACGGTCCCGGCCGGCATCTCCGCCGCCATTCCCAGACTCCGTGGCCTCAGATGTGGACGCTGCGGAGGGGGCCTCGGCTACGCGATCGGCTTCGAACGTTCCCTCGTCCGTATCAGTCTGCAAAATGGGTTCAGGGCTTCCGCCCTCGGTGGCATCGCTGTCAGCTACCGCCCGTACCGGCTGCGGGCGCAAATCCTGCACGGCGCGATTCGCCGGGACGACCTCGGTCAAATCGTCGTCGTGCTCTTCCAACTCCATGAAATCAGAGACGTAAAGGAATGCGTCCCGTTCGAGGCCAATGTCTACGAAGGCCGATTGCATGCCGGGTAGCACACGGGTGACGCGCCCTTTGTAGATGGATCCAGCTAAGGTGTACTCATTCTCGCGCTCAAGATAGACTTCCGCGAGCAGATCGTCTTCTACCAGCCCCACTTTGGTTTCGTGGGGCGTAGAAGACACAAACAGTTCTTTATTCATTGAACACTCCGCTTTCCGCCGGCTCCTTCAAGGAAGCCAGTCGGAGTTCACCATGGGCGGAGCAAGATTGTACGTGGGAGGATCCGATGCGGCGAGGTTACCCCAGATGGGGGCGGCGTGAACAGGAGATCGACTCTCCCGGCGCACTCCGCTGCGTAAGTTTAGAAATCTTGTGCACTTATCGCTTTAACTTCCGCTGGGGTTGTGACCGCACTCTCAGACCATATTGGTCGGGGGGCCGTTCCCTGCCCAGCTGTTCCGCTTCAATCCTGCCCGGCACTCACTGCTCTGCTGCCGGTGACATTGCCCTCTTAACGCGAGGGCGATCGATATTTTTGGGGCTGCGCCTCCAAGGCACAGCTACTACGTCCTGCCGTCTTCCCTGTCTGTTCCCATCTTCGCCAGCCGGCTCACCCAGCTAGTTCACAAAACGGCGCATACGAACATTCATAACCATCCCCAGCGCCAGGAACATAAACAACACGGAAGACCCGCCGTAACTCATGAGCGGCAGGGGTATTCCAGTGACCGGCATAAAGCCAACCACCATGCCGACATTGACCAGGATATGGAAGCTAAGCACAGCGACCACACCCATCACCACGAACGTGCCAGCGCGGTCGGGCGCTGTTTGCGCGTTCTGGGTCAAACGCATCAGCACAATGAAGTATAGCAGCAGAACCCCGAGAGCGCCTACGAATCCATGTTCTTCGGAAAACGCGGCGAAAATAAAATCAGTTTGTGGGACAGGAAGGAAAGCCCCGTGTGTTTGCGAGCCTTTCCCACCCCACAACCCTCCGGAACCCACGGCAATCATGGATTGCTTAACTTGGTACCCGGCTCCTTGCGGATCCGAATCGGGATCCTGATAACTGGTCAGCCGCTGCTTTTGATACGACTTCAAAATGTGCACCTTAGGGACGTAAAAAACGACCCCAATGCCTATCACACCCAGGAGAAAAACTGCCAAACCCTGTCTCCATTGCAACCCACCCAGGAACATTCCCATGGCCGCGATGGGAATGTAAGTGAGCGCAGTACCGAGGTCCGGCTGCTTTAGAACCAACAGCATTGGGATACCGACGATGGCCCCGGCCTTCACGAAATCGGGCCACGAAAGCTCCCGTTGCCGCATGTCGGCAAAGAACTTCGCTACGGCGAGAATCAGGATGAGTTTTACCCACTCGGAAGGTTGAAAGTGGTTGCCGCCGGGCATCTTGATCCAGCGCTTGGCTCCCAAAGCTTTTGTGCCGAACACCAGTACGGCCATCAAGGACGCGACTGAGGCAATGTAGAACCAATGGATCTGGTCGAGGAGAGCTTGATAGTTGACCAGGCTGATCAGGAACATCGCGCCTAGACCGCCGAGAACCCAATAGATCTGCCTTACATCCGAGCCGGCGAACTTGGTGTGCATGGTGGCGCTGTGAATCTCCATTACACCGAGCCCGCAGATCAAGAGCACGAAGCCCATCAGGACCCAATCAAAATCGCGATATGAGACGTAACGTGCCATGAAATCAGTTTCTTGCTTTCAGCTCTTAGCTCTTAGCTCTTAGCTCTCAGCTTCAGCTTTTACTTTTGGCTTTTGCTCCGGGCTCTTAGCTCCTTGAGTGTTCCGCACCGTTCGCCCCGACCATGTCACCCTGAGCGGCAGCGAAGCTGGCGCGAGGGACCTTACGAAGGCAGCAAGCGGCGATGCAGCGAACAAGACCGCAAACCTGTCTGCCCGTTTGCAACTACCGCATCCCCGGTGCAGCCGTCGCCAATACCGGTCGTTTCCTTGCAACAGGGATGGCGGCATGCCCGGCCTGCAGGCCATCTTTGTCGCCATCGTCATCAGGAGCACTCCAGAGCGCGCCCATATCTACGGCGCCGGAATTCTTGGGCTTCTCCACCATCTTTTGCGGAGTGCGTTTCTGTTTGTCGACGTAAGCCTTGATCACCTGCGTCGCCAACCGCGCCGCGAGCCTGCCATGCTCGCCGCCTTGGAAGAGAACGCAAACCACGATGTCGGGATTACGGCGCGGCGTAAATCCGACGAACCACCCATTCTGCGCCAGATCTTCGGCATTCTTGAACTTTGCTCGAGTCGCAAGTGAGACCACCTGCGCCGATCCCGTCTTACCGGCGATGTCGATTCCAGGTATGTGCGCGGAAGGCGCAGTTCCTTCCGGCAGCAAAACGCGCGACATCGCATCTGTAATAAAGGTCCATCCGTCCGGATCAAGCGTAACCTGTTTCACATCCGTGATGTGGCTGGTTTCAACGTAACCGGGTGGCATGTCGGACGGATTGATCACATGAGGAACCACCATCCTCCCGCCCATAGAGATTGCGCTAACAGCGCGCAAGAGCTGCACTGGGGTGATCGCGATTGCGCCCTGACCGATGCCGACTGAGATGGTTTCTCCCGCGAACCACTTTTGCTTGAAGTTGCGAATCTTCCATTCTTCTGATGGCATTACGCCGGTGACCTCGTTCGGGAGGTCTATGCCAGTTTTTTGACCGAGGCCAAAATCGGTTGCATATTTCGCAATGCGGTCAATTCCCAGCTTATTCGCCAGGGTGTAGAAGAAAACGTCGCACGACTGATAGATGGCTTTTTCGAGGCTGACCTCGCCATGTCCACCTTTGACCCAGCAGCCGAAGCGGCGGCCATAAAATTCCGCGCCGCCTGTGCAATTTACATGCATATCCTGCGCGATGTGTTCCTGCCATCCGGCCACGGACATAATGATCTTGAAAGTTGATCCAGGTGCGAGCTGTGCCTGAATTGCTTTGTTCAGCAGCGGCTTGTCGGGGTCGTTGACCAGCTTGTTCCATTCATCGCGCGAAACGCGGACGGCAAAATCGTTCGGATCGAATGTCGGCCCGCTCGCCATCGCAAGAATCTCGCCGGTGTGCGGGTCCATCGCCACAACGGCTCCGTTCTTGCCTTCCAATGCCTCTTCGGCGGCGATCTGCAGATCGATGTCCACCGTCAGTTTCAGCTGTTTTCCCGGGATCGCCTCAGTCTCACCGAGTCGTCCGACTTCGCGACCATGGCTGTCGACCAGCGCCTGCCGCGAACCATTCGTCCCCATGAGCAGCGAATTGTATTGCCGCTCGACGCCGGAGATTCCAACGACGTCGCCCGGGTTATACAGTTCGAACTGCGGCTGGTTGAGCATGTCGTCCGTGACTTCGCCGACATATCCAATCAGGTGCGCCATGAATCCGTTGCGCGGATACAGACGGCGATGCGCCATTATCGTGTCGAGTTCGGGCAATTCATTGCGATGCGCTTCGATAAACTGCAACTCGTCGGGAGTGATATCTTCTTTCAGAAAAATCGGCTGGTACTGCGGCATCAAGGCAAAGTGCCGGATGCGTGCTCGAACTTCATTGGGATCGAGATGCAGTCCCTGCGCAATCAGATCGGCGTCGGCATTCAGATCACGCGTGGAATCGCGCAGCAACAGCGCCGAGAATGACGGGTAGTTATCGACGATGATGCGGCCTTCGCGATCGAGAATCTTTCCTCGTGGCGCGAGCACAGGAACATTGCGAATGCGGTTTTTTTCCGCAGCCAGCGAATAGTAATCCGCCTGCATCACCTGCAGTCGCCACAGTCCGTAAGCAAGGATCAGGAAGATGCCCAGGATGATGTATTGGGCCGCAGTGAGGCGGATTCCGGAAACTTTTTCGTCGCGGCCAAACATAGTCAGTACCCAGTACCGAGTACCCAGTACCGAGCGGCTCGCGGCGAGCCTCTGTCACTGCGGCAAACGTGGGTCAACGTGGTCGGGATTACGTCTATTGTATTCCTCACAAATGGTGTATCCGCAACAAGGGGATAACGAAGGTCACTGTGTTTTTGCGCGCTCTAACTGGGTACTAGCTATCCGGTACTGGGTACTGCTTTTTCACGTTCTCTGCTTGAACCGGTCGAGCAGGAAGTACAGGAACACGCCGATAAAGGCATTTACCAGTCCTGCCAGGATGCCGTGCGGCCAACTCCAGGTCTGAGTCATGTTGACCATGCCGCGGGCCACCGTGAAGTAAACCGCGGAATGCACCAGGTAGAACCCCAAAGTCACCAGGAAGCGTGCGCCCGCGTTCTCCACATCGAGCTTTACCCCTAAGGACGACGCGCCATAGCCGACAACGGTCTTGGCAATGCCATAAATGCCGATCGGATTGTGCCCCAACATGTCCTGCGCCAAGCCGATGAACGCACCCGTGAATAGGCCGGCGATAGGACTTCTGCGTGCCATTGCGAAGAAAATCGTGACCAGCAGCGGCAAGTCGACGTAAACGGCGAATCGGGGAAATCGCAGCGGGATAAAGGCTTGCAGAAACAGCGCCAGCAGCGGAACTCCAATCGTGACCGGAATGCCGAACCGGTAAACTTCAACTTGCTCCCCGGATGTATATGTGATCGGCACGTTATTGGGGGCTATCTTCCTGGGCAGGAGGCTGCGAGTTGGGTTGCGCTGTTACCGCCGGTTTCTGTTCGTTATTCGGTACGGTCTGAATGGATAGCGGCTTGGCTTGAGTCGAAGCGTCCGTAGTGGTCTTCGGCTTCGTATTTCGGATTGGCCCGAAAGCAGCGGGCGGGGTTCCTGCATCACGTTGAGACGCGGTCGGCGTCAGTTTGGTTCCAGTTTGCTGAGTTCCTGTTACGCTGGGCTTCGTGCCAGAGGGCGCCGCATTGGTAGGTGGTTTCGTCGGAGCAGTTCCCGCTGCGGAAGCAGGCTTGACGGAGCCAGAAGCCGTGGGACCGGATGCCGCAGAGATTGCCTTCGGATCGGTCGCGGGCTTGTCGGGCACCGAAGGGAGCCGCTGCGCCAGGATATCGGCCGCACGTACGCGCACATGATCCTCGGCGGTGGCTTGCCTCTCTTGTTTCTCGACCAAAACCAGAACTTCTTCGAGCTTGCTGAGGTCGGCTGCCGGCCTGATCTTGATGTTAAGGAACAGATCCTTGCCGGTCCCAACTTTTGTAACCGTGCCTACATGCAATCCTTTGGGAAAAATCTGATCTCCGCCGCTGGTCAGTACGGTTTCGCCCGGCTGAACAGTTTCATCGCTCATAATGCGTTCCAGAACGACTTCGCCGTTCGGGCTTCCGCGAAGTACACCCTGCAAACGAGAATTCTCCAGAATTGCGCCAACTCCGCTCGACTGATCGCTGATCAACAGAACCTGCGCCTCATTCGGATAAACCAGCAGGACCTTTCCGACGATTCCGTCGGCGGTGATGACAGCCATGTCCCGATCGATCCCGGCTTTCTTCCCCTTGTCGATGTATACGACGCGAGATAGATCGCTTCCGCTCGATCCGATGACTTGCGCGGCAACAGTCTTCGCGATGAACTGTTCCTTAAAGGCAAGCAGGTTTTGCAGACGTCGCGCCTGGGAGGCATCTTCGGTGAGGCGAACCTGCTCCAGCCGCATCTGCTCAATCTGCTCTTTGAGCTGGCGGTTTTCCGCACGCACTCCGCGAAGATAGAAATAGTTGTGCCAGACATTGCCCGAGCTGTTCTGAATCCAGACGATCCCACGCTCGAACGGCGAGATGGCTCCTACCGCCCAAATGCGGATCAGGCGAGTGTCCTTTTCTTCAGTGTTGCTGTTGCCGCGCTTCACCTGCACCGCAAGCCCGAGCACCTGCAGAAACAAGACGCCGACCAGGATGATCAGGTTGCGATAGCGGCCGAGGACGGATTCCATAAACTAGGGGCTAGGGATTAGGGGCTAGGGGTCAGTGGGATTTTCCTGGCCCCTGACCTCTGGTCCCTGACCCCTTCGTTATTCAATCGAGATTTTTCTCAGCAGCTTGAAGTCCGAGAGCATTTTGCCGGTACCGAGCACCACGCTGCATAGCGGATCGTCGGCAATCGAGACCGGCAGCCCGGTTTCTTCGCGGATACGTTTATCGAGATTCTTCAGCAGCGCACCACCGCCCGTCAGCACAATGCCGCGGTCGCTGATGTCGGCCGAAAGCTCGGGAGGCGTCCGCTCGAGTGCCACGCGAATCGCGTTCATGATGGTTGAAACACATTCGCTCAACGCTTCCCGAATTTCGCCGTCGTCCACCGTAATGGTCTTGGGCACGCCTTCAATCAGGTTGCGCCCCTTGATCTCCATCGTCATCGGCTTATCGAGCTGATGAGCGGATCCGATTTCCATCTTGATCTGTTCCGCCGTGCGCTCGCCGATCAACAGGTTGTATTTACGTTTCAGATAATTCATGACTGCTTCGTCCATCTGGTTGCCAGCCATACGCACGGAACGCGAGTAGACGATGCCGCTCAGAGAAATTACTGCGATGTCGGTCGTGCCTCCGCCAATGTCGACCACCATGTTGCCGCTCGGTTCGGTGATGGGAAGGCCTGCACCGATCGCCGCCACCATGGCCTGCTCGACCAGATGCACTTCGCTGGCCTTTGCGCGGTAGGCGGAATCCATGACCGCGCGCTTTTCTACCTGCGTAATTTCCGAAGGCACGCCGATCACGATCCGCGGATGCACCAGCATCTTGCGGTTGTGCGCCTTCTGAATGAAGTAGTTCAACATCTTTTCGGTGACTTTGAAGTCGGCGATCACGCCATCTTTCATCGGCTTGATCGCGACGATGTTGCCGGGCGTGCGGCCCAGCATCTCCTTCGCCTCTTTGCCAACGGCTTCGACTTCGCCCGTGTTTTTGTTGATGGCGACAATCGAAGGTTCGTTGACTACGATGCCCTTACCGCGCGCATATACGAGCGTATTGGCTGTCCCGAGATCAATGGCCAGATCGCTGGAGAAAATACTGAACAGAGACCGGAGGTTATGGTTGCGCGTCGCGGCGGAATGAAATCCATTGTTTGACATGACGAATAGTCCGTCTTTCTACAATGCTGCCTTCCCGGGACTTTTCCCGGCGGCTCCTTATCTTTTTAGGGGTGGCCCTTCCATTCTACGTGATACCTGCCAACCCTGCTTACGTGTCATCCTGAGTTAGGCCTTTTGTGCCGGACCAAGGATCACTTGCTGCTTGTCGCCCTGCGACGCCCGCTTTTTTGGCACCGAAGGATCCATGCGAGCCGCGCGAAGCAGCGCGTTCTTTGCGCTGCAAGAATCGCTCGTTTGGCTCGCTTCCTTACTGAATCACTATCTTCTTCTGCTGCGTATTCACTCCGCCCGCCGCCGTCTGGGCCGTTACCGTAATCACCGCTTCTCCCGACGGCAGTGGCGGCGTGAAGTAATGGAACTGGCCGTCCGTGGTCACCATGGGAACTTCGCTGCCATTGACCATCACGCGTGCGCCAGTCTGCGTCTTGCCGGTCACCTCGATCACGTGCCCGTGTTGAACGAACGGGTCCAACTCCAGTTGAATGGCTTCCGTTTCCTTCCCCGCGGAAATGATATTGAACCGGTTCTTCTCACTCTCGACCGACTCTTTCCCCGCAGCGTCATAAGACTGCACCATCCAGTAATAGACGCCCTCGCCCAGGTTCGTAACGGTCACCGCCGCTGTATTCACCTTTTTGTCAACGAGTGTAGAGGAAAAATATGGGTTGCGGGAGATACGAAGGCGATACCCAACTGCATTGGTCATCGCGGTCCAGGAGAACTCAACATCCTTTGTGTTCTCTCCGTTCGAAAATAGCGGAGCCATGTTCGCGGGAGCGATTGGCGTTGGAGGCCCAATCTCCTTCGCCTTCTCCAAGTGACCTTGCTGGCCCTGGAAGCTGACCTTTTCCCAATTGGCCAGTTTGACGGTCTCGCCATTGCGCGTGACTTCGCCAGTACCCTTCTTCATCAAGATTTCGTGCTGATCGCCACTGGGGTCGTTATGGACCTGCGCCGCCGATTCTGGCGCAAGCGAGGCCGTTGCTCCATCCACTATCACCGTCGATTTCGATCCCTGACTGTAAGTCGCAGTCGAAAGATCAACCGTGCCTGTGCTCACAGCGACGGCCACATTGGTCTGCTGCTGATCGTTGGCCGAGTTCTCCTGGATCACAATCAACGAGTCTTGCTTCACGGTGTAACTGGTGCCGTCGTTAAAGACGACCTTGGCCATTCCCTCCGACCCGGTCTGAACCACGTCACCCTTTTCGAGCGGAATGTGATAATCGGCCGCAACCCAGGTATTCCCGGTTCCCTTCTTTACTCGGACGGTGCCGTCGAGCGCCGTGAAGTGCGCCTGCTGTGCGGTCACAACACCGCTGCCCGTTGTCGGCGCCATGCCGGCGACCTTCTCCAGCAACTTGTTCGCGACGCTGCCGGCACTCTTGAGACTGTTGTCAGTGAATTGCGGAAACGCGGCGTGCATCGCAAAAAAGAAGACAGCGAGCACTGCCAGAATCAGCAGCGCCACACTACGGTATGTGACCGTTGTCCACGCGACGTGGATTCCCGGTTTGCGATCGTTTGAAGACACTGGTCTCGAGAAACCTCAGCGAATATGGGCTTAAAGAAGAACTTAGCACAGGGAAAACCGAGGAAAAACACGGTAATAGGTTTGGAAGGTTACCGAAGTGCCCAGGGATAGCGATTTTTGAGTTCGAGCGCCATGAGGACATCTCTCATCCTGCTACTGCACAGCAAGACAAGCTCGCGCGGGGGCTGCCCTCATGCTGGCATAAGCGTAGTGAGGATTTTTCGTCAACAGTAGGCGAAAAACAGTCCCGTCTCGATCTCGAAATTCCCTCCAACCTTAAGGTGCACACAATACATCCAAGACCGCGCTTTAAGGTTTCCATGTCAGGGTCTCGCCACGAAAACACTGTGAGGTCTCTATGGTCGCCAAAAGACGCTTGTTCGCCCATCGCCGGCTTGTCCGCTCGACTCTATCCCTTTCCATCGTTCTCTTAGCCTTGCCAGCATGGACGCAAAGCTACAAAGTCATTTACGCATTTACCGGGCAAGACAAATTGAGTGCTGGATCGACGATTGCACGAGACAGCCTGGGAAACTTCTATGGAGCTTCAAACAATAGCCCCCGAATGTGTGCGGCGGGTAGCTGTGGGGCGATCTACAAGATCAGTCCGACCGGCATCGAGACCACATTGCATGAATTTACCGGCTCCCCAGACGGAGAGTACCCCAATGCCGTAGTTGTGGACAACACCGGAACGCTCTACGGGACTACCTATTACGGCGGTACGAGCACTTATCAATACTGCAACGACTATGGATGCGGCGTTCTTTTCAAGCTGACCAGCTCCGGTCACGAAACCATACTGCACAGCTTCGATGCACCACCCGGAGATGGTATTGTGCCGCAGGCGGGTGTCATCCTGGGGCCGAATCGCGTGTTGTATGGTACGACCACCTATGGAGGAACGGGAACTGGAAGGGAGGGCGATGGAACGATATATCAATTTGCGAATGGGAAAGAGAGTTTGTTGTACAGCTTCACAGGCGGAGTCGACGGCGGTTTGCCGAGCGCCGCCCTGCTGCTGCGTGGCGAAGCTCTGTACGGCACTGCAAACTTTGGTGGAACGGGACGATGCCTAACAACTTTTGGAACGGGCTGCGGCACAGTGTTCAAGCTTGACAGAAGTGGCGAGAGCACCTTGTATGAGTTCCAGAATGGCACTGACGGCGGTTTCCCTGCCGCCAGCTTGATCGCGGACAGCGACGGTAATCTCTATGGGACAACGGTGCTCGGCGGAGATCTTAATTGCGAAATCGGCGGACCACCCGCGGGCTGTGGAGTGGTCTTCAAACTGACACCAAGCGGTCAAGAGACCGTGCTGCACTCGTTCACGGGATCGACAGATGGAGCCTGGCCAAGCGACGCACTGGTCATGGACTCCGCTGGCAACTTGTATGGCACTGCGTATTATGGAGGCGATTCACAGTGCAACTACGGGATGGGATGCGGAACCGTGTTCAAGATTGACGCCGCTGGTCAGTTTTCCCTCATTCACACCTTCAAGGGCAGAGATGGAGCATTCCCCCGCGCGCTCATTGCGGGAAACGGAAAATTATATGGCGTCACAAATGGCGGGGGGCCCGGCGGGCTCTTTCTTACCGGAGTGATATACGAATTGACGCCTTAATAGCGAAACATTAAGTCGTCTGTATACGGGATGCCCCGTTTAGAGTGGAAGAAAGGCGCATCAGCGCCGCGCTGGAAGGTTCAACTCTTTGTTGCAGCAGTACGTGTGGCTCCTTAAATCGTTCGGGGTTGCCATCGCTCCGCACAACCTCCGCCCATCGAAAAGTGGGGACGGTGGCTGAGCTGGCCATTGCGCGACCATCATTCTGCTGACGGCGCCCGAAGGAAACTTCCTCTCTCTGATGTGAACAAGATTTCATCCTGCTTCCCGTTTTATTACTCAAGACCGATTACTAACGTGCCACAAAGCTCACTTCAACTTCCGCTCTCCCCGCTCCAACCTGCAATACGCTAAATAGGTTCGTTACAGCGCATTCGAGGCCCTTGCGAAGCACTTCGAGACTGATCTCTCCCGCAATGCATTCGCAATCGGCATTGGAAACCCGATTGCCCATACTGCTGCGTGTCAGAAATCGCTGGTTCGCCTATCCGCACTGGCCGCCAAACCTGTTGGCAGACCAGGGCTGCGGTCGCACATTGGTGTCGCCGAATTTCAAGTTTAGGAGTTGATTTCGATCATGAAACGCAGCCATTTCGTTCTCTCAGCGTTGTGCATTCTGAATCTCACGCTCCTGATCACCGCCTGCGGCGGCGGATCTCCCACTAGCAGTACCGGTAACGGTGGCACATCTAAGCCGAGCGTTACAACTTCGTCTGTTCCTACCGGCACTGTGGGCACTGCCTACTCGGCTACGCTGCAAGCAAGCGGTGGAACGGCGCCTTATAAGTGGTCACTGAAGTCGGGAGCTCTGCCCACGGGCATCTCTTTGGGTGTGGACGGCACTCTCAGCGGTACTCCTTCTGCTGTGGGAACTGCCGGCTCGCTGGTTTTCCAAGTGACGGATGCAGGCAACAACTCCGCAAGCTCGAGCAACCTAAGCCTCAAGGTGAATCCTGAGGCGCCGCCAGTAGTTCAAACGGCGACTCTGCAGAATGGCAACGTCGGGGTAGCTTATTCAACCACGCTGACAGCAACAGGCGGCACCAAGCCCTACACCTGGTCGGTCGCAGGAACTTTGCCGGCCGGCTTGGTCCTGGACACGAACACGGGCGCGATTACCGGCACACCCACGACGTCAGGAACTTCGGGCTCGTTGGTCTTTACCGTCACCGACTTCTACAAGACCGCGGGAGTTTCCGCTAACCTTAGCGTCAAGATCGATTCCCTCGTTCAAGTGACGACAACATCTCTGCCGAGCGGCACGCAGGGAACAGCCTATATGAGCTCTTTGGCGGCGACTGGCGGTTCTGGCGTTTATACTTGGTCTTTGAAGTCAGGAACTCTGCCGGCAGGTCTGTTGCTGAATCCGTCCACTGGTGAGATCAGCGGAACACCCACGACAGCAAGTATTTTTAACGGACTGGTATTTCAGGCGACCGACGCCGATACAGCTACCGGCGTTTCCGGAGCGCTCAGCCTTCAGGTGTACAACACCGCCGGTTGCAGCTCAGGCGCAGAGAGCAGTCTCGGAACTCAGCCCTATGCGTTCCTGATCAAAGGTTTCGAACCGAGCGCCGGCAACCTTGCTCCCGTGACAATACTGGGCAGCTTCACGCCAGACGGTCAAGGCGGCGTCACAGCAGGAGAGGAAGACATCAATAGCCCGAGTGGCGCTCAATCTTCGCTCGCGATCACTCCTGCGAGCAGTTCCTACTCACTTGGCCCGGACAATAACGGCTGCCTTGTATTGACCACCTCCGCCGGTACGACCAACCTTCACTTTTCTGTCAGCACTCCGAATGGGTCCAATGCGTTTACCCAGGGACATGTCATGCTCGACAACAGCAGCGGAGCTGGTACCCGTGGAACCGGTATCCTGCGGCTTCAAGACTCGACGGCATTTGCCACCGGCTTGACTGGAATGTACGCATTCCTGTTCGTTGGTACGGACGCAGCATCCGGAAATTTCGGCATGGCCGGATCATTCGCCGCTGGTAGTGGCAACATCACGAATCTGGCGTTCGATGCGGACGACGCAAGTACGCTGGCAACCGACATCACCGGCGGAACTGGTACGTATTCATCGACCGATGCCAACGGAAGAGGAACAGCATCAATGTCCGCGACCGTTTCCGGCAACTCCTACAACCTGAACTCGGTGTACTACGTCATCAATTCCACAGAGGCGCTGTTCGCGTCCACAGATCCGATTGCAACAAACGCAATTTGCAGCGGCCAGGCTTTCGCTACCGACAGCGCACAGTTCTCTGCGGCATACTTGCAAAACAACTATGTTGCTCATGCCATAGGATTGATGGCCGGCGGTATTCCCCAAGTCCTCATTATGACGGCGAGTTTCGATGGCGTCAGTGCGGGCAGTGGCTCTGTTTCCGAGGATCAGGGCGGTACCATTACAAGCTGGCTCGCAAGCGACAGTTATGCGGTTGATGCGAGCACTGGGCGGGTCACCTTCACAGGCACCTTTATTACGCCCGTCGGGTACCTGGTAACGGGGGTCAATGGAATCAGCGCAGTTCTGGTTGGTGACGACTTTCCGGCTACGGCCGCTATGTTGGAACCGCAACCGGCGAACTCGACACCGACCGCTGGGATCTACTCCATTGGAACTGATGTCGATGCTGACTTCCTCACTCCCAACCAGGTTGGCACGTTCAATCTCAGTTCGTCGAACTTCTCAGGGACGGAAAGCTTGAGCAATGCAATCTCGCCGTTCCTGGTGCAAAACCAGGCTACCTCCAGCTCATTCTCCATCGGAACGAACGGGACTGGCACCTTCTGGGGCGTTGCTGCTGTCAGCACCGGTTCGGTGATCTATTTCATCGACGAACGAGGCGGGACGAACGCACATCCTGCAATCATCTCGGTCACGAAGTAAGCCGAGTCATTACCAAAATCGGGCGCCCATCCTTTCGCGGGTTTCGTCTCGCGAAAGGGTGGGCACGCCTTTTTATCGCAAATTCTTCATCGATATTCCCGGGGCCACACCTCGCTACCACAACTACGCTCACAAATCTTCGCGTTCGGATCAGATATCATGGTCGCGCAACGGAAATCGCGAGCGGGCATCCGAAGCGCATTTGTTGACATGGCCTTGACATCTACTGACCTTGGGCAAACTACAATTTCTTGGCCGTTAACCTTCGCTTCGAGGACCTCCTGTGAAACGGTTTGGTCTGCCGGCTCTCCCTGACGCAATTCTTTCTGCCGTTATCGCTCTTTTGCTGATCGCGGGCGCGTCCGCACAATCCCCGAGTCCGAGCTTGCTCTTCAGTTTTCCTTGCAACGCAACCGGACAATGCCCCGACGGCTTTTTTCCCGTGTCGCTGGTCGAGAGTCCGGACGGTAATTTCTATGGCACAGCTGTGGGTGGAGGCGTTGGAATGAACGCCCAAGGCACGGTTTTCAAAATGACCCCGAGTGGCAATGTGTCGGTCATTTACAGTTTCGCCGAAGAGCCAAGTGGGCTCCTGCCCTATGGCTCAGCTCCCAACAGTGTGGTCGAAGGCATCGACGGATTTCTCTACGGCGTTGCAACTTTCAACGGGCCGCTTGGCCTGGGTACGGCTTTCAAACTGAGCAAGACCGGAGCGATCCAGGACCTGCACGACTTTTGTGCGGACTTCGAATGCAGCGATGGCGCCTATCCCGCCTTCATCACGCAGGCCCTCGACCGCAATTTCTATGGAGCAACCGGGCCAAGTTCTCCTCCGGCCAATGTTCTTTTTCGTCTCAGTCCGACCGGAACTTTTATGGTTGTGCATGTGTTTGAGGCCCGAAAGACTCCGCTCGACGGCAGTGGCGCGTTTGGATTGCTGCAGGCTCCGGATGGCAGTTTCTATTCGACGACCGTAGCCGGTGAACAGCACTCACCCTTCAACACCGTCTTCCGTTTCACTCCCACGAGCGGCGCGTATAAAATTCTGCACGATTTCGACTTCTCCGATTACGCTGCCAGCGGCCTGGCTCAGGCTCCAAGCGGCGAGCTATTTGGCCTCCAGGTCGACAGCCAGCTGTACAAAATCAGTACGGCGGGCAAGTACCAGGCGATCGGCCCGCTCTCGACTACCCAATATGCGGACGGCAATATTCTGGTGGCATCGGACGGCAATCTGTGGGGCACCTTTCAAGGCGGCGATTGTGGCGACCAAGGCATGGTCTTTGCGGCTAGTACTACAGGCACTGTCTTGCAAAATATTGTTTTCGACTGCGCGACTATTGGCGAGTCGTTGGGGCCTATGATCCAAGCCGCCAACGGCAAGTTTTACGGAGTCACCGCGGGCAGCGGAGGTCCATCGACCAATAGCATCACCAACGGCACCATCTGGGTGATGGATGCCGGGCTACCGGCGCCCAGTCCCGCCGTAATAAACTTCGCTCCCACGAGCGGCAAGGCTGGAACAACGGTCCTCTTGCAAGGGCAGCACTTCATAGGAACGACCGCCGTTTCCTTCGACGGTGTGAAGGCACGATTCCGAGTGCTCACAGTGAACTACCTCGGCGTTGTCGTGCCTTCCGGAGCCAAAACCGGCAAGATTACGGTAACCAATGCGGGCGGCACGACCACAAGCGCCAAATCTTTTGAAATCCCCTAAACTCCTCGCTGGCGTGGAACAGTTTCAAACTGTCGCTTGGTTCGCTGTACCCGATACGCGACAATCTCGGTTGCCGATCGCATCCCCGTTGTGAGCCGTGTTCGCAGTCGTCCTTCTCAACTCGTTGTTCCAGCTCGATTTGCGGACTCTTGACAGCATTGTACGTACAATATTGCAAGAAAAATGTTCCTTCAGGAACACTGTGGAAAACTTCCACGACTTGTACCTAACGTCTTCATCCCTAAGGTCTTCCAGCCCGAATTCTTCTATATGAACCACTCCACAAGTCCTCCTGTCCTTCGAATATGATGGTCACGCGATGGCCCACTCAGTTGCCGTTACCATTTCTCAAAACAAACAATCTCGGCTGACTTCTGGCATGGCAATTGTCTGGGCCATTGCTCTGGCTAAACTCGCTTTCCACATCTATTTCAACAACCGCTACGGCTACTTCCGTGACGAGTTTGACTATATGTCGTGCGGCGATCACCTGCAGTGGGGATACGTCGACCAGCCTCCACTGATCCCCTTCCTCACCCATTTCAGCCGTCTTTTGCTGGGAGACTCGTTACGAGCTATCCGCTTTATTCCAGCAATGGCGACATCCTTGCTTGTCGTCCAGGCCGCTGCGACCGCGCGACAACTCGGCGGACGCCGCTATGCTCAAATCCTCACTGCGATCTGTGTCGCTCTCGCACCTCAATTTCTCTCCAATGGCGGCCTCCTTGGAACGAATTGTCTCGAGCCGACTCTCTGGCTCGGATGCGCGCAGTTCGTGGTCCTCGCGATCCAGCGTAACGATCCGCGCTACTGGATCGGATTCGGCGTCGTCGCCGGTTTGGGCATGGAGGAGAAATACACCATCGCGGTCTTCGTCCTCGGAATCCTCATCGGCCTGCTGCTCACCGAGCAGCGCCGCACCTTCCTCAATCCGTGGATCTGGCTGGGAGGCCTCACTGCGTTTCTGGTCTTCCTTCCTAACCTACTCTGGAACGTGCGCCATGATTGGCCATTCCTGCAGTTGATACGCGCCATCCGCGCCGAAGGGCGCGACGTCGTATGGGGCCCATTGCAATTCTTCTTTCAGCAATTGCTCGAAGTGAATCCAATCGCCGGACCTGTGTGGCTCTCTGGGTTGTTCGCTCTGCTGTTCTGGAAGCCGCTTCGTCCCTATCGCGTTCTGGGCTGGAGTTATCTTGTCAGCTATACGGCGATCTTTCTGCAGCACGGCAAGAACTACTATCTGGCACCGATCTATCCCATGCTGTTTGCCGCGGGAGCAATGGCATTGGATTCCTGGCTTGAGAGCTCACGCCACGCAGCATGGCTCAAGCCGACGCTCGCCGCAGTGATCGTGGTCAACGGCATCTATCTGATGCCGATTACCGTGCCAGTTTTTTCTCCCGATCATTTTCTCGCGTATACTCGAACTCTTCCCATTAAACTCCCAGTGAATGAGCACTCTCACGCGCGGGCAGCGTTGCCGCAGTGGTACGCCGACCAGTTCGGATGGAAGGAAATTGCTGACGCTGCAGAAGTGGCATGGAACCGCATTCCCCCTGCGGAGCGCTCCGATTGCGCGATCTTTGCCCAGGATTACGGACAGGCGGGCGCGATCGATTTCTTTGGACGCGCTCACGGCCTGCCCGGCGCCATCAGCGGTGACCGTACGTATTGGCTCTGGGGACCGCGCGGCTACTCCGGCCATTGCATGATCGTTCTTGGCGACCGGAAAAGCCGCCTCGAAGAGTTGTTCCAGCAAGTCGACTACGTTGGTATTTCTGCGGACAATCCCTGGGCGCTTGAGTCGGGGATCAGTGTGAACATCTGCCACGGAGCGAAGTTTGGCAGTTTGAGCCAATTGTGGCCGCAATTGAAACGCTGGCGCTAACGCATTTAGCGGGCGCTCTTCGCCAGCAGATCACAAATTGTGGTGACATCCGTGATTGTTGTGTCCCCCATATGTTTCAGTGAAGCCAGCGAGTGGTTCGCCGCTTCCTCGCTCCCAAAACCGCAGGCGTCCTGAACCAATATCGGCCAGAAACCGAGATCCGCTGCCTGTCGGCACGTCGGATCAATTCCGATCTCCAGCGCAATTCCAACAATGATGAAGCTGCGAATGCCGCAGTCCCGCAGCGCCATCTCCAGATATGTTCCTTCGAAGGCTGACATTGCAATTTTGTCGACGATCCCCTCGCTCGGCCGCGGTCCCAGCTCTGCGGTGATCTGAAACGCAGGGCTGTCCCGCAAAAAGAGCGGGTTCACTTTGTCTGGAGAGTCCACGCGCTGCCATGCCATCGCCGTGCGGTACTGGAACGCTCCCATCAATTCCCTTGGAAGCGACATGTGGCGAGTGAAGAACACTCGTAGCCCAGCAGTTCGAGCTGAGCCGAGAACTCGCGCCACGTTCTCAGTGATTTCGGGCCCATTGCGGATCTGCCGCGTGATTCCTGCCTGCATATCATAGACGATAAGGGCTGTGTTCTGCGGAGTGACAATTTCATCCAAAGACACCGGGATCTTAATACCAAGAAACTCCTTCATCGCTTACCCCTTGGCCAGTTTGCAATATCGATTCGTTTTTCAAACTCTACCATCTCAGCCTTTGAGCTCGCTTGCCGCTCCCTCGCCGCCGGTTGTAGCATCAAAAGGTTTGGGCAATCATCGTTCCTATGCAAGGAGATCTCATGGCAACCGATACCTTAGCAACCCCGGCCGGCTTGAGTGATAGCCAGGCACGCGTATTCAAGAACTTCATCGATGGCGAGTGGGTTGAGTCCTCGACCGGAGAAACTTTCGAAAACCGCAATCCAGCCGACACGCGCGACCTAGTCGGCATTTTCCAGAAATCGAACAAGGCAGACGTAAACGCCGCCGTCGCCGCCGCTAAGCGCGCTTTCGCCAAGTGGCGCCTCGTTCCTGCACCACGGCGGGCGGAGATCGTCTTCCGAGCGGCTGAAATCCTGATCGAGCGCAAAGAAGACTATGCGCGCGACATGACTCGCGAGATGGGCAAGGTGCTCGCCGAGACTCGCGGCGACGTGCAGGAAGCCATCGACGCCGCTTACTACAATGCTGGCGAAGGCCGCCGCCTGTTTGGCCCGACCGTTCCCTCGGAGATGCCAAACAAGTTCGCGATGGCCGTCCGCCAACCGGTCGGCATCTGCGGAATGATCACGCCCTGGAACTTCCCGATGGCAATCTCATCGTGGAAGCTGCTGCCGGCGGTCGTCTGCGGAAACACCTGCGTGATCAAGCCTGCACAAGACACACCGCTGTCGACGTTCAACCTGGTCCGCGCGCTCTACGATGCAGGGCTTCCGAAGGGCGTCATCAACATCGTCACCGGATTTGGCCCGGAGGTCGGCACGCCTTTGGCCGAACATCCCGACGTGCGGGCGATCTCTCTGACCGGGTCGTCGGCGGTGGGACGCATCGTTGGCGGTATCGCCGCGCAAAGCTTCAAGCACTGCTCGCTCGAACTCGGCGGCAAGAATCCTATGATTGTGCTGGATGACGCGAACCTAGACCTCGCTATTGAAGGCGGTCTCTGGGGAGCGTTCGGGACAACCGGCCAGCGCTGCACCGCGACCAGTCGCATGATCGTGCAAAAAGGTATCTATCGTGAATTCGTCGATCGCCTCGTCGATCGCGCGAAAAAACTCAAGGTCGGGAACGGCTTAGACGAAACCGTGCAGATGGGTCCCGCTATCAACGAGAAGCAACTCGAAACCGATCTCAAATATGTCGAGATTGGCCGCAACGAAGGTGCCAAGCTGGTGTGCGGCGGCAACCGTCTCGACAAAGGTGAATATCAGCATGGCTGGTTCATGGAGCCGACCGTGTTCATCGATGTCGATTCGAAGATGCGCATCGCCCAGGAAGAAATTTTCGGTCCAGTTGTCTCGGTCATTCCCTGCGACGGCATGGAAGACGCCATCGAAATCGCGAATGGGATCGAGTACGGCCTCTCTTCTGCGATTTATACGAAGGACGTGAACAAGGCCTTTTCAGCGATTCGCGACCTGTACGCCGGGATCACCTACATCAACGCGCCGACGATTGGCGCTGAGGTGCATCTGCCTTTTGGTGGAACCAAAGCCACCGGCAATGGCCACCGCGAAGGCGGCATTGGTGCCATCGATTTCTACACGGAGTGGAAGTCGGTGTACGTCGATTACTCCGATAAGTTGCAGAAAGCACAAATCGACCGGGAAGAGTAAAGCCATCTAAAACATAAATAGAAAACGCCGGATTCAAATCCGGCGTTTTTCTTCAATCTAGGTGAAATTTTCGGAGCCGCTTCTCTTTTTGCGGAGGCTTGCTTGCGGTCTTTTCTAGTACGTCGGTAATGTTGTTCCCCTTGCTTAAATCTCCTACTCTTCTTAGCGGGCCCCCTCCAAGCGAGTTCACCTATGCTTTTCAAGCAATCGATTCTTTTCGACGGCGGCGATCGTCTACTCAACGCAAAGACGATCGCTCGGGGCTTTCTCATCGCGCTTTGCATGATTTGCGCTTCTTCGCTGCTTCGTGCCCAGAACGCAACTATGTCGTCGAAGACGCCTCGCAAAGTTCTCCAGAAGGTTCAACCCCAATATCCCGCCGTGCTGCGCGAAGGCCGCTTCGAGGGTCAGGTTCGAGTGCAGGCCACCGTTCGACCCGATGGGAGTGTCGCGAGAGTCGAGAACCGCGGGGGCAATCCGATGTTCTCGCAATTTGCCGAAGAAGCGGTGATGCACTGGAAATATGCTACTGCTCCCGGCCAGACTGTCGAAGAGGTCGTGTTCAACTTCGGCGCCGGCAGCAAATAAGAGCGCAAGACGTCGCCGTCGCTGCCCATAGTGGGTATATCTGGTAAGAGAGATGTAAACACGCGCTTCCCTCTATTTCATTGATCCGTGCTTTTCTGCGCCTGATGGCTCAGGAGCGGGTAGAATTTATCCATGCCGCTCACGCAAACACGCGAGATCGCCGCTGCTTCCCGTCTGGAAAATGTTCGCTATGCCATACGCGACCTGGCTTGCGTCGCCGACGAAGTCATTCAGCAAGGACACAAAGTTCTTCCTCTGAACATTGGCGATCCCAATGTCTTCGATTTCCAAACACCGGCGCACATGATCGACGCCGTCTACAAGGCCATGCGTGACGGGAAGAATGGATACTCGCCCTCTTCTGGCGTGAAGCCAGCTCTGGAAGCCATTCGCCGCGAGGCCGCTCGTAAAGGAATCACAACCATTCAGGACGTTTTCATTACGTCCGGCGTCAGCGAGACCGTTGACATCTGCCTGGCCGCCCTGCTGAATCCGGGAGACAATTTGCTCACTCCGTGCCCGGACTATCCGCTCTACTCGGCCGTTTTGTCGAAGCTGGACGTCAAGCTCAACACTTATTACCTGAACGAAGAGGACGGCTGGCAACCAGATCTCGAGGACATCCGGAAAAAGATTACGCCGGGGACGCGCGGCATCGTGCTGATCAATCCCAACAATCCCACGGGCTCCGTCTACACCCGCAAGATGCTCGAGGACATTGCCGAACTAGCACGACAGCATAACCTTGTCATCTTCGCCGACGAAATCTACGACAAGCTGATTCTTGATGGCGATTCTCAAGGAAAAGATACGCACGTCGCCATAGCTGCCGTTGCCCCTGATGTTCCCGTGATTACGTTTGGCGGCCTGTCGAAGAACTACCTCGCTCCGGGATGGCGCATTGGATGGGGCATTGCCAGCGGTGACGCGGCAATCATCAAGCCGTTCGTCGAAGGAATCAACAAGCTCCTGCGCGCTCGCCTATGCGCGAATCATCCCGAGCAATATGCGATCCCAGCCGCGCTTGATGGGCCTCAAGATCATCTGGTCGAAGTGAAACGCAAGTTGCGAGCCCGCCGCGATCTCACGCAGAAATGGTGTGAGCAGACTCCGCGTGTGAGTTGTGTGGCGCCGCGCGGGGCGTTCTATGCTTACCCCAAAATCGACATTCCCGAGAGCGACGAGATTTTCGTCCGCGAGTTGATTCGCCAGAAGCATGTCATGGTTGTCCACGGATCCGGCTTCGGGCAGAAGCCCGGCACGCAGCATTTTCGAATCGTATTCTTGCCGGACGAGCAGACGCTGACGAAGGCGTATGCAGGAATCGCAGAGTTCATATCCGAAAGGTATCGAAATTCATAGTTCACCGCGGAAGACGCGAGTGCGCCGAGCTATAAGGTCTGCGTGGACCACAGAACTTGGGTCAACCGGCATCTCTCCTATCGCTTCCATTCCTTCTCAGCTCGCCTGGAAAAGTCTGGTTCATCTCCTTCGGGAGTGCTTTTCAAGAATCGGCTCACCTCTCGAGGGTAGAAATGTAGAGCGATATTCAGATTTCGAAAAGAAATTGCCGAATACCGCTGTGCGTTCGGTCGATGGGCGCATGCCCGGGGCTATATGACCATGGTATAATGACCATGATCGCATAGGCGCTTTCATTGAAAACCAAAACAATCCCCGCAGGCAAATTCAAGGTTCACTGTCTGGCCATCATGGACGAAGTTCAGGGCAAGCGCCAAGCCGTGGTTATCACCAAGCGTGGCAAGCCCGTGGCGAAACTCGTCCCTATCGAAAAAGAGAAGGATGACATTTTTGGCTTCCTGAAGGGCAAGGGCAAGATTGAGATCAAAGGCGACATCGTTTCTCCGGTACTTAGTCCCGAGGAGTGGGGCGATCTCTATTGATCCTACTGGACACCCACGTTGCGATCTGGCTGGCTCAGGATTATCAGCGCATATCTCCAACGGCGCGGTCAAAGATTGAGGACGCGCGCCGGAAGGAACAGGGTCTGGCAGTCTCCGGCATTACACTTCTTGAAATCGCAAGGCTCGGGAGTTCCGGACAGATTAATTTGATCCCTGATGCAGAAACAGTTCTGGCCGAGTTCGAGCGTCGCTTTACTGTGCTTCCGATCACTGCGAACATAGCCTTGCAAGCGTATGAGCTGCCATCCAGTTATCCCAAAGACCCGGCGGACCGAATCATCGGTGCCACCGCATTGATCGGGGACCTTCCCCTGGTGACCGCGGACGCGGCAATCCGAAAATCGCGTGCCGTCCTTACAATCTGGTGACGTCTGCCTACTTTCTCTTTGCTCTCGAATCTGCTTAAATCGAATGTAACGCAACACTGCACGGGTGCTGGTGTTCCCATAAATCGTGGTTGATATTCATTCACACATACTTCCTGAAGTAGATGACGGACCGAAATCCTGGGACGTCAGCGTCGAAATGTGCCGTCGAGCAGCAGCTGACGGGATCGCGCACATGGTCGCCACGCCCCATGCCAATGACCGGTATCACTACGACCGCGATTATTTGCTGGGATTGCTGGCGCAATTGCAAGGCCTGGTCGGCGACTCTTTGAAGCTCAGCCTGGGATGCGACTTCCACCTCTCCTACGAAAATCTTCAGGACGCTCTCGCGAATCCCACCCGTTACGTTATTGGAAACACCCACTATCTGCTGGTTGAATTCAGCAATTACGGCATTCCCCAGAACACGACAGAATCGTTCATGAAGCTTGGGGATCGAGGCATAACGCCCATCATTACGCACCCCGAGCGCAATCCAATTTTGCGCGAAAGCCCGCAGCGGGTGCTGGAGTGGGCCGAGCAAGGCTGCGTCATTCAGGTGACTGGTTCGGCGCTAACTGGATTCTGGGGAGAACGTACGCGCAACGCTGCGCTCTGGCTTTTCGAGCGGCAGGCGGTGCACGTGTTAGCGACGGACGCGCATGATCTGGAGAAGAGAGTTCCGATTCTTTCGAGCGCCCGCAAAGCAGCCGCCGAAGTCTGCGGAGAAGAAATCGCCAACGCCTTGGTCGAGTCCAATCCCCAGGCGATCGTTAACGACCAGCCGCTGCCTTATGCCCCGCGGCCAACGGCCTCGACGAGCTATCGGAAAAAATAACAGTCGTAATGATGATTGTGCTGGTTACTGAGGACCGGAAGGATCGCTGGGGCGTGGAGTTCCGTCCGTGGTTGAGCGGGGTGGCGCGACGGGCTCGGGCAAAGATGGAGTGCCATTCGAAGTGGCCGGTATCGAATGCGATTTGGGCGGATCCGGCACGGTGGTCATAGCGCTTTCCGGATTGAGCAAATGATCTTTGCTTGGTCCTAAGCCGAGGCTGATTAGCGCACGTGAATCAGGAACCGTTTTGCTTTGCCAACCGTGGTCTGCCTGATAGCGGCGCATGGCTTCTTCGCTCGCTTCGTTCCACGTACCCGTGGCGTCTCCACTGAGATAGTGCTCGCGGATCAGCGCTTCTTGAATCGCCTGAGCGCGCTCGGAATCAATCTTCTGCTGTCCTCTTACCTTCGTCGATTTCTTTCGGGAGGCGCGCTTTTTCGAAGATGTTTTGGTTGTCTTGGCTGAAGACATTGTAGTTGCGGCAGAAGAGGATTTCGTCGAATGTTGCTTCTGCGGCGTCTTCTTGGTGGCAGACGACTTGGTCGCGGATGAGTTTGTTGCCTTTGTTCCCGATTCGGAATCCTGGCGCGCCCACACACCCGGAACGAGCAGACAACCCACGATCAGCGCAGTGAATGTGCCGATCGCCTTCTTTCGAATTCCCGCGAAAACGATCAATCCCAGGTTCCTGAAACTAAATTTGAAAACAAAACAGCCCAGCGGGCGGCTGGCAGGGTCATCATCTTCAATCATCTTCGATCTTGGATGAGAGTGCCAGTTCCCCCTGGGCCGATATGCGTTACTGAAGTGTACCCGCGTCGAAGATGGTGCCGTCTTGCTTGCTCGAGCCGCGCGGACGAACCAGGAAAACTACGTCCTGTCCGCTCTTCATGCTCGATTCGATCCGGGCAAAATCTTCTTCACTGTTCACTGGCTGTTTGTTGATTTCCAGGATGATGTCGCCGCGCGCCAAGTTGACGTCTTCAGCGAACGATCCGGGCTTCACATCCTGCACGATGACACCTTTGCCGGCCGGAATGTCGAGCCGGTCCGCCATTTCCGGAGTCACCTTGCGGACGGTCACACCGAACTTGCTCGGCTTGGGCGTGTTCTCATCGTCGTTGCCCTGGTCTTCTCCGAGGCGGGCCGCGAAGAGCTTGGAGCGGTCGGCAATCGTGACTGTAGCGTCCTGGGGCTTTCCATTCCGGATGAAGCCGAGATTGACCTTCGACCCCGGCTTGCGAGAAGCGATGTCGGCGACCAATTCACTGCCCTTGCTGACTTTCTTTCCATCAACGGTGGTGATGGTGTCGCCGACTTTCAAGCCGGCCTGATCCGCCGGACTTCCGGGCACGACGCTCGAAATTGGAACGCCACTTCCGCTGCCGTAAACGCGCGCAATGGCCGGATTCTCCACCGCATCGAACATGATGCCGATCGATCCACGAGACACCTTGTGTTCCGGACCGGTCAATTGGTTGTAGACGTCGACGACGGTCTTGGAGGGCAGCGCGAAACCGATGCCGGCATAGGCGTTCGTTTCACTCAGAATGGCCGTGTTGATGCCGATCACTTCACCATTCAGGTTGACTAGCGGTCCGCCGGAATTCCCGGGGTTAATCGCAGCATCGGTCTGAATGAATGTCTGGAATTGACGGCCTGGAACGATGTCCCGTCCCTTCGCCGAAACGATCCCAGCCGTTACTGTGCCAGCCTGACCGAACGGACTGCCAATCGCCAGAACCCAGTCTCCGACCTGCATTCCGTCCGAATTGCCCATCTTGGCGGCAGGCAGTGCACGATCCATATCGACCTTGATCACAGCGAGATCAGTTTCCTGATCGGTTCCAATTACCTTGGCATCGTGTTGAACTCCCGGTGGATCGTCTTCAAAGCGAACGCGGATACGGTCCGCCTTTTCAACCACATGGCGGTTCGTCAGTATGTATCCCTTGGGGTCAACGATCACACCGGACCCGAGCGAACGTTCGCGGATGGAGCCGTCGCCGCCTGGCCCACCCGGACCACCGAGACCCGGCCCTTGTTGTCCGGGACCCCCGAAGAAATGGTTGAAGAAATCGTCCATTCCGCCGCTGTCATCGTCACCTTCATCGCCTTGACCTTGCCCGCCGCGACGTCGATGCGCGTTCTTAATGGTCGATTCAGTGTTGATATTCACGACGCTCGGTTCTAATTGCTTTGCGATCCGCGCGAAGGCCTGCGATAAAGGATTATCAGTCGATTGAACTGGAGGCAGAGTCAGAGGGGAAACTTCGCTCTTCTGTCCTTCTTTGCCCTTAACGCTCGCGGAAATGACCGTCCCAATCAAAATACCGACAGCTAAGGTCGCGAGAATGCTCAGCGTATAGGCCCAGCGATGAGCCTTCATGCGCACCCAAATTGCGCCGGAATTCATAGTTCAACTTCCTCCCAGACGTGTAAACCTCTAATAGTATACCGAGTTGCTCTAAACGAAAGGTGCTGTCAGCGTTGCTAGATTCGGTCACCCTACACGAGGAGCGTCTTTCGTCTTAGACGCATAAAAGGCGAGAACCGTTTGATGGGGTTCCTCAAGAAATACAAGTATTTACGCCTGGATTTGACAGTTCAGAGGGTTTATTTGGCTTCGTATACGGTTTTTCCACCCACGACTGTTCGCAGGACTTTCGTCCCCAGTAGCTTCTCGGCCGAAATGGCGGTTACGTCACGATCGAGCACCACGAAATCCGCCAGCATGCCGGCCGTCAGCTTGCCCTTTTCCTTTTCTTCGAACTGGGCAAACGCCGAACCGGTCGTATAGGCGGCGATGGCCTGATCTATGGTGATACGTTGTGCGGGAAAGAATTCCTGTTTGCCATCCTCGCTCTTGCGGGTGACGGCAGCATACAAGCCGCGGAAGGGCGAAATGGGCTCGACGTTGTAGTCCGTGCCGAAGGCGAGGGTTACACCCTTGTTCAGAAAAGACGCCCACGCGTAACAAGTCGCGGCTCGTTTTGGACCGAGGCGGGTCTCCGCCCAACGCATGTCGCTGAGCACGTGCGTGGGCTGCATCGAAGCAATTACCTTCAGTTCTTTAAAGCGATTGATCTCTAAAAGCGTGGGACATTGCGCGTGTTCGACGCGCAGGCGGTAATCGTCGCCTCCATTCGCCGCCTTCACTTTTGCCTCTTTTGCGGCCTTTTCCGCACTGGCAAAGGCGTCGAGCGCCATCTGAATGCCCTTGTCACCGATCGCGTGAAATCCAATCTGAAACCCTGCCAGAACACGTTCCGTGGTCATGACATTCAGCTTTTCCGCGTCGTAACGCGGCAGCCCGGAATTGTTCGGATCATCGGCGTACGGTTCGAGCAACGCGGCGGTGTGACCTCCCATGGAGCCGTCCATAAATCCCTTCAGCATGGCGGTGTGCAGCATCAGGTCCGACTCAGAATGCTCGCCTCGCTTCTGCTGGAGTTCTTCCATCGGGGCATCAAACGGCAACCACTCGCTGATGCGCGTGGTCAGCTTCCCTTCTTTCTCCAGGTCTTCGTAAATCTGAAAGGCTTCCCAACTGGAATTGTCCTGAGCGGAAGTGACGCCATGCTCTGCCAAGTCTGCCAACGCGACCTCGATGCCGCGGCGTTGGTAGTCGCGACTCGGAGCAGGAACAACGGCTGTTACGGCGTCCTGCGCGGTATCCCTGAGAAGGCCTGTAGGCTCTCCGGCTTCATTGCGATCAATCTGGCCGCCCTTGGGATCGCGGGTCGCGAGCGAAATACTGGCCAATTGCAGAGCGCGCGTGTTCGCGACCGCGAGATGCCCATCCACGCGATCCAGAAATATCGGATGACCGTTCGAGACCTCGTCGAGGTCCCAACGGGTAGGCAGTGTTTTCACCGGCCAAAGCGTTTCATCCCATCCTCCTCCCAGAATCCACTCACCCGCCTTCGCCACCTGCACTTTGGCCCGAACTCTGTCGCGAAATTCATCCAGAGACTTGACGCCTTGAAGGTCCACGCCAAGTTTCTGCAGTCCCGCATCGGCGAGATGCAGATGCGCATCGTTGAACCCTGGCATCACGAAGTGCCCGCCGAGATCGACGACTTGAGTCTGCGGGCCCTTCAGCTTTTGGATGTCGAGAGTCTTGCCCACCGCGAGGATGCGGTCTCCACGAACGGCGATGGCTTCCTCGCGCTGGATGTTACTGAAGGGTGTATCGGCGGGCACGCCTGTGTAAACATTGGCATGGAAAAAGATGACATCGGCCTTGGGCTTTGTATCCGCAGCGGGAGCGCTGGTCTGCCCCACGGTCCTTCCAGCCCAACAAAGCAAGGCTGCCGTTATAGCGGCTGTGCACGTTCGTGTCATTCCCCCACTCCCGCCAGCGCGAGCATGGTGAGCAAGATACGTTTCAGCCCCAGCTCGCGCCCATTGGAATCGAACCACTCCTGCAGCGTGTGTGCTCCGCCCCCGGATCCTCCCCCACCAATCGCTACAGCCTGTCGTCCCATCGACAACGGAATGTTGGCATCGGTGGAGGCGCGCTGCACCTGGGCCGCGTTGTTCAGGTGAGAATCTACCGCTCGCACGATCTGGAGAATCTTGGCGTCAGGTTGCAACTCTCCGGCAGGACGGTTGCCAATCACCACCACTTCACAGTTCACGCCGGAAGGACGTTTCTGCGCCGACGATCTCATCTCGGCCGCCATGGTCTCATCCTCGACGGCACGGTTCAGCGCCAATCGCAGCGACTGCTCAAGCCGCTCCATCTCGGTCATGGATGTGGATCGAATATCGACCTTCATACTGGCGGACTCGGGGATTGAATTCACCGAAGTGCCGCCCCGGATCACGCCGATATTGAAAGTGGTCTTCGGCATGGAGGGAACTGTCGTTGCCGTGAAAGTGTCAATCGCCTTGGCCAGAATCACAATGGGATTAGGCGCACCGAAATCGCTCCAGGAGTGGCCGCCTGGTCCGCGCACGATCACTTCAAAACGCCGGCTGCCCAGGGCCTCAGCCACAATCGTGTCAGCGCCAGCGCCATCGAGCACCACGCTATAGGCAATGGAATCCTTCCAACGCGGGGTGGAGAAAATGTGCCGCATACCGCGCAGATCGCCTTCGCCTTCTTCGCCTACGTTGCCAATAAAAACAAATGGCAACGCGTGGCGGATGCGTACCGATCTCAATAAAGCCGCAATTCCCAGCATAGCGGCCACACCCGCACCGTTATCGGAAACTCCCGGCCCGTAGATCCGGCTTCCCTGCTGACGGATATTCAACGGCGTATTCGCCGGAAAAACGGTGTCGATGTGCGCACTGAGCGCGACAAAACGCCGACCGAACCCGGGGTGGGTTCCGAACACGTTGCCGACATCATCGATGCGAACGTCGTCGAGCCCGACCTCGCGGAAACGCTCTGACAACCAGGCCGCACGAGCCGATTCGCCAAACGGTGGCGCCGCGATCCTGGCCATCTCCATTTGCCATTGCAGTAATTGCGGCTCTTGCGCCCGGAACCAGTTGAAAGCCGACCGCACTTCGGGAGAAGCAGCCAGCCGCGCCACTTCGCGATGCATCTCCTCCTGCGCAGCAGAATGCTTAACTGCAGAACCGGGGTCGGGCAAGTCGGCGCGTGGGGGATTCGGGCTCATGGAAGTTATGCGTAAGTTTACAACGCGCCGGAAGCGGCGGGAATTGGCTAAGGCGGGGACAGGGAGTTACCGAAGGGAAGCTGTGATGTGCCGTGGGACAGGGGATGCTCCGGTCTGGCTACACGCGCGGCCGCGTACCTGATCTCTGCTCCACGGCAGACACGAGTTGCTGGGTCGCGGGAGCCGGGATGTGATGCCGGGCGGCACCGCGCACGATCGGTCCGGCTATGGCGTCGAGTTCGGGCGCCCTACCCTGTTCCACGTCTTTTTGCATCGAACTGCGCATCAGGGGAGGCATCTTGCTCACGCCAGCGATGACTGCCTCCGCATCAACTTTGGCCTGCTCCGCCGTGGCAACGGCGCAAGCCTCGCGCACACATGCCTCTCCTAGAGCCCGCCAACGTGCGTCGTCCATGATTTCGCCCAAGGTTTTTTCAGCTGCCGTCGTCACCAACGCAAAAGGCGCCAGAAAGACGAGCTTGCCCCACATGAGGGTCGGCTCGTCATCGATAAAACGGCACTCAAAGCCAAGCTTTTGAAATTGATCGAGCGTTGAAGCCAGCAGTGGGCGTCCCGCCGACGACACATTCAGCCGGGCGAATGGCGAGCGGTGAATGATGTGTCCGGGGGCAACGCGTTCGGACTCTACGGCAATCGTCGCAGAAATTATGTGGTCAGCGCCGTATCGGCTTCGCAGCAGATCCAAGTGGTCGATGCCGTTGAGCAACGGAACGATAGCTTTCACGGTCTCGGGCTTGGTGATCGCCTTCAGTGATTCTTCCAGTTGCGTTGCTTTCACCGCAATCCAGAGCACATCGACAGGCGGAACTTCGGCTGCGCGGGCAACGGGCGCCCGGAGCTCTCCGAATGCGCTTTCCAATCGAAGTTGTTCTGGATATGCGGCGAGCGACTCAGGCCTGACTACCACGGTGACGGAATCGCCCAGATGAGCGAGACACGCTCCAATCAAGCCGCCGACGCCGCCCACACCGAGAATTGCGTGCTTAGCCATGAAAAATTGATTGTTGAGTGTACAACGCGCCGCCGTCTTATCGTCGACCTTCGCTCGACCGGACAGCCCCTTCGACGCGCTGCGCTTGCTCAGGGCAGGCTCAAGATCGGCGGCTGTCCCCAGATTAGTTTTTCTTGCTTGCAGCTGCGTCCACGCACTCAAGGATCTCGGCTTCCGTCAACGTGTGGTCGCTCTGCTTGGCGCGTTGGTAGATTCGCTCCACGAGATCATCCGACGCTGGAATCTTATGCCGCTCCAACCAGAACAGCACATTGGACTTTCCGCTCATGGGGCCGACATCAATGATCTGTTCGAGTCCGAAGACATGCGACGGCACGCCGGAATACACCGTATTCGCCAGCACAGTGTCGTTCTTGCGATAGGCCTTGATAATCGCCGCAGCGTGAACGCCCGTTGCCGTGCGGAAGGCATCGTCACCGACGACGGGATAGTTTCTTGGAATGGGCACTCCCGTCGCGCGCGAGACGCATTCGCAATAGTCTTTCAACCTGGTTAAGTCCTGGTGATCCCACGGAGCGATTCCCATCAGCTTCAAATTCACCAACATCTGATCGATCTGTGTATTGCCGACGCGCTCGCCGAGTCCGATGGCGCAGCCGTGAACGCAGTTCGCCCCGGCGATGATGGCGGCCATGGAATTGGCAATCGCCAAGCCGCGGTCGCTATGTCCGTGCCAATCGACCCGGATCTTCTCGCCTGAAGGCTTGACGACCTCTTCGATGACATAGCGTACCAAGGCGAGTGCCCCCATCGGAGTCGCGTGTCCGGCCGTATCGCAGATGCAAATCGCACGGGCGCCGCAGGCAATGGCCGTCGAGTACAAACGCTTCACTGTTTGCGGATCGCAACGGCTCGTGTCCTCGGTGACATACATGACGTCGAGGCCCAGCGAGACAGCGTACTTGATGGCCTTCTCGGTCGTCTGCACGAGAAAGTCGTCAGTCCAGCCTTCGGTGAACCGGCGGATCGGACTGGAGCCAATGAAGGTCGCTGCTTCGATACGCACTCCAGTTCTTTGTACGATCTCCGCGATCGGACGGATGTCGTTCTCGTGAGTCCGGGCGGCGCAGTTGGGGTGAATCTTCATCTTGTGCACGCCGATCTCGCGCGCCAACGCAGTCACGGCTTCCACGGCCCGCGGACCTGCTCCCGGCAAGCCGAGATCGAGGGAATTGATGCCTAGCGCTTCCATGAGATGAAGGATTTCAATCTTTTCTGCAATGGAAGGATCGCGCACCGAGGGCGATTGCAAGCCGTCGCGGAGGCTCTCGTCATTGAGCAGAACCAATCCGGGCGGCTTCAGTCCCGGTGGATGATTCTTGTTCCAGTCGTAGATCAGTTCGGAAGTGTTCATAGAGCAGCTTTGAGCTACGAGCAGGTTAGTTCGCACTCGAGCGAAGAATGTCCTGTCGCCAGAATTTCCGAAAGCAGCTATTTTTCCTTCGGCGGTAGCGTCAGCCCGAAGACCGAAATCATCCCCGTTCCGGCGACGTTGACCTTGCTCTCTCCTGGAGTGGGCAGATAAAGCGCCTTGCAGTTTTCGCAGCGATAGACCTCGGCGTTCGGTCCCCAAGCTTTCTCGACATCCCCACACTCACGTTCGATGGCGTCGGTCTTGTAGAACCAGAGTTTCAAATGCCCGCCGCAGAACTTCCCCTTCGCATCTTTCTCATTGCAGGCACGCTGCCCAGCTTTCTTGATCTTGACCTTGTGGTTGGGAAGCTGCGGAATATGCTGCTGAGATCCGGAAGTGGTCACTTCGCCAGTCGCCAAAGGAGATACCCTCATGCAAGCGGCTAACTACGCCGCTGGATTCGGCCTGATGTGGCCATTGTAACCTGAGCGCCGAGGTAGGAGCTATGCGTGAGAGAAGGGCAATTGGGAGATGCGGCGGAATCCGATTACGCCAAATTCCGCCGCGATTCGCTTCGGTTAAAGCGCGCCCAGCTTACTGGTGAGCGCTGCCTGCATACATGTCTTCGTGCGTTACGGTTGAACGCGAGTCCGTCCATGACATATGCACGCCGGCGCTGGGGTCTGGGTACATCCCCTGATAATCGCCGTATTGGTTGCCAAAGTCGGAACCGGACTGCGTCTCGTCCGACTGCGCGGTGGTGACGCGGATATTCTTCGCCCACGTGACGCCACCATCGGTTGAATATGTGAGGTAGCGATCGGTCTTCACGTTGTTGGGGTCGCGGCGCGTGTCGTAGAAGGAGAGCCCGACCGCTCCGGTGAGTCCCGTGTACAACGCTGAGATCGCGTTGTGGAAGTGGTAAGCGTGGTTGGTGTCATCATTTACTTTGGTTTCCGCCGACCAAGTCGCGCCACCGTTATCGGAATGGCGAATGTAAATGTTGGTATTGCTGCCGGAAGTATCCTGATCGGTATAGCTCAGAAACACGCGGCCTGCGTGAGCTCCGCCCTGGGCGACCGCCATGAACGGAAACGGAACAATACCGCGGGAATCCTGAGGCGGGATGAAAACGAAGAACCCGGTCGTATCGAGGCGATAGTTTGTCACCAGAACTGGGGCTCCAAAGCTGGCACCGCCATTCGTGGACTTCGAGATCCACAGCTTTCGGTCCAAATAATCTTCCCAGGCGGCGTAGACAGTTCCGTCCGGCCCCGTGGCTACATCGACTCCGATCGTTGGAGCGCTGGTTGGAATGGCGGCGCTGCGCGCCCAACCGCTAAACCCGTTTCGCGAGTACAAGACGTAAGGGGTATTGTTGTTGCCGTTGTCATCGTAGCCGATGTATACGCTGCCTTTGAAAGGGCTGTTCGGCCCGTTATCGACGGTCACCATGTCGCGATCAGGCGCAACGCCAGCGATGCTGAGCACAGTGGAGGTCCAAGTGGTTTGGCCCTTTTTCTTGTAGGCAATGTTCTGATCAAAACACTGATAGGACATGAACGCATCCCCATTGCTGTTGAAGCCCAACCATGTGTCATAGCAGAAATTGTTCGGATTCTGATTGAAACTGGTAAAGGTTTTGCCTCCGTCTGTGGATTCCCAAACGACGGCGCCCGCACCACTAGGCGCGTTAAGGTCGTTCACGCTGTAGAGCAGATGGTTAGCATTGGTGGGATCGACGGCAACGCTGGTTTCACTTTGCGGGCCGGGCTCATTGGTGACATCGACGTTTGGCCCGAGTTTGGCCGGGGCACCTATAACCCCAGGCACAAAGGTGGTGGGCACCGGGACTGTGTTGTAGTTGTTCTGAGCCATTGCCGGCGCTGCGCCCACCAGCAGAAGCCCGAGGATCGCGATGATGGTGAGGTGTACGGGGTTCGCACTTCGTTTCATTTTTAATATTCTCCTGAGATCTCGTTCCGCTGCTGGTAAGGCAAGCTGCGACAGGAAGCCATGGAAGGGATGTTGGGGAGGTCTGCGTTCCCGAGGCACTCTGTTGCGCCGATCAAATGTATTTACAGGTTGGACGGGAGTCAAGATGCAAGACTTTGCGCTTTTTGCGATGCGCAGCCTTAACCGTCGAACCCCGACGTTAACATGTCGGGGTCGCGCTTACCAGGGATAGCTTGTCACTCTGGTACCCCGCTTTCCTACGCGGGTGCGATCTTTAGATCTGTAAGTTCTTTGATCTACGATCTGCCAAGTTTTTTGATCTGTTAGTCTGATCCATCCATGATCACAGTCGTTTCCGGCCTGCCGCGTTCAGGCACCTCTCTGATGATGCAAATGCTGGTGGCCGGTGGATTGCCGGCACTATCCGATGGCGAGCGCAAGGCGGATGCCGACAATCCCCGTGGATACCTGGAATGGGAGCGGATCAAACAACTACCCAGTGATCCGACATGCATTGCGGAGGCAGAAGGAAGAGTCGTGAAGGTCATTTCGCGTCTTCTGCTGTCGCTGTCGTCGGATCACGACTATCGAATCCTTTTCATGGAGCGTCCTCTGCCGGAGATACTGGCTTCGCAGGATCAAATGCTGCGCCACCGCGGAACCTATAAAGAAGGAACAAATCCAGCTGTGATCGCGGCCGCATTCGAGAAGCATCTGAAAGATGTGTATGCCTGGATGGAATCGAAGCCAAATGTGAAAGTTCTGCGCATTCAATACCATGATGTGTTGAGCGAGCCACAGAAGGTCAGCGGGAAGATTTCTGATTTTCTTGAAATCCCACTGAATGTCGAAGCCATGAAGCAGCAGGTCGACTCTTCGCTCTACCGCAACCGCACCGCGTAACAGAAGCCTCTTGTCACGTTGAGCGAAAGAATAAGATCGGAAGCAAACTCATTCGCAGTCGAAACATCCCTGCCCCGAGTTCGGTGCGGCACTTAGGGATTCCTCGCTTCGTTCGGAATGACAGTATTCTGACGATTGTTCTGGGACGAGTGGAGGATATCGCGAAAACATGGCCGACGCGCTAAACGGTCGAATCGGCTTACACTGAAACAAGGAGGCAGAGATGGCGAAGAAGGCAAGCCTGTCATCCGGACCGGCCGCTGAGGAAAAATCAACCGAGGTCCGCCCCGGCACTGTCAGCCGCGTGAATGCCGAGCACTATCGCTGGGGAGACGACTGCGATGCGTGGCACCTGGTGAAGGACCCGGCGTTCACGGTGATTGAGGAGTTGATGCCGCCGGGCGCGGCAGAGGTGCGACACTATCATAAGAAGGCACAGCAGTTTTTTTACATTCTTTCGGGCGAGGCGATCATGGAAGTAGAGGGAGAACCAACTCTACTGCCCGCTGGGACCGGCCTTCGAATCATGCCCGGTCTTCGTCACCAGATTCGGAATCCTTCTTCCAGACCGCTGCGGCTGCTGGTGATCTCGCATCCACCCAGCCACGGGGACAAGCATACAGATTGATGCTGAACCTGAGGCTCCGCGCTATCAGGAGCCGCTCACAATTTCTTACTCCCGAGGACTCCTACCGCTCTTAGCGCTCCGTTTACTCGCGCAGCGAATCCTCGCGCGAATTGCAGATCCAGAAAGCCTTCCATCTGACGCCGGAAGGCTTCCCCATAGGCATACCACCAGACTTTTTTCATTCGAGGCATCTGGTCGATGTCGAGGTATTTCAGACGGACCATTTCTTCCAGTCCGAAGCGGCCGTTGGTGCGTCCCAAGCCGCTGGACTTGACCCCGCCATGCGGAGCTTCACTGATGCCGAAGCAGGAGATCACATCGTTCACCATGACGGTTCCGGCATGGATTTGACACGCCAGGTGCTCGCCTTTCTCCGAATCCCGCGTCCAGACGCTCGCCGCGAGTCCGTACTCTGAATCATTGGCCAGTCGAACAACTTCCTCGTCGTTGCCGAACGGCATGATCGGCAGGACGGGGCCGAAGGTCTCCTCGCGCATGATGCGCATGTCGTGCGTGACGTTCATAAGCACGGTGGGAGCGTAGAAGTTCGGGCCCAGTTCCGAGAATCTCGCGCCTCCTGACAACACCCGCGCTCCTCGGGACTTTGCGTCCTCCACGTGCGATTCGACAATGCGCAGTTGCCTCTCATCGATCATCGGTCCTATGTCGGTTTTTGGATCCATACCATTGCCAACGGTCAGCAATCTAGTTTTGTCGGCGCAAGCCTTGACGAACTGCTCATATAGGGAACGATGCACATAGCAGCGCTCGACCGACAGGCAGGCCTGACCGGCATTAACGAATGCACCCCACACGGCTGCGCTTGAAGCGACGTCGAGGTCAGCGTCATCGAGCACGATCATCGGATCTTTTCCGCCTAGCTCCAGCAGGACTGGCAGAAGTCGTTCTGCGGCAACTGCGGCGATGCGCTTTCCGGTCGCGACACTTCCGGTGAATACCAGTTTGTCGATCGGAGCACGTAGCAGGGCTGCTCCAGCCGCGCCATTGCCGATCATGACCTGGAAAACGTTTTCGGGAATACCGGATGCCTGCAGTAACGATGCCAGTTCCAGCGCGATCAGGGGCGTCAGTTCCGATGGCTTTAAGACGACCGCATTCCCCGCAACCAGCGCAGCCAACGTCTCAGTAGCCGGAATGGAAAACGGATAATTCCATGGCGAGATGATGCCGATCACTCCGTGCGGTTCGCGCAGAAGGCGTCCGCGCTTGAGCTTTGTCGCCAGATTTCCATGCGGGACCGACTCGTCTTTCAAAAGAGCGAACGCGTTTCCGATCAGGAACCGAGCGGCGTCAAGGACAACCAAAACTTCGGTGACCAACGCTTCGGCGATTGGCTTTCCGGCCTCGCGAGTGATGGCTTCGGCAATGACCGATTTCTTTTCATGGAGTTTATTCTGGAATGCGCATAGCACTTCGATGCGCTTCTGCAATCCAAGATCAGCCCAGGCTGCCTGCGCCGACCCTGCCCGCTCAACCGCTGCGAGCACCTGCGCGTCAGTAACGCAGTCTAATTCGCGCAGAGTTTCGCCCGTTGCCGGATTCACCGATACAATCTTCCGTGCCGAAACTTGGAGATCAGTCGCCATGATTAATCGTACTCGCGAGATCCTTCGCTCCGCCTGAAAAACGGCTATGCTCAGGATGACGCCTCCTGTTTGAACCCTTCTTGCCGGCGCAGACTTCAGGCCGCTTCTTTTTCCGTATTCCACATCTCAATACTCCACGCTGACGAGATATAAACCAGCTGCGGGAGCGGTCGCCCCAGCGGCCGAACGGTTCCGAGATTCAAGGATTCGCGTCATATCTTCCATCTGCAGCGTGCCTCGACCGACGAGGAGGAAGGTTCCGACCAGATTTCGTACCATGTGGTGCAGAAATCCTGAGCCTCGCACCGTATAGACAAACTCGTCTCCATCGCAAGCCCATCCGGAAGCAAAGATTGTTCTCACATTTGACACGACATCGCCGTCTTTTCCACGCTCCGGATCAACTGCGGCAAACGATGTGAAGTCGAATTCCCCGACCACCCGATCTGCAGCCCGCGCCATCGCTTCTTCGTCGAGCGGATAAGGATAGTGCCAGACGTATCGTGCCAGAAATGGAGGACAAATCGCGCCTCGATAGATGCGATAGCGATAAGTTTTTGCTCGGGCCGAATGCCGCGCATGAAACCCTGTGGTCATCTCGCCAACTTCGAGCACCCGTACCGAAGCGGGCAGAACGTCGTTCAGCGCCTTCAAAAAATTCTGCGTAGGGACGGAAGACTCCGTGACAAATGTCACAACCTGAGCCAAGGCGTGTACTCCTGCGTCCGTTCGACCCGAACCTTGCGGCAATACTTTTTCCCCGGTGATTCGTCCAATAGCTGAGGCAAGTGTGCCCTGTACGGTCTGTGCATCGGGCTGCACCTGCCAGCCAGAGAATTCTGCACCATCGTACGCAAGGATCAATTTGAGATTTCGCATACGCGTATCTTTCGAGTCCCGCGCCCGGTTTCTATCATCGAAGGTAATTACATTTACATGAGCTATTTTGCCTGCTCAACGGAGGACAGGGCGCGCTGAACTGCTTATCGGTCAGATATACTAATCGGTTTCCACGGAAATCAGGCTTCGCTGATGATGTCTTGGGGCGAGGCCACCCTCGGAGACACGCCTACAAGACCAAGGAGCAGCCTGGAACCAGGAAGGTAGCATTTCGTCCCCAGCTTTCAGGAACCTTCCGGGGCTCTGTTTCGTACCAATGCCTGAGCAGGAATTTGTTTCGGGCTTTAGAACGCTCGGGCATTTTTTCGTCCTAAGCCTTAATCATGATGGTTGTCACGATCGGAGATGAGTAGATGCCATTTGCATGTAAAACCTCGACTTTTCGTTTTGCAGCGATCGCAGTTCTATGCGCAACACTGAGTGTGACGTGTTGGGGACAGGAGCCGCCACCCGCTCCTAGCCCGCAGAATACCCCGGAGGCTAAGCCTGTCCCGGCGCTCGACTATAGCAAGCCGGAATCGCATTTTCCCAACCCTATCTCTCCGTACACGCCCCGGCACGTCGATCCGCCGAATCTGTCGAACACGTCGCGTCTTGACTCTCTCATGCGCGAGGGGAAGCTGTACCTGTCGCTGAATGATGCGATCGCGGTGGCTCTCGAGAACAACCTTGACATCGCCATTGCACGCTACAATCTGAACATCGCGGATACGGACGTGCTCCGTGCCAAGGCCGGTGCTCAGATTCTGGGCGTCAACGTCGGAATCGTGCAGAATACGCCGGGTGGTGGCGTTGGTGGCATTGGAACTCAGGTGGGCTCGGGCACTGGCGGCACAAGTTTGGGTGCTGGCGGGGCCGGGGTGGGAGTTGGAGGCATCGTCGGCTCCACTGCTGGTGGACTGTTTGGTCCGCCCATCACTACCTTCGATCCTGTTATCACCGGAACGTTCCAAAACGATCACGCCGGTTTCATTCCCACCAGTCCATTCGCTGGTTCCTATCAGGGCACCACGACGGCAAACTTCAGCTACCTGCAGGGGTTCCAGTGGGGTACGAACATCTCGGTTGGCTTTAATAACAGCCGCGTTACCAGTAACAACGCCTTCCAGAGCGTGAGCCCCGCTCTCAATTCCAGTTTTCAATTCAAGTTGACGCAGCACCTCTTGCAGGGACTTGGATTCGGTGCGAACAGCCGTTTTATCCGTATCGCCAAGAACAATCGTGAACTGTCGGACGTAGCCTTCCGCCTACAGATCATCACGACGGTCGATCAGATCGAAAACATGTACTGGGACCTAGTCTTCGCGTACGAGAATCAACAAGTGAAGGAAGAGTCGCTGGCGTTTTCGCAGAAGACGCTTTCTGACACCAAGAAACAGGTGGAGATCGGCAGCCTAGCTCCGATTGAAGCGGTACGCGCGCAAAGCACTGTTGCGGCGGACCAACAATCTCTGACTGTTGCCAGGACCAACCTTCAGTTGCAGGAGTTAATTATGAAGAATGCGCTCAGCCGCACGCTTCATGATCCTGCGCTGGCAAATGCAGACGTGGTTCCGACTTCCACCATGGAGGTCCCAGAGAATGAACAGGCACAGCCAACCGAAGAACTGGTGAATGAGGCGCTTCGTCATCGGGCGGAGCTGGTCGAGTCTCGCATTCAGCTGAACAGTCAGCAAATCAGCAACCGAGCCCTGCGCAGCGGTCTGCTTCCCACACTTGACGCCTATGCTTACTATGGCGGATCGGGGCTGGGTGGTTCGCAGAGCCCGGACAGCATCTGCCGGTCTGATAGTCAGCAGTTCTGCGCGTCCGCCAATCCTAACCCGACGTTGAGCCAATTTCCATTGACGCCGTCGGTCAGCTACGCCTCAACCCTGAACCAACTTGTCAATTCCACCGCCCCCGACAAAGGGGTTGGATTGCAGCTCAATATTCCCCTGCGAAACCGCGCCGCGCAAGCGGTACAGGTCCGCGGCGAACTGGAATATCGTCAAGGGCAGATGGCGCTGCAACAGACCGAGAACCGGGTCAGTATCGAAGTCCGCCAAGCCCAGTTTGCGGTCGAACAGAACCGAGCCAGCGTGGAATCGGCCAAGGCAGCAATGGACTATGCGCGCCAGTCTCTGGATGCTGAGCAGAAAAAATATCAATTCGGCACGTCCACCACGACCGCGGTCCTGCAAACTCGCAGCGCTCTCGCCTCTGCGGAATCCACTCTGATGTCTGCTATGGCGGCGTATGAGAAGTCGCGGGTTGAACTCGAACGGGCGACTGGCACATTGCTTGACCACAATGGCATCAGCATTGACGATGCTGCCCGTGGTCAGGTCACGCACTTGCCGAATGTTCCTTACGTAGCGCCGCGCAAGGACCTGACTAACCTGCTGCCTTCAACCCAACCGCAGCAGTAGCATTCTGATCTGGATCGCTTGACGCCGCTGTCTTCAAGACAGCGGCGTTTTTCTTCCTCACAATTCTTTACAATACCGGGCGTTTTCCGTGAAACTTCTCCCGCTAAGATGAACAGTGATGCGTTCTCATCTTTTTGCATCCAACTCTGTTTTCGTTGGCTTCTGACCTTACTTTTTGCCCTAGTTTTTCTCGAAGGAGAAAGCTCATGCTCTTGTCAGCTTCAATTCGATTCACTCGGTTCCTGTCACTGTGCTTACTGATTAGTTCCCTGTTCGGCGCTCCAGCTATGGCGCAACAGAGCGCACCAGTACCTTCTTCTTCCTCGATCCCTCCCTTGGCGCCTCAGCCCGTGAGCCGGGAACTTGTGCATCTCCGGGATTACTCTGTTCCGCGTTCGGCTTTTCCGAAATTTCTGCAGCCATATAAGCCGGAAAATCTGGCCCCGCCCAATCTTGCCAATTCGTCGCGGATCGATTCCCTCATGCGTGACGGTAAGATTTATCTCTCGATCAATGACGCTGTGGCGCTCACTCTCGAAAACAATCTTGATATCGAGATTGCCCGCTATAACCTAAACATTGCTGCGGCCGACCTGCTCAGGGCTAAATCCGGAGCCAACATTCTCGGCATCAACACCGGCATCGTGCAGAACACACCCGGCGGGGGCGTCGGCGGTCTTGGAGGAACGGTGGGCTCGGGAACGGGTGGCACAACTGTTGCTGCTGGGGGCGCCGGTACCGGCACGAACGGATTAGTAAGTTCGACTCTCGGCATAGGGGCACCCATCACCAGCTTTGACCCGGCCTTCACCGGAACGCTGCAGCTGGACAAGAACAACACCGAATCCGTAAGTGTCTTCAGTCCTGTGCCAGTGGTCGCCCAGAACACTTACACCTCCAATTTTGGGTACACCCAGGGATTCCAATGGGGTGGCGCACTCACTGGCGTTTTCGACAACACGCATGTCACCACTAACAATCCCACCAGTCTTCTGACACCGCAGCTCGGCTCAAACTTCCAGTTCCGCTTTACGCAGAACCTGCTGCAAGGATTCGGATTTTTGCCGAACACGCGATTCATCCGGATCGCAAAGAACAATCGCGAGATCTCGGATGTCGCCTTCCGACTGCAGGTCATCACGACCGTCGATCAGATCGAAAACATGTATTGGGATCTGGTTTACGCCTTCGAAAACCTGCGGGTGCAACAAGAATCCCTGACTTACGCGCAGAAGGCTCTCGACGATGCCCAGCGCCAAGCGAAGGTTGGCACGGTGCCGCCCATTCAGGTCGTGAGCGCACAGAGCACGGTCTCCACTGACAAGCAGAATCTCATCGTCGCTCAGAATAACCTTCAACTGCAGCAATTACTGATGAAGAATGCCATCAGCCGCAGTATTGAAGATCCGGTGCTGGCTGAAGCCGATGTGATCCCAACTTCCGCCATGTTGATCCCGCAGGATGAATCGGTCACTCCGATTCAGGAGATGATCAATGAAGCTCTGCAACACCGCGCTGAACTCGTTGAATCACGCATCGATCTGAGCTCGCGCGATATCAACAACAAGGCCGTGCGCAACGCAATGTTGCCCACGTTACAAGCGTTCGCTTACTACGGTGGCTCCGGTGTCGGAGGCGATATCAATCCTGCGGTGCCGACCTGCGCGCCAGGCAGCAGCGGGGGCTTTTGCTTCAACCCGGCTAAGGCTCCGCCGCCATTTCAAACCAGCAATTCGGTTGGCTACGGGAGCACTCTGAATCAACTGGTCAATTCGACCTCGCCCGATAAGGGCATCGGCTTGAGCTTGAACATTCCCATACGCAATCGCTTCGCGCAATCGAACCAGGTGCGCGCCGAACTGGAATATCGCCAGGCGCAAGTGCGGGAACAGCAACTGGAAAATCAGGTCCGTATTGAAGTCCGCAACGCACAGTTTGACGTGAAGCAGAACCGCGCTGCGGTGCAATCGGCCCAATCTGCTGTCGACCTTGCACGCCAGACGCTGGATGCAGACCAGCAGAAATTGAAGGTCGGCCTCACGACGCAGGTCACGATTCTGCAGGACGCCGCCACGCTAAGAACCGGAGAGTCGAATCTGGTTTCGGCGAAAGCCGCTTACGAAAAATCGCGCATCGAACTCGATCGCGCCACCGGCCTCCTGCTCGAGCATTCGGGCATCGACGTCGAGGACGCCACAAAGGGCCAGGTGACTCATCTGCCGAACGTCCCCTCGGTTGCACCACGGCAAGACATCACACCTGGCGCGGCACCAACACAATCCAGCCAACCGGCGCCACAAGGTGGGCAGATGTAATCCGCGGACTCAATTCGAGCGGCGGAAATCGCATCGGAGGCCCTGATACACTACGCTCCGATGCAGACATCCCGCCGCCCCGGTTTCCCGGCATTCTTTGTGTGGCTGCTGCCTCTATCGTTTGTGCTGCAGATCGCTTGCATTGGACTCTTCCATCAGTACCGCGTTCGTCCGGGAAACGATAACTTCGAATTCGGATGGGAGATGGGCCGCGTCGCGCGTTCCATTGCTCTCGGACAAGGCTTCAGCAATCCCTACGAGGGCAATACCGGCCCGACCGCGTGGGAACCTCCACTCTACCCTTATCTGATGGGCGGTGTGTTCGAGCTGTTCGGTATCTACACCCGGACGTCGGCGTGGGTGCTGTTAAGCGTAAATAGTCTGTTCGCGACGCTGACATGCATTCCCATTTACCTGATCGCTGGCAAAACGTTCGGCGAACGCGTTGCGCGCTGGTCGGCCATTGCCTGGGCATTGTGTCCCTATATCTGGTACTGGTCTATCCACTGGATTTGGGACACAACCCTCACGCCCTTTGTCTTAGCGTGCATCTTTCTTCTCGCGCTTGAATTGCGCGAGTGGCCGGGCTGGCAAGGCTGGGCTCTGTTTGGGGCCTTGTATGGGATCGGCGCGCTGGCGAATCCAACGATGCTGGCGTTCCTTCCCTTCTGCGGCCTTTGGATCTGGCGGAAGCGGTACCGCAATGGACTGCCGTCGTTCGGTGGCGTTGTTATCTCTTCCCTGGTGTTCTTTGCCGCGATCTCACCATGGGTGATACGGAATTACGAAGTGTTCGGCCGCTTCGTCTTCCTGCGCGACGATTTCGGACTGCAATTCCGCCTAGGCAACTGGAAGGGTGCAGATGGCATGCTCATGGCCTATCTCCAGCCGAATCTGAACCGCGGCGAACTTGAGAAATTCCAGAGCACAGGCGAAGTTGCCTACGCTGAAGGTTGCAAGCGTGAGGCCTTCGAGTGGGTTGGGGAGAATCCCGCGCGTTTTGTAGTAATCAGCCTGAAGCGCTTCTTCTATTACTGGAATGGTGTGCCCAGGCCGACGAACAGCACTGCGCCGGTCGATTTCCGCACGTCGGCATTTCTGGCGACCTCTGTGCTAGCGTTGTGGGGGATGGGGCGTGCTTTGCGAAAGAAAGTGCCGGGCGCGTGGTTGTTTGCAGGATTGATCGTGACGTATCCAGCCGTGTATTACTTCGTCTACCCACATGCCAGGTATCGGCATCCGATCGAACCGGAGCTGACTATCCTGATCGTGTACTTGATCTGTGAAGCGATCGAAAAAAGAATCGTTGATCGATGATTGTCGATTGTTGATTGAACACCCGAGGTTCGAGTCCTTGGTTTTTCAATCAACAATCAGAAATCAACAATCGTCATTCTCCTGTGAGACAATTCCGTTTCCCCGTACACCCATGCAACTCTCGGTCGTCATCATTACGTTTAACGAAGAGGCCAACATCGGACATACGCTCGCCAGCGTGCAGCCACTGGTTGCCGATGGGAAGGGAGAGATTATCGTCGTCGACTCGGGCTCGACCGACCGCACGGTGGAGATCGCAGAATCCTACGGCGCGCAGGTTTTTATCGAGGAATGGAAGGGATTCAGCGCGCAAAAAAATTCCGCGATCGACAAAGCGACCGGTGACTGGATTCTGAGTTTGGATGCGGATGAGGAAATCGATGCCGCGATGGCGGAGACAACAAGAGATCTCACTTCGAGGCCGAAGGTAATAACGCCGAGGCAAACGCAGCAAGCTCGACGTTCAGACAAAGCGGACTCTTTGGAAACGGTCGAGGTGGTGATGGCTCTCGAAGAGGCACTGGACGAACCGTTTGCCAAGAAGGCGGCAGATATACCAGTCGCGTCGAGCGGATACCGGTTCCCTCGCAAGAACTATTTTCTGGGACGATGGGTCAAACATGGTGGCTTTTGGCCCGATCCTAAGCTTCGCTTATTCCGCCGAGGATCTGGACGTTTCGAAGACCGTGCTGTACACGAAACCTTAAAGACTGATGGCTACGCGGCCAACGTGAAAAATGGCACAATTATCCATCACTCCTACCCCACCCTCTCCGACTACATCGACCACATGAACCGCTACTCGTCTCTCGGCGCGGAGATGGTCGTCGCCAGAGGCCCGGTGCGATTTAGCTTCATTAACATCGTCCTGCGGCCGCTGCTCACCTTCATCTACAACTACTTTTTCCGCCTCGGATTCCTCGACGGACGCGAAGGCCTGCTGCTGCACCTCTACCACGCAGTTTACGTTTCATGGAAGTATGCGAAAGCATGGGAACTGTCGCGCCAGAAAATAACCATGTCATCCTGAGCGGCGGCGAAGCTGGCGCGAGGGACCTTATGTCGGCAGAAGCTATCGATGCAGTGCACGGGAATGCATACGATGCATCCAGCGTGAAGACCTTATCCACTGCATCACTTGCGTGCACCGTCGTACGGTCCCTCGAATGGCTTGCGCCATTCTCAGGATGACATCTCTTTTGCGTCCGCGACACTCATGACCCCATACCGACCGGTCGTTTTGACGCGCTCTGCGCATCTTGCCCCAACCGCCTCCGCTTCCCTATGATCAATGAAGAACTGGGGAATGCATGGAAAAGAAGCAGTCTGGCTTGTCTAACCCGCCGCGCGTCGCCGAGAGTCCTGTCGCGGACGTTTTTGAAAACCGCCGTCCTTCCGAAGCTGAAAAGAATTGGGCTGAGAAGACGCTCGCTCCGACGCTGGAGAAAACGGCTGAGCGTCCGATTGGCGCGCCCACAGGCGTAAATGTCGATGACGAGGGCCGCGCGCGCTTCACCACAATCTCAGGCGTGCCGATTCGGCGACTCTACACGCAGGCCGATCTGCCCGGCGATTGGAACGAAGAGAACTATCTCGGCTTTCCCGGCCAACCACCCTTCACGCGCGGCATTCACGCCACCGGATATCGCGGCAAGCTTTATACCATGCGCCAGTTCTCGGGCTTCGCTTCGCCGGAGGAGACCAACCAGCGCTACAAGTATCTGCTCGAGCATGGCGGCAGCGGGCTTTCCGTCGCTTTCGATCTACCCACGCTGATGGGCTATGACTCCGACCATCCTGCCAGCGAAGGAGAAGTCGGCAAGTGCGGCGTGGCCATCGATTCGCTCGAAGACATGGAAATTCTCTTCAACGGCATCGATCTGGAGAAAACCACCGTATCGATGACCATCAATTCGCCCGCGTCAGTGCTTTGGGCGATGTATCTGGTCGTTGCCGAGAAACAAGGCGCGGACTGGAAGAAAATCTCGGGCACGATTCAGAACGACATTCTGAAGGAGTACATCGCGCAGAAGGAATACATATATCCACCGGCGCCCTCGATGCGGCTGGTGATCGATACGTTTGAGTTCGGATCGAAATTTACGCCGCGCTTCAACACCATCTCGATCTCTGGATATCACATTCGTGAGGCGGGCTCGACCGCCCTGCAGGAGCTGGCGTTCACCTTGTATGACGGCGTTGAGTATATCGAATGGGCGCGACGCCGCGGCCTCGACGTCGACGAATTCGGTCCGCGTCTCAGCTTCTTCTTCAACGCGCATAATGACTTCTTCGAGGAGATCGCGAAGTATCGTGCGGCCCGCAAGATCTGGTACCGCGTGATGAAAGACCGCTTCGGCGCGAAGAACCAGCGTACATGGCTGATGCGATTTCACACGCAGACGGCTGGCGTTTCTCTGCCTGCACAACAGCCGATGAATAACATCGCCCGCGTGGCCGTGCAGGCGCTAGCTGCGGTGCTGGGCGGGACGCAATCGTTGCACACCGATTCATACGACGAAGCTCTCGCTCTTCCTACCGAAGAAGCGGCACGCATTGCGCTGCGCACGCAGCAGATCATCGCTTACGAATCGGGTGTGACGCAGACTGTCGATCCGCTCGGCGGCTCGTACTTCTTAGAGAATCTGACATTGCAAATGGAAAACGGCGCCTTCGATTACTTCGGCAAGATGGACGCGATGGGCGGCATGGTCAAGGCGATCGAGCGCGGCTATCCACAAAAAGAGATCGCTGAGTCTTCTTATCAGTACCAGCGAGCGGTCGAGGCGAGAGAGAAGATCATCGTCGGAGTAAACGAATTTGCCATCGAGGAGAAGTCGCCGAATATTCTATACATCGATGAAACGGTTGCGCGTCAGCAGTCGGAGAAGTTGAAGATCCTCCGAGCCCGCCGCTCCAATGACGAAGTCCGCCGCACACTCGACGCACTCAAGAAAGCCGCCACACAGGAACCGAAAGCCGGCTTGAACGGCAATGTCTCGACGGCCAACACCATGCCCTACATCGTCGACGCAGTACGGGCCTATGCCACCGTTGGAGAGATTTGCGAGGCCCTACGGCAGGTGTACGGCACGTATACGGAAGTCAGCATCACATAACGCGACAAACGTGCTACTCGCTTTGCGGCAGTTTCTTGCCCGGGTGAGTCTTAGCCTCGGTGATCAGTTTCTCGATGTCGGATTTTTTCTGGAAATCCGGATGATACTTCAGCAGGCTTTGCCACGCCGCAATCGCCCCGGATGCATCGTCTTTGCCCTTCCAGCGGATCAACCCCAGGTTCAGTAACGTGCCGGCATGCTTCGGATCGTAGGTCAGCGATTTCTCGAGTTCCGCAATCGCGCCATCCACATCGCCCTGGTAGTAGAGGCATGAGGCCAGATCGGTGCGCGGGCCAACATTCTTCGGATTCGCATCCAACGACTTTTTGTAATAGGTAGCCGCGACATCGAACTGGTGGGTCAGGCGATAGATGTTCCCCACCTGATTCAGCAGGTCTGCGTTGTTGGGATCGGCCTTCAACTTCGCCAGCAGCGGCTCGGCCTGTTTGTCGGCCATGCGCCTCATGTCGTCGAGTGAAGGCATCTGCTTTTGGGTTGTGGCTGCGCCTTCGGGGGAGGGCTGGGCGGTGGCGGTCGGAACGGCGGCCGCCGGTGCCGATCCACGTACGAGGTATCCAACGAGCACGCCTACCAGCAGGCAGATGGCTGCCATTACGTAAACTTGCCAGGCCTGCCAGGTGGAATTCTGGTCCGCGGACTGTGCTTGGTCGTTCATTCCGGGCTGGTTGGTAGCATCCGCAGTTCCAGAGAAGCGTCGATCGCTAAACTGATGATTATGAGAGGCTAACTTTCCTAAGCGATCTTAAGACGAGGATGGTTCACGGGTTAAAAGACACCGCCGCTGCGAGAAAAAACGCACTGGAGGCGGACCGGGGAGGTCTGCGAGATGCGCCAGGGCATGCAACGCGCCGAATGCGATCCAGACTAGAGAAAACCAATGACGTGCGTAATCGGAGGGATCCTAAAGTTTGCTGCTAAACGCCGATTTAGCAGGTATGGCCACACTTCTATCTGCTCGACGCGCCTGGCCGACATTCTTGTTTCTCTTATTTCTAGGCGGGTCGTCACCTGCCGCTTCCGGCGATCCGCCCGACCTTTCGTATCACACAAGCACCACCGAGGTGCGCCTCACCTTCTCAGCCACCGACCAGAACGATCACGGCGTGGCCACCTTGCAAGCCAGTGATTTCGCGGTCGTCGACACTGGTTTTATCGTCAGGGATTTCCAAAGCTTTACTCGTTCTGACTATTCCAAGCTGGAAATCGCGATCCTTATCGATTCCAGCGAATCTGTGAACTCGTACCTTGGCAAAGAAATCGCGGACACGCTCGATCTGCTTTCGCAAACCGCAGGCGTACCCGAAGAAAACATCTCCCTGATTTCGTTCCGCGATTCCAAGCCCGCGCTTCTTTGCTCCCGGGATTGCCGCAAGTACCAAACTGCTGAAATGCTTCCGACGGCCATAGGCGACGGACTGACGCCTCTCTACGATGCAATCATCTTCGCTTCCGAATTCGTCTCCGAACGCGCCGACGCCCAGACTGAGAAGGCTCTCATCCTTTTCTCCGACGGCCAGGACACCGTCAGCCGAAGCTCGCTTCGGGAAGCGCTCGACTCGGCAGTAATTCATAACGTCCAGATTTACGCCATCGATTTGGGTGACTCCGTGGGCTACGCACCGGGCACGCAGGTTCTACGCGCCTTTGCGGCGGCCAGCGGAGGACGTTACTTTCCCGCTCGCAACGGCTCGGCCCGTGCCCTCGACATCATTCTGGAAGCCTATCGAGCCAGCTACGTCGTCAGCTATCGCTTGCCCACGCGTGCCCGAGGATTTCACACGGTGCAGGTTCTTCCGACTCACAACCGCAACTTACAGTTCCGCAGCCGAAGCGGATATTACTATCCCGAATACATTCGGTAAACCGAGGATCATGAAACGCACATTGTTCTGCGTGTTTTTGCTCAGCGCTTCGACTCTTCTCTTTGCCCAAAACCGCGAACGTCAGCAAGGAACTATTATTCGCATGCGTATGACGGATTGCCTGGGTCCACAACATGAATTTATGGCGGCCATGTCGGGCAGTGGAAAAGCCGAAACAGGAGCGCTTTGCCCGGAATATGTTCTAGTCGCCGACAAAGTTGTCTACGTAATCAGCGGCAAAGCTTCCGACCAGCTGATACCGCTGGCCGAAACATCCCGCTTCCGCCTGCAGAAGAACGAAATGCTGATCCGCATCGACGACGCCTCCAAGGAGAGCCACTTTCACATCAAAGCTATGGTCCTGCGGCCGGAGTGGGACCGAGCCCAGATGCTGCAAGATGCCGAAGCCAGCGCCATGATCAGCCAACACCTCGACGCCACCACGATGCGTGAGCAGCAGTAGTTCCCCTCCCGTTGGACGGGACCGGTCGCAGTTCACCCTGCGGCCGGTCTTTCTTTTGGAGATCTCCTTTTTGCGGATGCCAAAGAAACAATGGCAGGTAAATTGCCAAAGCACTCCTTAGAAGGAAGGCTAAACTCTCATGAACTCCAGGTGCTTTCTCCGCAGTACCTGTTGGCTCCCACTGGTCGCGTGGCTAGCGATCGCACCGCAAATCGGCCAATCCAGCGATGTTAGACGGCTTTCTGGCTCCTACCAGGTGGTTCGAGAGGCAGGTGCCGGCCCCCAAAGTCGGGTTCAGCTGCACCTACGACTCTCTAACCAGCGAGGCGAGGATCTGCGCATACAGCGCATCGCACTGTGGGATTTTTCGCATCCTGCGCGCGAGTCCATGCGAGCCTGCCTCCTGGTAATTCACGCCAGGAGCTCCGCTGACACAACCCAGGACTTCACCGTCCCCCGCTCTGAATACAAGTCGTGGCAGCGCGGAAAAGGACCTCGACTGCTGCTCGAAGTGCTTCTGCCTTCCGGCCGCACAACGACCGAAGCCGTTGAGCTGAACGCCATCTCCGGCCGGAAGGCGAACTGACCATGCGCTCGCAAATATCTCTTCCTTCCATTTGCACAGCGCTTCTGATAGCGCTGCTCGCGCCGCAGCTGTCGTTCAGCCAATACACCATCAGTACCGTCGCCGGTGGCGGACCGAACAACCTGCCAGCATTGCAGTCTGGCATTGGATACGCAGCCGGAGTCGCACGTGACGCGGCCGGCAACACGTACATTTCCGACTCGTATTCGAGTCAGATTCTTGAAGTCTCGCCGACGGGCACCATAACGGTTGTAGCCGGCAACGGTACGCTCGGCTACAGCGGTGACGGCGGGCTCGCCACCCAAGCCGCCCTAGCCCACCCCGAGAGCGTGGCGCTCGACAGCGCCGCGAATCTTTACATCGCCGATGCCAACTCTGTGATTCGTGTCGTCAACATGGGAACGCAATCGGTAACTGTTGCAGGAGTCACTATCGCACCGGGCAACATACAGACCGTAGCCGGGAACGGAACCGGAGGATTCAGCGGCGACGGCGGCCCCGCAACCAGTGCTGAACTCAATGATCCGTACGGCGTCTTCGTCGACACGCAGGGAAATATCTTCATCGCCGACACCGACAGCTCCGTGATTCGCGAAGTTGTGGCCAGCACGGGCATCATTCAAACCGTGGCTGGTACTCCGGATACTACCGGGTTCTCCGGCGACGGAGCGGCCGCAACCAGCGCCACTCTCGATTTGCCGCAAGGAGTTTTTGTCGACGCCGCGGGAAACATCTACATCGCCGACACCTTCAACTCTGTAATACGGGTCGTGAATCCCGGAACGCAGCCGGTCACGATTGTCGGAGTCACGATTCCGGCGGGCGCCATTCAGACCGTCGCAGGAACCTTCTACAGCGCCGGCCTGGGCACCGCCTGCCAGTTCACGGGAGACAACGGACCCGCCACAAGCGCTTTCTTGTGCTTGCCTGGCGGTGTATTTGCCGACGCCTCGGGCAATATCTATATCGCCGACACGAACAACTATGGGATTCGCGAGGTTGTCTCGAGCGGCACTATCTCAACGATCGCGGGAACGCTCGGCACTGCAGGCTACCTCGGAGATGGAGGCCCGGCCACCAGCGCCCAGCTGAACTATCCCGGTGGAGTCTTCGTCGACAGCACAGGCAACCTCTTCATTGCGGACACCCTCAACTATGAGATCCGCGAGGTAACGGCGGGGAACATTTCCGCGCTAGCAGGAAACGCCACGCTTGCATACTCCGGCGATGCAGTGTCGGCAATCAATGCGGCGCTAAGTATTCCTTACGGCGTGTTCGTCGATGCCTCAGGAAACCTGTTCATTGCCGACACGTACAATTCGGCGTTACGCGAAGTCGTCGCCTCAACCGGGAATATTCAGACCTTGGCTGGAAACGGCCAGGTTTGCGCCCTACCCAGCACGGGATGCGGCGATGGTGGTCTTGCTACCGGCGCGCAGTTGAACTTTCCTCAAGGCATTTTTGTCGACGCGCAAGGAAACACCTTCTTCGCAGATACGGAAAGCGCCGTAGTTCGCGAAATCATGGCAGCGACGGGAATCATTCAGACCGTCGCCGGAACGCCAGGCTCTGCTGGCTTTTCTGGTGATGGTGGCCTTGCTACAAGCGCACAACTCGGCAACCCCAGCGGCGTGGCCGCGGATGGTGCGGGCAACATTTACATCGCAGACACCGGCAATTCGGCGATTCGCGTCGTCAACACCGGGACCGCGGCGGTCATCGTCGCGGGTATTACCATCCAGCCGGGAACGATCGCAACTGTCGCCGGAAACGGAACCGCCTGCACCGACACCAGTTCTGGCTGTGGCGATGCCGGACCCGCGACCAGCGCGGAACTCAACTTTCCCAGCGGCGTTTCTCTCGACGCCACTAGCGACATCTTCATCGCAGATACTTTCAGCAACGCGATCCGCGAAGTGAAT
>Ga0209168_10000293_pt1 | contig 54279 bp, 42 predicted proteins | sample Coa_R1_FD_187156 | JGI IMG/M metagenome (GOLD analysis project Ga0209168, IMG submission 187156) | Surface soil microbial communities from Centralia Pennsylvania, which are recovering from an underground coalmine fire - Coalmine... | ecosystem: Environmental > Terrestrial > Soil > Unclassified ...
GCCCCTGCAACTCTCACGCGCGCCCGGACCGAGCGTGAAGATACGCCCACGGCTGACAAAATGTGTCGGCGCGATGTCCGGCAATTGTAAAAAAATTGTAACAAACACTGGCCTTCGATCCTTTCACCTCCGCGCGTCTCTAACTACGAGTTCGACTTACCAATCAAATCCATTGTCCTCTTTGGGTTATCATGAGTCCGCGCGTTCCGCGCAAACTTTCTTGCAAAGAGGCCGGAAGAATGGAAATCAAAAAGGTCGGCGTGCTGGGCTGCGGCCTGATGGGATCGGGAATCGCACAGGTGTCCGCGACGGCCGGATTCGACGTGACGGTCCTCGAGGTCGAGCAGAAATACATTGAGAAAGGTTTCGCCGCGATCCGCAAATCGCTCGACAAGCTCGCATCGAAGGGCGCGATCGCCGAATCCGCGGACACCATCTCCGCGCGTCTGAAGGGCACAACGAAACAACAGGATCTCGCGGACTGCGACTTTGTAGTGGAAGCGGTGATCGAAAATCTCGATGAGAAACGAAAGATGTTTGCCGCCATCGATCCGATCGTGAAGCGCTCCGCCATTTTTGCCAGCAACACGTCCTCGATTTCAATCACCGAAATCATGACGGCGACCGCGCGCCCGGGACAATTTGTGGGCCTGCACTTTTTCAATCCAGTGCCGCTCATGAAGCTGGTGGAAGTGGCGCGCACGATCGCCACCACGGACGAGAGCTTTGAAACGGCGTACCAATTCGGAATGAAACTCGGAAAAGTTCCGGTGCGCACCAGCGACAAGACCGGCTTCATCGTCAATCGCCTGCTGGTGCCGTACTTGATGGATGCGATCCGCGCGTTTGAGGAAGGCGTCGGCTCGGTGGTCGATATTGACGCGTCCATGAAGCTTGGATGCGGTTACCCCATGGGGCCATTCACCCTGCTCGATTTCGTCGGCCTCGACACGACTTACTACATCACGCACGTCATGTTCGACGAGTTCAAGGAAAAGCGATTTTCGTCCCCATCGCTGCTGAAGCGAATGGTAATGGCGGGCTGGTACGGGAAGAAAAACGGAAAGGGTTTTTACGACTGGTCCAATCCGGAAATGCCGGTGCCGCAGGACGCCGCACTCAGAGGCATAGCAAAATAATCCTCGCAGAGTTTCCCTGCGTGCGGCTACGGCTGCCCCTCCGCATCCGGCTGCGCCACCAGCAGCAACACAATCCCGACCACGGTGAACATGCGGAACGCCGCGTCCTGGCCGTTCCAAAGTTTCGACTGCCAGAACAAAAACCACTCGCCTCCCACGGCGAGAAACGCAATCAGCCACTTGAGCAAACTTAACGCCAGGGCAGAGACGGCCACGCGTTTCGCCGAATTAAACGCCGGCGCAGCGCCGCGAATCTGCCGAGCCATAAGCATGCCGCCCCACCAGGCGAGCGCCATGATGACCATCTCCCACACGATGATCGACCAATAAAAAGCCGTGTACCAGAACGGCGAGTGAATGGCCCGCCACATTCCGTGGTTCCCCGGAAACGTCGTGTCCATGTTCAGCGTGTGCTGCACGAAGAAATAGTTGGATTCGTAATCGGTAAGATTGTTGAAGACCACCAGGGTGTAATAAAACGCTACGCCGAACACCAGAAGTATTTTGGCGGTTCGCAGGGTCATGGTTTTGCAGTCTGTGAAAAAGTGCTGAAGTAAACAGTCAGTGCATTAAGAGTCGCGTCATCATATTCCGGATTGCCGGGCATTTGCGCGCGCGAATTCCTGGCGAGCGGCGCGCGGATGTAGGCCGCGAAATCCTTTGGCGCCGTAGCCGCGATTGCGGCGAGCGATGGCCACGATCGGCGGGACTTCTGCCCTCCCTCGGCGCCGGCGTTGTGGCAACGAAAACAATTTTGCTCAGCGATGCGAAAACCGTCCTGCACTTCGCGATCGTGCCCATGCGGCCCGCGCGGAGCGATGGCCGCAAAAACAGTTTTCTCGTCGCGGAATTCGACGCGCACAACGCCCCAGGGAATCTGCGCCTCGTCCGTGTGCGAGAGAATCTTGAAACTGGGCGTGAAATCAGGATTCGAGATCATGTACGGGCCCATGCTCGCGTTCTGGTCTCCCGCAGCCTTAGGCCAACCAGACGGCGGCCGGCCATTCACTTCGAGCACCAGCACGGGATGATGCGCCGCCAGATAATCGTGCGGGTAGCCGGCGCGGTACTCGTCGTCGCAGATGGCCACGACCATGTCTGCCTCTGGAGATGCGGCCAGCCGGCCCGCCAGGTCCTCGAGCCGCACTCCGCGGATCCTGGTCGGGCCCCGAAAGTTGGTGTCGCCGGTCACGGTGAAATCCACCTGCGGCATGGCCAGCAATTCCTCGCGCGTGATGTAGCGCGTCGATCCGGGCGGCACTCCTGCGAGCGCACCGCTCACTTCGAGGTCCGAGGCTTGCCGTCTTTTTTCGTGAAGTGTGGGAAACAGCGGCGTACCGGCGGCGGCGAACACAAGTGACGCGAGCGCCAGGAGCATGGATCGCGGGGGCCGCATGGCACATCCTAGCGCACACGGGCTTGTAGGCAAGCGGAAATCCGGGGATCAGGCCGATTGCGAGCAGGACATGCCGGCGAGCGCGATCTGACGGTACGTTTTTCCTGCCCCGAAGATAACCGCATACCATCGGATCAAGGATTAATGAACAATCACCTGTCCAGGTTTACCGGGCGTCGAGCCGCCGGTGGGCACTTCGTCATAGACCTTGTGCCGCTCCCGTGTTGCGGCCATCAGGAAAAAAATAAACCCGACAACGGCGATGAAGACGATCGCGCCGACCTTGACCCACACGCTGTTCGTCGAGCGCGTTGGAGCAATCTTGGGAGTGTCCATAAAAAATCCTCCTTTCTGATGGACTACAAAAACGAAGCCGGCGCTGCGAACATCGCGGACGCCGGCAAACTCAGCCCTTTACCGCAGCCTGAATCTTGGGCGCGCCGGCGACGGCCGCTTTCACGGCGTTCTCGGTGGCCATCATGTCGATCAGCGCCTGCGCCACGCGATCATCGGTTTCCGACGCACGCGCGAGCGGGACTGGGTAACGAACGATCAGCGCCATGCCGTCGCCGTTGAGTTGAAATTTGGCTTCGGGCACCGGAGGCTTGAGAATAATTTCGGCGCGGTCGCCGATCATTCCCTGCTGGCGCTCCATGACGTCGCGATATTCCCGGTAGACGGCGTCCACCGCGGACAGAACCTTGTCATGCACAACTTTGTGATCGCCCGCCGGGGCGATCGCGATGGACACTTCATGCCAGGCGTATTCAGTTCCCGGCACCTGTTTGAACAGCGGTGTGGCGGGCTGAAACAGAACAGAATTTGAAAAAACGGCGATCCGGCCCGTGGGATACAGATCCACGCCGGTGCCGGCGAGTTCCATGATGTAGAGACGCACGAGACCCACATCCACCACATCGCCCGTGACGCCGCCCACACTGATTCGGTCACCGATACGGATTCCGTAGCGGCCCACCACGAAAAAATAAGCGGCGACCGACAGCAGAACGGTTTGCAGGCCCACGGCGATGCCGGCCGTGACAAATCCTGCGTAGGTGGCCAGTGAACCGAACTCGCTCACAAAGCCCATGACGATGACCAGCGCGAAGAAGAACCCCATGACAAAGCGCCGCAGCACCAGAAATTGCCGCCGGCGCCGCACGTCCGGCACGTAGCGGAACGTCAGCCTTCGCCACACTTCCGACAACGCCCAAACGATCGCCAGCGCCAGGGCGATTCCGACTACGCGCACGAGCAGCGCGACGAGATCGTGCTTCGATTCGCTGGAAATGGAGCTGCGCCACTCCTGCAGATTCGAGCGGGTCTGATCCAGCACGATGATTTCCTGGGTCAGCGGCAAGAGCGCGTCGGAGAGCTGCGTAAATTGTTTGGTGACTTTGGAGAAGTCTTGCGTCGTTGGCCCGCTGCCTGCAGTTCCTGCTTGCTGCGGATTCTGTTGAGTCTGCGCGAGAATTTCGCGGAGAGACGCGCGCAGAGGCTCGCGAAGATTATTGGCGGTTTGTAGCACGCGTCCATTCTCACCGAGCAGCCGGTCGATCGCGCGCATGCTTTGAACCTGGTCGTAGAGCGTGACCAGCTGGCCGATGATGCCGGCGGACCGCGCGGTGGTCGGCGCGATTGCCTGCCCCGGTTTTTGCGTGCCTTTCGTGTCGGCGGCTTGCGGCGTTGAAATTTCCGGGACCGAATCAGCGAGTTCCTTGATGCTCCCTTCCAGTCCCTGGCTGCTGGCGGTGTTCAGCTCGACGAACTGCGACATCTTCTGCATCGTATCGAGCCGGGCGCGATCCAGTTGGATCTGCCCGTTCAGCTCGTCGCGCTGTGCCGTCAACGCTTTTCTCTTCGCGCCAGATGCCGAAGCGATTTGTTTATTCAGATCGTCGATTTTGGATTGATTGTCCGCGATGCTGGTGGAAATTTGCGACTGGGCCTGGGAAAAGTCCGGAGCCGATTGTCCATTGGGGGCGCGCGTTCCCGCCGGCTCGCCGATCAGCGCCGATTCCGCTCGAGCCCATTGAAACGCAAGCTGCACGGCTTGCGCCGCGAGAGTTCGCACGTTCTGCTGAAAGATGGCGTCGCTCGGCAATTCGCCGGGCTGGACGTTGGCCACGGCATCGCGGTACCAACTGATGATGGAATTCAAATGGTTCAGGACGGCATTGCGGTCTGGCTGGTCGGCCGCCAAGGAGACGGCGCCGCCCCCGCAGACGCACGCGCAAAGAATGGCCAACGAAATCCAGCAGGGAGCTTTGCTTCGATCGGCACGGGATTTGAGATTGCGATTCATTCGCACGAGCGTGGGTCAATCCGGGAGGCTGATCGGCCGAATATCAACGTTGCTCGTTTCATGAATGGCGCGACATACCTGAAAAACCGTAATTTGCCGTTCGGATTCCTCTATTTCGTTTAAGCCACGAAGATTCGCGCGCATGGCTGACACTTGTCGCCACAAGGGAGAAAATCCGGCCGCGCGATTGCCTGTGCTAAAATGTGCGACTCATTTGTATCGGAGGTTGCAGGTTAAGAAATGGCTGCCGGCATTGCAACGAAACTTAAAGAGCTTGGCATCACTCTTCCTGCTTTGCCGGCGCCCGGCGGAAACTATCTTCCGGCGCGTACGGTGGGGCAAATGGTGTACCTGTCGGGAGTGATCTCAATTCATAACGGCCAAGTCGTGACCGGCACCGCCGGAGCGGGGCGAACGATTGAAGAAGGATATGCCGCGGCGCGCGACTGCGCGTTGACTCAACTCGCGGTGCTGGCCGCGCATCTCGGCTCGCTCGACAAGGTAAAAAACGTCGTCACTGTGAACGGTTACGTGAACGCCGTTCCCGGTTTTCCGGATTCACCGAAGATAATCAACGGCGCGTCCGATCTCTTCGTCCAGGTTTTCGGAGAGGCAGGCCGCCACGTGCGCGCCGCAATCGGCGTCCCGGCTTTGCCGCGCAATGCGCTTGTCGAATTACAAATGACCGTGGAGGTTTAGCCCGTTCCCATGGCTCTGTATCCTTTAACCGCGGAACCCACTCATTCCCGCTGGAACCGCTCCCTGAAACCGCGGCTGCGCGTCGCCCCCGGCGATTCGGTGCGCATGGAGTGCGTGGATTCGAGCGGCGCGCAATGCAACGCCTCGATGACCCTCGCGGAATATCTCAAAATTGACCGCGACAAAATTCACGCGCTTACCGGACCGATTTTTATCGACGGCGCCGAGCCGGGCGACGTCCTTCAGGTGGACATTATCGAAGTAGCGCACCGCGGATGGGGCTGGACCAGCGTGGTGAACGGCCTCGGATTTCTCAAGCAGCGCTTCGCCGATCCTTTCTTCTTCGTGTGGAACCTGGAAGGAGAAATCAGCAAGTCCAATGCCCCGGCCATCGTTCCGCTGCGACCGTTTTGCGGCGTGATGGGCGTTGCCCCGGCGCAGGATGGCGAATTTCGCACCCGTCCGCCTGGAATTTTCGGCGGCAACATGGACGTGCGCCAACTCTGCACGGGCGCGACGCTCTATCTGCCGGTCTTGAATCACGGCGCGCTTTTCTCCGCCGGCGATGCCCACGCCGCGCAGGGTGACGGCGAAGTGTGCATCAACGGAATCGAGTGCCCCGCCGACGTGACCCTGAAATTCCAGGTGCACAAGCAGCGCTCGCTCCCGGGACCCATGATCGAGACTCCCGCCGCCAGGAAACTGGAGACGGATTCGCAAAGCGGTGAGTGGATTGTAGTCGAGTCGGCTTCCGACGCGACCGCCGCCGCTCACGCAGCCACGTCGCGCATGATCGATTTCCTCGCCGAGCGCTGGGGATTCAGCCCGGTCCACGCGTACCTGCTGTGCAGCGTGGCCATGAATCTGCGCTTCAGCCAGGTGGTGAACGAACCGATTTTCACGGTCTCCGCGGCGATTTCGAAAAGCATTCTTCCTGCGAGAAAGCTTTTCTAAAAACGTAAGACAGGCTTCAGCCTGTCAGGTTTTAATTCAGCGAGGCACCGCGGGCCCAAGTCCGTGCCACGGAATGAAATCACCCATGCGCATCAACGACCCGGAAATCGTCGCGGAACTTCAGGTGCTCTATCCGAAATACGAAGCCGCGCTTATGTCCAACGACGCGGAAACCCTGACGCGGATGTTCTGGAACTCACCGCACGCCATGCGCTTCGGAGTCTCAGAAAATCTCTACGGCATCGACGAAATCGAGGCGTTCCGCAAAGCCCGCTCACCGGTAAATCTGGCGCGCACTGTAAAACGTCTCGACATCGTCACGTTCGGGCGCGATTTTGGAAGTGTGACGCTGGAATTTGAACGAACCGCCGACGGGAAGACAACGTCGGGGCGGCAAAGCCAGGTGTGGGTGCGCCTGCCGGAAGGCTGGCGAATCGTCTCCGCGCACGTGTCAGTTCTGAAGTAGCCAACGCTTCAGAGTTCTCTGGCGACACGGGTTGTCCTCGTGTAGCGCCCGCCTTCAGGCGGGCATTTGTGGCGTACCACGGATGCCCCGCCTGAAGGCGGGCGCTACATTCTTTCTCTAGCTCGCGCTCACTGTAACTACCAGCGTTTCCACTCGGGCGGCGTGGAATGCGTCCTGAAATTCTTTCCCCGAAGAAAACAACTTTACTGGCACATGCCGTGCCGGAAATTTAAAGCTGAGCTGCGGCTCCGAAAACGGATACGGTTTCAGAACAAAATGGCGCGCGCCGACGGATCGCGCCTCAATCCTGGCGCCTTTGCCGTCGCGTGTCGGCAGCGCGTGCAGCAACTCCACAGGCTTTTGATAATCGACGCAAGTGAGCAACGAGAGATAGTCATTGGCCTGCAGCAGGCGAAAATGATCCAGGATGGCGGACTCGCTCTTATGCTCCTGCTGCAATCTCGGATCGTCCGCGATTCGTTTGCGCAACGACGCCTGCAGCACCTTCTGCCCTTCGAGAAACCGATCGAGCAGCGGCAATTGATCCGGCCGGATCGTGGACCGGTCCGCACGATCGTGCAACAGGCTGTAAGTGTGCATGGAAATAAGAATCGCCGCGTAGGCATCTTCCTCCGCGATCTGGCGCATGGCATGGTCACGCACCGCCAGATAATCGGGGAGATCGATCTCCTCGAATCCAGAATACTTTCCCACCAGTTCCGTGGAGAATGCGCTGGGCTTTCCCTGCCGGGTGATCTGCGGAAGGGCGTCGCGCGCGGTCCAGCCATCGTCATGCCGGGCAATCCCGCGCAGAACATGCTCACGCGGTTGGGGCGAAAGAAAAAGGTCGTTGCCCCAGCGCTCGGCAAACGCTCCTGCGAGGCGCGCGTGGTCAGGATGAGTCACCAGCCACCAGCCGGTTTCGGTTTCCAGTCGCAGCATAGATTATCTACCTCGCGAATCTCGTTAATTTTTTGTTTTCAATTTCAAATCTCAAATTTCAAATTTTAGATTAGGCCACCGGGCCAACTCACAAATTGTCTTTGTGGGTCGCGGCTCACCGCGGCATTCGAGGACCCAAGAAACAGGGCTTTTAGCCCCTGAAGTCTCATCGAATTTTGACACTGGGCCATGGATCAGACGGTGTTTGAAATTCCCGTCCGCCGCGCAACTGATCGGCTCATTCCGCCTCCGGCGCGCGGGCGGATTCATGCCAGCGATGCAGAAAATACCATTCCAAAAACATAACCAGGAACAGGAATCCGAAACCCAGCACCGTTGCCGCCAGCACCAGCGCAAACAAATAGTCCGTCTGCAGTTGCGAAGAGGCGTAGAGAATCGAGTATCCGAGGCCGCCTTCTCCCACGCGCCCCGAACCTGCAAACAGCTCTCCGGTAATCGCGCCGATCACGGCAATTCCGCTGGCGATGCGGATCCCGACGAACAGATCGGGTACCGCGTGCGGCAGGCGCAGTTTGAACAGCACTTGCCTGCTGGAAGCGTTGTGCATCAGAAAAAGATGCACCAGATTTTCGTCCACGCTGATGAGTCCCTGCGTGGTGTTGGCGATAATCGGCGCGAGCGAAATGATGAACGCGATCAGCGTTACCGCGGGAATTCCCGCTCCCATCCACATGATGATCAGCGGTGCGATGGCGATGATCGGCACCGTTTGTAACAGCAGCGTGTAGGGGTAAAGCATTTTCCGCACCCAGCGCGACTGCGCAAACACGAGCGCCACGAGCACGCCCACCACAACACTGGCCGCCAGCCCGCCGGCCGATTCTTCGGCGGTTATGGCCAGTGAATTCAGCAACGATGGCAATCGCCCACCGAAAGCCCTCACCACAGCCCACGGTGCGGGCAGCATGAAGGGCGGCACGCGGAAGATCCACACTACCAACTGCCAGAGCAGCACCAGCGCCGCGAAGACCACGAGCGCGTTGAGTGCGGTGATGGCGCGCTGCTTCATGGCCGAAGGGTTTCCCGCAAAGAGTGGGCCACGCGCGACGCGACGGCATCAAATTCAGGCCTGCTGCGCAGGGCGGACGTGCGCGGCTCCGGCAGATCCACGCGAAACTCGGCGTGAATTCTCCCCGGATTCGGCGCCAGCACCACGATCCGGTCGGAAAGAAATACCGCCTCGGGAACGGAATGTGTGACGAAAACTGCCGTCCAATTTTGCTCGGTGCGCAGGCGCAGAATCTCTTCGTTCAAACGGTCGCGGGTCATTTCATCCAGCGCGGCAAACGGCTCATCCAGCAGCATCAATTTCGGATTCGTGGCCAGAGCGCGCGCGATGGAAACGCGCATTTTCATTCCGCCCGACAGTTCCCGCGGGTAGGACGCGGCCACATGTTTGAGGCCGACCAGTTCGAGCAACCGGGCAGTCTCTTCTTCCCGCCGGGCTTTCGCCGCGCCTTCGAGCTCCAGGCCGAGACCGATATTCTGCTGGACCGTGCGCCACGGAAGCAGCGTCGCATCCTGAAAGACGAACGAAATCGTTTCGCGCGCGCCCAGCGGCGTCATCCCATCGACGCGAATCGTTCCGCTCGTCGGAGAGGCCAGCCCGGCAATCAATTTCAGGATGGTTGATTTTCCGCAGCCGGAAGGGCCAATCAGGCTGATGAATTCCCGCTTGGCAATGCTCAAGTCGATTGATTCCAAAACTACTGCTGCGTCGCCGTATTGTTTCCGCAGACCCGCGATCTCAATTTCCGGCAAGTCCGCGGCGGCGCTCATTCCCGAGCCTCGGACACCGGCAGGTACAACGCGGAGGGGCACACGCGTCCGTGCAACACCAGCTGGGTCGATCGCCGCCAGTCCCACGAAGTGGCGCGGCAAGAAGACACTTCACTACCGGGATTGCGATCAAAAAGCGGAAACGCGCTGCTGGCAATTTCCAGACGAATGCGGTCGCCCTTGGCGAAAAGGCAGGATGTTGGCTCCAGCGGAAAACTCCACTGGTGAATTTTGTCCGCGGAATACTTCGTCCCTCCAAAAAGAACATTGGAACGCGCGATTCCCATGCAAATAAAATCCGCCGACCCGTTGGGCCGCACGCGCACCAGTTTTGCGGTGAAGTCCGCCGTCGATCGGGATGTCGAGCAGTAGAGAATGACGCGAGGAATGCCGAACACCTGCAGCGGGCTCTCCAGCGGTTCCGTCGAGTAAACCAGTACGTTGTTCCCCATTTCCAGCGCGGCCTGATCAAACGGCCCGCTCGCAGCCGCAGGCCCTCCCGGAGCGATGACTGGAACTTCGGGATCGTAGACAAAAATGTCTGCCGGCTCATCTTCAATGTGGCTCGCGGCAGAAAGCGTGCCGTCGCCTTTGCGCGAATTGGCCCGGCCGCCACTGTGCAGGTAAAGAGCATATGGCGCATCCGTGGGAAAGCTGTCCGCTTCGCTCCAAGCATTTTCTCCCAACACGAAGTGGCGTACGTGCGCCTTGCCGCTAAACGCTCCAGAATCTTTCAGCCAGTGATCGAACCAGCGCAAGAGGATCGTGTCCGTATCCACCAGCGCCTCGTGGCCAAAGTCCGCCGCGCCGATGCGATCGCCCCAGGGAATATGCACCCAGGGCCCGGCCAGAAGGTATTGGTGCTCGCGCGCAAATTCACTGCCGGCGGATTTTCGCAGCGCCAAAAAACCGTCGATGCTGCCGCGAAGAAATATGTCGTACCAGCCGGACACGTGCAGCGCGGGGACCAGAATTTGATCGAGCCGCGTGCTGACATCCAGCGCCGACCAGTACTCACCGGGCGCATCGTGATCCAGCCAGTCAAGCACGAAGGACGGCAAGCCTTCGCCGTGAAGCGCGGGATGTTCGCGAATCGGAAGCACGCTCGTTTGCAGTCCGAGTTGCGCCCAGGCTTGCTCCAGCCGCTCGGTTGCCTCGCGCAACTTTCTCCGTCGCGCTTCTTCTTTCAGCAACTGCAATCCCCAGCCCAACGTGGACGCGAGCCGCAACGCTCCGCCCTGATAAAACCAGCCGTGATACAAATCGCATGCGGTCATTCCCGGCGCGATGCAGAGCAAACCTTCCGGCTGCTCGGCGGCCGCCAGCAATTGTGTGGCTCCCTGATAGGAAAAGCCGTACATGCCAACGCGGCCATCCGATTCGGCTCGCGTGCGCAGCCACGCAATGGTGTCTGCGCCATCGGCGCCTTCGTGCCGAAACGGATAAAAATCTCCTTGGGAATCTCCGCGCCCGCGAACATCCTGGATCACGACGTTGTATCCGTGGCGCGCGAACCAGACGGGATGTGCATAGACAACAGTGGAGGCCACTTCGCGCCCGTATGGCTGTCGCATCAGCAATGTGGGCTGCGGGCCAGATTCGCGGGGATAGTAGTGGTCGGAAACCAGCTCGACGCCGTCACACATGCGTGCGCGGACGCCACGCTCCAGTCGGATGCCCTCGCCGCAATCGACCCAGCTTGAATCGCTCATGGGGTGTGCGGATCCGGGTAGCGGGCCATCTCTTCCAGCGCCTCGGCAAGGCGTGTGGCCGCCTGGTTCAGCCAGCGCTCGCCCTTTTCGGCCGTAGCGGGACGCGGATCGCCCAGCACGCCACTTGCTGCGATGTCCCGCGTGAGCCACGCAAACGTCGCCGGGGCATTTTCCGGAAGCAGCATCGCCGGCTTGGAAACGTCGGCGATGTAGTTCGCGGTATACGCGGAACGATCCACCAGGTCCGGAACGCCCGCCAGCAGAAATGAAGTTTCGACTTCTCCGGCGTGGAATCCGTAGGCGCGCTCCTGCGGATCGAGGCCTTCGAATGAAACTCCCGCCGATCCGTGCATGGCGAACATTCGGAGGCCGAATTCCGCTCGTAAATCGCGTGCCATCACGTCGACGAGAGAGGTATTTCCGCCGTGCGTGTTGTAGAGAACGACTTTTCGAAATCCGGCCTTGGCCAGACTGGAGCCGAGGTCACGCAGCACCGCCATGAACGTGTTGGCGCTGAGCGAAAGCGTTCCGGGAAATCCGATGTGCTCGTTGCTCTTGCCGTAGTGGACAGGAGGCAGCGCATAGACCGGCAAATCGGCCGGCAATTTGCGCAAGGCGTGGCCGAGCAGCAGGTTGTTGATCAGCGTGTCGGTCGCCAGCGGCAGGTGATGCCCGTGCTGCTCGATGGCCGCGGTGGGCAACACCAGTAGCGTGGACTCACGGGGCAGCGCGTCGACTTGCTTCCAATTCAGATACGCAAAATTTCGCGCGTCCGGGATCCAGGTTTTCATTTCGGTTTTGCTCCGGCGGCAGCGGATTCGGAATGAAACGTGGCCATCTTACCCGGATTCAGCAAGCCTTTGGGATCGTAGCGCAATTTGGCCAGCAGCTGGATGTTGTCGGCTCGATAGCGGCCGCCTCCCTCCACATTGTTCACGTGCGGATTGGCGACAAACACCCCGATCTTGCGGCAGAAATCGATCATGTCGTTCAGGCGTTCCTCGGTGGTGTAGTAGACCACCGGAATCGCGCCGGGAAATACGCGGCCCTCTCCGTTCTTCATGAACTCCATGTGAAAAAGGATTTCCATTCCAAAGCGCTCGCGCAACTGGCGCATCTGTTCGCGCACGGTATCGGGATTGAAGCCGCATTGCAAGTACGTGTAGGCCTCGTCCGAGCGCATGGCCCAGAGCGTGGTGTGATTCCAGGTGTAGTCGGAAAGCAACGGCCGGGCGTTCAGGCCGGGATACATTCCGCTGTGCGTAACCGAGCCGCCATCAACGCAAGCGGCGGACTCCAGTGCCGCGAGCTGGCTGGAAGCAATCAGAAAAAAGATCAGCGTCTTGCCCTGCGGCGCGTACTGCAGAATCGGAGTGAAAAAGGAAGGAATCGGCCATTCAAACACCGTTACCAGCCGCTTGATCCACGATGGGCCGACGGCGATTTTTTCGGCGAAGTCGAACGCCGCGCCAAACGCACCAAACGCCACAATGCACTGGGACCACTCAACCGCCGGCGTGAGCGCCAGCCAGATGCGCGTGATGATGCCGTTCGTGCCCCAGGCATGCAGAATTTCGTGAATGGCCTCACCCTCGTGCCGAACGATGCGCGGCTCGGGCTCCATGGTGACCACTTCAAGGGCGCGCACGGTTTGAAAATCGCGCAATCCGCCGTGCGCGACGGTGCCGATTCCTCCGGAACCCCCACCCAGAAATCCGCCTACCGACGCCTTGATGATTGTCGAGGGGTAGCAGCGCAGCTCCCAACTCGATTTGCGCGCTTCGTTCTCCAGATCGCCAAGACGCACGCCCGGCTGGCAGACGGCGACGCCGTCCTTCTGAATGTTCTCGATCTGATCCATGCGCGCCAGGTCCAGCACCACCCCGCCTTGCAGGGGAACTGCCTGTCCATAATTCCCGGTGCCCGCGCCCCGCGCGGTGACTGGAAGGTCGTTCGCGTAGCAATAGCGCAGCGTTTTCCGCACTTCCTCCGTGCTGAGCGGCTGCACCACGACCTCGCCCAGTTTTCCGTCAAGCTGTTTGCGCAGCACCGGCGAATACCAGTAAAAATCACGCGACAGCTGCTCGACCATCTGCGGATTTAGAATCACGCGCGATGGATCGCTGACCAATGAACGAAGCTCGGCGATATGTTTCGGGTCCATAGAGAAATCGGTTCACGTCACCGCTCAGGATTTGGCGGACCTGGTCTTACTGGAACTCCAAGCCCGGAAGGCTTTTTGCATATTCGGATGCGTGAAAAGCGTGTTGCAAAGTTCGCGCAGCACCGGGCCGTCCACGATGCAGGGCATGTCGGAGCGCCGCGCGACTTCTTTTGCGGGAATATGAATTTGAAGGACGTAGCGGTTGGCGTCCTCAATCGTCGCTCCGTACACGACCCGGTCCAGACGCGCCCACAGCGCGTTGGCCATGCACATGGCGCACGGCTCGCACGTGGAATACATCGTGTAACCGGCAAGCGAAGGGCTTTTCAGTTTTTTGCACGCCAGCCGGACGGTGCGCGTTTCGCCGTGCGCGCTCGGATCGCTTTCGCGCATGACCGCGTTCGTCGCGCGCATCAGTTGCCGGCCGGTGCGCGTGTGGACGATCAGCGCGCCGAACGGCACCGGGCGCGCGGTCTTCAAAGAGCGCGCGGTGAATTCAAAAATTTCGCGCATGCGCTCTTCGTCGATCGCGACACGGGACTTCGTGGACGCGGATGAAGGCATGCCGCAATTTATCACACTGGCAGACTGCCCCGCCGCTGCGCGTTGATTCAAATTTTGCATCGGAATGATTCGACCGCTTCTCGCGAAAGGCTGCATGGTATTCTCATCGCCAGATTCTGGAAATGGAATTCTAATGGACACTCGCCTGCTCCGCGTTTCGTGCGCCCTGCTGATAATCGGCTTGTCGGCCCTGGGCTGCCGGCATGCCCCGACCGAAAGCGATGGCGGCTTGACCAAAATTGTCTTCCAGGCCGATTGGTATCCTCAGCCCGAGCACGGCGGGTTCTACACAGCGGTCGCGAAGGGTTACTACAAGGATGAAGGCCTGGACGTAACGATTCTGCCCGGCGGTCCGTACATCACCGTTGAAAAGCAGGTTTCCGCAGGCAGCGCGCAATTCGGCATGGGATCGTCAGACAAAGTTCTGGAGTCGGATTCCCAGGGACTCAACCTCGTCGCGGTGGCCGCGACCATGCAGCACGATCCCCAAGGCATCATGGTGAGGAAGGATTCGCCGATCCGCTCTTTCGCCGATCTGAACGGGCATTCGGTGGCAATCAAAGTAGGCGAATCGACGTGGTTTGAATTCATCGCCAAGCGCTACCAGCTGAACAATGTGCACGTCGTTCCGGCGATGATGAACGTGGCCAATTTTGTCGCCGATCCCAATTACATTCAGCAGGCTTTCGCCACGTCCGAACCGTACTTCGCGCACCAGGCTGGAATCGAGACGCGCGTGTTGCTCGTGAGCGACGCGGGATACAGCCCGTATCGCGTGATGTACACCACCAGGGATTTCGTCCAGCAGCATCCCGAAACCATCGCCAAATTTGTCCGCGCGTCGGTGAAAGGTTGGAAGGATTACCTGAACGATCCAGTCCCTGCCAACGCGATGATCTCCAAGCTCAACCCCGCTCTCAATCCCGAGTGGATGCAATTCACCTGGCAGCAATTGCGCGACGGTCATTTCGTTGCGGGCGATGATCCGAGCGGCGCCCTCGTCGGACTGATGGATCCCCGCCGCTGGGCCACCATGTACGAACAGCTCCTCGAACTGAAAGTGATCGACAAGACCATCGATCCCGCGTCCGCCTATACTCTGCAATTTTTGAACCGCTCCGGCCAATAGCGGGAAATAAGAAAATAAGCGCCGCGACGGGTTTTTCAATTATTCTTCTGCCGGCTGGGACTCTGCCCACAGCCTCACGGAAAGCGAGCCGAATATGAACCCTCGTCGAGCACTAAAGATATCTGTGCTGCTATTGCTTTTTTCGGTGTGCGGCAGGGCCCAGGAAACACTTCCCACGGATGAAAGCGCGCCGCTGGTGCTGGTGCGGATCATTCCGATCCCCGGCGTTGAGGGGCGTTTCGACCACATGGCCGTGGACAACAAGAACGGACGCGTCTTCGCGTCCGTTTATGGAAATGACTCGGTCGAGGTTCTGGACGCGCAGCGCGGCCGGAGGATTCACAGCATTCAGGAAGGTTTTATCAAACCGCAGATGGTGGCCTACCTTCCTGACTCGAACCACATCGTGGTTTCCAGCGAAGGAGACGGCACCTGCAAGATTCTGGATGCGGATACCTACAAGCTCATCAATACGGTAAAGTTTTCGGACGACGCCGACCAACTCCGCTACGACCCGGTAGCCAGGCGTGTGTACGTCGCCTACGGCGACGAAGAGGAAAGCGCGATCGGTGTGATCGACGCCACCACCAATAAGCGGCTCGACGGCGAGTTCAAGCTTGCGGCTCATCCGGAATCATTTCAACTCGAGGAAAAGGGGCCGAAGATCTTCGTGAATCTTGCCTCCATCAGCCAGATCGCTGTCATCGACCGCAATACCCGCAAGATTGTGAATTGGAAACTGGAAAGCGCCGGGACCAATTTCCCGATGGCGCTCGACGAAGCCCACCGGCGGCTGTTCGTCGCCGCCCGCAAACCGGCGCGCCTGCTGGTGCTGGACATGGACTCAGGCAAGGAGATCGCCAGCTTGCCAGGAGCCATCGACACGGATGACATGTCCTTCGACCCCGATCGCAAGCGAATCTATGTCACCAGCGGAGAAGGTTTCATCTTCGTGTACCAGCAGATTGACGCTGACCGTTACCAGCGCATTGCCAAAATTCCCACCGCCATCGGCGCTCGTACCAGCGCCTACACCGGTCAGGTGGGGAAGCACAACAGTTTCTACCTGGCCGTCCCTGCCCGCGCCAATCGCGGCGCCGAATTGTGGGTATACGAAACCCGCGACTGAACGAGTGCAAACAAGCGCGCCAGTCCCGAAGTATGGCGGATAAATTGTTAACAGAAACCTTACTATCCCTCCATTTATTTACAACTATTTGACAATTCCCAGATCGCTGTGTGACATCCCACGCCCCGGCTCTGAATAACCTCGCTCCCTCGGATGGTGCCGCACCGTTCGATTTTAGGGACGCGTCCCGCCTTATAAACAATTCGCCGAAGTCTCTGAGGACCGGCGACCACATGAGAAGGGAGTCACCATGAATCGTGAGATAGCCCAGCCCACACGAACCACGGGCTCGCAGGTTTCTGATTGGAAACTTAACTTCAGCACTTCGCAAATCCTGGCAGTTGCATTGCTATTCTGCTTCACGTTCTCGGCCAGCTTGCTGGCGGCAGATGATGACGATCGCCCATTTCTACCCGGACCGGTCCGGGCGGTTTCCACCGTCCCAGCCAACGGAGACGTCAATCCTTACGGCGTCGCCTTTGTGCCGCCCGGATTTCCCGCCGGCGGCGCGATCAGTCCGGGCGATATTCTGGTTTCCAATTTCAACAGCAGCGCCAATCTTCAGGGTACCGGCACTACGATTGTTGACGTGCCTCCCACTCAGCCCGTCTTCCAGTTCTTCGGCGGCACTGCGCCGCTTGGGCTGACCACCGCGCTGAACGTCCTGACCCGCGGATTCGTCCTGGTAGGAAATTTTCCCTCTACCGACGGCACGTGCCAGAATTCTTCGGACGGTTCCATCCTGGTGATCGACAAGAACGGAAATCTGCTCTCGACAATCACCAGCCCGATGATCCGGGGCCCGTGGGATTCCGCGCTGTTCGACCAGTATGGCAGGGCCAAATTTTTCGTGGCCAACGGGTTGAACGGCACGGTGGTACGCATCGATCTGGACGTGGACAAGTCCCACGTGTCAGTGAAAAAAATAACCCAAATCGCCTCGAACTACGTGGCTCAGTGCGATCCGGTCACCTTCGTGGATGCGCCGACGGGCCTGGTGTACGACGCGTCGAAAGACATTCTGTACGTCGCATCCGCCGGGGATAACGCGGTCTACGCGGTCCACGATGCCGGTGACCGGACTCACGATGGCGGCCGCGGGATGCTGATCTACACGGACGCCAAACACTTGCACGGGCCGCTGGGAATGGCCATGGCGCCCAACGGCGACCTGCTGGTTGCCAACAACGATTCGATCAATTCGGATCCCAATCAACCCAGCGAAATCGTCGAGTTCACCATCGGTGGAAAGTTCGTCAAACAGATTTCCATGGACCCGGCCCAGGGCGGCTCGTTCGGACTGGCAGTGTCCGTCACCGGAAATACCGCCAAGTTCGCCGCAGTGGATGACGCCACCAACCTGTTTTTGATCTGGACGCGCAAGCTGGACTAGAAAATCCCTTCGCGCAACTCTTGGTGGTCTACACACAACCGCCCGCGCCAGCCCTGGTTCAGGTTGGCGCGGGCGGGAAGTGTAAAGCGTCTCGACTGCTTTTCCGCAATGATCGCAGCAAAGAAAAAGCAGATTCCTCGGGCAAACCCGGCCCTTCGGAATGACAATCGCGAGTATCTTCCGCCGCCTGCAAAGACTCGCTACGCTCCAAAAACAAAAGCGCCCCCAAAAAACCGGGGCGCTTGGAACCATCAATACATCCAAAATCATGGAATCAAGGGAAAGCCAGGATCGGTTCGATCCTGGCTTTCCTCCCATGTTGCGTTATTTTCCGAACACCAACACCCGGAAGTTTCCCGGCTTGGCAGTCGCCAGCGGATGCGGCTGCTTCTCGGTCGGGGCGGCAGGCGGATTGAAATCCGACGTCGACAGGAAAACGTTGTGCGTTTTCGGATCGACCTGCAGTGTCTTCGCGCCGTATTCCGTCTTCACCGCTTCCACTTCGCTGAGTTTGTCCGGCGAGTCCTCATGGTAGATGTGCATCATGCCCTCGCGGGTCGCCACAAAGAGCATCCCCGTGCCGGGATCGAACGCGTTGGCATCGACGCCCGCCGAAATCGGATACGATTGCAGCACTTTTCCGTTGTCGGCGTCCATCATGATCAGGAACTGCGGTCCGCGGCCTGCGGAAAACAGGCGGTGATTTTTCTGATCGATGGCCATCGAGGTGGGATTTCCGGCGGGAGCGGTCGGCCAGCGCGCCTTGATGGTATTGGTGTGTGCGTCGATTTCGACGATATCGTTCTTTTCCGGATTGTTGTCGTAGAGCATGCCCTTGCCGTCCACGGCCGGAAATTCCACTTTGCCGATCAGGTCGATGTTGGTGATCACCGCCTTTTTCACGGGATCGATGACCGTCGTGTTGTGGCTGTCGCCATTAAACGTGAAAACGTGCTTGGTCGCGGGTTCGTAAATAATCGCGTCGGTGTCGAGCTGCCCGGTGGTCACGTGCCCGGTGACCTTCAGGGTCTTCAGGTCGAAGATCACCACTTCCTGCACGGTAGCGCCTTCCCGGGAATCGCCGTCGGTGATGAAACCTTCCCCGAGATCCCGGGCGATCGCCACGCCATGGCAGCGTGACAGCCCTTCGATCTTGCCAGCCACCGAATAATCGTCGGCGTTCAGCACCACCACTTCGGTGCCGTGCGACACGTACACTCGCCGCGCCACCGGATCCACCGTAATGTAATCGTAATACTCTCCGCCGCCCGGCGCCGCCGGCAGCGAAATCGTTTTCAGCAAATGATAGCCGGACGACGCCGGCTTCGGCTCGGCATGTGAACCCGGCAGGAAGCAGGCGCCGAACAATGCCAGGGAAAGACCCGCTGCAATACGGCCAAAACTGGAAAACCTCATGGAAACGCTCCTTTTTGATTTAATGAGCCGCACGATTCAAGATTGCGGGCGGGATTTGCCGCACGCCTCCGCTTCGCACGTCGAAATTGAAAATTGCCGGCAGCCGGCCGGCATTCGCTGGACCCGCTCAAACTCCCGGCATCAGCGGGTCGAACGAATGGTCGTCAATCCCGCGCTAAAAACGCTTCCATCCTCCAAGTCGCGGAAACTTACGACGAACTGGCGCTCCGGCGGATGCGAAAGCGCGCCGTCAACCATTGTATTTGCGCTACCTGAGGATCACCTGAATTATTTACCGAACGATCCAATAGCCCCTCGCAATCCGAAAGCGTCATGAACCTGGCCCGCGCGTCAACGATTTATCGAGCGGAAGGAAATACTAAATTCGCTTTGCGGACCATTCGATCGGCGGTCGGCGGAATGCCGCGTTTCGCCTCAAACCGATTTTCGCCTCGCAGCCATTCCGAAAGAGGCCGCGTTCCGATTCGGATTTGCGCGCGTCGCAGCATAGAGGCGAGAAATTGCACCTCCGCGGCGAGGTTCCGTTCCGGACATCCCCGCGCCTCGCGCTTGACCAGCACCTGGCCCTTGGCTGCCCACAGCAATCCCCACTTGGGCGGCAGGTCTTTCAGTTGAATCAACTCCGGCGGGCACAAGTAATAACGGCGATGCCCCATTCCGGCGCGTGAATTTTTCCGCGCGGACTTGGCCGCATCGCGCAGGAAATCTGACCGGCTGAGTTTGCACTCGATCAGCACGGAACCTGATCCGACCGCCCATCCGATCACGTCGGGATTCTCATCGGCCGGCGTGGCGAATTCGTAAAACACCACCGAGCACCGCCGGCTGAGCCAGCGCACACCCATCGCAACTAGCGTGGAATGCTGCATTTCGGTCCAGAATTGTCACACATTTAGACACGGAATGTTGGACTCAATCGTTGTCGCGTGTGCGGATTGCAATCGCTTTGGCATCTGGCCGCGCGACGGAAACGCGAACGTGAAACCTTCCTAGGAGTACCATTACCCCATTACATCTGCATGAATTTTTTGCCTCCCTCGTGTTGCCAGCCGCATTTTTCTTGACTTCAAAAATTGTGGGAGGCAGAATCCGTCCGCAACCGCACTGCGCTGTGCGGTCCACGGGTGTTTCACGCCGCTCTGACGGCTTCAACTCAGAGAGATTTGTCGATTTGTGCGGTGAACTGCCGTGGCTATGTCTCCGGGCGCGCGCCTGAACGCTATGCTTCAACAGAGCATTTCTCTTGCCTCTCCGCGCAGGTTGCAGAGGCCGGCTCCAAAAACGAGGGGCGATTTGAATTCGAGGTCGCAGCTGCGTGAAGCCGTCCGCGATTCAAGATCCCCAGGCTAGAACGATCTACGTGCGTCAGGTCTGATGATATGAGCTGATTCTAGAAGGAGCGCCAAATGCAATCCCCCACCAGCCCTGTAAAAAATTGGTGTATTCGCAATTGGGTCGAAAGTTCGCGGCCAACCGGCCGCCCGGCTCGCCAGGCGCTATTGCTCGTGTTGCTTCTGGCGCTGGGTTTCGCGCAGGCAGCATCTGCCAACAGCGGATATCCCTCGACAACTCCACTGAGTTTATCCAACAACTATCTGGTCACCGGCGATTACGTCGTCGGCGGCGTGGGATTGCGCGGCCTTGGGGTCGGCGGTTTCGCCAAGGGAACGATTACCATTCCCGATCCTAAAGCCTACGCGACGAGTGTCGCCCCACAACAGGTGCCTGCAGGCGCCGATATCGTGGCCGCCTATCTATACTGGGCCACCGTCGAGAGTCCGGGAAAATTTGCCGGCCAAACCGGTTCTTTTGGACCCGCGAACGGCATTGCTTACCCCATCACCGGAACCACTCTCGGCAATACCAAATCTCAGGTGTCGTGGAATACCAGTGGATGCTCGGACGATGACTACGGATCCAAAACGATCGTCACCTACCGCGCGGATGTGCGGCCGTATCTGCCGCTCGATGCCAACGGAAAAATTCAGCCGAATACCTCTTACCAGGTGAGCCTTGCCGATAGCGGGAAGTCCGGCGGCACGGCGCCATCCACGCTGGGCGCTACGCTCATAATCGTGTACCGCGTGATCTCAGCAAGTGCGCCGCTGCCGCTGAACGCCATCTCCATCTACGACGGCACATACGCTCCAGACGATGACGACACTTATTTTGTGAAACAGCAACTGCTCGGATTTTATCAAGCTGGGTACGATTTGAATTCCGGAACGCTCCCGGTTGCCAAGATCACTCACATCGTCGGCAACGGTCAGAGCAACAAATCTGAAACGGTAAATTTCATCAATGACAAGACGGGTGTCGTTACACCTCTTCCTTCTCTCTACGGCACCCTTCCGCCTTTCCCGGGCGAATACAACGGTTCCTGGGACAACCCGACCTGGATTCTGGACAGTCTCCTCGGCAATCCGGTGAAGGCGGGCGATATTTCGGAAAGCACTTCGGTCGCCCCGGCCAGAGGCGCCAAGGGTTGCGTGGCTTACGGCGCGATTATTCTCAGCACCACGGTGCAGGACACCGACAAGGACGGCCTGCTGGACGTCTGGAAGACGAATCAAGGCTATTGCGATGCGGGCGCCAACCGAGGCTTGAGCAATCAGGGGCAATGCCCCACGGTCCCGATCACCAGCGATCCTTCGTGGATTTCTCTCTCCGGAGCGCAATCCGGCGAACAAGATCTCTTCCTGCAGATCGATTCGATGTGCAGCGTATTGACGCCGGCAGGAGCATGTGACACCACCAATGGGATCTCGCAATTACCGTCCGATCCTTCGGTGTTTGCAAACCTGACCAACGCTTTCGCGTCCAACGGCCACGCGATTCACCTGCACATCGATCCGAATCACCAGGTCATTCCAGAACAAACGTGCACCGACAGCGTCGACAAAAACAACAACCCGGTGTACTGCTCGTACCCAGGTCAGCCGGGAGTCGTCGGCTGGAAAGCCGGTTTCGAATTCCTCAAAACCCAGCCGCTGAATTATCCGGACGAGGCATCGTGCGAGAGCCGCACTCTTCCTGGCGGAAAAGTGGGAGCAGGTCCACTCTGTATCCGGCGATTCCCGCTCGGCCGAAGGAACAGCTATCACGAAGTTATTTTTGGCAACGCGTTGGGCGTGCCGAACTGGAGCTTCCAGGGAGGAAGCATCGTCAGCATCGTTGCATCGGGCACCACGCTGACGATTACCACATCAAGCCCACACGGGCTGATCGTCGATCCTCTTGGCCCCAAGGGCCGTGTCACGATCGATGGAGTCGGCTCCAATCTAAGCCTGGACAAGACTTTCCTCGTGCAGACCGTTCCGAGCACGACTTCCTTTACGATTACGACCGCCGCCGCAGCGAGCGCGCCAACTCCGTCCACCGATCCTTATCTTGCGATTTCCTCCGGCACAGCCAGCACCGGTTCCGGCTTTTCCGACCTGGGCGGAGGCGACTCGCTCATCACGCTCGGCCTGTGGGGCGCAGACGGCCAAACGGTGCCAGTGCAATCCGGCACTTTAATGCATGAGATTGGGCACGCTCTTGGCCTGACCCATGGCGGCTCCTACGCCGATACGGCCGGCAGCTACGCGCTTACGTTTGAAGCCAACTGCAAGCCCAACTACCAAAGCGTGATGAACTACCTGTTCCAAGTCGACCTGTTGACCGATCCCGTTTCATTGACCGACAGTGTTCTGGATTATTCCAGCGAGTCTCTACCCCTGCTCAATGAGAACGGACCGCTGTCAAGTACGGTGCTGGTCAACGAGGTCTTGCATCCGGCCACCAAGTGGTATGCGCCGAATCAAGCGTACGGCAGCGCCGCCACAAGCCACTGCGACGGCACGCCGATTTTGTCCACTGACCAGCCCAAGGTCCAGCCAATGTTCCGCGTCGAGGGCCCGACGAGCTTGATTCCATGGCCGGCAACTCCCCAGGACATCAATTTCGATGGCAGTCTTGAGGCAAGCTTGCGTGGGTACAATGACTGGGCCAACATCGACCTTCGCCAGGTCGGCGCAACCGGCAACGACTTCTGGGCCGGCGGCGCTCCGTTCGGGAGTGGTGGCGCTCCCTTCGGCAGTGGCGGTGCGCCTTTCGGAAGCGGTGGCGCTCCATTTGGTAGCGGCGGCGCACCCTATGGATCGGGCGGCGCGCCCTTCGGCTCGGGTGGCGCTCCGTTCGGTTCCGGTGGAGCTCCTTTCGGGTCCGGCGGCGTGGGCGAAATCACTCCACAGATCGCCAATTCGGTAGTCCGCGCGCCTTCGAAACTCACGGGAACCCTGACAGTATCGAATTTCGTAGCGCTGAACTGGACCGCACCTTCGTTCGGCCAGAGCCAGATCGCCGCCTTCGGCGTCTATCGCGCGGTGAATGGCGGGGCTTTCCCAACGTCTCCCTACACGACGGTGCCAATCCCCGCGAACACACCGCTTCCTCTGAGTGCGGCTTTCACTTCCTACACCGACCAGAATGTCGGTTGCGAAACTTATGCGTATTTCGTAACGACGATCCTATTGGACAACCGGTCCAGCGGCCCTTCGAACACCACTCCGCAGATCACGGTTCCATGCACATTCATCGGTTTCCTCCCGCCGCTGACCACTGCCGGCACGGTGACTGCGCCCAGCTACTCGTCGGGCAGTTTCACCGCGCGCAAGCCGGTCGCCATCAAATGGCAACTGACCAATTCCGCGGGAAGCCCGATCACGGACCTGAACACGCTTTCATCCATCAAGGCCTGCCCGAACAGCAAAGGTCCGAACGGCGCGCCGCCCGCGAACGCGGTGTGCGTCACCTTGTATTCAGGGGGCAAGCCGGCGGGCAAGAGCACCTTCACCTTCACGGCGCCCCAGTTTATTTTCACTTGGGACACGGCGTCCACGATTGGCTCCGGCTGCAACTACTACACGATTGAACTGCAACTGGCAGACGGCAGCCCGATCAAAGCGACAACGATCAAGCTGAAACCATCCGACGACGACTAGGTTTGTGGCGCATGCTTCAGCTTGCGAGCGGTTCGCGCGTAAAAAATGAGCTGCCCGCAAGCTGAACAATACGCAAAAAAATCTTCATTTTGTCATTCTGAGCGAAGCGGAGAATCTCTCTTCGATTTAAGTTAAAAGAAAAACCAAGAGAGATTCTCCGCTTCGCTCAGAATGACATCGTTTCGAGTTCTTCCGCAGCCTGCAAAGCATGTGCGATTGGGAGTCTGAACGAACCCCCGCAAGCTGAAGCTCGCGCCACATAAACAAGTTTTTGAGGTGTTAGTTCCCGAGGTGCTTGCGAATTTCCGGAAGCAGCGGATCTTCGCCGGCCTTGCCGCGAATATCCAGGTAGTTGCGATACGATTCCGCAAATCCCGGGCTCTTCAGCCCGTCCCGCACCAGTCCCTGATAGTAATAAACCGGCGGAAAATAGGCGTAGGTGGGAACATTATTGATCAGGATTTCCAGGGCCTCGCCGCGCCGCTTGATGCACCGGTCGAATTCCGAATCCGCTTCCACGAAAAGTCCGGCTTGCAGATCGGCCCGGCCCAGCTCGAAGCGTCCGATCCAGGTATCCAGCAGGTTGTTGGCGTCGGTTAGATCTTTGATTGCCTGGGGCGCGTCTTTCGTTTTCAGGGCCGATTCGCCCGCAATGATTTTGGCATAGGCTTGCGGTTCGGCCTGCACGACGGCCGCGAGCTCTGCAGCCAGCTTTTGCGCTCTGGCAAGTTCCCCTGCTTCAACGAACGTTTGCGCCGCCAGGAATTTGATCTGGATGGCCTGGCTGTTTGCCAGGGCTTTCTCCGCAGCCTCGAGCGCCGCCCCGTGCTGCTGCCTCAGAATTTGGATGTGCGCCAGCGCGGCAAATTTGTTCGCGGCGCTCTCCGGCTGCTTGGCCGCAAGTTCGGCGGCCGCGGATTCCTCCAGAATTCGCGCGGCATCGCCAAAGCGGCCTTCATACTTGGCGATATCCGCGAGCCCTGAAGCGGCGGTCGAAGGGCCTTCACTCGTTCCCGCCATTTTCTCTAACTTGTGAAATGTTTCGGCGGCCTGATCCATTTGTCCCAGCCCAAGTTGCGATTCGGCCAGCGCCAGATAAGCGTCGTGGGACGGCGTCGTTTGGATGACCTTCTGCGCTTCTTTCTCTCCGCCTTGGAAATCCCCGCTGTAAGAACTGTAAAACGACAGCGCAATCCGCTGGAGATTTCCTTGAGGAGAAATTTCGACCGCGCGCCGCACAGCGTCCAGCGCTTGCGGAAACTTGCGCATTTGCGCATCGCAGCTGGCCAGGTTGAAGTATCCCAGGTTATCCGATGGGTAGTGGCCGATCAGGTCGTTGTACTCATCGGCGCACTTCTGCCAGTTATCGGTCAGGATGTAGTACACGCCTCGCACGCGATAGCGTTCACGTTCGGCCATGCGGTCGACGTGCTCCATGGCCAGCTTGATGTATTTCTCGGCATCCTGCTGCCGGCCCATGTTTCCGGAGGTGCCGGCCATCCCTGCATAAGCGCGCGCGAAGTTTGGATCCAGTTCCGCGGCCTTGGAAAATGACTGGAACGCCCCCTCCATGTTTCCCGCGAACTGCTGCTCCATCGCCAACCCATATTGATGCACGACTTCGAGCGATGCCGCCTGAAATGCTCCGCTCTCTTGATTGAGCTGGACGGATTCCGGCGTGGTGTCACCCAACGCCTTGCGGATGGGCGCGGCCAGCTTGGGGATCGCCAGCAGAAGAGCGTCCTTGTCGTCGGCGGTGACCTCCGTCTTGGCGATTACGTTGCCGCTAACCGTGTCCAGCGCTTCGGCCGTGATGTTGTATTTGTCACCGCGCCGGCTCAACTCGCCGGTAACCACCGCTCCGATGCCCTGGCTAACCGCGACCAATCTCGCCGGCTGCTCGTCGAGCTTGTCGCTCGGATGCGGAAGTCCCTGCGCCAGCTTGCGCGCGTTGCCACGGTTGAAGGCGTTGATGAAGCTGGCGCCTTCGAGCGCCACGTTGAACATCGGCTCCAGCGTGCCGTCAAAGATCGGATCGCCGGTCTGGTTGGTGAAGTCCGCCACCAGAACACTCACTGGCGCGTGTGCCGCCGCCAGTTTCGGATGCTTTATCCGGTACAACAGCACCGCCGCAACCACCAGCAGGCAGATTCCCGTCGCTGCAGCCGCGGAGGCTACCGCCGCGCGGTTCCGAAACGCGCGCCGGAACCAGCGCAGGCTGAAAACGCCGATGGGCTTGGTCGCTCCGCTCTTCCACGCTTCCAGTGCGTCGTAAACTTCCTTGACCGTCTGATAGCGGTCCTCTGGCCGGATTTCCAGGCACTTTGCGACTACGTAGCTGAGGTATTGAGGGACCGCGGGATTCACCTGGTGGACCGACGCAGCGCGCTCCATGGTTCGCTTGAACATCGACGCCATAGCCGTCTCGGCCTGGTAGGGCAAAATTCCGGTGAGCAGCTCCTGAAAAATAACCCCCAGGGTGAAGATATCGGACCGCGCGTCCGCCGGCTCCCCGCGAACCTGTTCGGGAGACATATATTCGGGCGTGCCGATCATCGCGCCCGTCTGGGTCATGCCGCCAAATTCAAGTGAGCGCGCGATGCCGAAATCCATCACCGAGGCGCGGCCCTTCTGGTCCATCATGATGTTTTGCGGCTTCAGGTCGCGGTGGACGACGCCCTCCGAGTGCGCCGCCTCCAGAGCCAGGCAAACCTGCTGCATGATGTCCACGGCGCGCTCGGGCGGAAGCTTACGCTCCTTGGACAGCAGGGATTTCAGATCCTGCCCCTCGATAAACTCCATGGTGATGAACTTGACGCCGGAGGCTTCGCCAAGATCGAAAATACGAATGACGTTTCTGTGAGTAATTTTTCGCGCGAGGATCAGTTCCTGCTTGAAGCGCTGCAGAATTTCGGGCTGCCCGGCCAGCTCCGGGCGGATCACCTTGAGCGCCACGGTGCGGTCAAGTTCGCGGTCGCGAGCCTGGTAAACCGCGCCCATGCCGCCTTCACCCAAAGTTTTTATAATTTCATAGCGATTGCCAACCACGTCGCCCAGGGCAAATCCGGTGATGGACCGGCGAGCTTCCGCGAGGCTCTGCTTGGCCGCGGGCTGCGACCACGCCGTGGGAATCTCCATCGTATTCGAGTCAAGTCCGGTGGCTGTGGCTTCGGGATCCGGCGGGACACGAGCGCGCCCAACGTCAACGATCGTGACATCGCTGCCGACTGGGGGCGTCATCTCCGCAACCAACGTGGCGCCTTCAACGAGTGGTGCGCGGCATTTGGAACAACTGGCGGCCCCGAGTGGATTGCTCGTCTTGCAATGGGGGCAATTCATCGTAATGCCAAACTTTCCAGGGCAAAAACTGCACTCAGCCTACGGTTTTCACCCTAGGAAATCAAGTATTTAAGCCACTTACGGTGCCCGATTCCCCTCGCTTTTCAGAGGCGACAACACTTGCCAAAAGTTGAATCCCTAGTAAAGTGGCTGGCGCTGGCCGGCAGCTCTCCAGATCAAGCCGGCCATTGCGAGGACGCCTATGCTGACCCGACTGCTTCGGACCCGCGACGATTGGACGTTGACCCTGATTCGTGTAGTAGCCGGTGGCGTGATGCTGCCGCACGGAATGCAAAAGATGTTTGGCTGGTTCGGGGGCGCGGGATTCTCCGCCACCATCCACAATTTTGGCCAGCGCGGTTTTCCCGCGCCGCTGGTACTACTGGTAATTGCCGCGGAATTTTTTGGCTCTCTTGGGCTGATCCTCGGCTGCCTCAGCCGCATCGCCGCGTTGGGGATCGCCGTGGACATGACGGTCGCGGCGATCACCACCACCAGCCATTTCGGAATGTTCATCAACTGGAGCGGCAAGCAGAAAGGCGAAGGAATGGAATATCAGGTTCTGATGATCGGCATGGCGCTGGCCATCCTGTTCGCGGGAGGCGGCGCATTCTCCGTCGATCGCGCGTTAACGGCGGGCAAGAAATCCTGATTCTCTGACCTCCGGTACTTCCCTTACGGAACATCCAAATTGAAACTGAATTTCGCCTACCGCTGCGAACGTTTTCGCAGCCACGCTTCGATGGTATGCGTTTCGGCAGGGGTTAGCGACGGCTCCGTTTTCTGCAGCATGGCCATGAACCAGTCGATTTCTTCCGGCAACGCGGGATAACCGACGTTTTCGCCGTGGGACTTGCCGGTCACCGGCCGGTTGGAATTGATCAGCGGCTGTGCCTGTGAGTCAAGAAAGACGATAAACGGCACGCCGCCGTCTTCGCCGCCGTACTCCTTCACCAATTTCTCCGCGCCCGGGGTGTTCAGCTCCGGATGCTTGCCTTTTTGCTCAAAAACATTGAGCGTCACGATGACAAAATGTTTTTGAACGATCGGCCGGATCACGGTGTCCTCAAGGAACGCTTGCAGTTCGTGGCAAGGGGGGCACCACGAGGCGCCGAACACAAGAAAAATGTCCTTGTGCTCCGCGGCAGCTTCGCTTTCGGCTGTGGTCAGTGCCTGATCGGCGCTGGGCCGCTGCTGGCCGTAACCAGCGGAAGCGCTGAGCAAAATCAGCGCGGACAAAAATGGAAGGATTCTTCGCACCAGCGGAGAATAATGCATGCGGCCACCAGTAGCACAGGCTTCAGCCTGTGGATTTTCCGCCCGGAAAGAAAAACAAGCCGGGGAAACCGAACTGCACGTCGCGAAAGCTTAGCCTCAAGATTTTGTAGCCGGCATCGCCGCTTCCTCGCCGTGCGTTCCCGCTTCGGGCTTCCCCTGCTCCGCGTCGGCTTTCTTCAGAAGCTCATACAGATGTGTCCGGCTGATCCCCAATATTTCCGCGGCGCGCGCTTTATTTCCTCCGGTGTGCGCCACGATCCGCTGGGCATGCACTCGCGCCATCTGCTCCATCGAAAGGATCTCTTCGTTCACCTTTCGCTCCTCCGGCTTCTGATTCTGGATTCGCTCCGGCAGATCGCGCACATCGATCACGTCGGATTCGGTCATCATGCAGGCGTGGCCGATCACGTTTTCGAGTTCGCGAACATTTCCCGGCCACGAATAGCGCGCCAGCAGAGTTTGCGCCCGCCGCGTCAGACCCGCGAACGGCTTCTTATATTGCGCCGAAAAATATTTCAGGAAATGGCGCTGCAGCATCGGCAAATCTTCGAGCCGCTCGGCGAGTGAGGGCAGTTTCAGCTCCACCATGCACAGGCGGAAGTACAGATCCTCGCGGAACTTTCCTTGCCGCACCATTTCCGGAAGGTCGCGGTTGGTGGCTGCTACCACGCGCACGTCGACCTTGCGCGACACCGGCGATCCCACGCGCTGGATCTCATGGCTTTGCAGCACGCGCAAGAGCTTCGCCTGCATCGCCAGCGGCATTTCGCCGATTTCGTCGAGCAGCGCGGTTCCGCCGTCGGCGTACTCGAATACGCCGACCTTGTCCTGCTGCGCCCCGGTAAAAGCGCCTTTCACATGGCCGAACAATTCGCTCTCGGCCAGCGTTTCCGAAATCGAGGAACAATTGAGAGCCACGAACTGGCCCTTGTGCGCCGGGCTCGCGCGATGCAGCGCCTTCGCTGCCAGTTCCTTGCCCGTTCCCGTGGCTCCGGTAACCAGCACGCTGCGAAAATGCGGAGCGATGCGCCGGACCTTGGAGAACAGTTCAAGCATCAGCGGGCTGTGCCCGATCATGCCCTCGAACTCAAAGCTTTCCAGCAAATCGTTTTCAAGCTGCAGGCTCCGCCGCCGCTTCTTCGCGTCCGATACGAAGAGCTGGATTCGCAGCCGCAGGTCATCGGGAGAAAATGGTTTCGGCAGATAATCGGACGCGCCCTTTTGAATCGCCTCCACCGCCGAATCGGTCGAGTAATAGCCGGTCATCAGGATCACATCGATTCCCGGGTCGAATTCCAGGATCTCCTGCAGCAATTCCATGCCGTGCACGCCCGGCATCACCAGATCGAGCAGCACAATCTGCGGGCGGACCTGGCGGATCAGGTTCATTCCGCTCTTGGGATCGCCGGCGGAATGAATCTCCAGGCCCTCATTTGCCAACACGAAGCGCGCCAGCTTCAGATTCGCGGGATCGTCGTCAATCACCACGAGTTTGACGTTCAACTCCCGTTTCAAATCCACGGGTGAATCGTTCCTGGATGCATCGCTTGTTTCGTGTAAGGGGGCCATAGTTCCCTTTCAGACTTCAATATCGGTACGGCCGCTTGGCCTCTCCAAACTTCAGCGGAGAACGCCAAACAGCACTTCTTCAACGCGCTGGGCCAGCTCTTCCTTTGTGAATGGCTTGCGAATCAGCGAAATGCCGTCCTCCAGAATTCCCTGCTTGGCGATGGCTCCGTCCGAATATCCGGTCATGTAGAGCACCTTCATTTCCGGGCGCAGCGGCAAGAGGTTGTCCGCCAGCGTCGGCCCGCTCATTCCCGGCATGATCACATCGGTCAGAAGCAGATTGATCGGGCCTTCCCTGAGCTTGGAAATTTCCAGCGCCTGAAACGCGTCCTTGGCTTCCAAAACCGTGTGTCCCAGATTTTTAAGGGCGGTGCGCGTAAGCTTCAGAAGGGCCGGTTCATCTTCCACCAGCAGAATGATCCGGGATTCCTGCGGGTATCCGGTCGAAGGTTTGCGCTCGGCGGCACTCGTCTGGGCCTCGGCGGCGTGCGGCAAATAAATTTTAAACGTTGCGCCCTGTCCCGGCTCGCTCTCTACCGTGATGTACCCTGAGCTTTGCTTGATCACGCCGTACACGGTGGCCAATCCGAGGCCGGTGCCTTTATCTTTGGTGGTGAAGAACGGTTCAAAGATGTGTTCGCGTATGTTGGCATCCATACCGCAACCGGTATCGGTCGCGCGGAGCAGGACGTAAGAACCGGCGGTGATCGGCGCGGGAAATGAACGGCTCGATTCTTCATCCAGTTCAATGTCCGAGAGTTCAATCGTCAGCTTCCCGCCGCTGGGCATTGCATCACGGGCATTGACCGCCAAATTCAGAATGACGCGCTCGATCTGCGTCCGGTCCGCTTTGATCACTCCGATCGAGGGCGGCGCAATGATTTCGAGCGCGATGTCTTCCCCGATCACGCGTTGCAGCATTTTTCCGACGTCGCCGACCACAGTGCTCAGGTTTAGCAAGCACGGCTCCAGAACTTGTTTCTTGCTGAAAGCCAGAAGATGCTGAGTTAACGACGCGGCGCGCTTCCCCGCATCGCGAATCTCGTCGACGGCTTCGCGATACGGATCTTCCGGGCCAATCCGTTTCTGCAACTCTTCGCTGTAGCCGATGATTACTCCCAGCAGGTTGTTGAAATCGTGGGCCACTCCGCCCGAGAGCCTTCCGATGGCTTCCAACTTCTGCGAGAGCAGCACCTGCGCCTCCACCTGCTTGCGCTCGGTGATGTCACGATTCACGATGACCAGTTTCTCGACATTGCCCGCACGATTCCTGACCACGCTGGCGGTGGATTCCAGAGTCAACCAATGCCCGTCCTTATGCTGGATGCGATACTCAACCCTCCGGCCCTCGCCCGAACGCTTGGCTTCTGCGGCTGCCTCCAGCAATTTCTCCCGGTCATCGGGGTGAACCTGCTCGAAACCGGAAGTGCCCTTTAAGTCCTCCACCGAATATCCCAAGAGTTTTTGATAAGACGGGCTGTTGTAAAGACGGCGGCCGTCTACATCCACCACCGCGATCAAGTCCGCCGCGTTTTCGCTGATCAGGCGAAACAACTCCTCGCGCTCCGCGATCCCCTTGCGAACGCGGTAAAGCTGAAGCTGCTGAAACACAACGTACAAATCGAACAGCAGCACCAGTCCCACCAGGCCGTGCACCGCCAGGCTGGTGTCAATCGAGTAGTACCCGTTCAGTCCTGGAATAAACGCGGGGAGGACGAAAGAGACGATGCCTGCCGTCAGCAGCAGCGAAACCGCGATCCCGGTGGAGGACAACCAGATTTGACGGGCTTCAATGCGGTGCCAGTCCGACGAAACCGCCTTGGGGGGAGCCGGATTTTTGGAGGTTCGCACTCTCATACCGCGGTCTTCATGAGCCAGTAGACTCTTCGAATCGGTTACAGGCAATTTTGCACCAGGAACCGGCGACGCATCCTGGCCCATTCTCCAGGGCGTGCCGTCGGAGTTATCTACCGAATCGTAGCGGGATCGCGGGCGTCACGTGGGGGACAGGAGGATTGCAACATGCGCAAGAAAGCGTGCAGTGCGCGTGATTAGACTGGGAGGAGGGGGGAGCTACTTGGGATCGCTTGGGGCGGGTAATCGAGCTTAGTACTTCTGGACTTCCACGGTGCAGGCGACGTTGACTTCCAGGCGTTGCACCAGGCGGGCGGCGGCAAACTTCGCGCAAGTGACCATCTCGCGCTCCGCCCAGCCGGCCATCATCGGAAGGGCGCGGCCCAGCGTTTCAACCACCAGGTAGTATGCCTGGATGGCCCGCAACCCGCCGTTGGAACCGCGCAAGGCCGGAGCCATCTTTGACAGGCTCATCAGCGCGCGGAAGTCGCGCGGCTTCACTTCCGCGGAAGAAATCCCTAACGCGGCCCAGGCGCGATCGGAAACTGCCTGCGCCGCCACCGCCGAAATCGTCGCACGCCAGTAATGAACGCCGAACTGGCAGACGCCGGCAACCGAGCAGAAGAAGATGAGGACGGGGATCACCGCTCACCAGCCCCTTCCGCGAGGTCCCTCAGGTGCGGCACCCCAGGCTGCTGGCCCTCACGGAAGTTGAGTTGAGATAGAGCCCGTGCGATCATGGCAATAGACAGTGCACGGCCCATGCCGTTCGGATTGCCGATCCATCGTTTAAAATCAATAAGATACAGGCACACCCGACAAGCAATACTCCGGCCGGTGTGCGCCAGAACAATCCGCTGTCCGCCAGGACTACAGCTCCCCATCACAGGAACTCCCGGCGCCCGGCGGTCCTTATGTAGCGTTCGAAATGCACGTTCGGCCCCTTCCAGGTTGCCGGTGGGCCGACTGTTCGCGTGGCAAATCACTGTACGCGCGGACTACACTGGGAGGCCTTCTAACCTTCGGTTTCGGAGCGGCCGCGACCGAAAATGCCTTCCCCTTCGTCAAAGCAAGTTATTTAAATACAGCGACTTAGAAGAAGCTCTGGTTAGATCGACTCGCACCGAAGCCGCAGTGGCCCTCCCATTGCTTTATGTAGGGTGTACGGTGGAAACGACATTCAAATTTTTTCGGAGGAAAGTAAAGATGCGAACGAAACAGAAGGGTTTCTCCCTGATCGAGTTGCTGATCGTAGTCGCGATCATTCTGATCATCGCGGCGATCGCAATTCCGAACTTGCTGCGCTCGAAGATGGCGGCCAATGAGGCTTCCGCGGTTGCAACTCTGCGTACCTATAACACGTCGATTGTGGCTTACCAGACGACGTACAGCACGGATCCCACGACGTCTTTCTCACAACTCGGCCCGGTCGCGGCCGGTGGGAACCCCAGCGCGTCCGCGGCTGACTTGGTTGACAGCTTGCTCGGCGCGACGGGTAACCCGGTCAAGAGCGGCTACACGTTCACTTACACGCCGGTCGCTGCGACGCCGGTCACCCAATACACCATCCTGGCCGTTCCCCAGTCGACTTCGACCGGCCAGCGCAAGTTCTTCACCGACCAGAGTGGTGTGATTCGCCAGACCACCGATGGTTCGACGCCAACCGCCAGCAGCACTCCGATCGGATAAGTTTCCACCGTAGTACCGTACTGACTAGGGGAGAGGCCGTTACCGGCTTCTCCCCTTTTCAATTTGTTGCCGCGTTTGCTGCCCCGAAGCATCTAGCTAACGCTCCCCGAGTCCGGCCTCAGAAGTAAACGAACAGCGCCAACGAATCTCAATCCTCAGCGCTGCAATCCTGCTGTTAGCTCGCTCGCTAACGATCTGGCAGTTAGTGGGGCGAACATCGCCCGCAGCCCGCTCGTGCCTGCCATTTGATATTTGATATGCAAACCCAAATTACGAACTGGCCTGCAACTCAACGAAGATATCGCGCATCTACGTATGGCTGTGTAAAATGCCGGTGGTTCCCAGATAGTAACGCGAGATCCGGGAATCGCCGCAGCCCCCCTATATGAATGAAGGCAGACGCATTTGGATTGATATTGACAATTCTCCACACGTCCCTTTTTTTGTTCCGATCATCGAGGAACTGCAAAACAGAGGCTGGGACGTTCTCCTGACGGCGCGCGATGCGTATCAGGTGCGGGAATTGCTGGAGCTCCATCACCTCTCCTGCGAGGTAGTGGGACGGCACTACGGCAAGAATGGAGCCGCAAAGGTTCTGGGAACCTGCATCCGCGCCGCGCAGCTGCTTCCGGCGATCAAGGGACAGAAAATCGCGCTGGCTGTTTCCCACGGATCGCGAGCGCAAATGGCCTGCGGATTTGCGCTGGGAATCCCCACCCTTCTGATCCTCGACTACGAATACATCGCCATGATGGGATTCATTCATCCCGATTGGATTATGGTTCCGGAGATGATTCCGGACTCCCAGGAGCTGAAGCCCAAGCGGCGTTTGCTCCGTTACCCCGGGCTCAAGGAAGACGTCTATGCCCCTCGTCTTCGCCCGGACCCTTGCGTCAGGAGCCGGCTGGGAATCGACAACAGCGAAATCGTGGTCACCGTACGCCCGCCTGCCAGCGAAGCTCACTACCACAATCCTGAAGCGGACGACTTGCTCAAGGCTGCGCTCGAATTCCTTACTGAGTCACCGGAAGTCCGGGTGATCCTGCTGCCGCGGAACGAAAATCAGGGCAAGTTGCTGCGCCAGGCGTGGGAAAAATGGATCGCCAACGGCAAGATCGTGATTCCCGAACATGCGGTTGACGGGATGAGCCTGATCTGGTTTTCCGACTTGGTGATCAGCGGCGGCGGCACGATGAATCGGGAAGCCGCGGCGCTCGGAGTCCCTGTTTATTCCATCTTCCGCGGAAAAATCGGTGCCGTGGATCGCCGATTGCAGCGCGAAGCAAGGCTCACACTCATCGAATCGACGGACGACATCCGAAAGAAGATCGTCCTGGAGCGGAGGCCCAAGGGCGCGGAGAACCTGATCACCGGGCGGCCCGCCCTCAACGCCATCGTGGACGGAATCCTGAGTCTCCTGCCACCCGAGACGTCCCGATAGTTGCCGCTGCCCATCGGAGGTGGCTCGCTCCACGCCCCCACTTTTTCAGTTTCAACGAATTCTAGTTCCAGTGAATGATGTTGATGATGCTGGAATAATCGTCCGTCCAAAGACGGCTGCGGGATGGAAGCTGTATCTCCCGCCAGCCCTGCAGGGACGACATCGCGGACAAATCGGAACTGCTGCGGGCCATCAGCACCCACGTGGAGGCGAACTTTCCCCGGCTCAGTTCCTCTGGACTAATCTGCGAATCCTCGCGCACCACAGATACCAGTCCAGCATCACGCGCCAATTCGCCTAACACCGGCTTCAGATCCAGATATCGGTTGCTGATATTGAAGGCCAGGTATCCGTGGCCGGCCAGCTTGGACAGATAAAGATCGATCGCCTCGCGTGTCACCAGATGCACAGGCACGGTGTCCGAGCTGAACGCATCGACAATGACCAGGTCATACTTGTGCTCCGCGGCGTTTCGCAGCGAGAGCCGCGCGTCGCCGATCACCACGCCCGTACCGGGCGAGCAGTCCCGCAGAAAAGTAAAAAAGCGCGCGTCACGGGCAATTCGTTCTACCAGCGGATCGATTTCATAATAAGTGAAGGTCCTCCACGGTTCGGCGTAGCAGGACAAGGAACCGGCGCCCAGCCCGACAATCGCCACTTCCCGAAGCTCCGGACTGATGGACGGCGAGCGAAACACCTGACCGATGGGCCCGGTTTCATAGTAATAGGCAAGGGGCTCGCGGCTCCGGGCCGCGTCCGTACTCTGCAGACCGTGAATTGTGCTTCCATGAATGAGTTGCCGGTATCCACCATCGTCGGAAACTCGATACACACCAAAGAAACTCCGCTCGGTGAGCAGCACGCGTCCATATGGACCGGAATAGAGGCCGCTGGCCAGGAGCAGCGCTCCCAAACCCAACGCGAAACGCAGCGGGCGCCGCGAAAAACTGAAGCACACCAGGAGCGGCACGGCGAACACGGCAAAACTCGTGAGCGGGCTCGCTTTAAACGTGGTGTAACGCAGCCATATTAGGACGCTCGCCAAGCCAATTCCCAGCATCGAGGGCAGAAAAAAATCGAAACGGTTGATCGAACTTTTCGCCGCCTCCGAGCACAGGACCGCGATGGCCAAGGCAAGCAGAAACAGCACGATCGGAAATTCCAGCACCGATTTGAAAATCACCGGTGCGACGATCGCGTTGAAAAGGCCGCCGAGGACTCCGCCAATGGAAAGGCAAAGATAAAACCGCGTGAGGTACTTCGCGGACGGACGGTCGAGCGCCAGTTCACCGTGGCAGGCCATGCACGCGAAAAACAGAACCGCCAGATACAGAAGGATTGCCAGCGCCGGTGATAACACCGTCTTGGAAGCGATCGGAAACGCCACCACCAGCAGAAGGATCGGCAACCCTTCCAGAAAAATGCCGTGATAGCCGACCGGCTTTTTTGCGAAAACCAGTATGAAACTGAGAAGGTAAAGCGCGAGAGGAAGAACCCACAGCAACGGGATCGGCGGAAGTTCCGTGGTCAGCGCCGTGGTAACCCCCAACATCAGGCTGGACGGTATAAACGCCAACGCCAGCCACTTCAGTTCCCGCAGTCGCGCCGGCGGAGGCCCGATCTTCGTTTGCGTAACTTCTCCGTGTTCTCTGGCCTGCGGGACACGCCACAAGGCCAACGCGCAGCCTGCCGTTAACACAATCAGCAGTGCGTACCCCCACTCCCACAAACGGCTTTGGGCCATCAATCCAAGGTGGCGTTCCATCAAAATCGGATAGCTGAAGAGCCCGAGCGCGCTACCCAGATTGCTGGCGCTGTAAAGGATGTAAGGGTCGTTGACCTTGGCGCGAGCGGTGCTGGCATACCAAGTTTGCAGAATGGCGCTGTAGGTGGACAGGACCAGAAACGGCAACCCGACTCCGACAATCAAGAGCATCAGTAACCAGATCACCGGGCTTTGCCGCCAGGAAGAGGCCAGCATGTCCGGCAGCCGGATCGGCAGCGCGAAAAAAGCCGCCAAGACCAGACCGACCTGCATCAGCGCAGTGCGCCGCGGGATGAATCGCTTGGCAACTTCGTGCGAATACGCGTAGCCCGCTAGCAGCAGAGCTTGATAGGTGACCAGGCAAACGTTCCACACTGCCGGCGTCCCGCCAAGCTTGGGCAGCGCCATTTTGGCGAACATGGGCTCGACCACAAAAAGGAGCGCGCCGCTCAGGAAGAGCGTGAGACCAAATAGAAATAGCAATCGGTTCTCCCGGCTAGAGCACTACCGCTATTTTATGAGTCTAAATGAATGAGGACGTTCCTTGACCGGCCGGTTTCCGGACTCTTTCCACAATCGAAGGGCAGTTGATTGGGTGGCGGAAGGAAGACTGGACACGCTCTACGGGCGGCTGCGCGGAGGCCTCACGTGAGCGAAAGGAGCGAGCCTTCCTGCGGCGTTTTCGGACTGGCCAGCTCGCTGCGATTGCGGCCGGATGCCTTCGCGCGATACAGCGCGGCGTCCGCTTCGCAGAGCAGCTCCTGCGCGCCACGGCCAAGCCATTCCTTGCTGGAAATCACACCGACGCTCATGGTGACGGCCAGCGGGCCGCGCTCCGTCTGAATCGGGAGGCTGCCAACCGCTTTGCGAACTTCCTCCGCACGCGCGAGGGCGTGGCTGGTGTCACAATTGTTCAACACCAGGAGAAATTCTTCCCCGCCGTAGCGGCCGACAAAGTCATAGGAACGCGCCGATCCCAGCAGGCGGCGGGCGACTTCCCGCAAAACTTCGTCACCCACCAGGTGTCCGTGAACGTCGTTAATGTTCTTGAAGTGATCGAGATCGGCGAGCATGACGACGGTACAGCCTTTCTCGCGCACGGTGCGCACTAATTCGCGTTCCAGTAGATCGATGATGACGCCGCGGTTGAGGAGAAAAGTCAGGTGGTCATGGGTGGCTTTGAAGCGCATGGTCTCGCGCGCCTCGACCAGCCGATCCTCCAGCTGCAGGATTCTTTGTCCGGTGCGCAGCCTCGCTTTCAGTTCATTCGGATCCCACGGCTTAATCAGATAATCGTCGGCGCCGGATTCCAGCCCTTCAATCAGATTCTCCTTTGCATCCTTGGCCGTCAACAGAAGCATGAAGGTGTAAGGCTCCGGGCGGTCACGCCGAATGGCGCGGCACACGTCGACGCCGTCCCTCCCGGGCATGACCCAATCGAGCAGTCCCACGCGCGGCGCCTCCGCCTGTTTCAGCACTTCGTAGGCCGCATTTCCATCCTCAACGGAAATAACTTCATGCCCCCACATGGTGAGCAGCGCCTGCAGCATGCGGCGCGAGACCAGTTCGTCATCGGCGATCAGGATCTTCATTTCAGGGACCCCTGGCAAAGATTGGCAAGTTCGGGCAGCAGCCGCTCGACCACATTTTCCAGCGCCGCCAGACTCGCTCTGGCTGCTTCCAAATCCCCGTTCTTTGCATCGGTTTCAAGATGCAAGGCCGCGCTCGACGTTCCGTACGCCAGGAAATTGCTGGCGGCGCCTTTCATGGAATGCGCGGTTCGCGCCAGCACCTGCATATCCCCTTGCTGAAGGGCGCCGCGCATCGTCTGGATCAGTTGCGGCGCCTCTTCCAGAAACAGCTGAATCAATTCGGCCAGCAATTCCTGGCTGCCGTCCAGCCGCTCCAGAATCGACACGCGATCGAGTCTTTCGTGGTACTCAGAAGGGCTCTTCAACATCCCGTTCTCCGCCTCCGTCCAAATCCACCCGCTGTCCTCACCGTTGCCTGCCCCTGGCTATTTGTCCGAGAGAGTGAAACTGACCTTTGCGGTTCCATTCGGCGGCAGCGTCACCTTCTCGTCCCAGGTCTTCGGCTCCGAAAAAATCGGGCGGCGAACTTCCTGGTGGGAATCCACATCGATCACCGTTTCTTCCCGGGCGATTTTCCAGCCCTCATGCCAGGCGGTAACCACATACTCGCCGGGCGGGACATTGGCCAGCTCAAAGTTGCCGTGGGCATCGGTAATTGCGTAGTACGGATGCGTGACGACCAGGACTTCGGCGTTCATCCACACGTGCCCGGCATCGCATTTCAGATCGATTACGCCGTCGCGATGCATCGGCCGGCTGATGACCTTATCCTTAATCGGAAACGGCAGGTTGTAGACCGCCGCGCCTACCATATGAATGTTGTGCAGAACCGTGTCGCTGCTCTTCATCTGAAAATTCCCGTCTTTCGGCACCAGCAAAATATGCGGCTCGTAGCGGCAATTTTTTTGATCGAGCGATTGCCGCGCCGGGGGCAGGTCCATCGCTTTGCCGTGGGTCACGTTGCTCAGAAAAACCACCGTATTGGCGACGCCGCCATCCGGCCCGATCACCAGGCGTTCCAATTCGCGGTTCTTCTGGTTATTGGGGTCGCAGACATCCGCGTTCTTGGTGATGGGCCGCGAGAGATCCTTCTCCGCCGCGCCGGACCATTTGACGGTGCCGGTGATCGTGCCGCCACTGGCAACGGCCTCCGCGCGGTAGGCTGCCTGTGGCGCGGCGCTCTGCGCATGGCACGCGAATGCAAGTAAAGTGAACACTGCCAGGCAACAAATCCAACGCGTCATCATGCGGCTCCTGGATTCCCTTCAATAACCTTCACTGAAATTCGCGACCGGCATTCGCTGCACGGTCCTCAATTGAATCCGCGCTCGCGAGCGCTCTTTGACTTCGCGCTCGCCTGCAGACTGCGCAAATAGTGCACCAGATCCCAGATCTGATCGCCCTGCAAGTAATCCGCAAATGTTGGCATGGGCGTGCCATCCAGACCGGTCAGGAAAATTCGCGCCAGGTCCTGGTCGGATTGCCCGCATTTGAATCGCGAGCCCGCGGTGAAGTCATACGGCGGGTTCGGGTTGCCCTTGACGTCCCGCAGAGTCGCCGCGGAAGGACCGTCGCCGCGGCCTTCGGCGCCGTGACATTCCGCGCACTTCAAGGTTTTTTGATAAAGCTCCTTCCCGCGCAGAACGCTTTCCGGCGAGGAGGGCGATTCGGGAGGAATCGTCACCCCGGGCTCCGCTTGCTCCTCCTTGAATCGCGGCGAAAAACCTTTGACGTACGCCACCAGATCAGCGCGATCTTGCCGCGTTAACGGAAACCATTGCGGCATCGCCGTCGTGTCAATCCCTCGACTCACGGTGTCGAAAAGATCGCTGTCCGTCGGAATCGAACCCGAGGGAGTCGAGCGGCACTTGAAAAGCCCGGCGGTGAAATCGCGCGGCTTCGGAAATTGCGGATTCACCCACGGCGCGTTCTCCCCTGCGCCGTCTCCACGCTCGCCGTGGCAGCCGATGCAATACCGGCCGTAGAGGGCTTCTCCCTTTTTCGCCTGCCCGTGCATATTTCCGATGTGGCTCTCCTGAGCGCGAGCAGCCGCGCTCGCGAGCAGCATCATGCTCAGGACCGCAACGCCAACCGCAGCGATGTCCGCAGCGCGAGCCCCCACGTGTCGCCCTTTCTTGTCACAGCGCAAGCCCGCCGATCCACCAGCAGGCTCGCTTAGGATGATTCCCGTTCGCCGGACCCACCCGCCACCGGCACAGCCTGATCCCAGGCCGGGACGAATCGCTCCAGCACCCGCACCAGTTCCGCCCGGTTGATCGGTTTGGTGATGTAGTCATCCATGCCGGCGGCGAGGCAACGCTCGCGATCCTCCGGCAGGGCGTTCGCCGTCATGGCAATAATGGGCGTATGTCCGAGCGAACCTTCGCGGCGTCGAATTACCCCCGTAGCCGCGAAACCATCCATCACCGGCATCTGGCAGTCCATCAGCAGCATGTCGAACTTGCGAGATCCTGACAGGCGCACGCCTTCCTCTCCATTGGAGGCAATCTCGACCACGCATCCAAGCCGCTCCAAGAGGTGCATCGCGACCTTTTGATTCACGCGATTGTCTTCCACGACCAGCAGGCGGCATTGCTTCGCCGGCTGCGAACGCTCCGGCTTCGGCGTGACGCGCGGGGCCTCTGCTTGCACCCGGCTCAGCCGCATCAGCGGCACGTTCTTTCCCTGCTCCGAGGCGCACACTCTTCGAAACGCATCCAGTATTTGCGAGAAGCGCGCTGGCTTGTTCAGATAAGCCGCGATCCCCGAGCTTTCCATTTTCGAAGGGTCGGGGCGCCGGCCCGACGAGCTCAACATGATGAGCACGGTGTCTTCCAGCCGGTGATCGCTCTTGATGATTCGCGCCAGCGCCTCGCCGTCCATTTCCGGCATCTCCTGATCCAGAATGGCGATGTGAAACGGATCGTCCGCGTCCCGCGCCGCTCGCAACGCTTCCAACGCTTCGGTCGCGGACTTGCAGGCCAGGTTGCGAAATTGAAAGTGGTTGAGCTGCTCGCGCAGCACAAAACGATTGGTGGAATTATCATCCACGTACAGGATGCGCAAATTCTTCAGTTCAACTTCCGGCGCGGCTGGCGGAATCTCGGATTGCGCCGGGGGCAGGGCCACTGTGAACCAGAAGGTTGAGCCCTCTCCCACGTTGCTCCGGATTCCAATCTCCCCGCCCATCAACTCCGTGAGGCGCTTGCAGATCGCTAGACCCAGACCGGTTCCGCCATATTCGCGAGTCGTCGAAGTATCTGCCTGGGTGAATTTTTCAAAAATTGCGTTTACTTTGTCCGCCGGAATCCCGATCCCTGTGTCGGACACCGAGAACTGAACGGTTGCGCCTCCCCGCGCGTCGCGCGGCCGTTCCACATTCAGATAGATGTGGCCAGCGGACGTAAATTTCACCGCGTTTCCCAGTAAATTGATGATCACCTGGCGCAGGCGGCCGGGGTCTCCCACGAAGCGCTGGGGAAGCTCGGGCGCGTAACGCACGATGAACTCCAGGCCTTTCTCCTGCGTCCGGCTGCGAAACAGTTCCGCGATTTCCTCCACGGCCAGGTGAAGGTCAAAAGGAATCGCCTCCACGGTCAGTTTTCCGGCCTCAATCTTTGAGAAATCCAGAATGTCATTGATAATGACCAGTAGCGCCTCAGCGGAATGCCGCAGCGTGAGCGCATAATCCAACTGCTCCGTGTTCAGCGGGGTATCCAGCAGCAGATCCACCATTCCGATCACGCCATTCATGGGCGTCCGGATTTCGTGGCTCATCACCGCCAGGAATTCACTCTTCGCGCGGTTGGCGCCCTCCGCGGCTTCCTTGGCCGTGCGCAGTTCAGCCTGGTCGCGTTCCCGCGCCATAAACTGCCCGATCTGGCCGCCCAGCGAGGTGACGACGTTGAGTAATTCGTCCCCGGGTTCGCCCTCATCCTGGCTGAAGAATTCCGCCACGCCGGCAATTTTTTCGTTGAAGCGAATGGGAACGCCGAACGCCCCCCGCAATCCGACGGCGCCCGCGGCAGATTCAAACGGCAAAATCGAATCCTTGGCGATGTTGCGCACCCACGCGGGCCGGCCACTGGAAAGCACTCGCCCCGGAAGTCCCACGTCAGGAGCGAACACCGCTTTCCGCGTGGCGTTTACAAATTCCGGCGCTGACAGTTCCGTCGGATGCCAAAGCTCCAGGCAATTGAGCAGGCCGGTCTGGGCGTTCAATTCCCAGACCACACCGAAATCCCACCCGGTACCCTCGCACACGGCGCGCAGTATTTTCGGCAGTGTCACCTCACGGGGGCGGCCTTCCGCGAGCAAACGGGTCACTGCATGATGGATCCCCAGGCGCTTTTCGGCATGCCTTCGAAGGACTCGACTCCGTCCCTGCACCACCGCAAACACACCGATCAGGCACAGGCCCAACGTGTCCGCCAGGGCAATCTCGGCCAGCGTGCTTCTCCGCCGGCGGTTCAAAATCCCGGACGGAACCACGGAGACGATTTTCCAGACATAAGGGGAAACGTGCGCGTCCGCCGAATTGGTCTGCATGGCCTTTTCGTACACGAAGCGGTCTGCCGTGCTCAGCGGGAAGATCGTTCCGAACGAGTAGAAGTTGCCATCATCATAGAAACTTCCCATTTCCTCCGCGCTGACTTTGCGCCACGCACTCGGCCTGGCGTTGGCAAATGTCTTGTCGGTTTTCTCCGCGTCCATGAATCCCCATTCGTCCTCGGGGTTCGGTCCCTTCAGCCAATAACCGTCGGAATTCAGCAGCATCACCTGGCCCAGCGTGCTGCCCATCTCTGTCTTGACCTTGGCGATTTCGTCCAGGATATTTTTGCCTTCGTAGCTGAATGCGAGAACCCCGCGCTTCAAGCCGTCGGCGTCGAAAACCGGCGTGGAAAACTGGATGGATGGGTGCGGCGGCTGCTCGATCCGATCTCCCTCGACGTTTAACTCAAATTGCGATACGAAAACTTCCTGACGGTCCAAGTCGAGGGTCCGGACGAAGAACGGCCGTTCCGAAACATCCTCCAGCCGGTCCGGATCCACAATTTGCGGCGCTCCGTGATTGTTGTTGACTCTTGCGAGTTCCATTCCCTTGTCATTCAGCAGGCGAATTTCAAAGTAGTCCGGCTTTCGGCGGCACCAGCGCAAAAAGTCAAGTTCGATTGCCGCACGTTCCGTTTTGCCCGGATGCGCCATGTAATTCAGAATGTTGGTGCTCTCGGAAAGAATCAGCAGATCGGCGACGGGGGGTTCCAGGCGCGATCCAACCCGTTGTTCCGTCAACCGGACGATTTCCGTCTCCCCTTCTTCCACCTGGGAGAACCAGAATTTCATGTCATTGACGTAGTAGAGAACGCTGGCGAGCGCAAGCACACCAAGACACAACCACGCAATGCCACCAATGTTGGCCAGCACATCGCGGGTTCGAATCCGCAGCGAGGAATCCTGAACGCTCATTACCTACACCCCGTTAAAACAATCGGAGTATGCACGCGCCGCTCGAAGGAGGTGACCACACCGAAGATGAACTTGAACGATTCTGCCTACAGGTCCGTTTGTATCCGCCAGTGCCGGCCGTATACAGTCAGCCCGATGTTTCACTTGGACACTCGCCTGGCGCTCAATCCGCCCGCACAGAGCCTCACGACGCCAATCCTTAATGAAAGGCCGGAAAGTGGGCACTCTATGACTTTGTCGTACGGGTAAGAGTGTGTCAACACGGCACAGAAGGGGTGGTTCGCAATCCGCCACGTATATTTTTCAGAAAAATCTCTCGAATGGTTGGTAGGATTTGGAGCGAACCGGTGCCCGTAAGTAACGAGAACCAAAGGGGAAACAATTTCCTTGAGGCCAGGCATCGCGACAGACTTGAAGCCTTCAAATTTTCTCCGCGAGCCGTGCTTCGCAGGTCGGTCACGGGCACGAGTCCAGCAGTACGGACTACGGAAGGCTGCGCTCAAACCTCGCGTCTTGATCGCCAATGGTCAGGACCAAAGAGAAAACTGGTGGGGCTGGGGAGAGTCGAACTCCCGACCTACGGTTTAGGAAACCGCCGCTCTATCCATCTGAGCTACAGCCCCGCGATTGAAGAGCCCTCAGTTTAATATGTATTGCCGCCGTTGGCGAAGCAATCTCTTCTCTCTGCAAATCTCCTTGAAGACAGATTCCTGAGCAAATTGTGCTCGGCTCCGTGATCGAACGGCTGATCGGCCCCGATCACGTTCCCGATCGACGCGGTTCTTAATTTCGCACACAAAGGCCGCGCCACGCCCGGAGCCCTGGGGAATTGCATTTGCCTGGGGTTGTGCATGCATGTTGCTTATTTCGTTGAGAGTTATTGCTTGCTCGCAAAATTCCGGTGTGCTATACACCGCCGCGAATCCGCGATTGGTTTTAGGCGTGGAAATTCGCAAGGACGGATAGAAAATCGGCCAGCCCGGGAGGTACGCGATGCGCGTTCGCTTCATTCGGTCCCTGATCTTCGCTTTTCTGATCGCCGCAAGTGCCGGAATCTTCGGTGCCTCTGCTTCCGCCTCCACGCTCACCGGCACGGTTTCCGACTCTTCCGGGAAAGTGATTCCCGGCGCCATGGTTACGGCCACCAATGAGGCCACCAGCGTCAACTCTGCCACCACGACGGACAAGGCCGGGCTCTACGTGATCCCCAATCTCACGCCGGGCGTGTATCAAATCAACGTGCAGCAGGACGGCTTCAAAAGCGTGGTGAAGAAAGACGTCGCCTTGCACGCCGAAGAAAATATTGAAGTCAACATTTCGATGGAAGTCGGCTCGCTCAATCAAAGCATCACCGTTGAATCCGGCGCGCCGGTCGTTCAACTGACCTCCGCCACGCTCACCAGCACGGTGACGGAAACCGCGGTGGCCGAGTTGCCGGTTAACGGGCGCTCCTGGACGGACCTCGCGGTCCTGCAGCCGGGCATCACCAGCATCCACGCCCTGCCGGATGTCTCCACGCCGGACCGCATCGGGCGCGGGCTGGGCAACCAGCTGACCATCTCTGGCGCGCGGCCGCAGCAGAATAATTATGTGATCAACGGAATAAGTATGAATGATTACACAAATGGCGCGCCGGGCAGCCTGCAGGGCGGCAACCTGGGAGTGGACGCCATTCAGGAATTCACCGTGCTCACCGCGAATTACTCGGCGGAGTACGGGCGCACTTCCGGCGGAGTGATCAGCGCCATTACCCGCTCAGGCTCCAACGCCCTGCACGGCAGCGCCTACGAATTCATTCGCAACAGCGCCCTCGACGCGCGGAATTTCTTCGACGGCCCCACGATCCCGCCCTTCCGCCGCAATCAGTTCGGGGCCTCGGAAGGCGCTCCGATCCAAAAGGACAAAACGTTTATCTTCGGCGACTACGAGGGTTTGCGGCAGCAGCTCGGCCTCAGCCAGTTGGTGCAGGTTCCCTCGCTCGCGGCCCGCAGCGGCACGCTTTGCTCCACCGATCCGAGCGCCCCGCCGGACTGTTCGCAAACCATGCAGGTGGCAGTCGATCCGGCTGTCGTCCCGTACCTGGCCTTTTATCCCAAGCCGAACGGCGCCCTGCTCTGCCCGGGATTTCCCGGCCCGTGCGTGGGCGGCGATGTGGGCAACTACCAGTTCTCCGGCGCGCAAACTTCCAGCGAGAACTTTTTTACCTTCCGTGTGGATCACACGTTCTCCGGCAAGGACAATCTTTTCGGAACCTACTCGTTTGACGGTTCGACACTGGATCAAACCGACGAGTTCGACAACAAAATCATCAACGCCAGAACGCGCCGCCAGATTGTCACCATCCAGGAGAATCACATTTTCCGGCCGACGCTGGTGAACTCCATCCGCTTCGGCTACAACCGCTCGTTCGGCGCTTCGCCTGTGAGCGCGACAGCTGTCAACCCGCTGGCCGCGGACACCACCCTGGGATTTGTGCCGGGAGACACCTCTGGCACGCTCGATATTCCTGGCATCACATCTTTTTCCGGCGGGCTGAGCACGCAGGCGCCTCAGAGCTGGACCTGGAATTCGTTTCAGGTCTTTGACGATGTTTCGATGACGCGGGGGATTCACTCGATGAAGTTCGGCGCGAACGTCGAGCGCATTCAGGACAACAGCTTCTCTCCGTCGCGCCCTGGCGGGGGATTCGTCTACAACTCGCTTCAGGATTTTCTCACCAACCAGGCGGCCCAGAGTTTCAGGACCGATGTCCCCGGATTGTTGAATCCTCGTTACCTTCGCCAGACCATCGTCGGCGGTTACGCGCAGGATGACATGCGCGTGTTTCAGAATCTGACTGTCAACGTAGGCCTGCGCTACGAAATGGCGACGGTTCCTTCGGAAATCCATGGCGAACTTTCCACGCTGGTGAACTTCAGCAACAGCGCGGCATTGCATCTTGGCAATCCAATCTTCGCCAATCCAACGCACCGTAATTTCGAGCCCCGCGTGGGCTTCGCCTGGGATCCTTTCCACAACGGCAAGACCTCCGTGCGCGGCGGATTCGGCATGTTTGACGTACTGCCGCTGCCAATCGAATTGCGCGGCGCAGTGTTTGCAGTATTTCCGTTTTTCGATTCAGCCAGCGTAACTCCCTCCAGCAGCAATCCGCTGAGCGCAGGAGATTTTCCGAACAACGCCTTCAACCGCTTGACTACCGATGAGTCTTCGGCGCGCGTCGATTACATCGAGCCCAATCCCAAACGAAATTACGTGATGCAGTGGAGCCTGAGCGTTCAGCGCGAAGTGCTCCCCAATACCGCCGTCCTGATCGCCTACGTCGGCTCTCGCGCCGTCCACAACGCGCTGCAGACGGACGACAGCAACATCGTGCTACCAACTCTCACATCGGCCGGCTATCTGTGGCCCTGCGGTCCGGATGGAACGGGCAACGCTTGCGCGTCCGGCTTTTCCCCCAGCGGCACGCAGGCGAATCCAATACCCGGAGCTTTGCTGAATCCGAATGTGGCGCGCATCTCGTCCACTTTTTTCAATTCCGACGCCAGCTACCACGCCCTGGAAGTGCAGGTGGTAAAGAGGCTCTCGCGCGGATTCCAGCTGCAAGGCTCCTACACCTGGGCGCGCAGCATCGACACTAGTTCCGGATCGACCGACGGCGACCAGTTCCTGAACGGAATCTCCAGCCTGCTCTACTTCGATCGAGCGCTGCGCCGCGGGCCGTCGGACTTCAACGTGGACCAGAACCTGGTGATCAACTACGTGTGGGATCTTCCGACTCCCCGCGGCTTAAAGGGCGCGCTGGCCTGGCCGGTGAGCGGGTGGCAGTGGAATGGAATCCTCACGCTAACCGGCGGCGTGCCGTTTACGGCGCTCATCGGCGGCGACCCGCTCGGCGAAAATAACGTCGACCCGTTCGGCTATCCCAACCGCGTGACCAGCGGCGGCTGCAGTTCTCCGGTCAATCCCGGAAATCCCGATAGCTACATCAAGCTCAACTGCTTCAGCCTTCCTAACGCGCCGTCATCGTTCGCCGCGCAGTGCGTGAATTTCCCGGGAGCAACGCAGCCTGCGCCCAATGGCCAGGTGTACTGCGCGAATTTGCTGGGCAGTGAAACGCGCAATGCTCTCATTGGTCCGGGGCTGGCGGATTTCGATATGTCTTTCTTCAAAAACAATCCAATCAAAAAGATTTCGGAATCCTTCAACGTTCAATTTCGCGCCGAAATTTTTAATATTCTCAATCACCCCAACTTCGTGCCGCCGACCGACAACGAATTCCTGTTCAATCAGGACGGTTCTCCCGTCCCGGGCGCCGGACAAATCACCAGAACATCAACCACCTCCCGGCAGATCCAGTTTGCGCTAAAATTCATCTGGTAGGCGCAGGATCCAGTGCGGGATGATCGAATCGCACGTGACGACCAACGGTGAGGCCCATTGTGAATTCTGTTCATAAAAGTTTGTGTTTCCTGATTCTCTCGTGCCTGCTCATTTGCCCGATGGCGGCGCAGAAGGCCGATGCGCCGGCGCAGCAAGGAATTGCTACGGCTCCTCCGCCGTGGGCCTATGGAATGGAAACCACGACGGGAGCTCCGCCCCCCGACCGCCCCGATTCCGAAGCGCGCGGCGGAGCGGACGATGGCACCCCCCGCCACTTGCCCACCAGCAAGTTTTCCTTCACGCTGACGCAACTGCGCAACATTTACGCGCCGGCCGATTGGTATCCCGAAGACCATCCGGCGATGCCCAACATCGTGGCCCACGGCCACAAGCCGGATGTCACCGCCTGCTCTTTCTGCCACTACCCCAACGGCAAAGGCCGTCCGGTAAACACGAATCTCGCGGGACTTCCCTACACTTACATCCTGCACACGCTCGAGGATTTCAAGATGGGCGCGCGCGGCAGCGCCGACACGCGCAAATCCAATACCAACCAGATGATCAAGTTCGCCACCATGATGTCAGACGATGAGAAAAAAGATGCCGCGCATTATTTCAGCTCCATGAAGTGGACGCCATGGATCCGCGTCGTCGAATCCGACACCATTCCCAAGATGCTGATCGCCAACGGCATCTACCTTCGAGCGCCCGGCAATGATACGCAGTCGCTCGGCGATCGCATTATCGAAACGCCGGAAAATGTGGAAGCCACCGAAGTGCTGCGCGATGACCGTTCCGGCTTCGTCGCCTATGTGCCGCCCGGCAGCATTAAAAAAGGCGAGTCGCTGGTCATGACCGGCACCGGCGGGAAGACCATCGCTTGCACGACGTGCCACGGCTCTGACCTTATGGGCATGGATCCCGTGCCGGGACTCGCGGGACGCTCTCCGAGTTACCTGGTGCGGCAGATGTATGACATGCAGCACGGCTTTCGCACCGGAGAATGGACCGCGCAGATGAAACCCGTAGTGGCCAAACTGAGCGCTGATGACATGATGGCGATTGCCGCGTATCTGTCGTCGAGGAGCGTCGCGCCGGCAGCTTCTTCTGCCGCGTCGAAATAGGCGCGGCAAAGGCCGCCCGTGGCAAAACGGCGGGGTCCGATAGCCTTTCCGGAAGAGCGCGGATGCAGCCCACGCCCTGGCATCCCTCATTATCAGTTTGTGATATGCTGCTTAACACTTCGAAGGTCAGGAGGCGAATGTTATGAAGAAAATGCTGCTGGGTGTTGCGGTTGCACTGTTGGTAAGCTTGCCCGCTTTGGCTGCGCTTAAAGTAGGCGAGATGGCCCCCAATTTCTCGGCGCGCGGTTCGCTGGGGGGAAAAGAATTTGATTTTTCCCTGCAAGAAGCATTGAAGAAGGGGCCGGTGGTCGTTTACTTCTTCCCGTCGGCCTACACCAAGGGCTGCGATCTGGAAGCCCATACCTTTTCTCAAGAGATCGATAAATTCACCGCCGCCGGAGCCAGCGTCATTGGCGTATCGGCGGACAGTATCGCGCGGCTGAATCGCTTCGCCGCCGATCCGGAATTCTGCGCCGGAAAGTTTCCGGTCGCTTCCGACACGGACAAGAAAATCGCCACCTCTTATAACCTGAGCACCAATGCCGTAAAGCCCGGACAGATGGACGTGAAGGGCGATACGATCGACCACGACTTCATCGAGCGCGAGACCTTCGTAATCGGCAAAGATCACAAGATCGTCGCCGCGTTCTCCTCAAAGGATGACGGCATTTCACCCGATCAGCACGTGGCCAAGGCCCTGGAGATCGTGCAGAAACTCGGCAAGTAGCCGCGGCCCGCTGCCATTTGTCGCCTCCTGCAAACCAAGCCGGTTCCTCGCGCAAAGCGAGGAACCGGCTTTTCTTTGTAAGGCACGGCTTCAGCCGTGCCGCAGAGCTCGGGGGTTCAACGCAGCTTTAGCCGCTGGCCAATTCGAGACCGCCGTACTCAACAAACTCTGAAGCCCGACCCTCGCGACAGGCAATCTCCACCGAAACATGGTAAAACAATAAGGCAAAGTAGCCGATATTCTTCGGTAAGCATGGCTGCCCACCAAGGCCGCCGGAATCCTATTTTTTCGATTGGGGCGAATCAGATCATGGCCATTGCAACGATTAATCCCGCGACGGGAGAAACCATCAAGACCTTCGACGCGCTGACCGACGCGCAAGTCGACCAGAAAATTCAGAAGGCCACGGAAACGTTTCGTTCGTTCCGCAAGCTAACCTTCGCCGATCGCGCCAAGATGATGAATCGCGCCGCGGAAATTCTCGAGAGCGAGAAAGACGCGCTCGCGCACCTGATGACCCTGGAAATGGGCAAGACGCTGCGCTCCGCGGTGGACGAGGCCGTGAAGTGCGCCTGGGTTTGCCGCTTTTACGCTGAACACGCGGAAAAATTTCTGGCCGATGAAATCGTCGAAACTCCCGCGAGCCGCAGCTTCATCCGCTACCAGCCCATGGGCGTGGTTCTGGTGATCATGCCCTGGAACTATCCGTTCTGGCAGGTGTTCCGCTTCATCGCGCCGGGATTGATGGCCGGCAATGTCGGCTTGCTGAAACACGCGTCCAACGTTCCGCAGTGCGCCCTGAAAATCGAAGAGATTTTGCTGAAGGCCGGCTTTCCCGAGGGCGCTTTTCAGACGCTCTTGATCGGCTCGGACAAAGTGGACCGCATTCTGGACGATCCCCGAGTCGCCGCAGCGACTCTAACCGGCAGTGAAGGAGCGGGAGTCAAAGTCGGCGCAGGCGCGGCGCAAAGAATCAAGAAGGTGGTGCTCGAACTGGGCGGCAGCGATCCGTTTGTCGTGATGCCCAGCGCCAACCTCGACGAAGCGGTCGCCGTAGGGATCAAAGCGCGTACCCTCAATAACGGACAGTCCTGCATCGCCGCCAAGCGTTTCATCGTCGCCGATCAAATCGCCGATCAATTTCAACGCGAGTTTGTCTCCCAGATGGAAAAGCTGAAACTCGGCGATCCGTTTGACGCCAAAACCGACGTCGGCCCACTGGCCAACGCCGAAGCCGTCAAATCCTTGCAAGCGGATGTTTCCGCCTCGGTGAAGGCCGGGGCGAAAGTTCTGACCGGAGGCAAGCCCGCCGACATGCCCGGCAGCTTTTACTTGCCAACGGTTCTGACCAACGTCCCGGAGAATTCACCGGCCTATCGCGAGGAGTTGTTTGGTCCGGTCGCTTCCATCTTCCGCGTGAAAAATATCGACGAAGCCATTCGTGTCGCCAACGACGTTCGCTTCGGCCTGGGTGCCAGCGCCTGGACCAACGACAAGTCCGAACAAGAACGGTTCATCAACGAGCTCGAAGCCGGCATGGTCTTCGTTAATCAGATGGTTTTCTCCGATCCGCGCGTCCCGTTCGGCGGTGTGAAACGTTCCGGCGTCGGCCGCGAACTCAGCACCTACGGGATTCGCGAGTTCACCAACGTCAAGACGGTCTGGGTAAAGTAAGGAGCCACCCTCCAAGAACCAATCATTTTTCACTTGCAAGGCGAAAAATACCAATGGTATAGTGGTATGACCATTGCGGCTTGCCAGCTCGCGTTATTGGCAAGTGATTCGATTCCCGGTGTTTAGCTACTGTGCACTGAGGATTTTGTCTTGTACAAAACCATTCAAGCCTCGCGGCTCTACGAGCAGATCGTTCAACAGATTGAGGAATCCATCCTCAAGGGCGAGTTGGCCGAAGGTAGCCAACTTCCCGCTGAGCGCGATCTGGCTAAGCAGTTCGGCGTCAGCCGCACTGCCGTCCGGGAAGCCATCAAGGCGCTCCAGGAAAAGGGACTGGTGGACGCATTTCCGGGACGCGGGACTTTTGTCACGAACGGCACTCCGGACTCCATGCGCCGCTCGCTGGACCGGCTCATCAAGAGCGACGAACCGGAAGGGCGGGCGCACCTGGTCGAGTTTCGCGAAATTCTGGAACCAGAGATTGCGGCCCTGGCCGCCGTCCGCGCCACGGACCAGGATCTCGCCGAAATGCGCGATGCCGTTTCGGTGATGGACCAGGCGCGGCAGGATTCCGACGCATTCATCGAAGCGGATCTCGATTTTCATCTGGCATTGGCCGAAGCGGCCGGAAACCCCATCGTTCTCTCTTTGATCGATTCCATCGTGGGGCTGCTGCGCGACCAGCGTTTGCAAATTTTCCGGATCGGCGGCGGTCCCGAACGCGGGCAACACCACCATCGCCGGATTCTGGAGGCGGTTGCGCGCCACGATCCGCAAGCGGCACGGGCCGCGATGCAGGCTCACCTTACCCAAGTGCGCGAGGATTCGCGCAATTCCAAAGACGATCCAACAGCAGACGCCTAGCGGCTAATTTCAGCCAGGAGAATTCAGCGAATGGCAAATCTCGGTTTTGTAGGACTCGGAGTGATGGGCGGCAACATGGTCGCTCGCCTCCTCGAGAAGGGACACAAAGTTACCGGCTATAACCGTACCAAAGCGAAAGCGCAGTGGCTGATCGATAAGGGAATGAAGTGGGGAGATTCCCCGCGCGGCGTGAGCGCAGCGTCCGATTTCACATTCTCGATGGTCACCAACGCCGCGGCAATGCACTCGATCACGGATGGACCGGACGGAATTCTCGCCGGGCTGGGTCCGGGGAAAATCCTGATCGACATGAGCACCATCAGCCCGTCGGTAAGCCGCGGCCTCGCGGCGAAAGTGCGCGAGAAGGGCGCCGACATGGTGGACTCGCCCGTTTCCGGCAGCGTGATTACGCTGCAGGAGGGAAAGCTGTCGGTGATGGTCGGAGGGCGGCGGGAAACGTTTGAAAAGGTTAAGCCGGTGCTGAACGATGTCGGCCCGAAAGTCACCTACGTTGGCGACAATGGCTTAGCGCTGGCGATGAAAATTGCCACCAACCTCAGCCTCGCCGTGCAGATGCTGGCATTCTGCGAAGGCGTACTGCTGGCGGAGAAAAGCGGAATTCCCAGGGCCACCGCCGTGGACGTGCTGACGCACAGCGCAATTGCTTCGCCGATGGTTCAATACCGGGGCCCATTTGTGTTAAAAATGCCGGACGAAGCCTGGTTCGACGTGAACATGATGCAAAAGGATATGCTGCTGGCGATGGACATGGGGCGGCAACTCGATGTTCCCCTCCCGACGACCGCGGTGACGAATGAATTTCTGACGGCCGCGCGGGGCATGGGCTTGGTGAAGCACGATTTCGCGGTGATATTCGAGGTGCTAGCTCGAATGTCCGGGGTAAGCAAATGAAAACCGAAAGCAAGGAAGCGGTGAAGAACGCGGGCGCCGGCGACGCTGAAAAGTGGCTGCACATGTACCGCGACATGCAGCGGATTCGCCTGTTCGAGGAACAGGTGAATCAGTTGTACACGCGCGCGGTGATGCCGGGCCTAGCGCACCTATATATCGGCGAAGAAGCGGTGGCCGTGGGAATTTGCTCGGCACTAAATCGCGATGACTATGTTACCAGCACCCACCGCGGCCACGGACATTGCCTGGCCAAAGGTGCCTCCCCCGACCGCATGTTTGCCGAACTGCTGGGAAAAGAAGCGGGCTACTGCAAGGGGAAAGGCGGATCGATGCACATCGCCGATCCGGCCAGCGGGAATTTGGGCGCCAACGCCATCGTCGGCGGCAGCGC
>Ga0209168_10000294_pt1 | contig 54230 bp, 53 predicted proteins | sample Coa_R1_FD_187156 | JGI IMG/M metagenome (GOLD analysis project Ga0209168, IMG submission 187156) | Surface soil microbial communities from Centralia Pennsylvania, which are recovering from an underground coalmine fire - Coalmine... | ecosystem: Environmental > Terrestrial > Soil > Unclassified ...
TGAAGAGAAACCAAGCACCGAGGCTTATCGGACCGTAACGGACCTACAAAATTCTGGAGGGGATTTGCAAGTGGTTGATAAGGTTGGCGTCCCCGACGGGATTTGAACCCGTGTTACCGCCGTGAAAGGGCGATGTCCTAGGCCGGGCTAGACGACGGGGACGACGAAAGGCAGGAACACTTTGTCAAACGTTTTATGCTAACAGCCTAATCGAAACGCTGTCAAAGAACACTTGGGCCGGTACTGGCTGAGCTTCGAATCCCGCAACATCAATTGAGACAATTCAGTTACGACGCAAACTGGACCACCTTCGCACTGCCTGATGCTTACCGGCGAGAATACCCGATCTACATAGCCCGTGGACGACGAGATCTGCCGGGATCAGTAATGACTGAATTTTGCCAGTAGTGGCTCTGGCGGTAGCAGTTCGCTCAACTCACAACTGGAAATGCGCTCAAACCCACTCTTGGTGAGAACAGCTGCGATACCATGCTTCTCCTTACCAGAACTCCAAAAACATCCTGCCAACCGCGCCTGATCAGTATCTACCCATCTCCTGTCTACAGAAAACAGTGTATTCACGACAATCATCTTTTCTTCAAAAAATAGGAGGGCCTGCATCACCTCCGTACGGGGGAAACCTTTTGTGCATCTCAAAGCAAGGCATGACGGGAGAAAGGATTAGATAAGACTCGATTTCATGTTGGACGAACAGTTGGCACCCACGATCACACGCTGCAGTTCCGGCTGTCCTGGTCTTGACGATGTGTTAAGGGGTGGTCTCCCCGTTGGACATTTCTATCTGGTTGAGGGAGAACCGGGCACAGGTAAAACAACACTCGCCTTGCAATTCGTGGCTGAAGGTATTCGACACGGCGAGAAGGTGCTCTACGTCACGCTTTCAGAATCGCGCGTCGAACTGCTGGCTGTTGCCGGAGTGCACGGCCTGAAAGTCGACGAATCTGCCGTGCTCGAAGTGAGGCCGAGTGAGCAAGATCTCAGGCCGGAAGGACAATATACAGTCTTCCATCCGGCTGAGGTCGAACTGAACGACCGCGTGCAGACCATCATGGCCGAGGTCGACCGACGCAAACCGAATCGTCTCGTGATCGATGCGCTGTCGGAGGTACGCATGCTTGCCAAAGACCCCCTGCGCTATCGACGTCAGGTTCTGTCTCTGAAAGAGTACGCTCCGGAGAATTGCACCGTAATGTTGCTCGATGATCGCAGCAGCCGCTACGTTGATCTTGAACTGCACAGCATCGTACACGGGGTCATCTCGATGGATCGGGTGGCGCGCAATTATGGAAAGACCATCCGCCGTCTAGAGGTCACCAAGTTGCGCGGTTGTGCCTTTCGCGAGGGTTATCACGATTACATCATCCAAAGTGGTGGTCTTGGAGTGTTTCCTCGCCTCGTCGCTGCTGAGTACGGGTCGGACGGCGATGAACTAAGCCAGGCCGAAAGCGGCATTCCGGAACTCGACGCCCTTTCTGGGGGTGGGCTCGGGCGTGGAACCAGTACGTTATTAATTGGTCCCGCGGGTTGCGGCAAAACAACGCTTGCACTCCGCTGGCTCACGACCGCAGCCGAGCGTGGTGAAGGGGCGGCGGCATTTATCTTTGAAGAAACTGTGAATACTCTGATGGGAAGGGCCAAGGGCCTAGGCATGGATCTCGGGCCCTTCGTGCGCGACGGCCGCATCCGAATCGAACATTTGGATCCGGCCGAGGTCTCACCAGGCGAATTCGTCAACATGGTCCGTGAATCCGTTGAGAAACATGGCGTACGCGCCGTTCTCATTGATAGTCTCAATGGATTTCTTCAAGCCATGCCGGGCGAGCAGTTTCTCGCCCTCCATCTGCACGAATTGCTAACCTATCTGAACAATCGTGGTGTTCTCACACTACTGATCCTTGCTCAAATGGGTTTGGTCGGCAGTGCCATGCAAACTCCAATTGATGTCAGTTACCTGGCCGACAACATATTGGTCCTGCGCTATTTCGAAAGCAAAGGGCAGGTGAGACAGGCCATTTCGATGATGAAGAAGCGCAGCGGCGGACATGAACGGTCGATCCGCGAGTTACGGCTGGGTCCTGATCGGATTTTCGTTGGAGCACCTTTGTCTGACTTTCAAGGCATTCTCTCCGGCAGTCCGACCTCACTGGCTGCTGTGATCGAGAAAGGTCCTCTCAATGAGTGAGGCCTGCGTCAGCGCCACTACCCCCCCAGTTCTGGTATTCGCTCCATTCGGAAAAGACGCGGCTTTGATCGAGAGGGTTCTCCGCCAGTCCCTGGTGAACATTATGCTAGCGCCCACCCTCGAGACGCTTGTTTCCTCTATGCGCGAGGATGCCGGAGCCGCGATCATCACAGAAGAAGTCTTGCAGAATGGGACGATCAGCGTCCTGGCGCATAAGCTGTCGGCGCAACCGCCCTGGTCTGACTTCCCGATCATCGTGCTCACGGGGGGTGGGTTGAGTACTGAGTCAACTGAATCGGCGGTTCGGTCGAGAGCTCCGTTGGGAAACATCGCCCTGCTTGAACGTCCGCTAAGGCCTGTGACGCTGATCAGTGCGGTGCGCAGCGCACTCCTCGCCCGGCGACGACAGTATGAGGTTCGAGACCATCTTCGAGAACGTGCCGCGGCTGAGGAAAAGCTCCGCCGTGCGCATGATGCGTTGGAATCCTTAGTCGAACAGCGCACTGCAGCCTTGCGCCGCCTTTCCGTCAAGTTACTTCGCGTTCAAGACGAGGAGCGGCGACGCATCGCCCGCGAACTTCACGACAGCCTCGGACAGGATCTCACCGCCGCTAAGATTTCCATCGACATGCTTGTGCAGGAAAACAAAGTCGAGTCTCCCCACCTACGGGAAGCCCGTTCACTCGTCGACCGCTGCATCTCGGATACGCGCACGCTTTCGCACCTCTTGCATCCGCCGCTGCTGGACGAGGCTGGCTTCGCGTCAGCTGCCAAGTGGTACGTGGAAGGTTTCGGACAGCGTAGCGGAATTACAACGAAACTGGAATTACCCGCCCACATTCACCGATTGCCCATCCGGATGGAAACCGCTCTGTTCCGGATCTTGCAGGAAGCGCTCACGAATGTCCACCGTCACTCCGGAAGTCGTGCCGTGCAGGTACGACTGACCCTCGACCAGATGCGCGTGGTCCTAACCGTACGCGACTTCGGTACGGGCGTGCCCCGAGAAGTCCTCGATCGCTTCTGGAAGACGGGGAACGTTGGAGTTGGGTTGGCAGGCATACGCGAGCGTCTGCAGGAACTGGGCGGCTTCCTTGAGATCGAATCGAATCTGGATGGAACGTTGTTAAAGGCGACCATCCCCATCTCGGCTGCGGACGAACGGGACTCGGCGGATGAGAACCCTATCACGCGGGGTAAACTTCGTTCTGCGATATCAGCAGATTGAGCCCATCCAACCGCAACTCATCTCTCCCCTGCCCGTTTACAATATTCTTTCAACGCACGCTCAATCTCACTTATGCCAGATCCTCTCTATCTCAGCCTGTGGTTCCCCGATTTCGAGGGCCCGGCGATGCTGCCCGCGGCTCACGCTGTGTTAAAGCAGTTTCCATTTTCTGAGCAGCGTCCAGGCGTCACCTACATCGCCGTCCAGCCTGTCTCTTGGAATGAGCCAAGTATTCTGGAGAAGCGATTTGCTCCCGGTATTACGCCGGAGGAAGCGATCGTGATCGCGGCTGACCTGATTCACGATGATTACGGTTACGTCTTCGAAGCTTATTGGGATTTGTGGATACCGGCTGAGTCTGGAAACGAGTGGCGTTTGCTTCCCAGCCTGGTGAGAATCATTGTCCAGGGAGAGGAATTCGACGATGGAACTTACAACGAGACTGGTCACATCGAGATCGATTTCGGGCTGGATTCATTGTTCGTCCCGGAAAATGTCGGCCTTACCGAAGAGAATCAAGCCAAGATTCGCGACAACGTCACGAAGTTAGTCGAATTCGGCCGGAAGCTTGAGACCAGCACCCGCGCCACATCGCGGCGCCTGTGGTCAGATTCCGAGGAGAGCCTTCCCCAGAAGTTGATCGCCCGCCTGCAGAAAGTGCAGTAGTCAAACCAAACCGCCGGGGACGCAGAGGACTCGGAGGATTGATAGTGATTGACCAGCCTGCGAATTCCGTCTCTGAGATGCACAACGTTGAAGTTGATCAGCAAGCCTATTTCTTTGTTCGTGAGCTTTAAGTACGACAGCAATTGAGCCTTATGGATCGGAAGCAACTGCTCCACAACCTTCAACTCGACGATGATTCGATTCTCTATAAGCAGATCGATCTTGTAGCCACCATCGATTTCAACGCCGTCATACCTGACTGGCAGCCAGACTTGCTCCTCGACGCGCAACCCACGTTTTATCAATTCGTGTTTTAAGCATCGCTCGTAAACGCTCTCTAAGAGACCCGGGCCCAACGCCGTATGCACCTCGATGGCTGCGTCGACGATGGACCCAGTGATCTGGTTAGTTTCCACAAAGCTCCCACAGCTCTGCGTACTCCGCGTACTCTGCAGTTTTCATTTCGTCCTTCCGCCCTCAACTTTCAATGACTCGGCAGCCGCCGCCTGGGCAGCCGCCAACCGTGCTGTCAGCACACGGAACGGGGAGCAGGAAACGTAGTTGAGTCCGGTGCGATAGCAGAACTCGACGGACGATGGCTCGCCACCATGTTCGCCACAAATCCCAACTTTCAGGTTCGACCGTGTCTTGCGTCCCCGTTCGGTCGCCATTTTCACCAACTGGCCGACCCCTTCCTGATCGAGCGCAGCGAACGGGTCCTGCTTCAAAATACCCTCCGCCAGATAAGTTGGAAGCACCTTGTTGATGTCGTCACGCGAGAAGCCGAACGTGGTCTGCGTGAGATCGTTGGTTCCGAACGAAAAGAACTCCGCTTCTTTTGCGATCTCGTCCGCCACCAGCGCTGCCCGCGGCAGCTCGATCATCGTGCCGACCATGTACTCGATCTTCATTCCCTTCTCTTTGAAAACTTCCTCGGCCACTCGCCGCACGATCGCACCCTGGTTCGCCATCTCCTTCAGCGTGGCCACCAGCGGAATCATCACTTCCGGGAGTACCTTGATTCCCTTCTTCGTGCAATCGACCGCTGCCTCGAAGATCGCCCGCGCCTGCATCTCGGTGATCTCCGGATAGGTGATGCCCAACCGGCACCCGCGATGTCCCAGCATCGGATTGAACTCATGCAACTGCTCCACCCTTGCTAGCAGAGGGGGAAGAGCCTTTTTCAGGTCTCCGACTCCCTTCACGCCGTAATCTTTATATTTGGTGACAAGTTCCTTCTTCTGCTTCGCGCTATATCTCGACAGCAGCGCGATGTCGACCATCAAATCTTCGCGTCGCGGCAGGAACTCGTGCAGCGGTGGATCCAATGTGCGGATCGTCACCGGCAGCCCGTCCATCGCCTTGAAGACGCCGGCGAAGTCGGCACGTTGTAGAGGAAGGAGCTTCTTCAGTGCTGCCCGGCGGCCCTTTTCGTTCTCCGCGAGAATCATCTCGCGCATCGGCCCGATCTTTTTCTCGCCGAAGAACATATGTTCGGTACGGCACAGACCGATGCCTTCCGCGCCGAACGCGCGCGCCTGGATCGCATCGCGTGGAATATCCGCATTCGCACGCACCTTCATCTTGCGGAACGGATCGGCCCAGCCCATAAATTTCTGTAACTCCGGATCATCCGGCGAAGGATCGAGAGTATTCAACTTGCCCTTGATCACCCGACCGGTCGTTCCGTCGAGCGAAATCCAGTCGCCTTCTTTGAACGTCTGGCCCTTCACCTTCATCTCGCGCGTCTTCTCGTTCACGTCGATGTCGCCAGCGCCAGCCACGCAACATTTGCCCATGCCGCGTGTCACAACCGCAGCGTGACTGGTCATGCCGCCTCGAGACGTGAGAATTCCCTTTGCGACTTCCATGCCGTGAATGTCTTCTGGCGTAGTTTCGGCACGGACAAGAATTACGGGCTTTTTGACCGCATCGTGTCCTGCCACCTTGACCGCTTCATCTGCGGTAAACACAATCTGACCTACAGCCGCCCCGGGGGACGCCGGCAATCCGGTCGCGAGCACCTCAACCTTTGTGCTCTTCTCATCGAGACGCGGAACAAGGAAGTCATATAACTGATTGGGCTCAACGCGGAAGATAGCCTCTTCTTTCGTGATCAGCCCTTCCTCGACCATCTGAATTGCAACTCTCACCGCAGCCAGTCCGGTACGCTTTCCGTTGCGGGTCTGCAGCATGTAGAGCTTGCCATCCTGGATGGTGAACTCGAAGTCCTGCATGTCTTTGTAGTGCTTCTCCAGCCGGGTCGTAATCTCACGAAGCTGGTCGTAGACATTCGGCATGATCTTCTGGAGTTCGAGAATCGGCACCGGCGTGCGCACGCCCGAAACCACGTCTTCGCCCTGCGCATTCATCAGGAACTCGCCATAGAATTCGTTGGTTCCCGTGGCGGGATTGCGCGTGAAACCCACGCCTGTGCCGCTGGTGTCGCCGAGGTTGCCATACACCATGGCCTGCACGTTGACTGCGGTGCCAAGCATGTCATCGATGTTGTTGATGCGGCGATAGTGCTTGGCGCGATCATTCTGCCACGAACGGAACACCGCATCGCGCGCCATTACCAGCTGTTCGCGCGGATTTTGCGGGAAGTCGCGTTTGGCATGCTTCTTGACGACTTTCTTATATTCGACGATCACTTCCTGCAGATCTTTGGCGGTCAGGTCGGTATCGAACTTGGTTTTGCGTTGCTTCTTCTTGGCATCGAAGACTTCGTCGAACGCGGGCTTCTCAATGTCGAGCACCACATTGCCAAACATCTGAATCAGACGGCGATAAGAATCCGCCGCGAATCGTGGATTGTTGCTGCGCTTCGCCAGAGCCTGCACACTCTCGTCGTTCAAACCGAGGTTGAGAATCGTGTCCATCATTCCGGGCATCGAGAACTTTGCGCCCGAGCGCACGCTTACCAGCAACGGGTTCTCACCCTGGCCGAGTTTTTGCCCCTGCAATGCCTCGAGCTTTGCCAGTGCCTCATCCATCTGCTTGTCGACTTCTGGCGACAGGCCGCCGCGCATGTACTCGCGGCAAGCCTCAGTCTGAATCGTGAAGCCGGGAGGCACGGGCAGTCCGGCATTCGTCATCTCGGCGAGTCCCGCGCCCTTGCCACCAAGCACGTCTTTCATCTTGCCGTTGCCGTCCGCCTTGCCACCTCCGAACGAGTAGACGTACTTGGTTGTGGATTTCTTTTGTTCCTTCACTTCAGCTTCGGGGAGAGTAATCGTCGCCATGTATGAGTCCTTTGTCTTTCAGAATTTCGCTTCGCACTGCGGAAACTTGATCATTGTGCAATTTGATAATTGAGTAATTGTGAAACTGGCCTGAACGAGTTTTTAAAATTGCCAAATTACTCAATTACCCAATTACACAGTGTCTTCACGCTTTGCCTTCCTTCACGATCTCGGAAAAGTCCGCTATCGTGGAAAACTCTCTTAACAGCGCCTGCAGTAGCGCTAATCGGTTCGCGCGTATGCGGGCGTCATCGACCATCACCATCACCTTGTCGAAGAATTTATCGACCGGTTCCCGCGCCGTCGACAGCACTCGCAGTGCTTCGACATAGTCACGTTTCTCGCGGAGTTCCTCCACCTTCGATCCCTGCCGGCTCAAATAGACGATCAAGTTCTTTTCTTCCTGCGCGGAATCCGACAATGCCTCGACGGCGGCCGCCGGAGCAATTCCCTTCTCCTCCGCTTGCCGCAGGATGTTGCGCATGCGTTTGCAAGCGGCGCCAATCGCCTGGAACTCGGGTAAATGTAGAACCTGCTTCACCGCTTCGGCTCGCGCCAGCGCATCGACCACGTCATCGGCATCAGCCGCCAGCACGGACTTCACCACGTCGTAGGCATAGCCGCAAACGTCGCGCAGATAGAATTCCAGGCGCTCGCGGAAAAAGACGTCGATCGACTGGACGTACTTCGCATCGTCGACAAATTTCCCCTCCGCTTCCGACTTCTGATATCCCGCACGCGCATCTCGCAGCAACCCGCTCAACCGCAATGGCAACTTCTTTTCGGCAATGATCTTTACGATCCCGTTGGCCTGCCGCCGCAGAGCGAACGGATCTTTCGACCCGCTCGGAACCAGTCCGATGCTGAACATTCCTGCAATCGTGTCCGCCTTGTCTCCGATCGAGAGAACCGAGCCTTCCAACGAGCGCGGAACATCGTCGTCGGTCGATTCGGGCTTGTACTGATCGTAAATCGCATCGGCGATCGCAAGACGTGTCGCCTCCGGCAAGCTGGGATCGAGTTGCTGCACTCTCGCGTACAATCCACCGACAACTCCCTGCAGTTCGGTAAATTCTTTGACCAGTTCAGTTGTCAGATCAGTCTTGGCCAGACACGCAGCCTTATGAACAACGCCCGGGCGAATCGTAACCTGATTTTGCTTCAGAATCTCATTCATCCAGCTGCACAGCCGCTGCACCCGCTGCGTCTTGTCGTAATAACTGCCAAGATCTTTTTGGAACGTCACATTTCGCAGCAACTCGAGCCGCTCCAGTAAAGATTTCTTCTGGTCCGTTTCCCAGAAGAACCGTGCATCGTTGAAGCGGGCACGTAGTACGCGCTCATTGCCGTGGCGGATCAGCCCCTGCGGATCGCTATCGGTGTTGAGCACTGCCAGAAAATGGGGCAACAGCTTTCCCGATGCATCTTCTAACGCGAAATACTTCTGGTGGTCGCGCATGACGGTGACGAGAACTTCTTCGGGAAGCGCCAGGAATTGCGGATCAAATCCTCCGAGAATCGCGGAAGGATACTCCGTCAGATTCACGACTGTATCGAGTAGCGCGTTGTCGTCGCGCCAGCGTGCACCCGGGATGGTTCGAGCCGCGGCATCCAGAACCTTGCGGATCTGTTCCTCCCGCTCGTCCCGGCCAAGAACTTTTGCGTTCCGCAGAGAGTCAACATAATCCGATCCCGCCCGCGGAATGGTGACAGCGGTGTCGGTAAGAATCCTGTGTCCGCGGGATTGATTCCCTGCCCGGACGCCATCGAACTCCAGCGGAATCGTCTCGCCGTCAAGCATCGCTACCAGCCAGCGGACCGGGCGCACAAAGCGTTCAGTCGGCTTGCGCCAGTACATGTTCTTCGGCCAGTAGATGGTTGCGATTTCTTTCGGAAGCAACTCAGACAGCACTTCAGCAGCACTACGCCCTTTTGTTTCGACCCAAGCGGAAACGTATTCGCCTTTGTCCGTCGCAACTCTTTCCAACTGCGAAACATCTACACCGGCCTTTTTCGCGAAAGCGTGCGCCGCCGGAGTAGGCTGCCCATCCTTATAGGACACGCTGACTGAGGGTCCCGTCACTCGGTCCTTCTTAAAAGGCTGTTCCGGCATCACGCCGCTAGCTTTGACTGCCAGTCGGCGGGGCGTGCTGAGGCTCTCGAACCTACCGCCGCCCAACCGCTCTCGCTGTACGAGATCCTGCACCCGCTGACGCAGCTGCTCCGCAGCCGCATCAATCATTCGCGCCGGAATTTCTTCGCACCCAATCTCTAGTAGGAAATCTGGCATGCCTTCAAACCATCAAGTCTCTCAGAAATTATTAGCAATCCACTGTGACGCGGATCACATCGTGCATTCAGATTGCCCCATTCAATTGTCATCCTGAGCGTAGCATCGCGATTCGCGAATGCGGATCGGGATGCGAAGTCGAAGGATCCCTACGTTCGTCACATCGACGCTTACGCAGCAGAAGACTATATGCCGTACTCAAGGACCTTATGTCGCAACCGGCGCCAAGCGTTCCTTCGCGGGTTTTCCCGCCTTCTGCGCGGGTTCAGGCTCTTCGCCCTTCTCTGATACTTCACTCTTCTGCTGATCCACCCATGCCTTCGCGATCCCGACCGCCAGCGCCCTAACGCGCGCAATCACTCCTACGCGCTCGGTGACCGAGATGGCCCCGCGAGCATCGAGAATGTTGAACAAATGCGAACACTTCAGGCAGAGATCGTACGCTGCGAGAATCGGGCCGCGCAGAGCATCGCGGGCAGCTGCCTCTCCGCCCTCTTGCATCGCTTCCTTAAGTCCGGGCATCACTGCGCCACCGTGCTGTTTAAGAGACTGGAAACTGCCGACAATCTTGGCGAGCAATTCCTCGCATTCCGCCTCGTACAGCTCAAAATGTTTCCAGGCCTTTTCGACGTCGGCCAACTCAAAGTTGTAAACCGAAAACTGCAGCTCGTCCGCCAGCCGTACATCTCCATACTTCACTACGCTGCCCGTGTCCGGATCGCGCGCCCACACGATGTCGTAAATTGAGTCGACGTCCTGCAGAAAAGCCGCGATGCGCTCCAGTCCGTAGGTCAATTCGGCGCAAATCGGAAATAGATCCACCCCGCCGCATTGCTGGAAGTAGGTGAACTGGGTAATCTCGAGCCCGTCGAGCATCACTTGCCAACCCACTCCCCACGCGCTCAGCGTCGGAGCTTCCCAGTTGTCCTCTTCGAACTTGATGTCATGCTGGCGCAGATCGATGCCGATCGCACCTAAGGACTCCAGATACAATTCCTGCACGTTCTCCGGCGGCGGCTTCAAAATCACCTGCAACTGCATGTGCTTGAACAGTCGGTTGGGATTCTCTCCATACCTTCCATCTGCCGGACGCCGCGACGGTTGCACGTACGCAACCTTGTACGGCTTCGGACCGAGCACTCGCAGAAAAGTCTCTGGTGCCATCGTTCCAGCTCCTACTTCCACGTCATAAGGCTGCTGCAAAACGCATCCGCGTTCCGCCCAGAAAGTCTGCAGGCGCAGGATAAGTTCCTGAAACGTAAGCGGATTAAGGTTGGCTGGACTCACAGGCAATATCGCTATTCTAAGGTTAATCGATGATTGTAACGGAAGCCGCGGGGAACGTCAGCTAGCCAGACTCGTGGTTAGCCCGTTTTGGAGTTCGACCGCTCGCAGGGCGTCATCCTGAAGGTCTGCGTTTTCACCAGCAGATCGAGGAATCTCCCTTGCACAATGACTATCCTTCACGAGATCCTTCGCTCCCTGAACAACAGCCTAATTCGAGACGGAACCCACACCAAAACCCCAGAGGAATCCAGAGTGCAAATGTTTTTTTCTCTTGCGTCGGAGTCTGGAGTAGGTATACTTCCGCCTCAAAAACTGGGGAAAGCCAAACGTCGCATTCAAATTCGTGTGCGGAGGATGTGTATGCAGACGGGGAGGCAGTTTTTCACACAGGCACGCCTTGTTCTTGTGATTCTTTTGTTGTGTTTATCTAGCGCATGCCACCGGGCTTCGGCAGGTTCCACCATCAAACCGGCCACGTCGGTTCTGGAAATGGAGCCCATTCCAAGGACTCCAGAGCGTCTGGCGCGCGGCAAGTATCTGGTGGAAGGCCTGGTGCAATGTCCCTTCTGCCATTCTGATTACGATTTCACCCATCGCCCCGCGACGCCCGTGCCAGGGAGAAAGAACGGTGGCCATGTCTTCTCAAACGACGAAATGGGTCTGCCTGCCCCGAACCGCGTGGTCGCATCGAATATCAGCCCGGATCCCGACTACGGCGCCGGAAAATGGAAGGACGCCGATTTCGTGCGGGCGTTGCGCCAGGGCATCGGCCACGATGGACGAACCCTGTACCCGATGATGCCTTATGCCTACTTCCGCAACCTGTCGGACGAAGACTTGGCCTCCGTCATCGTCTACGAGCGCTCGCTTGCGCCTGTACACATTGTGCGGCCAAAGACAATTTTGACGGATGACATCAAGAAGATGTTCCAGCCGCTCTCGCCGGTAAACCATGTACCCGAGCCAGATAAATCGGATCGCCTGGCCTACGGCAAGTATCTGGTGACGGTGGGGCATTGCGACGGGTGTCACACTCCAGTGGATGAGCAAGGCAACCCGATCCCCGGGATGGAGTTCGCCGGCGGACAGCCGCTCATCGGCGCCTGGGGACCAGACCCGAACAAGATCATCGCCGTCACGTCACTGAATCTGACGCCCGATCCCTCGGGCATTTCCTACTTCGATGAGCATATGTTCATCAACACAATTCGCTCAGGCAAGGTTGCGGCGCGGCCCCTGGCCAACATCATGCCCTGGGCCTATTTCCGAAACTTGACTGACGATGATCTCGAAGCCATCTTCGCGTACCTGCGAACTCTGAAACCGGTTCAGCATCGCGTCGACAACACTGAGGTTGCGCGCCTCTGCAAGCTATGCCGGGGCAAGCACGGCTTTGGCGACAGAAACTGATTCCGGAAGAATCCGGTAGAAGGCTGGTCAACCAATCTTCTCCAGCATGCTGGCCGTGATTAACTTCTTCTCAATGTGCCGCTGCAGAATCTGGATCAGGAACTTTCGCAAGTCGGCACATTGCGATTTTGCCCACGACACCTCCATGAAGCTGTCCACTGGAGCGCGGAACATCTGCGCCGCCCACGTGCGTGACTCCTTTGATATCTCCGACGATGCGAGCCTCTTATCCTCCGCGCACATCAGTCCGTCAGCAAGGGCGTGAAAATACGCTCGATCCCCATTCAGGGTGCGCCCGCATACAATGCATTCGGTCAGTTCAGGCAGAAAACCCACCAGCCGCGTCAGCCATAATTCAAAGTACGTGACCGGCATCCAGAGTTCCGTTCCAGCCAGAACGTGCAAAACCGAAAGCGTGAGCCGGAAGATGGCATCATTGGCCTCGTGATCCGGCAGCAACTCATCCAGCAATTCCGCGATGTGCCCCAAGGCAACGGCGCGGGCATAAGTCACCTCGGTGGCCAGCGGAGACTCCAACACCTCGCACGCATCCAGTCGCACCAGGTCCTGTCGCTCTTTTACGTCATAAAACGCACGCACATAAGTGAGCGGCTCGAGTGCTCCTCCAAAGCGCCGCTTCGACTTCTTGGCCGATCGTGCCACTCCGCGCACCTTACCTTCCACTCGGGTGAAAAGAGTCACCAACAGGTCGGCTTCGCGTAGCGGATAAGTGCGCAATATGATCGCCTCTGATTCTCTGAGCGGCATAGGCTGGCACTGATTCTAGAAGAAGTTCGGCAGCCGACGAAGACGGCTTCCAAAGGACTCAGGCATAGCCACAATCCTAACCGCCAGTCACAGCGGTAACCGGCATTTTGAGCACTTTCGGAACCTTTGCTTGAGCTGCGTCTGCTGCGAAAGTACATGTCCAAGAGGACAATTGGGCCTCCGACTAAAGTCACCATGGACACTTTCTCATCTCGCAATAGGCTTCGCTGGCTGGGCTTAGCTCTACTGGCGGTTTGCACTTATCAAACATTTGCCGTCGCGCAGGTGAGCCAATCCGGGCCGAGCGCTCCAGACCGCGTCGAGATGGCCTCTGTTGCCCCGCCGGCGCCAATGCCGACAAGTGCCGAGCTCTCGCCTGCTGGTGGATTCGCTTTCGTAGCTGCGGCGACGCCGTCAAGCAAACCTTTTGTGCACTCGTTCTGGGATCGTGAAAACCGGGTCCTTTTCGCCGCAACCGGAACGATGGCGACTGCCGATTTCTATGTAACTCACGCCAACCTGGCCAGCGGTGGCAGGGAGTTGAATCCGATGACTCGCCTCTTCGCAGGCAGCACTCCTATGCTGGCTTCGAATTTCGCGCTCGAGACCGCAGGGGTCATTGGCGTGAGCTACCTGTTTCACAGAACCGGACATCACCATCTGGAGCGCCTGACCTCAATTCTGAACACTAGCGCATCGAGCGGGGCGGTCATGTACGATCTGACGCACCGGTAGATCGTTCGTTTTATCCGCTATACTGCAAAGACTGTGCGCAGAATTTTTAAGGTACTTTTTTTGCTTTCGATCGCCGGTGTCCTCTGCTCGGCCGAAGAAACATCCTTCCGCCACATCAAAGTTGTCGACGCGAAGGGCCGGGAGAACAAGGCTGTGCTCACCTTCAGCGACAATGACAAAGCTGTGGAAGTTCAGCCTGCGAAGGGGAACACCGTGAGCATCCCCTATGCGGCTATCACCAAGTTCTCGTATGAGTTCACCAAACGGCACCGTGTCAATGAGGGCACTGTGTTTACAGCGCCAATCGGAATCGGCGCCGTGGCGATGCTGACCAAGTCTCGCTCCCACTGGCTGGAGATCGATTATCAGGACCAGGATTTGCCCAGGGCCTACATACTACGCATGGACAAGAAAAACTACATTCGCATTCTCGACGCCATCAAGAGTCACACCGGGAAAGATACCGAAATCCTGGGCAACGCGAACAAGCGGTAGGCGAGAATTTTCGTTTCTAGAATAACTGCGCCAAAATGCAAAAGGCACGCTCGATTCAGACGCGCGCCTCTACGTGGTCTCGCAACTCGTGGGTCGAAATCTTACCGCCCGTAATATTTGGCGTTCCGCTCAGTGAATGCATTCCACTTTTCCGGCAGATCATCCAGCGCGAAGATCGCCGATACCGGACACACCGGCACACAAGCGCCGCAATCGATGCACTCGACCGGATCGATGTAAAGCAACTCTTCGGTTGCGTAAGCGGGCTCATCTTTCTTGGGGTGAATGCAATCCACCGGACACGCGTCCACACACGCTGTGTCTTTCGTGCCGATGCACGGCTCAGCAATAACGTAGGCCATAAAGGTGTCAGTCTCCTGGGAGTTCTGAGTTCATTTTACTACCATGGCTCATCGAGCGACGGCCATTCTAACAAGAATGCGAGGATGGGTACAGCAGGAGACGCTCCTCGCCAGAAAACAAAAACGGCCGGCAGCCATACGCTGCCAGCCGCATTCCAATTTTACTCTTTTGACAGTTCACCGCTTATCGGCGTCCACCACCCCCGTGGAAACCTCCTCCATGGAAACCACCTCCGCCGTGGAATCTGTTGTTGGCATGGAGCTCGCCGCCGTGAAAAGCTTCTCCACCATGGAAGCCGCCGTTGTAACCATGGACATACCCTCCGCGACCCCAACCCTCACGCCCACCCCAACCGCGATCGTGATCCCAACCATGGCCCCAGTATCCGCCGCCATAGTAGCCGCGATTCCAAAACCACGCCGGATGGCCCCAGTGATACCAGGGTCCCACGCCAATAAACACGCCGTTTACGAAGTAGTTTGGCCCGTAATAGCCATAGGGCGCGCAGGCATACGGATAATAGTTGTAGTAGCCGTATTCGCAAACAGGCGGTCCGGCCACGTAGCCAGGTCCCACAGCCACGCCAACTCCACCAAAGCCGACTCCTACTCTCACCTGCGCCTGCGAGTACGCCAACGGAACCATTAGCACCGCCAGTAGCGCGACATATTTCACGTACCGCATAATCACCTCCTGGTCTAGCCTTCCGATTCTCTCGGAGTTCCAGAACCTCTACGATCCATCTACCTATTGGAACCGTTCAAGGGCCCAAAAGTTGCTAAAAACGGACTGGCTCATTTCAACCATCCAGCTCATTTTCAACCACTTAGCGACCATTGATGCAGGTTCATCCAATTGGTTCCGTAGCTTACGAATGACGGCATTTCGGCTGCTTCACGGACCGGCAACACAGCCGGGCAAAACTTAAGTTACCTACAACAACGATGCCGAGAAATGCGTTAATCATGATTAGAAAGTCGTAAGTCTTCACCAAGACGTGCGGATCCCTATGGACAAAATGAAGCTTCTGGTGTCCCTCATCACCAGGAACAACGACTACCAGCTCGAACAAGCGGCTTCGGCGCAAACTGCCGCGGCGAAAATCGGCGCCGATCTTCAGATCATCTATGCTAACAATGATGCCGTGTTACAGACCCAGCAGCTTCTGCAATTCATCCAAGATCCAACGCAGCGCCCCGATGCAATTCTGGTAGAACCGGTAGGCACAGGCATGTATCAAGTCGCCAAGGCCGCAGTCTCAGCTGGAATCGCCTGGGTTGTAATAAATGCGGGCGTCGATTATCTGCCTGAACTCCGTCTTCATTCCACGGTTCCTGTCTTTGCCGTCATGTCCGATCACGAGGCGATTGGGAAGCTTCAGGGCCAACAGATGGCCGCCTTGCTGGGCGATATTGGGACGGTTCTCTACATCGAGGGCCCGAGCATTCGCGACGTCGCTCGCTTGCGAACAAAAGGAATGATGTCGACAAAACCACCCGGGATCATGATCAAGACTCTCAGGGGCGACTGGACGCAGCAGAGTGGCTTTCACGCCATCCGATCATGGCTTTCCTTGAGTACATCACGAGAGATGCACGTTGGCATGATCGCGTGCCAGAACGACGACATGGCGATTGGAGCCCGTCACGCTTTTGAGGAGTTGTCGGATGTGAAAGAACGCGACGCCTGGCTTGTCCTTCCGATCACAGGTTGCGACGGGGTACCCAAAGCTGGACAGTCATGGGTACGCCAGGGACGGCTGAATGCAACGATCTTTTCCCCTCCACTGCTCGGCGACGCGATTATCTCACTGGCCACATCTCGCCTGAACGGTACGCAGCCGGAAGAACGGACATCGGTCGCGCCAAGTTCCTTCCCTGCACTGTCAGAACTAAAGAAAAAGGCCGGGGCGGCAGCAGGCAAGTAATGCCCAGCAGCGCAATGGTACGGCATCTGCTCAGGGTCGGTAGAGCCACGCTTCGGCGGTCGCACGATCGTTATCCGGATAGCCCCCAGCCAGCAAGACGCTTCCGTCCTTTAATCTGGTCTCGGTCATGAAATGCCAGACATCGCTGATCTGACCGTCTGTCACCAGGAATTTCCCGTTCGCTGGGTCGAACAGCTCCACTTCTTTACTCCCGCCTGCTATCAACAGCCTTCCGGACTGAAGCTGTACTGCCTCTTCGGGCAATTTGAACCGCTTATCATTCAGAGGGGAGTTAGGGATAAACCGCCCGGTTCGCGGATCATAGATCTCAGCGCTGTTCAGGTTCCCGCTCCAGTCGCGTTCGTCGGAGCCGCCAGCAATCAGGACTCGGCCGTCGGGGAGCAGTCCCGCCGTGTGCTTATAGCGCGGAGTATGTAGGCTGCCCGTATCGGTAAAACGGCGCGTTTTGGAATCGTAAATTTCCGCGACGGCGTTCACCTTATCGCCACGACCGCCGACGATCAATACGCGTCCGTCTTGCAGAAGAGTCGCTGTGTGAGAGACGCGAGCGAAGTGCATCGGTTCGACCGCCTCGAAAGTCATCGTCGCGGCATGGAAGATCTCGGCGGATGCAATTCCCCCGGGCGAATCGTGGTCGGCACCGCCAGTGATTAAGATGTCGCCGTCGGGAAGCAACGTTCCGCGCGCATCTCCGCGCACGCTGATCATTTTGCTTTGGAGCAGGGTGAACTTCCCGGTGGCGGGATCGTACAGTTCAGCGGAGTTGGTGCACCCATGCCCGATCCACCCTCCGGCGATCAGAACTTTGCCAGACTGTAGCAGCGCAGCGACCGGGCTCACACGGCGCTCGCTCATCTCTCCAGTCGGCAGAAACTTGCCGGTCTTCGGATCGTAGAGTTCGGCAGACTTGTAGAAATCTTGATTACGGCGCATGCCACCAACGATGAGAACCTTCCCATCCGGCAGCAGCGTTGCAGTATGACCGGAGCGCGGCTCGAGCATATGTCCCGTTGGAGAGATGGTTCCGGTGCGCGATGTAGAGGGCCACGCGCCATGGAATGCCGCCGCGGCTAAAACGAACGTGATTGTGATGCAGGTGACGAGGACGGTCCGGGCAGGGCTCATGGTGTCCTCCTGAACAGTAGGGACGAACAGGCCCCGAACCGGTTAGCAAAAACGAGAAGTAATATTTATGGCCTTACGCACCAACCAATTCCTTCTTCTCGCTCGGCTCATATTCGACGATGTATCCCGCCACGGCACTGGCAGCGACGGTTAGCGGCGAAGCCAGATACATTTGCCCCGGTCCGCTGCGTCCCGGGAAGTTGCGGTTCTGCGCGCTGATCGCCACCTGGTCAGGACGCGTCGAAACACCCGGTCCGGCATTGATGCAGGCTCCGCAACTGGGCTCGATCACGTGCGCTCCGGCCTTTTGGAAGACGTCTAGATATCCGCGCCGAATGCAATAATCACGCGTCTCTTGGGACCCAAACTGAATGTAAAACTTGGTCGAGCCGGCGACCCGCTTGCCGTGCTTCAGCGCATCGGCCAGCACGAGAGCATACATATCCATGTCTTCGTTCTTGCCTGCTGTGCAGGTGCCACCATATGCGATCTCGACGGGCACTGGTGTGTTCATCTCGCGGATGTATTTGCCGTTTCCAGGATCACCTGGCGTGGCCACCATTGGTGTAATCTCAGCCGCATCCAGTTCGATCACGTGGGCGTATTGCGCTCCGGGATCGCTATAGAGCCCCTCGATCATCGCCTCAGCTTTGTTCCGATCCATGCCACGCCGCTGTACGAGAAAATCGACGGCCTTCTTATCAGGAGCCACAATGCCCGTAAATCCGCCGATCTCCGCGGCCATGTTGGTCATCGTGGCGCGCTCGTCAACGCTGAGTTCCTCGATGGCCTCGCCAGCATACTCCATGACCTTGGCCAGCGCCTTCCCGCTCCGCACGTATTCCAGGCTAAGAATCTTCAGGATGAAGTCTTTTGCTGTCACGTTCGGGTGCTTCTTCCCGCGAATGACGATCTTCACCGACTCCGGCACCTTCACCCGAACATCCTTAGTGATCCACGAATTAAATACATCTGTGGTACCAATCCCAAATGCCACACAGCCGATCGCGCCCACATGCGGAGTGTGCGAATCCGAGCCAATATTCAACTGGCCCGGTAGCGCGTAGCTTTCGAGAACGATCGAATGACAGATTCCTTCCGAACCCTTGCGATCAGCCAATTCCCCATGCAAACGGATTCCCTGCTTCTTCGCAAAATCCTGCTGCTTGAGCTTGAGCTGGGTCGCCAGATCGAGTAATCCGAGCTTTTTCTTTTCTTCGGAAATCACTTCGTCCAGAAACGTCAGGTGATCGCGGAAGAACAAGATCGTTGAAGGATCATTGACCTTCGCATCCTTGCCCACATAGTGCTCGAAGAAAATCGCCGCCATCGGCGTAACATACTCATGACTGAAGCGTAGGTCCGCACGCGCAAATCCCGTGTCGCCGGGCTTTATAGCGGCCACTCCCACTTCGCCTTTCTCACTGACCATGTGACGCGCAAAGATTTTTTCGGCGAGCGTCATACCCCGTGTGGTCGCGGGCGACCCGCCCGCGTTCCTGATCGGCGGCAGAAATACTTTCCCCTGCATCCGCGCCACGTTGAACGGGAACAGCCCGCCATATTCAATGACCTGCCGCGTAATCTCATCTTCCTCGGCGGTGAATTCGTTGAGCGCGATCTCTTCCCCGCTGCGAATGCGATCGATCAATGAAAAGTTCGTGGAAGTCAGCAGGCCCAAGTTCTGGCAATTCTGCTTGTAGATGCGTTCGATATTCTCAGCGATCACAACCCGAATGCCGGCACACATCTCCGCATACGGAGACTGTTCCCGGCTCGATCCTTTGCCGCGCCGCTTGCCGCTCACCGCACATACAAATCCACCGCGTTTCACATCGGCACGTCCGATCGGCGTGACGTCTCCGCACTTCAGCCCCAGATACGGAATCTCACCCAGCGTCTGGTCAAAGTAAAAGCAGTAGTGCGCCGGTGTGATCTCATCGGTCGAGATGTCATCGCGCAGCTTGGGATTGTTCGCGGGATTCTTCGTATCCCATGGCAGGTCTTGCCCCGCGAGCTGCCGCTTGATGAGTTCGGGATCTTCGGTGAGAAACAGAATTCGTCCTTGCAGACGGACCTTGTCCGGCCGCTTTTCGATCTTGCGTTCCAGAAGTGAGTTAATCACGGTTAACCTGAAACCTTCTTAAAATTGACGCCAAAGCAGAAGCGGCGTCCCCACCTGCTTTATTGTAACGCTGCGGAAGTCCGCAGAAACCTCGAGAGGTTAACGCTGGTAGGCGCCGGGATCGGGCAAGGGATCCAGTCCCCGGCCTGCAAATATCTCTTGGAACTCTTGCACAAGCGCATCATGCACCAGGCCGTTGGAGGCAAGCGTCTCACGGCTGTCGACTTGAAATGGCGTACCATCAAATCTGCTGACCTTGCCGCCAGCCTCCTCGACAATCAACGCTCCGGCGGCGGTATCCCATGGATTCAGGTTGAATTCCCAGAATCCGTCAAAACGTCCGGACGCCACATTGCACAAATCGAGTGCGGCCGATCCAGCCCGGCGCACACCATGCGTGCGCAACGTGATCTGATGGTAGAAGAAAATATTTGGATTCTTATGCCGCTTGTGGCTGGGAAATCCAGTCGCGACCAGGCATTCCTTTAACTGCGCAGTTTTTGAAACATGAATCGCCTTGCCATTGAGCTGGGCGCCCTTGCCGGGCTCCGCTGTAAACATCTCATCGCGGGTTGGATCGTAAACAACTCCAGCCACCCGCCGCGCCGCCGACCCGGCGCGATGTTCCAGCGCCATAGAGACGCAGAAGACCGGATATCCATGCGCAAAATTCGTCGTCCCATCCAGCGGGTCGACGTACCAGCGATAGTCGCTCCCCTGATCATTCAATCCCTGCTCTTCACCCAAAACGTCATGCGTCGGAAACAAATTCTTGATCCGCTCGCGAATCAGCGCCTCGGACGCACGATCGGCTGCCGTCACCAGATCGGCATCGCCTTTGTATTCGATCTTGAGGCCCTGGTGGAAATACTGCATCAGCAGCGCGCCCGCCTCCCGCGCGATCGCTGACATGACGGGAAGAAAACTATGATCTGCGCTCGATGACATGACTGATTCGCTTTGGTTTATCCGTTCGAATGAGATTGTTCGGCCAGACACACGTTCGGAAGCTGACAGCCGGAACCCCTTATCTCTTCTTACCGCCATCTTCAGCGATGTACATGATTTCATGTTTGAAGATGAAGAGGTTCGGAGCATTTTGGCGCGTCAGCCGCACCATGCCTTTGTCGTAGTATTCAATCCATCCCTCGACGACCTGGCCATCCATCAGCTTCAGGCAAACAGATTTCTGTTTCTCGCCAAGCATCTTCAGGAATGCCGCTTCTTCGAAGGTATCTTCCGGCGGAGGTGTGCGCCCGCGTTTGGCATTTGGATTCCCGTGTGGAGGGCGGAACGACATGCAGGCATTGTACACAATTACTCCGGCTCGGCACGCACCGATGCTCGCAATCGCCACCCGCAACTCTATTGAAGTCACTCTAAAGATTCGCGGGCCCGGAGTACAATGACTGAAATTTTTCTCCGGGAGGCGTGCTGTGTATCGGAAGGTTGTTCTTTGCATCACGCTGCTATTCACCGTTGGTGTCGTGGCACAGCAACCAAAGATGTCGCCGCCTCCACCCCCTCTGGATCCCGACAGGAACACGACTCCAGCCGACCAGAAGACCTCGCGGCTGAATGTCGACTTCCTGCGGATGCAACAGGAAGCCGACGACCTGGCTCGAACCGCTCAGACGATTCCCGCCGACGTAATCAGCGTACGGAAAGGCATGCTTCCCAAAGATGTAATCGAAAAGCTGAAGCGGATTGAAAAATTATCCAAGCGCTTACGCAGCGAATTGAATCCTTAACCGAGCAATGATGGATTCCAAAAGAAAAAGGCCTGCCAGTTCACAAAGCTGACAGGCCCTGAATTGACTTGCTATCAGAAACTGACTCTCAGCCCGAATTCGATCTGACGTGGTGCGCCCAACGCGTAGGTTCCCGATTGAAAACTTGCCCGGAACGGCATCAGACTCGCTCCCGTCACGCCCCCCACTGCATTTGGAGCCAACGTTGCATTCGGCCCGCCGGGTAGCAACGAGGCCAGCGGCAAGTTCCCGGGCAGGAATGCATTCTCAAAATTGAAGACGTTAAAGATGCTGGCGCTCGGTTCCACCATCACTCGCTCACGAATCTTGATGGGCCACGCAGCTCTCAGGTCGAGGGTCTTGAGCCACGTGAAGTTCTGTGCACCGGGGACAGAGGGCGCGATCTGAGGCATCACCCATCCCAGCGAACTCATGTCAGCCGTAGTCATCACCTGAACCGGCCCCGATCCCGGACATTGCCCATCCCCGATCAGGCAGTGACCGGCAGGAGTCAGCGTACCCGCAAAATGCGTGTTGTAGTCACTGATTACATTGTGCAGAGTGGTTGCGTCGGTCTTGCGCATGAATTGTCCAATCTGCGTTCCCGGCACAGGTTCCGGCGGTGCTCCCGATCCCAGGCCCGATCCCAGCCAGTCCGTCGCGAAGATTTCTCCGCCGTTCGTCAGTTCCGGTAACTGCAGATTTTGGGGAAGAGGACTATAGAAGTGCCCGATGACGCTTAGACGAGTGAGGAAAGGAAGATCGAAGGTTCCAGCGAACGAAACTTGATGCTTGCGATCCAGCCCGTTCGGTCCGGTGAACTGCAGAGGATTGTCATTGTTAGTGGCCAGATTGATGAAGTCCTGATCCTGCACCTGGCTCACAAATTTCGAATACGAGTATGCCAGTCGAAAATCGGCGTTCTTCACATAGCGATAAGGATGTTGCACTCTCTGCACCAACCTGGCCTGAAATCCACTGTATACCGAGCGGCCGATGGGCTCTAGCATGTCCAGCGCACCCAAGGCCCCATTCCCCGCACCGTTGCCAGCCTGGTTTTGGCCACTCGGTGTTACTCCGGGAAAGGCGCAATAGCTGCAAGGCGCTCCGCCGGTCACCGCAATGTTTGAGTCCAGACCGGCGGACGAATACGCAGCTTGTGCACCCGCCTGTCCCAGTTTCAATACCATGCAGTTGGCTTGATCGATCCCGGCAGGGCAGCCGTGGGCGAGTTGAGCCGTATCTCGCGCCGCGAGCGCGTTTGCCAGGTTGTAGGATCGGGCTGCACCGCTATGGTTCCGGTCAACACCGAGAAGAAAGTGCTCCCCGATATTTCGGATGTAATCGACGCTGAGCACGGTGCCGGGCCGAACTTCATGCTGGAATCCCAGATTCATCTGCCACGACCGCGCCGTACGGTAGTTCGGGTCGAATACATCAAATCCGTTCGCATTCGAGGCATTCAGGGAATTCCCGATGTAGTTAGGATTCGGCTGAGCGCCAAGATTGCCGGCGGTTGCCGCCTTGAAGGCATTGCTCAAAGCCAATATTTGATTGGCCACGGAGGAGATGGTCCCACTGCAAAACGTAGGCTGGACCTGGTCTGTGCCCACGACGATCCCCGCTCCACCTGCCACCGAACCTCCGACCGCTCCGGGATTCGTCGGCCACCTGAAGGCGCTGGGTACACCCGAAGAACAAACCTCCGGAGTGTATGAAAACGTCCCGTTCTTCAACCGAGCGGGGCTGTCGAACCGAATGTTATTCCAAATCGAATTTTCATAGAAAAGTCCAACTCCTCCTCGAATCACCGTCTTGCCGTTATCGTTTGCATCCCACACAAATCCGAACTGCGGTGCGAAGTTGGTATTGGGAGTCCGCACCTGATCACCCAGTCCCGGCTGCCACAGGTTAAGCGTCGGCTCTGGCCCAAGACCGCTGTCCACGCGCCCAGTGTCGCGCACGTAGTGCAATCCATAAGTAAGCGTCAACCTCTCTTTCAACTTCCAGATGTCGCCGATGTACCCCTCGAAGCGATTGTCTGGACCAAGGCCGCCTCCGGCCAGGCCGAACGCCGAGGAGGCAGTTGAGAAGCCAATTCCGTTTCCCAAAAAGGCAGACTGTACCGTGTAGGCCGTCGGGTCCGTGCTCGTCAGGCAATTACCCGGCGTAGATGCAGGCAGACAAACGCTTGTCGTACCAACCTGAGGATACGTTACAAATGCTGACGAGCCGCCGCCACGAATGCGATTGAACGTAGCTCCGAACCGCACGATGTGTTTGCCCCATACTCGGCTTCCGTCATACTTCAACTGAAGGTCTGACTGAAACGTAGTTTGCGGAGCGAGGTCGTTCGGCCCAGCGCAGTACGCACCGCCTTCGCTAAGCGAGCAGCGGCCGGCAACTGGTGCTCCAATGTTGATTCCAAGTCCCGGAATCGGATTGTCGACTCCTGCAGGAATGCTAGCAGTGCTGTCAGCGATTCCATTCGCGAATCTCAGATACTCAAACCGGAGGCTATGCGTGTAACTGCCTCGGTTGAAGTCGTAGCCAAAGGTGTGCGAAGGTGCGTGACTCTCGTTCTTGAATGCCTGCAGCGAACTGGCAGCCCCGTCCGGCCGGATCTGGCTGTTCTGATCAAAGATAAAACGGTAGAACGCGTGCCCGTGCTGAGGAGAAATCCAATCCAACTTGCCGTCCGCCTGAAACTCGCGGAACGGTTGCGCCAGCGTTGTATTCAGCCCATTAAACGGCGGACTAAACGGCTCAGCCCCTAGGAGGTCTTGCGTGCTGCGTTCCGCATCGAAGAACCAGAAAAACTTGTCTCGAACGATGGACCCGCCGGCGCGCCCGCCGAATTGTTCGCGACGAAAAGATGGTGATTTAATGCCCGGTAACGCTGCCGCGGTCTCGTTGCCGCGGAATAATCCGAACCCTTCACCATGCAGCGCGTTGCTGCCGGACAGAGTTGATATGTTTACAGCTCCCGACGAAGTCAGCTCCGTGGAAAGATCAAGCGTCGACTGGGAAAGATTGAATTCCTGAATTGCGCTGGCAGGGATATTTAGCGTTGTCGCGCCGACCGTTTCATCAGAGATATCCACGCCATCGACTTCAGTGCGGGAGGTGCGTCCAAACCTGCTCTCAAACGAGATCGAAGAAGATCCATTCTTGCTCGGATCAATCGTGCTGCCATCCTGAACCTGAACTCCGGGCTCGAGTTGCGCGAGATCGGAATAGTTGCGACCATTCACCGGAAGAATATCGATCTCGCTTCCCTTAAGTACACCTTGCACGGTGGCCTGTACCGAATTCACCGCTACTTCTGTTGCCTGAGACTTGATGACTTCACTTTCCGGACCAGGTTGCAGCGCTGCGTTGCCAGTCGATACCACCCCTATGACAGCCGGGATGGTGAGTTCCGCGGTCTTGAACCCCTTAAATTCGACTCGAACTGTGTAATTGCCCGGTTGGATGGGTCCTGACGAATAAATCCCGTCCGAAGAACTCACGACCTGAAAAGTTGCACCAGTCGCCTTGTTGGTGAACGTGATCTTGGCGCCGGCCTTTACCGCATTCGCTTGATCGGTCACCGTTCCCTGAATGTTGCCCGTGCCTGTCGATTGCGCAAATACGCGCGCCGCCGCTCCCATACTCAGGATCAAAAATAGCGTCAATAGCGAGACCCGCCATTGCGCTGAAGAAAAGTGCTGCATCTACCGTCCCCCGTTCTGGATAATCCGAGCTTCGAGCCATATTCACGCTTCAAGTAAGCGAGAACACCGCTCGTACAGCGGACCTGCAACTTTACTCTGCTAGTGCAAACCTTCGATTGTAGTGGCTGGCTCTGATCTAAGTTATAACAACTTTCGCTCCCGCACTTCTCGCCGCCCGTTCCGGAGCTAGAATTCCGACTTCACGCTGTAATATCCCGTGCGATGCCGCACCCGGTATTCTCCCGCCCCCGCCGTGCCCACCACCTTCACTTCAATCCGGCGGAACTCCGCAAATGATGTCCGCTGCGATGGGTAATACGCCAGCAGGTATTGCGTCCTGAGTTCATCGCTGATTTTATGAAACGCCTCGTCCAACTGAGAGACGGAAGTCGCGTAATAATACTTCCCACCCGTATCTTCGGAGAGCTGTATCAGCGCGTGCTCTCCACCCGTTTCACGCCCCGCGCTGCTCTCAATCGGTACAACGATGATCGAATAGACTATCGCTTCCGCCTCGATCGAGGCGCGCACCGCCTCCTTGTAGTCGACCCTGCTGATCGTGTCCCCGCCGTCCGTGATCAGCACGATGACCTTTCGCCCCTTGCGATGGTCAAGTGTTCGCGACGCCTGAAAAATCGCGTCATAGAGAGCCGTGGCGGCTCCCACTCGAATGTGATCGATACTTTCATCGATGCGCTTCAGATCCGAAGTGTACCCGCGCGTGACCTCATTGACCTCTTCACTGAACGCATAGACGCAAAGTCCATCGATAGGCCTCACGATGTCATGAGCAAATCTTTTTGCAGAAGCTTGTTCGAGTGGGAGGTCGTGCCTTGTGCTGAGACTGGTGTCGATCTCCAATGCGATCGACAGAGGTAATGCCGATTCTTTGTCGAAGACCTTGATCTCCTGTTCGCGGTCGTCTTCCTTCAGAATGAAGTTGTCTTTCGTTAACCCGCCAATCGGAGCACCATTCCGATCCGTCACCGTCACAAACACGTTGACCAGATTAACGTCCACCTTCATCGTGGTAGACGGCTCCGACGGGCGTCGCTGCTGGCCCTGTATTTGCGCCTGTGCGGGATTCCCAGTACCGGTCTGCTGCGCCCATGCATAGCAGACAAACGTTAGGAAGATTGCCAGAAGCAGGCTCTTGGCGGGTTTTCTCATGAATATGTATGACGGGTGACGGAAATTATACCGTCCGGGCGCCGTTCACTTAGATGCGACGCCTTCGGCTGGGCTGCCTGTCCCTAGGAACTAGCTCGAGGAATTTCCTCCGGAAAAGGTTCGCCGTCGGCCCACACGGCACCATCCGTAAAATGCTCCTTCTTCCATATGGGGACCGTCCGTTTCAACGTATCGATCAACCAGCGGCAGGCATCAAACGCGGCAGCCCGGTGGGCGGAAAAGACAGCAATCAGCACGCTGCTCTCGCCAATTTCGATCCGCCCCAGCCTGTGCACGATCGCAGTATTTCGGATCGCGAAACGTTGACAGGCTTCGGCCGCAAGCCCTCGCAACTTCTCGAGCGCCATGCTTTCATAGGATTCATAATCCAGATAAAGTGTCCGTCGGCCGCGGCTATGATTGCGAACGATTCCGTCGAAAATGACAATAGCCCCGTCCTCTGCCCGTTCCAGCCGCGGAACAATATCATTCTGCACAATTCGCTCACGGATCAAACTCACAAAAGGCGCATCGCCCTCGGTCCCCCCGCTGACCGGGGGCAAAACGGCAATCTCGTCATCCGGCTTTAAGACCGCATCAGGACTCGCATACTGCTGGTTTACCGCTACGGCAAGCGACGAACGCAAGCCTTTCAACTGGGGCAGCCGATCTTCGTAATGCTGAAGTACGTCGCGAATCAAGGCGCCATCTGGCAGGTTCAATTCTTCCTGGGACTTCCCCGCCATTTCCTTCACCATCCCGAAAAATAGGACTCGCACGCGCATGAATCCTTAGTTTATCGCGAGCACGACATAATCTGGGGAAGCCGCCGCGCACCCCCGCCCGAAGCAAATCCGAACTCGAACTCCCCAAAAGAAAATGCCAGCCTCTTTCGAGGCCGGCATCTTCACTCTCTACTGGAGCTGTTAGGCCCGCGTCAGTACCCGATCATGTACCGGCTCAGGCTCTTTGATCGGCTCTTTTGGACCGTACTCCTGCTTCGGATCCTTCGGCGGTGCGGCCGGGATCATCTTCGCCGCCGTACTCTCGGCCACTTGCGGCAACGAAACGCGAAGAGCCTCGTCGATCGTCTTTACGTAGTGCACCGTCAGATTCTCGAGTTGCTCCGGTGTCAAATCCTCCTCGACGTTCATCTTGTTTTCCGCCGGAAGAATCACGTCGCGAACTCCCGCCCGCTTCGCAGCCAGCACCTTCTCCTTAATTCCGCCGACCGGAAGAACATTTCCGCTGAGCGTAATTTCGCCGGTCATCGCAATCAAAGGAGTGATCCGATGCTTGCTCAATAGCGAAACCAAGGCAGTTGCCATGGTCACGCCCGCTGAAGGCCCGTCCTTCGGAATCGCACCTGCCGGCACGTGGATGTGGATGTCATGGCTGGCGAAGAAATCCTCAGGCACTCCCAGACGATCCGCATTCGATCGCACCCACGTCAGCGCTGCCTGCATCGATTCCTGCATCACTTGGCCGATCTGACCGGTCATGGTGAATCCGCCTTTGCCCTTCATGGCATTGGCTTCCACGAACAGAACGTCGCCTCCCGATGGAGTCCAGGCCAACCCGACTGCAACACCCGGCCGCTCGGTCCGCTCGGCAATTTCGCCTTCGCTGCGGATCTTGATCCCACCCAGGAATTCCTGGATGACCTCTTTGCTGACGATCAGCTTCTCGGTCTTCCCTTCTGCCAGGCGCCGAGCCTGCTTCCGGCAAATCGTTCCGATCGTTCGCTCCAGGCTGCGCACGCCCGCTTCGCGCGTGTAATGCCGGATCACGTACCGTACCGCCTCTTCCGGAAACTCGATCTGCTCGACCGTGATGCCGTTTTCATCGATCTGCCGAGGAATAAGATACTTGAAGGCAATGTGCACCTTCTCCTCTTCCGTGTAGCCCTGCAGTTCAATGATCTCCATGCGATCACGCAACGGCTCGGCAATCGGATCGAGCATGTTCGCCGTCGTAATGAAGAGCACCTTCGACAGATCGAACGTCACGTCGAGATAGTTATCGCGGAAGGTCGAGTTTTGCTCCGGATCAAGCGCCTCCAGCAGTGCTGAAGCCGGGTCCCCGCGAAAATCGCGCCCAACCTTGTCGATTTCGTCCAGCATGAACACCGGATCCTTCGTCTCTGCCCGCCGAATGCCTTGAATGATCTGCCCCGGCAACGCTCCAATGTATGTCCGACGATGACCTCGAATCTCAGCCTCGTCGTGCACACCGCCCAGCGAAAGCCGCACAAACTTCCGGCCCAATGCCCGCGCAATCGACTTTCCCAGCGAAGTCTTGCCTACGCCGGGAGGTCCAACGAAGCACAAAATCGGCCCCTTCATGTTGGGCTTCAATCTCCGCACAGAAAGGTAGTCGAGAATGCGGTCTTTCACCTTCTCCAGATCGTAGTGATCCGCATCGAGGATCTCTTTCGCCTTGGGAATCTCAATCTCCTGACCCGACGTCTTTGCCCAAGGCAGCACGGCAAGCCATTCGATGTAATTCCGCGTGAGCGAATAATCCGCAGCCATCGGCGACATCCGTGATAGTCGGCCCAGTTCTTTCAACGCCTCTTTCTTCACTTCGTCAGGCATGCCCGCTTCTTCGATCTTCTTCTTCAGATCTTCGACATCGCGCTGGCCCTCGTCCTGCTCACCCAGTTCCTTCTGGATCGCCTTCATCTGCTCGCGCAGGTAGTACTCACGCTGCGTCTGCTGTACGCGATCTTGTACTTCGCTCTGGATTTTGTTTCGCAGTTGCTGAACTTCGAGTTCCTTGGCCAGATGCTGGTTGATCTTCTCCAATCGCACGTGAATATCGAGCGTCTCGAGCGTGTCCTGCTTGTCTGGCGTCGAAAGTGATGGCAGGGACGAAGCGATGAAATCCACCAACCGTCCCGGTTCGTCGATATTCATCGCGACCGTGGACAGTTCGTCCGACAATGTCGGCGATCCCGCCACGATCTGCTGGAATAACGTCAACACGTTCCGCTGAAGTGCCTCGATCTGTGACGTCGCAATGGGCGTCGCCCCCTCTGGAAGAGCGGAGTAGGTGGCACTCATGAATGGCGTCAACTGCGTAAACTCGCCCAGTTTCACGCGTTCCAGGCCCTCGGCGAACACGAACAGGCTCTGGTTCGGCATCTTTACTACTTTGTGAACGACTGCGGAGGTGCCCACCGTGTACAGATCGCTCGGTTGGGGTGAGTCGACGCGCGCTTCGCGCTGCGCGGCAACAATAATGGTCTTGTCTTCCCCCAACGAATTAATTAACTGAACTGAACTCTCACGCCCTACCGTAAGTGGCAAAACAGCATGCGGGAACAATACTGTGTCCCGGACCGGCAATACCGGTAATGACTTCTGCTCGTTTGTTTCCTTAGTCTTAGGAGCGCGCTCTACTGGCGTCTGCTGGCTCATGATTCTCCTTGAGTGTAACTCGCTCAAGTTTAGATGATGCTCTTCCGGGAAAAGTTTCAGCCGCGCCAACTCTTCCCCGCGAGTCTTGCATTCTATTCCGCCACAGCGCGAGCGGTTATGTGTCTAAGGTGCAGAGGCTAACGCGCAGGATGCCCCCACGCAAGTCTTAATTTCGGATCACCCAGACTTGGTAAGCAATGAAGGAAGGCTTTTCCCGGGACCTCCACGCCAGTTTCCGGAGGCCGAGGGATTTCCTGTTTCTTTCCGAATGAGAGGGAATGCGAATCAAAAAACGTGCTTCGCGGTATCTCCCCTGAAAGTCAGCTCCCGCAGGATTTTCTCATTCCCAGAGCTCGTTTCGGTCACACTTTCATCTTTCGGTGCCTTATGCGTGAGCGGAACCAGAGTGCATTTCACCTTGAACAATTGCTTGTGGCCAACAAGTTCGAAAGCCATCACGTGCTCCTCGCCCTCCATCGTGTGTCGAACGATGTAGCTGCCAGCAGGCAGCACCGTGGAAGCGATTCGTACCGGAGTGTCGAACGTGACGCGGCTGACTTCATGGATGCCCATCTTGTTTTCTGAAGCCATGGCGACCGCCGACAGAAATACGAGAGCAACACCCAGCATCTTTGAGGAACGCATGGAACCTCCGAAGTTGTAATGATCTGCTGTGATCAGCAGAGATAGAAGTTTAGAGGCTTACCGGGGACGATCCTGTATACCGCGTCACAACCCTTCGTGACCACAGACCACAACTTAAATTTCGGAACTGAAATTTGGCTGTCGTAGCTACATTGTTCTTCGCCGAAGCTTAGGGACGGCTTCCCGATTTAAACAGCCCTGTACATACCTAGGACCTTCACGAACTCAGCAACTTCACCCAAATGCCGCAAAGCGTTCCGAGCCGCTTCATCGTCCCCGCGCAGAAAGTCCACATAGAAGACGTACTCCCACGGACGCCCCCGCATCGGCCGTGACTCGATCTTGCTCAAGCTGATATCTCGAAGCGCAAACACGCTCAGGGATTTGAACAGCGCGCCTGGTACATTCTTTACCTGGAAAGCAATCGATGTTTTGTTCGCGCCGCGCGGAATCAGCCGTTGATATGCCAACCTTTCGTTCTTTTTTGGATCTCTCGGCAGCTTCCGTATCAGAAAAAACCGTGTGAAGTTCCGTTTGTCATCTTCAATGCTCGCCTGCAGAATCTTGGCGGAATATTCGCGTGCTGCTTGCCGCCCTGCAATTCCGGCCGCATCGTTTAACTTCTCCGCAATCACATGTTTCACGCTGCCCGCCGTGTCGTAGAACGGAACCGCCTCGATTTTGGGATGATGTCGAAAGAAATCACGGCACTGATCCAGTGCCACCGGATGCGACAACACCCGGCGCAACCCACTCAGCTTCACGCCCGGCCGCGCAATCACGTTGTGGACGATTCGCAGCAGATACTCCGCTTGAATGAAGACGTTCCGCGACACCAGCAGATCCGCATGTTCGGCCACCGTTCCGGCCAGCGTGTTTTCGATTGGTATGACGGCGGCAGAAACCGACCCGGCTTCCACCCGATCGAATACCTCCGCCGACCGCATGCACGGCACAACCTGACATCGCGGAAGCATTCGCTCGGCCGCTTCGTGGCTAAATGAACCACGCTCTCCTTGAATGGCTACTTTCATGATCTAAGAAAGTAGTCGGAGAGCGTGGAATTCGCAAGATTCGTCCCAGACCACCGCCTAACATGCCGGAGCAGTCTCATAGGCAATGCAAGCGGACTTATCATTGCCTACTTGCCAGATCGCCGACATGTCCTTTTTATCCGGAAAGTGATCGAACCAGAATGTGTATCCGAAGCCGCCAAAGTGGATGAGTTGCCCATTGCCGAAATCGTCCGCCCACTTGCTGCACGTCGAACCGTAATAAAGGTTCGCGTAGAAAGGATACGTTCCCGGGTTTTTCACCGAAATCTTCACCGCCTGATACCAAAGTCTGTTGGTCTTGTACCAGCATCCTTTGAACGTGGCCCCCGGATCAGGGGTCGCGGTGCCGCCCGGTCCGGACGACGCTTCTTGACGAACGGCCGGTGCGAACGGATTGCCCGCACTCTGCTTCGAACTTACGCCGCAGCTCACCGTGCACAGGGTCACAGTCAGCGCTGAAAAATAAAGCAGTGTCTTGTTTCGATAGGGAATCACGGGTTACCTCGCAGAGGGAAAGATAGGAACTGATTGGCCTCATTCTGCCACGCAGGAACAGCTCCGTCGCACTCGGAAGGGCACGAAATTTTCAGGGTCACCGTGAGCTAAAAAGGGCCTCGCGAAGCGAGGTCTCGTGGAGTCGAGGATCCCCACCCTGTTCCCGCTCGGTTAGCATCAGAACATAGAACCGCAGAGCCGCTGAGCCGCTATCCTTGTACGCGCGTGATGTCACTCAACTGCTTCTTCAGCACCAGTGCATCCACACCATTTGAGTAGTAGCGCGGCCAGGTACGGACCACGCTGTACCCGTGACGCTTGTAGAACGACAAAGCGGCCAGATTGTCGACCGCCGTCTCAAGGCCTACGGCCCGAGCTCCACTTGCGCGCAACCGCTCTTCCGCAGCATCGATCAGCAATGATCCCACGCCGGAGCGCCGAGCTTTTGGAGCGACATCGATCGTAATTACATGTCCTGTGATCCCAGTTTGAACGACGATAAAGCCTTGCGCCTCACCCCCTGGTTTGCCCGTCGCCACCAAGGCAAATACTCCTCGCTGGCTTAGATATGCCCCCAATTCCCGCTTGGAGTACGAGATTCCGGGAGGAAAGCACTCCTGATCCATGCGCCAGAGAACTTCAAAGTCCTCCGTCTTGAAATCGCGAATCACAATCCCCACGCCGCTATTGTATTCGGGCGGCATCCATGCATTCCTTAAATGCACGTCTTTTTGAGCATCCGGTAATGCGGAACGCGCTATCTAGAAAACGGCTATTCTTTCTTGATAATCCACGTTTTCCACAATCCGGCCTCGCCATCCTCAGAAAAATTTCCGCTCTGGAGTCCTTTGTCCCCTTGCCTCTCCGCAACCTCGGACGTACCATCGGCATCAGAGGGGTAGGCGAAGACGGCCGTGGGACGCCTTCTTGTCATCGACGTTGTCTGCGCAGTTGTGGCCCTTGGGGGGTGGTATGTCCTCTTTCTGGCATACAACCGCCGCCGAGGGGCCGAGGCCCTGCGTTGGGTCCAGTCTGCCTGCGCCGGCAAAGGGCGCATCACCGAATTCCGCTGGCTGAATAGTTCCCGCCTCTACGCCCGTCTCCAATTCCCCTCCCGTAGTTTTGAGAATGCTCGCGTTACCCTGAAGTTCCGTCCCCGGGCTTTGCCCGTTCACTGGATCCTCAGCCGCGTGAATAAGCAGAAAGAGACGCTGACCTTCGAAGCCGATCTTGGCGGCTCACCCGCGTTCCGTCTCGATGTCGTGCGCCATCGCTGGTGCGCACACAGCCGCGGCGTAATCGATCGGAAGCGCGACGAGAGACAGTGGGATATTTACGAACCCGGCCCCATCGTCCTCACCACTCGCACACACTGGAAAGAAGATTCCACGCCGGAGCTGAACACTCTGATGACTGTTCGTCAACAGGACGTCCTTCAGGTCCGCTTCCGCCCTGAGTCTCCGCAGTTTTCCGCGACCATAGCTCTCGACGCCCTTCATGATCCCCACGCGGCCGCCGGATTCCTGACAACCCTCCGCGAATTGGCCGCCGGCGCATCCGCCCACCGCCAGTAGCCCGCTTCACCCAAAGTTACTTCCGATGTCGCCGACGCGCTGAATCCGGCGCAACCGCTGTCGAATGCAGTAGACTTCGCTCATGCCCGGTCGCCAGGGTTCCATCCGCCTCTTCAGTTATTCCGGTATTGATGTCTTCCTTCATTGGTCCTGGTTTCTGCTCGCGATGTACGAAATCCGGGGCGGACTTGGAACGTACTCCTCAATTGGCTGGAACATTGCCGAATATCTCTCGCTTTTTCTGATCGTCACGATTCACGAGTTCGGCCACGCTCTCGCCTGTCGCCAGGTCGGAGGCTTTGCCAACCGCATCGTGCTTTGGCCGATGGGAGGTGTCGCTTATGTCGACCCTCCGCCCCGACCAGGCGCGACTCTTTGGAGCATTGCCGCCGGGCCACTGGTAAACGTCGCACTCTTCCCGATTCTCTGGATTGCAGTGCGGGGTAGCCGCATCGCCGGCTTGCCCGCATCCCAGCCTGACCTCTTCATGCTGTTGGAGACTATCTTCTACAAAATAAATTTCGGACTGCTCGTCTTCAACATCCTTCCCATTTATCCCCTCGACGGCGGTCAGATTCTGCGTTCCCTGCTTTGGTTCGTGATGGGCCGTGCCCGCAGTCTGATGGTCGCCACCATTCTCGGCCTGCTCGGAGTGCTCGGATTCATCGCTCTCGCCGTCGTCCGACAGTCACTGTGGATCGGAGCCATCGCCGTCTTCGTTCTCTTGAACTGCTGGGGCGGATTTCAGCATGCACGCGTTCTCCTGCGCATGGCCAAACTTCCTCGCCGCGCGGGATATTCCTGCCCCACCTGTAATTCGGCTCCTCCGCTCGGTGCCTACTGGAAATGCAACCAGTGCGGCCAGGCCTTCGATACGTTCGAAACTGGAGCCTCCTGCCCCGCCTGTCGTACTCAGTTCCCCGCGACCCGATGCCTCGATTGCGGCCGCCAGCATCCTGCACATGAGTGGGCATCATCCACGCTCGCAGTACCGCAGATCTGATTTCTCCGACCGAGTGCAACCTTCTCAAATAAATCCCTTTTATGCCTCACATCAGCTTTTTCGATTGGCTCGATCATCCTCCACGCGCTATCCTTCCGAGTTCCAAGGTCAGCGTTGAAACCAGCCATTTCAACTTCCCGGTATTCGTTTTGTAGTTTTGCCTAAATCTCGCACTAACTTCGAAGGAGACGGATCGATATCCATGCCCACTGAACTGCGCAATTTCCTGGCACTGTCCTACGACGAACTGGAAGAACTCAACCTCAAGGCAAAGGAGCAGCGCAGGAATCGCACGGCCCCTGACAAAATTCGGGAAGAGCGGACAAAGTATCTCAGCGACGAGAAACGCATCAAGGCCGTCACCGTCCTCTTCAGCGATCTCGAAGGCCGCCTGCACATGCTCGACTATGACAAGAAGTTCCTGCTCAAGAGTTGGGACAACTTGACCTTCGACGGCTCCTCCATCCGTGGCTTCACCGCACAGCGCGAGAGCGACCTTCGCCTCGGCATCGACTGGGGATCGTTTTACTGGGCGCCCGCCGACGTCTTTGGCTCCGGCAAAGTGCTGGTTTTCGGTGAAGTCATCGACAAGGGCGGCACTTCCTACTCGGGCGATATCCGCGGTGTCCTGAAGGGATACGCCGACGAACTCTTCAAGAAAAAGAAGTACACGCTCAACGCTGCCAACGAAATTGAAGGCTTCCTCTTCAAAGGATCCGACGCCGAACGTCACTATCACGAAACCGGCAAGTTCGAGTACGTCAACACCGGCGGTTACTACCATTCTCTTCCCGGTGATCCTCTCCGCACGTTCATCGACACCACCGCCGAAGTACAGCGCTCCATGGGCTTCCAGAACGAAAAAGACCATCCGGAAGTCGCGCCCTCACAGTTCGAAATCAACTATGGCTACGGAGAAGTTGTTTCCGCCGCCGACCAGATCCAGCTTTACAAGCTGATCTGCCGCCAGGTCGCCACCAATATGGGCCTGACCGCATCGTTCCTGCCGAAGCCCGTCGTCGGTGTCAACGGCAGTGGCATGCACACCAACGTCTCCATCAGCGAAAACGGCAAAAATCTTTTCTGGGACGCGAAGGGCGAAGAAAAACTCAGCAAGATGGGATGGGCTTTCGTCGACCGCATTCTGACTCACGGCAACGATCTTTGCCTTCTTCTAAATCCCAGCGTGAACGCCTATCGCCGCCTCGATCCGCATTTCGAAGCACCCAACCAGATCAAAGCTTCCGCCGTAGATCGCGGCTCCATGATCCGCATTCCCATCGGCAACGAAAAGAGCATGCGCGTCGAAGTCCGCTCCGTCGCTCCCGATGCCAACCCTTACCTCGTTCTCTATTCGATCTTCAAGAGCGGACTCGACGGCGAAATCGCAAAGATCAAGAACCTGCGCCAGGCCCAGCGCTATCTCCCGGACAATATCTACACGGCTTTGGACGATTTCAAAAAAGCCGCGTGGACCACAACCCTGCTGGGCGAGGACGTGAAAGGACGATACGCCGAGCTCAAACAAGCGTCCGCAGACCGCTGCTCCCGCGCCTTAGGGACAATCGTCAAGGCCCCTGAAGTTCAGTTCCATCACGAAGTCTACAACCAGTTTCTCTGGAACCTGTTCTAAATCTGCTGCAGTTCTGCCAACAAAAAGACCCCGGCGAAAACCGGGGCCTTTGCTTTTCCGCGCATCAAGGAATCGTACTCTTGACCACATTCGACTTTTTGCTTTCGTGCCCCTCGATATCAACTGCGGTCGTAGCGTAGTAATAAACCGTCTTATTCGCAACCGTAGAGTCGCTGTACGTCGTGGCTGCATTCAGGTTGGAGTTGATCTTCGACCAGTACCATCCGTCTGCGCCCCGATAGATGTTGTAGCCCACGACATCTTTGGATTTGGAAGCGGCCCAATTGAGGTCGACAACATGGTAAGGAGTCGACTGAACTGCCACAGTGAACGAGGCCTTCGCGGTCTGCCCGCCGCAACTTTTGGCCAAAATTCCAAAAGTGTAGGTAGCAGCCTTGGTCGGTGTCCCGTAGAGCGCAAGCGCAGACGTACCTTCTGACGTCTTCGTCGTAACTCCGGGCGGCAAGCTTCCCGAGTCGACACTCCACGTATAAGGTGCGCAGCCCCCGGACACCTGCACGACTCCAAGATAACTGTCGCTGACCACGCCGTTGGGCACTGCCGTTGTTGGGATCTGAATGCCGACGCAAGGGACGGCAAACGCAAGAAGAAAAAGTAAGCAGGGGGAGAATATCTTCATGCTTCGATCTTGGCTCGATTGCGGCCTCAGCAACAGTCACAGCAGTCTGCAGACTTCTGCGTCTCTCGGAAGTTTATGAACCCATGTCGCAAATTCCTTGAAGACAACGAACCAGTGCAGGATTAAGCCGAAGAAAAACTTTGCAGAATTCAGTCCAGGATGCCGGTTTCGAAGCATATCAATCCTCTGATCACACGCACGCGTGACCGTGATCATGGCCACGTATTCCCGCCGCTCTATAGCATTCGCACGGAATCATTGTCGGCTTCGAAATAGCCTCGACTCAGGGATGGCTCTTCTTCACCGGCCGAATCGTCATCGCGGAGGATTCTCTATGCTCGCAACCAAGTTGAATGTCGGTTTCTACGGACACGTCCGGCAGTACCACAACATCAAATCTGAGATCGATGCCAACATCCATGAGGTGCTGGAGAGCGGCCAGTACGTCCTCGGCCCGATGCTCAAGAAGTTTGAAAAAGAATTGGCCGACTTCCACCATACGAAATATGCCATCGGCGTCGGCAACGGCACCGATGCCCTCTGGCTTACCTTCATCGCGCTCGGCATCGGCCCGGGCGACGAGTGCATCACTACCACCAACACATTCTTTGCCACCGCCGAAGCCATCTGGATCACCGGCGCTACGGCCGTTTTCGTTGATTCTGATCCGCGCACGAACTGCATCGATCCCAAGAAAATCGAAGCCGCCATCACGCCCAAGACCAAGGCAATCGTGCCCGTGCATCTTTACGGCCAATGCGCTGACATGAAAGCGATCCGCAAGATTGCCGACAAACATCACCTGCTCGTCATCGAAGACAATGCTCAGGCCATCGGCGCTCACGGCGACGGCTTCCGCATCGCCGAACTCAGCGATGCCGCCACCATCAGCTTCATCATTCAGAAAAATCTCGGCACATTCGGCGACGGTGGCGCGGTCGTCGCCAACAATCCGGAAGTCGACCGCATCGTCCGCAAGCTGCGCAATCACGGTTCCGACAAGCGCTCCTGCCACAGTCCCGGATACAACAGCCGCCTCGACGATCTACATGCTGGAGTGCTCAGTGCCAAGCTGAAACACACCCACGATTGGAGCGACCTCCGCCGCAAATGGGCATCGCGCTACAGCACAGGCCTGGCAAAAGCGAAAAACATTACCCTGCCCTACGAGACTCCCGGATATCGCCACGTCTATCACCTCTATGTAATCGAGACCAATCTCGCCAAACACCGCGACGCATTGCTCGAGTTCCTGAATACCGAGGGAATCGACGCCAAGTGCCACTATCCCATCGCCATCCATCAACAGGAAGGCTATCCCTGGGGCAAGCCGGCTCGCATCGCCGGACCAGTCCCCAACTCCGAGCGCAACGCAGCCTGCTGCATCTCGCTGCCGATGTTCCCGGAACTCACCGAAGACGAAGTCGACTACACCATCGACCGCGTCCTCGACTGGGATAAGAGGGTGAAATGACCGACAAATATCGTGTCGTAGTCGTGGGCATGGGTAAGCGCGGAATGCACCATGCCCTCGCCTTCCAATCCAATGGACGCTTCGAAGTAGCCGGCGTCTGCGACGTCGACAAGACCCGTCTCGAAGCAGCCGCTGCCAAATTTGGCGGCACGGCAGGCAACGATGCTTTTCAGGTCGCCTCCGCCGTCAAGCCCGACGTCTTCTGCTTCTGCACTCTTCCCAAGTTGCGCACGGAAATGATTCGCATTGGCATTGAATCCGGCGCGCGCCTGATCGCCTTCGAGAAGCCGGTCGCACTCAACAGCTGCGAAGGCATGGAAGTGAAGAATCTCCTCGCTGCAGCGGGCGTAAAAGCTGTCGTCAGCCATCAGCATCGTTACGGCCAGCACTACCGCAAGGTAAAGGAAATCATAGCCAGCGGTGCACTCGGCCGCGTCCACACCGTCTACGGCACCGCTTCCGGATGGATGATGCACATGCTCTCGCATCTCATCGACTATATGCGCTGGTACAACGGTGAGGCGAAAGCTGAGTGGGTCATGGGACAGGCCTCCGGAGCCAGCAAGTTCTACGACCTTCATCCCTCACCCGATTACATTGGTGGTTTCATCCAGTTCAGCAATGGCGTGCGCGGCATCGTCGAGTGCGGCGCCGGCGCGCCCGATGTCCCGGAGGTTGACTACTGGTGGCGCAAGTGCCGCATCGGCGCCCAAGGCTCCGACGGATTCGCCGAAGTACTCACTGGCGGCGGATGGCGCGCCGTCACAAAGACGGGCGCATCCTCCGGCGGCGGCTGTATGAACTATGACCTCGACATGCCGCCTTACATTCAGGACATTGCCAACTGGCTCGACGACGATCACAGAGTCCATCCCTGCAACTTCGACAGTGCCTACGAGGGCTTTGAGATCATGATGGCGCTCTGCCGGTCCGTCCTCAACGGCGGACAGATCCCTCTGCCGCTCTCGGGCTCCATGGACGAAATCCAGAGTCTCGCGACTCGTCTCGCCGGTCGCCGGCCTCTGCTCTCCACCGCCGCCAATGCCAAGGAGTACATGCCGATCAAAGCTGCGCCCGAACCGGCAGCCGTGCGCTAGGAGCGACAGAAACTTAGGACACAGAGAGGGGATGCCGGAAAATAGCTTGTCGAAGACTTGTCCTAGCCGAACGATGTAGGAGTGCAGAGCCTCTACATTTCCAATATGCAGGTGGCCCATTCAAGCCCGGTTTTGGCTTGAGTGGGGCAGGGCGGCGAAGCCGCGGGCGGAGGGATCTCGCGTGAATAAACTCTGACGTGCAGTGATCCACACGAAAAAAATTCGGGAATGTTCCGTCTCTCCCCAGTTTCCAACGGACAGTCATCCTGAGCGAGGAGTGAGCTGAGCAAAGCGAAGCTCACCCGCAGTCGAAGGATCCCTACCTGGTACCAACTGTCGATACGCAGTGAGGGATGCATGCCGCGACACCTGTACCAACGGCAGAGAGCATCGACTCCCACCCTTTCGCAAAGCGCGAAAAGACCGCCATCCATCGCCGTCATCCCGAACGCCCGCGCTTTAGGAGGGTGGCCCATTCAAAACCGGTTTTGGCTTGAGTGGGGCACGGCGGCGAAGCCGCGGGCGGAGGGATCTCGCGTGAATAAATTCCGACGTGCCGTGATCCACGCGAAAAAAATTGGGGAATGTTCCGTCTCTCCCCAGTTTCCCGGACAGTCATCCTGAGCGAGGCGTGAGCTGAGCAAAGCGAAGCTCACCCGCAGTCGAAGGATCCCTACCTGGTACCAACTGTCGATACGGAGTGAGGGATGCATGCCGCGACACCTGTACCATCTCTCTCGCGTTTTCTGCGCGAAAAGGTCTGCCCCTATTGCCGTTGGAGAAAACGGCATCCTGCAGCTGAATCGGTGGCCGGACGCATCCATGAAAGTACGTAGCGTGGCTTAAAGGACCTAACGGCAGAGAGCATCGACTCCCACCCTTTCGCAAAGCGCGAAAAGACCGCCATCCATCGCCGTCATCCCGAACGCCCGCGCTTTAGAGGGTGGCCCATTCAAGTCCGGTTTTGGCTCGAGTGGGGCAGCGCGGCGAAGCCGCGGGCGGAGGGATCTCGCGTGAATAGAATTCTGACGTGCAGTGATCCACACGAAAAAAATTGGGAGCGTTTCGTGCAGTTCACTGGCCTACCCTTTAAACCGGCCGGAGCCACCACCACTGTGGGTGCCCCGTCCTTCGCGCACGTTGCGAAGGGCGGGTACCAGACTGCCAACAGTGAATGGTTTTGCTTGAAGGACTCACAACGAACCGGTTAGAACCGACCATATCGGCAGCATCGTGCCCGCCCTTGTCCAAAACGCAAGGCCGGGCCCACCCGCCAGCAAAAACTTGCGGATGACTTCTCTGGCCAACAGACCGTAAGATTTTGCCTTTTACTTCATACAACAAGGAGCGTCTGATGGTCGTCTCAACGGCCCAGCAACAACCGCCCACCGTCACTTCTGTCCTCGACATGCTCTATGGTGTTGTCGAGCAGGAAGTCGTTTCCGCTGCTGAAGCTATGCCCGAAGACAAGTATTCCTTCGCGCCTACCAATGGCGAGTTTAAAGGCGTACGCACTTTCGCTGAACAGGTGAAACACATCAGCTTCGCCAATCACCTTTATTTTGGCCCGCTCATGGGCGAGACGATCGACGCTAACTCCTTCGAAGAAAATCCCAACGGCCCCGCGGCGCTGAAAACCAAGGCCGAAATTGTCCAGTATCTGAAAGATTCCTTCGCGCTCGGCCATCGGGTCATTTCCGGGATCACCTCCGAAAACCAGGTCACGCCGCTGCCCAAGCCCGTAACCCCATTCCTCTCAACGCGTCTCGCAATCGCCATTATCGGCTCCTTCCATCCGAAGGATCACTACGGTCAGATGGTCGAGTACCTGCGGATGAACGGTATCGTCCCGCCCGCAAGCCGCCCGCGGCCACAACAACAACAGTCCTCGCAACCCAAACCTCAAAAATGAAAGCAGGTGGCCCAGCCTTTTAAGCCGCCGGAGCCACCACTACTGTGGGTGCCCCGTCCTTCGCGCACGTTGCGAAGGGCGGGGTACCAGACTGCCAACAGTGAATGGTTTTGCCTGAGGGACTCAAAACGAGCCGGTTAGAACGGATGATATTGGCAGCATCGTGCCCGCCCTTGCACAAAACGCCCTGAGCGTAGTCGAAGGGACGGGACACCCACAGTTTTAGAACGGGAAAGAAAATACGGTGTCAAAGGCCACCCGCCTCTTTCGCAAAGAAGCGTGAAAAAATAGCCATCCACAGGGCGTCATCCCGAACGCCCGCGTTTTCAGGTAGACCCCCGGCTTCAGCCGGGGGCGGCGAAGCCGCGGGCGGAGGGATCTCGCGTGGACAAACTCTGACGTGCTGCGCTCCACACGCAAAAATTGGATGAAACGGTGCCCCATTCAAGCCCGCTTTTGGCTTGAGTGGGGCAGTTCGATAGCGGACGGCTGGTCCACCCTTTCACTATCTCTCCATTGGCGGTTGCCCCACCCTTCCCGCGATTTGTGCGGGAGGGTGGGCCTTCGATAATGTCGACACCATCGCCGTCATCCCGCGCGCCAGCGTTTTCAGGTAGACCCCCGGCTTAAGCCGGGGACGGCAAAGCCGCGGGCGGAGGGATCTCGCGTGGACAAAACCTTGACGTTCGGGATCAACACGAAAAATTGCGGAACGTTCCGTTCTGTCGCGAGTTTCCAACGGACTGTCATCCTGAGCGAGGAGTGAGCTGAGCAAGGCGAAGCTCAACCGCAGTCGAAGGATCCCTACCTGATATCAACTGTCGATGGCGTGTGGGATTTCTCCCCGATGCGTGCCGCGACTGGATCGTTCCCGCCGTCCATTCTGCTGTTCCGCGTATCGCCACAGCACCAGGTCCACAACTGGCACCGGGTCGCCCGATAGCTCAGATATTTCCTGGCACATGGCGTGAGTATCAGCGAAGCCGAGAGTAATTGCCAAGCGTTCGAGATGACGATCTGGCTTGGCCACAGGAAATCCGAGGTTCTTTGCTAAGTGGAAGGCTGTAACCGGGCCGATGAATGGAATTTTCTGTAAAGCTTGCATCGGACTCCGATCGATACGAGACCTGAAGACGCCGAAACCTTCCCTCACAATGCACTTTGCCAACTCAACGATTGCGTCGAGCTTTCGATAATTGTTAAAGCGAGCAGCAGCAGTTTCTTTGCACAACTCGCATTTGTCAACAATGGCAAGTGCTGAATCCCAATCGCAAAAGCACAACGATATGTAGGAGAACTGATGTCGGACGATGGACTCCCTGAACCCACAACACAAAATGACCCACGCTCCCTCCCTGAGTAGATCGGACTCGCTGAAGCACGTGTGATCTCGAGACATCTGCCACTGGAGATCCGCGGCAAAGTTCTCCAGCACGAAATTCTTCGCGTTCTTATAGATCTGAGGAGCCATTCCCGTTGTCATCCGCACGCCCCCCTGAACGATTATCGCGGAGCCACATCCTAAAGCGCAGCACAGTAATTGATGCGAAAGGGTGACGAGACAGATACTTGCTAATTTCGACCTTGCGCAAGTGTCGCCGCTTCTGGCGCAGAAACTCGACTTCGTTGATCTTCGTGCCTACACTCGTTGCTAGCGAGTATCTGGCGAGTATTGGCTCGAACAGCCCCGTAGATATTGGAATACTGGAGGCTAGCAACTGCCCACAATCACGTTTAACGTCCGCGTACATCTCGCATGCCCTTTTGTGAGCATCGGCTCTGCCCCTCCAATCAACCCTTAGCTCCAAAACCGAGACAAAGAAGGTGATTATGCTGAGAAGTCCGATCCACAACTGGGGGTCCATTTTGAACGGCGTAAGCGTCTTGCCTATACGCGGCTCCACGAACACGACCGCGATTGACCATGTGGAAGAGGCCAAAATCGCAACATCGGTCCACAGCGCCCACCGTTGGTATCGATCACATAGAGAAGCATGAGCACTGACGAGCATGTCAGAAACCTTCCTGATCCGACGCACTTCGCCTGCTAGACCCTCAGCCTTGTCGCTCACTTACTCCTCCGAAAAGAACATTTCTCGCCACTGTTCCTCAGATTTCGCCGCGCATTCCTCATTCTCTTGGCAATCCTAGCGAACAGATGACCTATGCTTTGGCGGGCCTGACTATTTGCCTCGCCTAGGTAAGCATCGACATGCACCGACTGGCCAGTTCTGTCTCGAATGGGCGCGAGAACAAGGTCCTTAGCCCGTTCGAAAAACACCGGGAGCATAGCTGCCGTTGTCTTCTTTCCCCCATAGTCACGGAAAGCCGAAATGGCGATACTTTCCACGTGGTACCCAGTTAACTGGTATGGCTCTGGTAAGTTCGCGATTACAGCTTTTGCGAGTTTGATCGTTGGGATCAGCTTGGCCCCGCATTCAGCGTTTCTTTTGGTCAGCGCACTCTGAAATTTATCGGGATTGATCTCAGACCAGCCCTCGCTGCGTGCGGACGGTACTTTCAGCCCGCTCTCGGTTCTAATAGCGGGCAACAACTGCAGGCTCATTGAATCAGGGTAAGAGATCGTTACGGCCATTCGCCCGTGGGTGACAGTCAACGGATCTCCCAAGCGTTCACTAAGGTCGGCATCCATCTTCTGCAGAATCTTGTTAGGCGTCAGGTCCTCGAACTTAGTCCCATTGATGATCAACAGAGAATCAACATCGCTCAGACCGTCGACGTAGGTGTGTTTTGCCACCGATCCGCCAAAGAGGTGGTCGATTGACTGGTCGATTTCATCTTGGAGAGCCTCCTTCGCTTCCGTCAGTCGCTCCCGGACGAGAATTTCATCCCGAGTGTTGTAGCCCGAAAGAAGTTCCGAGAAAACCCCCGACAGTCGAGACTCGAATTCCTCAGCCGACCTTTCCAGGTCATCACGTACCGTCTTAGCAAGGCTACTCGGCTCCCAATCGGAGTAAGACCCACCGCCGCCACCGCCTCCCATGCTATCCCTCCAGCTCTTCGTGAAGGTTCTCAATAGCATTGCGAATACGATCCGCATGAGAACCGAATACTGTAAAGTCCTCTTTATGTAAAAAGCGTCTCATCATCTGCTGCATGTCACCCAGGTACTGGTAATTCTTAGCCCAGCAGAGAGCTTCAACTTTGGGTGACTTCATATCGATGTTCAACTCCACGATCCCGTAATCCTGCCGATACAGAGTCCTGCCGCCGCTATACGCGTACCTCAGCCAGGTCAAGCCGTCAAAGATATCCGCACCAGCGACAAAGTAAAAGAGCGTTGTCACAGTGTCGAGGCTCCCGAAGACATGTATCGGACATTCAATTCCCACCTGATGGAGCTTCCTACGCAAACGCGCGATGTTTTTCATTCTCTCGAATACCGAGTTGCCGATCTCTTTCTCCGTGACCCCAATAGCAGCAAACAGCCCCATCTGACCGGCGCTTTTGCCAATAGCATCCATTGGCAGAAAACTCTGATTGACCGTTTCCGGTTTTAAGAGAAGCTCGCGCACGTAAGGGCCAATTGGCAACTCTACCGCCGCCGCAGTCTTAACCTGTTCAGGAATTGAGTGGCGTCTCTTCGGGTGATCATAGCTAATGAATACAGTCTCAACCGGCGAATTCCAGTTTCTGACCGCTGCCTGGTATTCCGAGAAGCTCCAATCCGACGCACTTGTGCTCTCGTCACCCACATCTGACAAGTCACTTTGCTTGGAAACTTCGTATCCGCCGCTGTCTAGAAAAACTGGGGTGGCAAAATCGAGAGGAGCCTGCACGTGGTTCTTCGCCACATCAAAAAGGCTCATAAGAAAAGGCCCATCAATGAACTGCTTGGTGGCTTCGAAGATTGATCCAATCTCCTTTACCCGGCTTGAGAATGAGGGGACCAGGATTGGAGTTCGAACACTAACACCGTTCGGGAAAACAAGATTTCGCTTCTGGCAAAGAGTTAGCATCCGAGAGTCTTCCGATCACGACACGACATACACCTCCCGCAAGGCGTCTGAGTGCCCGCCTCGCAGCTGTAAGTCATTTCGGTACGAATAACAGTCCTTCTGAGGTACTCGACTATCTGGAGCTTAGATTGCCCCAGGAAGGGCGCCACAACCCGGGTCCTTCCATCCGTGTATTCCCCAACGAGCCGATTCATCGAGACGAGGAAAGCAGGCATGCAGTCGTAGTACGGCGTTCCAGAGTGGATCCCAATCATGATTTCGCCATCACGAACGTCACCGAACATCAATGCGGTGAGCACTAAAAAGGCATTCCGCCCCAATATCTCGCCGACGCCGAAGTTAGCATGGGCCGATACAGTAATAGCGGTAAGCGGGATCGATAGCGCCCCGCAAATCTGGTCCGCTGCATTTTTCTCCCTCTCGGCGGCAGGCTGCCCGTAATCGACGAACATGCAACGTGCGCGTGCCCGCTCTTTTGCGGCTGCCGCGCATGCGGCGGAATCAATTCCGCCACTAAGTAGAACGATTACCTGGTCGTTCATAACTCAGCCTTCGATACACCGTTGCGTGGGCACCGATTGTGCCGGAAAAACAAAAGGGGCCCCACGGTTCGGCCCCGTGAAACCCCGCACGTTGGGATCTTTTTTACAACTATAGTCGTCCAGCCGCAAAGTACACAGTCGTGCACCCGGCCAGCGAACTTATCCACAGCTTCTCTCTCCGCCGTGTGACATCTGACCTTGCGTTCCACAGGACCGACGTCCGATCATGGCCACAGCCGAAAGGCGTGGTAGCGATCTCCAAGGCAAGAGGCAGAGACCTAAGTCTTTATTCCGCAAGATTTTGCGTGTAAGTCCTAGGCGCTCAATATTTTGCGGACGCAAAACGGGATCGCCACCATCCAAGTTCTTTGAAATCAAGATTTTGAGAGTTGCGGCAGAAAAATGACAGAGACGCGGTAGGCACACGCAAGCCACATGTTTTCAATCTTTTTCCCGTAAAATATTGAGCCACATAGATTATTTCGCGATTTTCCCCTAACCCGATGATTCCAGAGATCTAGGGGGAGGGGGATACCCTCTGAATCGGAGTTCGACGGCGTCATCCCGAAGTCCCGCGCTTTCACCAGCGGGACGAGGGATCTCCCGCGTAGCAGCGCTGTGCCTCGGGAGATCCTTCGCTCCGCCTGAAAGACGGCTGCGCTTGGTTGCATAGAGATGATTGCATAGAGACGAGATGACGCCGATGCTAAGGATAATGCTGCCAAGAATTCAGTCTGATGCATGACCCGATCTCGGCTGCGTTGACTCTCCATTCATCTGTCCCTAAGATGGGTTCCCAGAAATCGAAAACATCTCCTGAGGTCGCCATTTGCCCGAGCCCATCGACCGTCCTGCCCGTAAACTTTTTCGCGCCATCGCCACTGACGTTCATTTCTGGATCCCGCTCGGCGTTCTCTTAGGCGGACTCGCGCTTCTGGATAAACTCCGTTGAACTTCACTCCAACCCGAGTGGAAGCCACACCAACATCTCTTCAGAGCGCTCCTCATCCCACTCGCCTTCGCAGCCTGCAAGCGCTCGGCATCTTTTGCGGATTCGCCGCCGGAGCCTGGCTCGGCGGCGCCGAAGCTCCCATCAAACTCGTCAACGTTGCCATCTCACCGATTACTGTTTCGTTGATCATGGTTTGCGGCGTTTTCCTCGCCCGCTGGAGCGTGCCCGCTTTCATCCGCGGCACCGCTCACCTCAACGCCGATGTTCGCCAGGCGCCTCATCTGATCGTTTGGGCCATCCTCGCCGGATGCATGTGGGCTGTCGCCAACACGCTCACCATTTACGCGATCCGCAACGTCGGCCTCAGCATTGCGTTTCCTTTGTGGAACACGAACAGCCTGCTCGGCATCTTTTGGGGATATCTTCTCTTCAACGAGCTGCATTACGCCGGATGGAAACGCTGGCTCGGCGTGATTGGCGGAGCACTCTGCATGTTCGCGGGAGCAACTCTGCTCGCAATTGCGTCTTCCCATCAAGCTGCGCCCGGCAAAGCAACCATGGGAATTCTGGCCGCACTCGGCGCCGGCATTCTCTGGGGAACGATGTACATCCCTTACCGCAAGGCGTATCTGACCGGCATGAATCCGCTCTCGTTCATCACGTTCTTCACCGTTGGAGAACTGGTCACGATGCTCCTTCTCGCTTGGGGATATCGTGGCTCTGCTTCATTGTGGAGCGAACTTGTCAGCGCCCGTCCCGTTCTTTTCTGGCTCATGCTTGGCGGCTTCGTCTGGGTGCTCGGAGATCTATTCCAGCAATACGCAACGAAATATGTAGGCATCAGCCGTGGCATTCCGCTCTCGAACACCAACCAGCTCTGGGGACTTCTCTGGGGAATCTTCGTGTTCCACGAACTGCACGGAGGTAGCCGCACCGTCTATGCACAAGTCGGCGGCGGATCGCTCCTGATGGCCGCAGGTGCGGTCGCAATCGCGCTCTCATCGGCAACCGAGCGCGAATACTCCTCGTGGCGCGACGCCGCTCAGCGCGAAGGCGACCGCTACGGCGTCGAGGATGAGTACGTCCGCGCCGGCATGGAAGGCAAATCGTTCGGCGCTTCCACGCACGGCAGGTCATTCATCGATTGGCTGCTGATCCTCGGCACGACCGCTCTCTTCATTGTCCTCGCTTCGATCTCGCGCTTGCCTCGCATGGAAATTAACATGGCCTGGGCCATTGCCCTCACCGTGGCGATGCTGGCACTCCTTGCCGTCGGAGGCATTGCATTGTGGCGCACCACTCGCTTCCGGTGACCTTCCTTACTCCGTTCCGTCTAAGCGGGGACTTTAGAACTCTCGTCTCAGGCTACAATTCTCTACCTGCTTCCGAAGGAGGCATTTATGCAGCGCATCCTCTCTGCTCTCTGTTTTTCGGTGGTGATGATCGGTTCAACTCACGTCACAGCTCAAGTGAACCCGTATAAAGGTGGCACGCCCGGCGTCACGGGATATCGATCCGAAGTGTTGGCCGAAGTCATGATCCAGGAAGACAAGCTCACTCGTCTGGCCGAGGCAATCCCGGCCGACAAGTACACGTGGCGCCCATCCGAAGATACGCGCTCTTTCGCCGAAGTCTTTCTTCACATCAGTGCGGCCAATTACAACCTGTACAAGCTCGTGGGTACGCCGCCTCCGTCGGGAATCGACATCAAGGGCCTCGAAAAGTCCAGCACCGACAAGGCGAAAGTCGTCGCTACTCTGAAGGACTCCTTTGCTCACGCCAAGCAGGCGATCAAGGCGATGCCGGATTCCGACCTCGACAAAAGTATGGATTGGTTTGGCGGCAAAAATACGGAACGAGGCATTCTGTTGTTTATCGTCCGCCACACCGCTGAGCATCTTGGACAATCCATTGCCTATGCGCGCATGACCGGAGTTGTTCCGCCATGGACCGAAGACATGCAGAAGAAAGCAGCCGAGAAGAAACCTGATTCCAAAGGGAAACAGTAATCGAAATGCAACGAACCGTTCTCCGCCGATACCCGGAAGCGGTTCGATGCTGCGCAATCCATACTACCCACAGGTTCGCTGCTCCGCGACGATCTTGCCGTTATGCTAGATTCACTCTTTCATGGACGGAGCTCCCAGCATTTCCACGCAAGGGCTGTCGCGCCGCTTCGGCGATCTTGTCGCCGTCGAGGATGTCAATCTTCGCGTTGCTCCCGGACAATTCTTCGGTTTCCTTGGACCGAACGGCGCCGGCAAATCCACCACTATCAAGATGCTCACCGGCCTGCTCGCACCGAGCTCCGGAAAGATCGAAATCCTGGGACTGAATCTCGAATCTCATCCCGTCGAAGTGAAGCGCCAAATCGGTGTCGTGCCTGAAGGCATGGCTCTTTTTGGCCGCCTCACCGGAGCGGAATTTCTCAGCTTCGCCGGACGCATGTACGGCCTCGACCGTCAAACGGCTGCAAAGCGCGCCGCCGAACTCCTCGAGTTCATGCAACTCGCCGATCAACCGAAGAAGTTGGTAACGGATTACTCCCACGGAATGCAGAAGAAACTGGCCATGGCCGCAGCCGTGATCCACGGTCCCAAGATTCTCTTTCTGGATGAACCGTTCGAAGGTGTCGACGCTATTGCCGCAGGAACGCTGAAGTCAATGCTCCAGGGAATGATCGCTCGAGGCGCGACGATCTTTCTCACTTCGCACGTACTAGAAATCGTTGAGCGACTCTGCAGCCATGTCGCGATCATTCATCAAGGACGCCTGGTGGCCCAGGGATCACTTGAGGAGCTCCGCACGGGCGTACAGGCTGAAACGCCGAACGCGTTGGCTGGAGATGTTCCGGCGAACGCCGAGAAACTAACTTTGGAAGAAATTTTCCTGCGAATCGTGGGCGGTACGCGCCGCAACGAACTGGAATTATCCTGGTTGGGATAAGAAGCCTATGCGCTCGTGACCACGCCCGCCGCTATCAACTCTGAGACTTTCGAACTCTAAGACTTTCCAATTTTCCGCAGAAGCCTTCGTCTTCTTCCTTCCACTCGCAAACGTCGCAGCATAGGGAACAACTTCCTCCGATGCGTAATCGACATCGAGTCGAGCGAGTAACGGAACGTCGCGCCGCACTCGCAACATACCTTGTAGCTGTGGCCATGCTCGGTAAACACTCGGCTCAGCTTTCTGTGGTGACACCCAAAAGCGATTTCCAACGCGTTCGCCAGCGGGTGTGTCACTCTCTCCCACAGCGGCATCTGTTCCGGTACTGACATAACCACTTCCCTCCACAACCCACTTATTTTTTCACGCTACGCCGATAATCCCCGTTAGCGTTCCCACCAGCCCTCGTGATCGCAGTCACTGTGACGAGGAACGTGAACGAGATGCTCGCGGGCGGTTCGATGGGAATCGGGTAAGTGTTTGCTCTACACGCCGTTGCGGACATCTGCACCAACGATTGTTGATGTGTAAGAATTGAGATTCTCCCGAAATGGAAAGCACGAAGGTCATCCCGGGTCAACTCGCCGCCATTGCCGACCTCCGCTGGCGCCTGTTCGTCAACGGACTACGCAGTCGCCGCGGCAAGATGGAACTCGTCTCCCGCATTATCGTGACCTCGGCCTTCGCTGTTGGTGGCCTGGGCGGATTCTTCGCTACAGCGGGAATCTCCTGGTATTTCGTATCGAACGGAAATTCGGCGTTCCTTGCGATTCCGCTCTGGATGATCTTTTTTTTCTGGCAAATCTTTCCGTTGATGGCAACAGCCTTCACCAGCAATCCCGACTCCTCCGAGTTGCTGCGCTTCCCTCTCACCTATCGGTCCTATTTCCTGGTTCGCCTGGCCTACGGGTTTCTCGATCCCGCCAGTGCCTTAGGCTCAGTGGGCCTGCTAGGCGTTCTAATCGGCGTCACGGCTGCTCGCCCAGCACTTTTTCCATGGGCCGCTATCGCACTTCTTACCTTCGCGCTTTTCAACTTGCTGCTGATGCAGACCATCTTTGCCTGGGTCGAGCGCTGGCTGGCGCAACGGCGCACGCGCGAAATCATGGGTGTACTGTTTATCCTCGCGACTTTGAGCTTTCAACTGATCGGTCCGCTGATGCAGCAGGTCACCCACGGATCGCATCCAAGGCTGCTTCGATCACTATCGATCGCGGCTCAAGCGCAATCTGTTTTGCCGCCAGGTCTCGCTGCGGATGCCATCGCACAAGCAGACAACGCAAAGTACTTCGTAGGTTTCACCTCCCTGCTCTTCCTGGCCACGCTCACATTCGGGATCGGTTCTCTGCTGCACCTTCGCATCCGGGCACAATTCCACGGCGAGAACCTGAATGAGACCGCCGCGCGGCCTATCGCGCAGCCAACGCGGCTAGTTCAACTTGGTTGGGATCTCCCAGGATTCTCGCAGTCGGTGGCGGCTGTTTTTGAAAAAGAAGTACGGTATCTTGCACGCAGCGGGCCGATGCTGCTGACCTTGATCATGCCGATTTTTATGCTGGTCATCATTCGCATGGGACCGTTGAATGCAATGCGTCACTCCAGCATGATGAGCCGCACTCCGGATACGGCTTTTCCCGGTGCCGCTGCATACGCCCTGCTTATTCTCACGAATCTGGTCTACAACAGCTTTGGCGGTGACGGCGGAGGCATTCAGTTCTTCTACGCATCCCCGGTTCGATTCCGCCACATCGTGCTGGGGAAAAATCTCACGCACGCGGCTGTCCTTCTAGCAACCACCGCCTTCGCCTGGCTCGCTGTCACTTACCTATATGGCGCTCCGCATCTCGCTGTGACACTGGCCACACTCGCGGGATTGCTTTTCGCCGCCCCATTGAACTTCACCGCTGGAAATCTGCTGTCTATGTATTCGCCCAGAAAACGCGACTTCTCCACTTTCGGCCGGCAGAATGTTTCGCAGACCACCGTTCTGGCCAGCTTTGCGATGCAGATTGTGATCGTGGGACTGGGAATCGCAGTTTTCGCGATCGCACGAATGTACAAAAATCTCTGGATTGCGGCCATTTTGTTTCTCATTCTGGCCGCCGTATCGATTCCAATTTATGTAATAGTTTTGCGGCGGATGGACGGGCTCGCAGTGGAACACCAGGAAACTCTCATGGCGGAACTTTGCCGAGCGTGAACGTTGGTCTAGCAGCAGAATGTTGAGTTCTATTCCGGCTTGGCGAAAAAGCGGTAGCCTACCCCCCGCACCGTCAACAAATGCCGCGGATGTCCGGGATCATCTTCGATGTAACGGCGCAGCCTCACCACAAAATTATCGATCGCGCGTGTATCCGTGTCTTCGTGCAATCCCCAGACTTCTTCCAGAAGCTGCTTTCGCGAGACGATCTTCCCGTCGTTCTGTACCAGGTGCCGCAGCAACTCCGTTTCCATCAATGTCAAACGAATCGTATTTCCCCGGGATTTCAATTCGAGCGTCCCAAAGTCGATCGTCTTCCCGGCAAATGAAAACTGCTGAAAATCTCCAACCTTCGTCCCATTCTTCTGCGTCTCCGTGGGATGGCCGCCGCGCGTCCATGCACTGCGCCGCAAAAGGCCTTGCAACCGCGCCAGAAGAATGGAAAGGTCAAACGGCTTGGCCAGGTAATCATCCGCTCCAGCGGCGAATCCCTTGAGTACATCCTCGGGACGTCCGCGAGCCGTCAGCATTAGTACCGGCACATAGTTCTTCGCGGTGCGCAGTTCTGACACCACCTCGAATCCGTCTTTCCCGGGAAGCATAATGTCGAGCACGATCAGATCAAAGTTTTCTTTCCTGGCGAGGAGTTTCTCCGTAGCCGCTTCGCCGTCACCCACGACCTCGGCTTCATACCCCTCAGCTTCCAGGTTGAACCGGAGTCCCTGCGCCAGATGCGCTTCATCTTCGACGACCAGCACACGGCTCATGCTTCGGGCCTCGGAGTATCGGCCTTCTGCAGCTCCGTCCGCGATTTGGGCAATTCGATCACGACAGTTGTTCCCTGCCCCTCGCCCTCGCTCAAAGCAAAGGCGGTTCCGCCATGTTTCTTGGCGATGGACTTCACGATGAACAATCCCAATCCGGTTCCTTTCACATGAGCCATCGATCGCGGCGCCAGGCGATGAAAACGCTTGAAGATTCTCTTGAGGTCGTCCTGTTCGATTCCCACGCCGTGATCCTGCACGCGGAGAGTGACTTTCTTCTCGTCCGACGTTTCCAGCCGCACGCGCACGTCTACCTGTTCTCCGGAATATTTGATCGCATTATCGAGCACGTTCGAAACGGCAGTTCGCAGATCTTCGGCGCTGCCTTTCACGTGCAGCCCGTCACCATTGCCACCCGACTCTTCATAGTGCAGAGCTTCGGCCTGCAGGTGATACCGCGTTCGGATCGCTTCCATACACTCGCGAACCAGCTTGCTGAAATCGACGTCGGCTTTCTCCTTGCCGGCTTTCTTGTCGCCTGCGCGCCCTGCCCGCAGCACTTGCTCGACGGTTTCGGTCAGGCGGTCCGCGTCGCTCAGCATGATGCGGTAGAAATCCTGTTTGCGCTCCTCCGGAAGTTGCCGCCGTTGAAGGGTCTCAAGATGCAAGCGGATCGAGGCCACGGGTGTCTTTAATTCATGCGTGACGGCATTGATAAAACTGTCGTGCTGCTCGCTCCTGCGCAGCTCCCGAACCAGAAAGATGGTATTCACCACCATGCCGGCGATCAGCAGAGCAAAGAACACGATTCCAAAAAACAGCAGGACGCCCTCGCGCCAGTTCAGGATGATCCATCCCACGTTGAGCGCGACTGCCAGTGCGACCAGGCCAACGCCCAGGCACAGGAAGAAGACGATGGTTCCGCGACGGCTCGAAATGCGCATAGCGGCTCAGCCTGATTTTACCGCGTTCGCCGGATTAGGCTTAGTGACCTGCGAGGAACGGATTTAGAGTGTTAAGCCCCTGATTGCCTCAACCATTGGAATCCGCTGCCAATCAGCATAGAGTGAACAAATGAGAGTAATAGCTGCGCTTGCATTGTCGGCGGCCCTTCTGCCCATTCCTATATTTGGGCAGACTGCACGGAAAACGAAGACCTTCACAAACTCGGACGGTGCCTTTCGCTTCTCTTATCCGGCTGACTTTCAAGTTTGTATGCGGGCCAAGGTAGATCCCTGCAACCAGTCCTTCATTCCCGTTTGCGACCCCGACAGCTTCGTTTGCGTGGTTTATCCCGCCGAACAGTTCAAGGATACGAATTTCATGGCAGCGTCGTTTCAGGTGAAAGAGGTTTTTGCAGAGCACGAGATG
>Ga0209168_10000297_pt1 | contig 54014 bp, 42 predicted proteins | sample Coa_R1_FD_187156 | JGI IMG/M metagenome (GOLD analysis project Ga0209168, IMG submission 187156) | Surface soil microbial communities from Centralia Pennsylvania, which are recovering from an underground coalmine fire - Coalmine... | ecosystem: Environmental > Terrestrial > Soil > Unclassified ...
CGCTAGAGCCGCTATGCTTGCGGCATTCACAACTTCCGCCACTGCTCGTCCCGATCCGCGGTAGCTCGCTACGATAAGCGTGTTCAGAGGCGGGACGTACTGCGGAAAGAAATCCAGGGTAGTCGAACTCGCAATGGAACATTGCGCACCGTCTGATATGGATCCCACAATTTGGGTCGCATAACTCGCGTGCGGAAGCGCCATTCGCACCTCAGCCAGCGAGATGTGCGTCGCGTACGGAAAAGCTATGCTACATTGCATGTTGATTGCGTTCACCAGCGTATATGTGCAGAATTGCGCTGCATTCGCGATCACATCGTCGTAGAGCACCGTCGGTGCTGCGACGATCGTAGCGGGCACCGAAGGATTGATGTCCTGAACCTCAAGCACGAATCGGACATTCGCCGCTATTGCCGCACCCCCCAATCCATCCCCCGCAGAATGAATCGACGAATGATATGTCTCTCCCGTGCGATAGATCTGCTGCGAGTAAATACATGTAGTGAGAACATATCGGTGCCCCGACGTCGTCGTCACGACCGGACCCGTTGCAGAGCCATTAATTACAGCTTGGATATTCGAGCCTGCCCCGTTCGGAGTAACCCGGAATCCTGCCAGGCATTCCGATGCAGAAACGCTACCCGCGTAAAGTCCGCCGATGATTCCAGTGCAACCGCCAGTAAAGCTGACGTCCCCGCTGATTATTTCTGACCCTCCGATATGCACTACTGCGCTATCGTTTGCTTTTGTAGCTAATTCAGAATTCACATATTGAATCGAAGCTGGCTGCCCCGCCAATCCTGCCCCCGGCGTGTTCCTTACCGCCGCCAGATCCACCGGACTATTTGTCGGCACCACCCAGGTTTCGGTCTTCACTTGACCGGCGCCGAGTTGATAAATCACGGTGTAATACACGCCCGCTGGAGTGGCCCCGGCATTCGGCACCAGCTCTACTGTCAGCGCGCCTCCCGCACCCAGTGTGACATTCGTGGATCCACCCGCAATCGCCGTTCCACTCGCCGTAGTAAAAGATGGCCACGTGACGATCAAGGTTCCGGACGCTGGCGTTCCGTCTGCCATGAATACTGAATCGGACACTGTTGTTGTAGTCGTTCCACTTTGCGGTGCGACTCCATAAGCCGAAAGCCGGAATCCCGCAGCCGCTATCACGAAAATCGCCGTCCAATAAAAAAGCCGCCCCATAGGGCGGCGGCCCGCGTCTCGCATCTCTATTCCTCCAACTTACTCGTTAGGAAGCTTGAATGTCTCTGTGTTCGACGGTGCCTCTTTAATCGGGTGGGCAGCGCTGAGCGCTGCGGTGAGCGCGAGCCTTACTCCGGCCCATTCGCCCCGTCGAGAAATCTCCTCACACTCTCCACATATACATCAGCAAAATCTGCTACCGGACGCCGGTTCTCGATCAACTCCATTGCGTCGTTCAGACTCCACCCCATCGACGCGAGAAGCGCCAGCGTCATCATCGGTGCGCGGTGCACGCCCGCCGCGCAGTGAATGAATAACTTGGCTTCGTCGTCCGCTAACGCCCTTTCCGCAAACTCCAGGCCCCGCCGAAATAAATCCGGAGGCTTCGGCTCGAAATCATCGTCCGTTGGATTCCACAGCACCTGTACGCCGATCGCTTTACCCAATGGCGTGTCATCGAATTCAATCTGCATATCGATGACGTGCGTGATTCCCGCCTGCGCCACCTTCTCCATGTTCTCCGCCGTCCAGATCCCGCCACCCACCGCGATCCGATCCGTTAACCAGGTGATATCCATTCCGTTTCTTCGTGATCTCCTAACAATCAGATTCTTCGACCGCTGTCCTCTCTCACCGGGCTTCTTCGTGACAGGGTCTACGGCTTTTGCTCTCCCGCCAATCCAGATCGCAACGCGCTCTTGTTTCAACGTTCAGCCCCATTCTACGGTATGCCCGACATCATGAGTCCCCGGTCGGTGATTCTCACAGCTTTCCCACCAATGAAGGCCTACTCCACCGTGGTCACAGACTCTTCCTTTGACGGACTGCACTTCTCACTCTGCTCGGTTGGGGCTTCAGCAACTCTGGCAGGAATCACCATCACGTCCTCGCCATTCTCGTAAAGATCGTGGGCCACCGGGCTCTCCGGGATATTCAGCCGGTCCAGCAGCGTCTTCGCTAGGCTCTCTTCGTTCTCCGCTGGCACACTTCCTTCAGGCGGCTGCGGATAGATATGCGCCATTTCAAAGAGAAATTTCGCAGGCGCCAGTTCTCCGTGGCCCGCTTTATCTGCTACGGCTATCGTGATCTTCCTCGCGCGCGACTTCACAATCCCTGCAATATCCTCCCGAACCTTTGCGGGGTCAAGTTTCTTCCCCGATGCACCTCTGGAGGTCTTACTGCCCCTTTTTTTTCCCGTCTTCTTGCCCTTTTTCTTCATCATCGACCCAAAACTCAACTTCCTAAGATTGAATTCCTCCAAAAAAGCGGAAGGCGCGCCTTTGAGCGCGCCTTCTACAGGAGGTTTAGTATTTATTACCTTATAAATCTAGAATAACAGATTCAACAGGGTAGATGTAACATGACTTACAACTTTTTATTCGCCTTCTATACAGTCACTTACGGCAAATGGGCCCGATTTACCCCCTTGACAAGGTTTTGCCGGCATCGCGTCCATTAGCCCCACTCCGACCAAAATGGCACCCAATTCGTCCAGCGCCTCTAAAAGTACGCGGTGAACCGTCATTCTTGTGCACCCCAGCAGTCGAGCCGCATCTTCGTGTTCGTACTCCTGGAGCACAATGCGCGCCAACACCTGTTGCGAGAAATCGTCCAGCCGATGCAAACAAGTTTCCATATCATGCACAAAGATGACTCGATCCTCAAAGGTCACCAGCCTGTACGCAGTCACCTTAGCCCGAAAAAACTCACGCCCCAGTAGTGATGGGAGCCTACCGGTTTCCATCGAGTACCGCATGTATCGTCTCAACATCGCGGTCGTCCTGCCACGATAGATGCGTCTCTGACGGCGTTCTTCGTACAATCGATCAAGATCGATAGTCGCTTCAGCGGGGTTTTGATTGTTGCGAACGCTCGATGAACATTGATCTTTGTGTGGTGGAAACTGGTGGGCAGGAACGGTCTGCATCAATGCATTCGCCTCCGCTTCCTTGCCCCCGCCCGCGATCTTCACGGTCGCTCGCGGTGGCCGAACCTCTGCTCCTGCTGCAAGCGTTAGAACCATCTCACTCATGCGACACCGCCTGCCGCTTCCAGATCCGGAACTTTCTCGGGGATGCCGATGCCCAAGTCGTCCGCTACCGAACTCCCTTGCTGCGGAAGCATCACCCTCCCGGGTCTTTTCTTCGGAACTGGCAGATCCGCGACTTTGGGCTGGCACTTCTCACAATAAACCTCGCCCTCCCCATGCTCCCGTACCCACAGTCCTCCGCAGTGCTCGCAATACTTCAATTCGACCCTCACCGCGATGTTCTCGCCTTTCTTATGATTGCTTCGCATTACTCCTCCAAAGAGTGAAATGATTTCCAGAAATCTGCCTTCTTACTGACGATGCCTCCATTGCGTAACTCACGATTTGCTCAGCGCTCAAAGAAAAAAACCCTGCGTCTGATCCGCGAACTTGGTCGTGGACCGAACGCAGGGCTCGTTTCTCTTACGATGACCTGCTTGGGCTATTTAATTCTATGAATCTGCAGAAACCTATCGCCTGCCGAACTCGGCTGTCATCCTTCGCTTTCACTGCCAGTCGCGCGATTTCGTCGTCTACGTGCCTCGCTGATCGTGTTGCTGGAAGTATCCTTCCTCGTAGCCCGACTTAAGTATGCGCCCATTCTGCATCACCACCATCACTCTGCCTGTGAAGCGAAGCGATAACAGCAAGCGCTCCATGGATGCCGATAACACCTCGGCCGCCTTAACTTTCCGCCTAAATTCCCCAAACTCCCTTTCCTCACTGAAGTTATCTGGTTGACTCATCATGGCCCCTTACCATAGAGCATTTTGGTCCCTCAGATGCCGCGATCCTATAGCTGTGAATTTTCTCAGTCAAGGTTAGATGGACATCGCTTGCCTGTGGAAAACTTCCTCGATAATGCCGTGGCTCGTAGCCCGCACATTTAGCAGGCCAAACGATCCCATACAACCGCGCGCACCCTCCACTTTTTAATCGAATAACGCATTCGGTTCGGGTTTCCGCATCCTCCCGGACTTACTGGATCCTCTAACTCACCGCATCCGCCCGACCAAAGGCGACTCCTCCGGCTGGCAGCGCTTCGTCCTCACCAGGCTGACGCCCGCGATGGCCTGGCTGCATCCTTGCCTGATCCAAAGGGCCACGCTCCTGATCGACCGTCATTACACCTCACTTAGGCCTTATCGCAATGGCGAGTTGAATATGTACGCTGTTCTGAAAAACGACATTTTGTCGTCCATTGTGTCGGACTGCCATAAATCACCGGATCCTTCGCCTTCATAGCGAGTCCTGTCCCGTCGGGATCATCCCCCCGCCGTGGGTGAAAGAGCAGAGCCCTGCCTCATCGGCCGCATCTGCCAAATCGACGTGGAAGCCTGATCGAACTTCAGAAAGCTCAGTTTGTAAGGGACCCGCCATTCGGGTAGTGCTGACCGCTCAATTGGGAAAGTCACGCCATGGCGCCCGCCTATGGCCCGGTGTCACCACATGCAGAAAATTGCATTCTTGGGTGGCGCAGCGCTTTAGCGTTGCGATAAGTGATTTATTTCGATTAGGGGCTTTAGCCCCTGAGTACTGACTAGATCGCCGCCTGTATCGGCTCGATTCCGCTCTCTTGCGATACACCGGAGCCTGCGGCAATCGGAATCGTCACGAACACATGGGTTCCGTCTCGGTTCGATTCAATACGCAATTCGCCGCTAAATTGTCGCAGGCGTTCGCGCATAGCCCGTATTCCCAAGCCCGTTTTCCCTGAATCGATCGCCGCGAGTTTCTCCGCTGGAATTCCTTTCCCGCCGTCCTTGATCTCAATCTTCACGACATCTGACCCGCGCGTCATTACGACAGTCGCTGTCTTGGCGCCGGAATGACGAAGAATGTTCGTCAAAGATTCTTGCACCAGCCGGAAGATAACCAGCTCTATCTCCCGGGGAAGCCTCCCAAATGCCTCCGACATGTCGAAGTGGACGCCCACTCCGCTGCGTTGCGTCAATCCTTGCACGTACCAGCTGATGGCAGAAAAGAGCCCGGCTTCATCGAGCAGCGGCGGATGGAGTAGATACGAAGTAGTTCTGAGTTCCCGCTGAAGCATCTGCACGAGATTTTGCGTTTCTTCCACATGCTTGGCGAGTTTCGGGGCAACCCGCTGCACGGCCTCCAACTGCGCTTGGTCGGCGATATTCGCCAGGTCCATACCGATCGCCGTCAGAATCTGTCCCGAGCTGTCGTGCAAATCGCGCGCAATCCGCCTGCGTTCTTCGTCTTGTACCTGCAACAATCGACTCGAAAGCGCTCGCAACTCTTCCGACGTCCGCAGGACATCCTCATTTCGCTGTTGCAGTTCTCGGGTTCGGGCCTGTACTTCCTGCTCCAGACGTTCCGCCAGATCACGGTAGCGCGTCTCGCTCTGCCGCAGCGCCTCTTCTGCCGTCTTTCTTGCCGTAATATCCTGCGTGATTCCGTCGAAGCGCACTGGCTTGCCAGCCGTGTCGTAAAACGTTCTGCCGATAGCGCGCACCCATCTTTGCCGCGCATCCGGAGCGATGGTGCGGTATTCCACATCGTACTGCTGGTTGTTTTCTATTGAATCCGCAATCGCCCGCCGTGTGGGCTCGCGGTCATCCGGGTGCAACATTGAGTAGAACATCTCAATCGTGACCGGCGAGTCATCATCGGGCAGCCAGAAATGCTTCCTTACGCGTTTGTCCCACCCCAACTTGTCGAACGGCAGATCGCAAAACCAGAATCCGACATCCGATCCTTCCGCCACAAATTCCGCGCGCTCACGCTGCCGGAGCAGCGCATCTTCAATGTTCCGCATTTCTGTGGAATCAAAGTAGTAGCACACCACTCCGTATTGCCCATCCGGTAAAACGATCCGGTGCAGTTCCCACTCATACGCTTTTACGTCGCCGAGATCCTTCCGCAGATTCCTGAAGCGTTCCGAATGATAAGGCTCCCCGGTTTGGAGCGTGTGACGGAAGGTCGATATGATTTCTGACGCGAGGGGTTCGGGCCACAGAATCCGCATAACTTCACCAAAGTCGCGTCCATCAAGCGGCTCAACATTGCGGAAGGCCTCGGTGCGCGACCCGGGGTCCGTCAGGGCGAGGCGAAATTGGGAATCGACGACATACACGCCATACGGCGCATTCTCTACTAGCTTCGCGAACGCCTCCTGGTTCTGTTGGAGTTTATCTTCAGTCACCTTTCGCTCAGTAATGTCCTGCACCGTTCCTGCAAAGGCGACAACCCGCCCGCTACCACTTTCCGTTTCTGCCGTGCCGCGACTCTCGATCCATCGGACCGAGCCCTCAGTCCGTACAATGCGGTATTCATTGGAGTAGTCGGTCAGGCTGCCCGACTCTATCGCTGCGCGGAGCTTGGCAATGGCAACCTCTCGATCTTCCGGATGAATGCGGGCGGCCACGATCTCAGGTGGCCCTGAATTAGCAGTCAGGTCGAGAATATTCTTGAACCGATCGTCCCACGTGGAAATCTTTGTGGCTACATCGTAACGCCACCAGCCCATCTTGGCCGCGTCCAACGCCATTTGCCGTTGGCGTGCCAGTCTTTCCAACTCCGCTTCCGCGCGTTTGCGGTCCGTAAGGTCGAATGACGCGCACGTCAAACCGCAAATCCGGTTATGTGCGTCACGTTGCGGTTCGATGGTCACGTGATACGTGCGAGCACGCCCATCCAGGTAGATCTCGACTTCGCCTTGATAGGGCACTCCGCTGCGGATCACCTCGGATTTGATGGCTTCCATCTTGACCGCGTCTTCCATGCGTTCCAGAAAGTCGGTGTCCCGCTTGCCAATGATCTCGACGGCGTTGTAGCTACGGAATGGGTTGTAGATCCACGTGTAGCGCAGGTCCAACCCCTGGTTGAAGACCGTAACCGGTGTGCCCCGCAGCGCGATCTGAAAGCGCTCAGTCGAGGCTCGCAGTCGCGCCTCGATAATCTTGCGGTCGGTGATATCCAGGAATGCGGCGACCGCTCCTCGTACCTGGCCTTCCTCGTCGAAAAGCGGGACCGCATGCCCAAATTCGTAAATGGAACTGCCGTCGGGAAACCGGATTTCAAATTCCTTGTTGCGGACTGGCTGCCCTGTGATTGCCGCTTTTTGCAGTGGTAGTTCTTCCGCAGGAACCTCGTGTCCCTTTTCCCGAACGATGAACGATGGCCGCTCGTATTGTGGCGCCGACATCGAAGTATTCGAGCCATACGGCATCCGAAGCAACTCGTAGGCCGCGCGATTGCTGGTCACACGTTCGCAGTTTCGGTCATGGGAAAAGAACGCAGCCGCGGGCATAGCGTCAAAAATCGCGGCCAGGTTCTCGGCCTGTGCTTTGGCTTCCGCGCGGGCACGCCTCAACTCTTCTTCCGTTTCTTTGAGCCGGGTGATGTCCATGCCGGCGCCACTCATGCGGATCGCCTTGCCCGCCTTGTCGAAGTAGGCGCGTCCGCGCGATGCCACCCAATGGATCGTCCCGTCGGGCCACCTGGCGCGCATTTCTGTGCTGTATTCGGTGCCCGTTGCGAGTGCAAACTGGCAGGCCTGATCGATCCGTTCCCGGTCTTCAGGAAGAATGGATTCGAGGAACCGCTCATAGTTCATTTTGATGTCGTGAGGCAGCCCGAACATGTCGAGACACTCCCGCGACCACACCAACTCGCCGGTTTCAATATTCCAGTCCCACGTCCCCAGCCGCGCCGACTCCACGATGCGTGAAAGACGATCATCGCCAAAGCGGAGCTGCTGTTCCTTCGAATCTTCTTCCGATCTGCTCATATAAGCTTGAGGCGCAGGACGCGCTTGTTCTCTAACTTTCTTGATCTGCTTGAGAGAATTCCCCCGCTAAACGGCGCGAAATGTGCGCCGGACACCCAAAAGGCAGGAATATCCAAACTGACGGAGAGTGTAAACGCGGAGTTTTGGCCGGGACACTACAGCGTTCCCTGTATGCTCCTGGGGAATTTCGAGCTTTTTTCCATCAATTCAAAAAAGGGAACAATTCTGAAGCCTCTTGCAAAACCGGTAGACCTCCGGGTTTAGCCGAAGGTCTACCAAGAGCATTTCCCCTCAGATCACACAACTTGCCTAGAAGGTGATCTTTGCCGCCAATTGCATCTGCCGTGGCCCGTTCGCCGTGCTGCTGAGCACTCCGAAACTCGGATCGCCCACATTCATGGTGCTGCTGCCATAAGGACCGGGCGACCCCATGCTGAAGACGGGATGGTTGAATGCGTTTTGTGCTTCCAACCGTACCTCCAGGTTGATGCCCTCGTGCGCACTCGACAACAGGAATTGCTTGGCGATTGAGAGGTCGCTGCTGAACCAGAGTGGCGAGCGCACGTACGAGATCGTTCGGGGCATGTTCCCCAGAGTGAACGGCGCCGGTTGCTGGAAGACCTGAGGATTGGAAAAGAAGTTGTCGACCCAATCCGGGCCGTAATTGCGTTTTGGTATGCCGACCAGATTCGGCCGTTGGCTGCCGTACGTCGGGATCGGCGTTCCACCGTTCGAAACCGTAATCGGCAGCGGGCGGCCATCCGTGATCTGCCAGATACCGTTCGTCTTCCACCCGCCAACGATTAGGTCGAGCGCACGCGGCATGTTTCCCAGCAACATCCTGCCACGTCCAAAGGGCAGATCATAGCTGTAGCTGAATTTCAGTACCGAAGGAATGTCGAACGTCGACAAGCTGCGCTCGAGATACGGCTTGTTGGGATCCTGCAAGCTGGTAAAGCTGCCCAGCCAAGTCACGTTGTCATCGCCGACCGACGAATCGTCAATCGACTTCGACCACGTATAGTTCACCAGGAACTCCAGCCCGTTGCTAAACGCCTTTCGCGCAGTGAGCTGTAAACCGTGGTAAATCGAACTCCCGATCATCTGGACGTCGGTACTTACGCTGTTGAATTGCGGATATGGCGTATCCAGCTGATAAGCCGGTACCGAACTCGTCATGCTGCTGAAGGGATTGGTAATGATCCCGTTGAACGGGTTGCAGGTAGGAGCGCAGTTCGGAGGATTTGTATAAAGCGCATTCAGAGCGTTCATCTGTGGGGTGTTTCCTTGGTACTGCTCCACCCACGGGCCGAGAATGTCGAGCTGGTTCGCTCCGCTGAACGGCAGATGCGTGCCTTTCTTCCCGAGGTATTCAGCATCGACCACGACATTCCAACCTAGCTGGCGCTCAATTCCCAAGCTCCAGCTTTGTTCGTACGGAGTCAGGTTTGCATCATGCGTCCGCAGCGGTCCATTGGCCCCGAAACCGACATCGTTCATCAGCCCAAGCGAGCTTCCCGGCGGCAGAAATAATCCGTTGGGGAAGGGGTTGTTCAAATGCAGGTAGGGCGTAGCTCCATCGTTGTTGTACGTGGTGATTGCGTTGGTGTATTGATTGAAGCCCTGGCCGCCATAGGGCACCACCCCGCTTGCGCCTGATCGGGACTGGCCGTAGTAAATGCCGTAGCCTCCGCGCACCACCATCTTCTGGGCGAACTGGTAGGCGAAGCCGAAGCGTGGCTGGAAATCATGCCAATCGGTCACGTAGTTCGTTCGCGTATTGCCGTTTGCGAAGACCTCGCCCCCCATGAGTGGACGCGTTACACTCTGCGGCGTTGTCAAAACCGAGAGCGGATCGGTGTAGGTGATGGTCCCTTTGTTCAGCGGACTCACCGCATTCGGATCAAACCAGTTCTGGCGGTTGAAGCGGTCCGTGCGGGGCAGGGAAACATCGTAGCGAAGTCCCAGGTTCAATGTCAGTTTCGGAGTGACTTTGTAATTATCCTGCGCGAACCACGCGTACTGATAATTTTGCGTCGCGGGTTGGAACTGGACCTCGTAATACCCGCTCGACATCTGGCCCATCATGAAACTGGCCATACTGTCGCCGCCCGCCGTTGTGCCGTCGGAACACGTTGATGACGGTTCAATGGACGGGCAGATCGAACTGCCCCGGTTATCGAAGTTGAAATAGCCCAGCGGAGCGTTTGTCTGAATGTAGTTTTGCTGATGCAGGCGTCCTTCGAATCCGAACTTCAACTCGTGCGCGCCGTGGATCTTGCTCAGCATGAAGGAAAGCTGTCCTGTCGTCTGACCCTGCTTGTAGTTCCCATACGGATCGTTCCCGGCATTTGGAAATCCCGCGGCGAAGTAATCGTTCATGAACATGGCGGGAACGCCGTTGAAACCGTTGGACTTCAAATAGGACGGGAAACCGAGAGCGCCCAAAGGATCGGGATTCAAGCTTTGGTTGTAGGCAAAAATACGGAGAGCTCCGCGCGTGATGCCGAAGGTGGCGGTGAGCAGCAAAGTTGGCGTGATGGTGTAGGCATCGTTGAGCGCGAAGACGTGTGCTGTGCTCTTGTTCGATCCGGAGCCGCACGGATCAATCACAGTTTTGAAGCAGTCGAAGGGAATAGCGGAACTCCATTGCTGCGAATACTTGCCGCTCAGCAGGTTCTTTGCGTTGAAGCGATGATCGATCTTGAGGTCGAATTGGTCGTTCGGCGCCTTGGTTGCGCCGGAGGCGATCCAGTTGTCGTACAAGCTTCCGCCCGGAATATTTGGATTGGGAAAGAGGCTCATCACCTTCAGGGCGACTGGGTCAATCAGGTTTCCTTTAACGCCGGGAGTTGGCTGCAGCTTGCCCGGAAGGCTAGGGCTGCCCGGGCTCGTATAGTTCGCGATGTTGTTGAAGGGGATGAACGCACTGCGCACCGGACCCGCGTCAACATTGGAGAACGTTCCGGAATACGGATCCCACAGCTGTCCTGCGTTCATTTGGGCGCCGGTGCTATCAACACAGAGCCCGGCTGTATTGAAAGATCCGCCCTGCGTTGTGCAGACTTCCCCGAAATCTCCTGTCCGCATGGCAGCGGTCGGAACGCCGGCCTGATAAGTGTTCATGTAGCTCTGGCGCAATCCTTCATAGTCGAAGAAGAAGAACGTCTTGTTCTTGATGATCGGCCCGCCGAAGGTGACGCCGAAATCGTGACGGTGCACGGGAGGAATCGGGATGCCATAGCGATCGTTGAACCAGTTATTGGCATCAGTGATCGTATTGCGGATGAAGTCATACGCGCTTCCATGGAAGCTGTTCGTGCCCGAGCGCGTGACCATGTTGAGAATAGAAGCGCCGGAAAATCCATACTCCGCGCTAAAGTTACTCTGCTGCACTTTGAATTCTTCGACCGCTTCTGGTGAAGGCGTGTAGACCGCTTGCGTGACGCCGCCGTTGGGCTCGAAGTTCGTGACCGACGCGCCGTCCATCAGGATGTCAGCGCTGGCCCCACGGCTGCCGTTCGACACCCAGTTCGTTCCACCGCAGTTCGGACACTGATCGTCCACGTTCGTGATGCCGGGCGCCAGATAGGTCAGATCGGTCACATTACGGTCGATCAGCGGCAGATCGTTGATGAAGCGGCGATCGACAACCTGACCGGTCGTGGCATCTTCCGTGGCGATGCTCTGCGACTGTGCTTCGACTTTGATCTCCTGCGTAGCCGTCGCGATCTTAAGCGTCAAATTTGCCGAAGGATTCTCGCTGACGTTCAGCTTGATGTGGGCGCGGACCGTCTTTTCAAAGCCTGCCATCTCCGCCGAAACCGAATACAGGCCGGGCGGTATCGATGCGAACAGGTATCGCCCGTTACTATCCGAGGTCGTATTGAATGCGAATCCCTTTTGTTCATCAGTGAGCACAACCTTCGCGCCCATCACAACGGCGCCCGAGCTATCCGTCAGAACTCCGCTGACGGTGCCGAAATAGCCTTGAGCTACAAGGGCGACAGGAACTACGAGTGCGATGGTGAAGAAGCAGATTTTGAGCAAAGACTTCGAGTACGTGCGAAGAACGGAGAAAAACGTGTGCATCGGACCCTCCCAAAAACGCGGTTCAATAGAAATGAACAAAGAATCGAGCGGGATCTTCGCCGTCATGCTACACAAAGACGGTCTTTCGCGCTAGTGCGGAAAGCCCGTAAAAAACGATTTAATAGATCACTTTTCTTCTTGAAGAATGGAACGACTTAATGCTATTAGGACAGGTGACTGTCTTTCCCCTCAGTGCACCAGCGCCCCATAGACGATCTCGCGCAGCGCGCGGCGGTAAGGGCCGGCCTCAACAAACGGCATCTGCAGCATCATGATCGCGTACAACTTCTCTTGGGGATCGATCCAGAAATACGTTCCAGCGGCTCCCGCCCAGAAGTAGTCGCCCACCGAACCTGAAACCGCGGAGTGTCCCAGGTCAGTGCGAACTGCAAAGCCAAGTCCGAAGCTCTGGCCGAGCTCCGAGAGCGGGCTCAGGTCCTGCGTGGCTTCAATCATTCCCACGCGGATGGCGTTCGGCGGCAATTGATCCGAGGTCATGACTGCCAGGGTCTTCGGTGACAACAATCGCACACTGTTGAGCTCTCCACCATTGACCAGCATCTGGCAGAAGCGCGAATAATCCGACGCAGTCGAAAGCATTCCTCCTCCGCCCGAGAAAAATTTCACCTTTTCTTTGGTCAGATCCTTGGCATCGCCAAACTGCGGCTTCTTGCCAGTCGCCTTATCGACTTGTGGCTCGGCCAACCGCGCCGCCTGCGGCGCGTTCAGATAGAACGCAGTGTCATGCATGCCCAGCGGCCTGGTGATGCGCTCGTCGATGAACTGATCAAACGGCATTCCCGAGACCACTTCGACGATGCGACCCAGAACGTCCACCGACATGCCGTACTCCCATGTGGAACCGGGCTGATGCGCGAGCGGCAGCTTCGAAATCTTCGTGACGAATTCCGCTAGTGTCTGGCCATCGTCGAAAAGGTTTGCCTTGTTGTACGCCTGATGGACCAGGGTATTTCCGAAAGGACCATAGACGAGCCCCGAGGTATGCCGCAGCAAATCCTGCACGGTCATTGGATGCACCGGCGCCTCGAGTGTGAGCGTGGGCTTGCCAGTTGCGGGATCCGTCTTCTCAACTCCAACCTTCACGTCCTTGAACTCCGGCAAATACTGCGCGACCGGCGCCATCACATCGATCTTGCCTTCTTCCGCCAGCATCATCACAGAGACCGTCGCGATCGGCTTGGTCATCGAGAAGATGCGGAACATCGCATCCGTCTTCATCGGCGCTTTGGTGTCGCGATCCTGAAATCCAACGGCCTGCCGGTATACAACCCTGCCGTTCCGCGCGACGATCAGTACGGCGCCGGGAATTTCCCCCTTGTCGACCTCGCTCTGAAAAAACGTCGTGATCCGCGCCAGTCGTTCGGATGAAAATCCGGCTTCCTCGGGACGACTGAGCTTGGACAGATCTTGTGCAAACGCGAAAATTGAAATCGACAAGAAGAAGCAAATCGGCAGTATGCGGTGGCGGAGCATGATTCCTCCCGACGAAATAACGGGGCATTTTGGACGCAGCGTGAGCTCATGTCAAGGACGGCAGTCACAATCGCCGAGTGCAGATTATCTTTCGTGCGAATCGCGGAAGCCGTGTTCGTGAGTGCGGGTGTAGTTGTGCCACGTCCACACGTGCGTAGTGGATTGCCTGCGCATCTCCGTACAATAATCATGAAAGTTTCAGGGAGGTTTTTCTATGCCGGAGCTGCGCCAGAACTTCATGACGAAAGAATGGGTCGTGATCGCTACCGAGCGCGCCAAGCGACCCGATCAGATGGCAGTGCATCGGCAAAGCAAGCCAGTTGAATCCTTTTCCGAAAAATGTCCGTTTTGCCCCGGACACGAGAGCCTCACGCCGCCCGAGATTCTGCGGATTCACAATGGCGACGGATGGAAGGTGCGCGTCATCCCGAACAAGTTTGCCGCGCTCTCTCCTGATTGCAAACCGGAGCGCACGATCCATCGCTCCCGGCGCACGCTCGGCGGCTTCGGAGAGCATGACGTGATCGTGGAGACGCCCGACCATTCGCTGGCCATGGCACTCATGCCAGATTCGCACGTCGCCGACATCCTGCGCGTTTACAAGATGCGATATGACCAGCTCAGCTTAGATCCGCGCATCGCGCAGGTGACTATTTTCAAAAACCACGGAGTCGATGCCGGAACAAGCCTCGAACACCCGCACTCGCAGATGATCGCCACGCCCGTGATCTCATACCAGGTGCGCCAGCGCTTTCAGGAAGCATTGCGCCACTACGATGATTTCGGCTGCTGCATCTTTTGCCAGATGATCGAGGAGGAACTGGAGGAGCAGAAGCGCGTGGTGCTCACCAGCGAGCATTTTGTGGCGGCGGAATTATTTGCCTCGCCGGCGCCGTTCTGCACGCATATCTATCCGCGGCGCCATATGGCCAGCTTTGGAGACATCAGCTCCAAAGAGATTGCCGACCTCGGCCGCGTCTTACGCACAGTGCTGGCGAAGCTCTACCACGGTCTGGAGAATCCGGATTTTAATTTCACGATTCGCACCGCTCCGGCGGAATGCGTCGGCGTACGCTACTTCCACTGGTACATGAGCGTAATCCCTCGCCTTACGCGGACAGCGGGTTTCGAACTTGGCTCCGGCATGTTCATCAATACGGTCATTCCCGAAGAGGCCGCAGAGTTCTTGCGCAAGGTAAATGTCGAGACCGCCGTGAGTGCTTAGAAGAGTGAATTGCTGATTTCTGATTGCTGATTGAAACCTTGAGGATTGTCTTCTCTCTGCGTCTCTGTGGTGAAGTGCTCGTCGCTCGACCTATAAGCTAGATCCAGAAGTCGTGTTCGTTGATGCCGGTGTTGCTCTGGCCGGCGCTTGCGGCGCGTTCGAGGGTGGGCTCGACGCGGTTGCGTCCGCCGCGCTTGGCGGCGTACATCGCGGTGTCGGCAGCGTGCAGAGCTTTCTCGGTGTCCGCGGCCGTTTCTCCTGTCGCGATGCCCAGACTTAGCGTGACTTTCACGTGTGAGCCGCCGGCCATGATGCTGCAGGAAGCGACGTGCGTGCGCACGCGCTCGGCTAGTTCCCAAGTTTCTCCGAGGCCGCACCCGGGAGCGATGATCAGAAACTCTTCTCCGCCGTAACGACCGACCGAATCATACGGACGGACCATGGCCGCGATACCGCTCGCAATGATGCGCAACACCACGTCGCCCGCCGCATGTCCGCGAGTGTCATTGACCGCTTTGAAGTGGTCAACGTCCACCATGATCACTCCCACAGGCTGACGGTCGCGCTCACCGCGCACCAGTTCGCGCCCCAGAATGTCGAGAATGACTTTATGATTCCACAACCCGGTGAGGCTGTCGTGAGAGGCTTCGCGACGCAAAGCTTCTTTTGTCTTCAGCAGCCGGTTCTGCGTCACCAGCAAACGCGCGGTAGAGCAGACGAACGAAAGTCCTACGATCAGCGCTGCGAGGGACATATGTTCCCGCGCGATCCGCAGCGACATGAACAGCACTGCAAAGGGATAGATCAGATAGAAGAGCTCGGAGTAGATTCGTTTTTCCCGGGGACGCGATTCGAGCGCGACTGCGGGTGACTCCGCCTGCTGCCAGACCGTTGCCAGGATCAGCGGGACGATCAGCAACGCGCTCCAGACAAGATCGAACCACTGACCCGGTTGTGTGCCGCGCCCCGGCCCGTAGTAGTACATGGCGTCCATGCAACCGGAGAAGGCGAGAAACACTCCCATCGTTCCGAACAGCCAGCGCACATCACGCGAACGCGCGACCATGCCGCGCAAGATGAACGCTCCCGACACCAAGCCGTACGCTCCGAAGTAAGGAGCCCAGACTTCATGCGCCAACTCGGTGAGCGAGTCGGATTTCGGAAGGTAGAAGAAATAAACATAGGCGGCGAGGCAAACCAGAACGCCCTGCACGAAGTCGAGCGCCATGAGCGAGTCAAGACGACCCGTTTCGTGGTCCGGATCAAGAAACAGTGCCATCGCCAGCGGGACGAACCAGAAGCTGAACAGCATATTGCTGGTCCACTCCGCGAAGGCGTACACGTGAAGATCGTTCAGGACACTCAGCGCTTGTCCGACCATCCACAGCCCGTACGCCACGGTGGTCAGATGCCAGAAGGCGCGCGCCATACCTTCGGAGCGGGCAGCCGCGAGAATCAGGGAAGCGACAAGAAATCCGCCGAGGCTCAGCTGAATGATGTCGGAGACGAGCGGCCCTCGTCCGTGCTCGCCGATCACGCACACGAGGCCGACATGCGCCATCCACAACACTCCGGCGGCAAGCGCGATGGTCCTCGGACGCGACACTGCGATCCTTTCGAACAAATTTGTAAGATGTACGCGCTGGGGAGGACTTAACCGTAACTGCAAATATGTCTTACAATTTCGGAACGACGCCCCTATAAACCTGAGACCCGTACACTAAGACCTTTCAGTATCAACGAAGGAAGCTGTGAATTTCACCTGCCAATAGTAATCGACTGGAGCGTTACCCTCAGAGCGGAAATTTACTCCCATTCACGCAGAACCCCGTCCAGAACTTCGACGGCTTCCCCGAGGGCTGTGAGTTGTTGCGGCGATAGCCGATCGAGATGTGCCGCGAGATAGGCGATGCGGCGCTCGCGTCCTTTCTGCAATATCGATTTGCCCTTTGACGTGGCGCGGATCTGCATGCGACGCGCATCTGCCATGTCAGTTGCAATTTCGATTAGGTGATCGCGCGAGAGTCCGGCCACGATGCGGCTCATGGTAGGGGGCTTGACCTGCTCGGCGGCAGCCAGCTCCCCGAGCGTTTTCGGGCCACCGAAAACCAGCACCGAGAGCGCCGAAAGCCGGGCAGGGCCTTGGCCAGTGGCAATATCTTGCTTTCGCAGGCGGCGAAGCAGATGAATCGCTGCCGAATGCATGCGGTCGGCGACGGATACGGCATCCGGCTTCGGTCTTCCGGCTTCCGCAGCAGCAGCTTTCGCGCTCATGCGTTTTTTGGTTGACATCGCTTTTGAACTATAGTTAGCTATGCTAACTAATTCAAGGATGGAGATCAACACGATGACGATAACGGCAAGCGGTCCGGGGATCACGCGCCTGGGCCAGATTCAGGTTCGCACGCACGATGTGGAGCGAGCTGCGGACTTCTACGAAAAGGTTCTGGGATTGAAGCTGCTGTTCAAGGCGCCTCCGGGGCTGGCCTTTTTCGATTGCAACGGCGTTCGCCTGATGCTCGACCGTCCGGAGAAGCCGGAGTTCGATCACGCGGCGTCGATCCTGTATTTCGCTGTGCCTGATATCCAGGCAGCACATGCCGGTATGAAAGAGAAGGGCGTGCGCTTTGAAGACGAACCCCACATGATCGCGAAAATGCCCGACCACGATCTGTGGATGACATTCTTCCGCGACAGCGAAGACAATCTGCTGGCCCTGATGAGTGAAATGAAGAGATAGCAAGATTCAACCACTGAAGTTACCGGGTTACACGGGGTCACTCGGATCGTCCTCTGTGAGGCCCAGTGTCCCCGGTGTGTAAGGCTTCCAGCTTCCGCATCGGACGCCTACGCTCTTGCCAAGCGCGCGCGAACGCGGCAGAATCCCAAGACCATGAGCCACAGGCACAACCATCCACCGCGCGAGCATGCGCCGCGGCCGCCAATTTCTGTCGATGCGCAAGGAGCAGCCGCGCACGAAATACCTTCGGAACATCGCCGCGGCCTGCTACCCGAAAAATATTTCCGCTGGCGCGCGGGCGAGATGACGCGCCTGGAAGCATTCTGCGACGTCGTTTTCGGCTTTGCTCTGACGCTGCTCGTCGTGTCCTTGGAAGTGCCGCGCACTTATGCCGAACTGATGGCCGCAATTCGCGGATTTGTGCCGTTCGCTGCGTGCTTCGCGCAACTCGTGGTGATCTGGCGCGCGCACTACCGCTTCTCGCGCCGCTATGGACTCGAAGATTCGTACACCGTGTTCCTGAATCTCGTTCTGCTATTTCTGGTTTTGTTCTACGTCTATCCGCTGAAGTTTGTTTTCACCATGCTGTTTGACGAAATTTTGGGACACGACGTCGGAATGGGCTTCCATGAGGTATCTGTGCTGATGAGAATTTACGCGGCCGGCTTCGCGGCCGTCTTTCTCATTTTCGCGCTCCTCTATGCGCACGCCTCCAGTTTGCGGAATGTCATGGAACTGAATCCCGTAGAAGTTCTGGAAACGCGAGTGGCCATGCAAGAAAATATGTTCATGGCCGCCGTTGGTGTGATCTCTTTTGCGCTTGCCTTTAGATATCCAGCCTTGGCGGGATGGACTTTCTTCGTGCTTGGGCCGGGCCTCGCCATCCACGGAAGTATTTATGGGAAGCGTGTGCGGGCTCTGGCGGAGAAGATGGGAGTTGGATAGGAGAGGACGAGTGTCTTTCTTTGTGGGCTTAGAACGGAGCGGAGTTTTTAGCAGTTACGTGGGTCGAAAATCGTCGAATCCAGCCAAGTTCAGATGGCAGTCCAGCCGCCATCGATGAGAAGAGTATGCCCCGTGATCAGGGATGCGGCCGGGGACGCAAGAAATACGACGGCACCGGCAACGTCCGTTGGCTCACCAATGCGATGAAGCGCCGCTATCCGCTCGACTACGTTGCTTCGGAATGCCGGATCTGCCAGTACCGATTCCGTACCTGGTGTGCGAATGAATGTGGGTGCAACGGCGTTGACTCTGACGTTGTACTTACCCCACTCGATGGCCAGACACTTGGATAAGTGTGCGATGGCGGCCTTCGTCATGCAATAAACTGATTCCGTCGGTAGGGCCACAAAGCCCGCCTGCGAACTCATATTTATGATGCATCCACGCTTTTGCCGAATCATCACACGTCCTGCCGCCTGACTCGCGAAGAATGTCCCTTTAAGATTCACCCTCAGGGTCAAATCAAAATCTTCCTCACGAACATTTTCAGCGAGGTTTTCCGGGGACAGCCCCGCATTATTAACGAGGATGTCCAGGCGGCCGAAGTGCGCGGCCGTATCGTCAACGGCGCGCGAGATTTGATCGAGTTGTGTCATGTCCATCTGCAACGGCAACACGCGCCGGCCGATGGCTTCAATCTCTCTGACCAGATCACTTCCGGTTTTCACATCTCGCAGACCGAGTGCCACATCAGCGCCAGCATGAGCAAGGGCCAGCGAAATGGCGCGGCCCAGTCCACGACCTGCGCCAGTCACTAATGCCACATCGCCGATCAGGTCAAAGCGAGGAAGGTCATTGGCCACGACAAGCATCTCCCCCCAGCGACAGTTAACGCCCGGTCTCTAGGAATTTTCAACCGCCTACGACACAGGAAGCAAGGGTCGCTATTCCCAAAAGTCCAACCGGAGCAGTGACCCTCGATGCTTCCATTGCGATTCGCTGGCATTCTACGCTTTGTCAATACATCAGAGGAAACCGATCAACCCTGATAACTCAGTCTGTGCGCAGCGCCTTCATTGGATCCGTCGAGGCGGCTCGACGTGCCGGGAGAATACTGGCGGCCGCGGCGCAAGCCCCGAGCGCAAGAATTGAAAACCCGAACACCCGCGGATCCCAGCTGCGTATCTCGAATAGCTGCGCGGCCATGAGGCGTCCCGCGCCGATGGCGAGAGGAATTCCAATCAATAGCCCGATCGCCACTAGCAGAAATGCTCCCCGCAGGACCAATCGCACAATGTTCAGCCGGTCGGCTCCGAGGGCCATGCGCACTCCGATCTCGCCGGTTCGGCAGGCAACCGTGTAGGCCGTCAACCCATAGAGGCCGATGGCCGCGAGCAGCATGGCGATGAGGCCGAATGCGCCGGCCAACTGGGCGACCATGCGCTGCTGGTCAAAATTTGAGGCCACCTGCTCGTTCATGCTTTGCACTGAGATGATCGTAAGGTTGGGATCGATATCGGCGAGAGCCTTATGAAGCTGCGGTTCGAGGTTGCGAGTATCGCCGCGAACCAGCATCTGGATACTGCTTACGAAATGCGTTTGTATTTCGTTGCGCTGTAGATCAGCGTTGGAATAGTGGACACTCTGCTCAAGCGGCAGAAAAAACATGGGCCTTGCGGGCTGGTCTGGATCGGTGTACTTGGCGTCACGCGCTACGCCGACGATTTCAAAAGTGCTGGCATATCGGGAGCTGTCCATGCCAAAGTGCTTGCCGAGGGGATCTTCATTGGGGAAGTATTTCCTGACGAGCGATTCATTCACAATCGCCACTGGGCGCGAGGCGCTGGAATCGCTTTCCGCGAATTCACGTCCGCGGACGATGCGCTGTCCGACGGTCGAAAAATACTCGCGACTCACTCGGTCCCAAGAGACACCCTCCGCCATATCAGCTTTTGGATCGCCCCTCCCTTCTATCGCAATCAATTCACCCCAGTTATTGCCGCTGAGCGGACTGTAGCCGGCCAGGCTTGCGCTCTGCACATTGGGTAACCGCACCAGACTATCCTCGATTGCGCGATAAAGCGCGTCGAGGCGTTCGGGTGTGTACCTGTCCAGAGGCGGATTGATCTGAACACTAATGCGATTTTGGACGTCGAACCCAAAATCCTGACTCTCCAGATTCCGCAAGCTCGCGGTCAGTAATCCGGCGCAGGCCAGCAGAACGAGGGAAAGCGCCGCCTGGCTGACCACCAGTATCTTCTGCGGCAGCGCTGCCCCGCCGCGAGTGCCGCGGCCTGCTCCGTGCAGGGCCTCTGCCGGATCGGAACGCGATGCCAGCCAGGCCGGCACCACGCCAAACAGCACACCGGTCAGGAGTGAAAGCGCAAACGCAAATCCCAGGACCGGCAGCGAAGGCGCGGCACTGATGGGCGTAAAGGTGGCGCTGTGAAATGCCAAGGCCAGCATCAGACGCGCTCCCACATATGCAACCCCTAATCCTGCGATGCCGCCTAACACAGACAGCAGTACAGCCTCCGTCAGCTGCTGGCGAATCAGTCTTGTTCGCGCAGCCCCCAGAGCCAGGCGCACCGCGGTCTGGGCGCGGCGGGCGGCTGCGCGCGCCAGGAGAAGATTGGCCAGGTTGGCGCACGCGATGAGAAGCAATGTTGCACAAACCATCAGAAGGATCCGCAGACTCGCGCCGTAGTTTTCCCGTAAGGAAGTGACACCGCCTCCGGCCGGAGCCAGCCGGATAAATTTCTGCGGAATTGAAGGTTCAACCTGCGGTTTGAATTCGGCGGGGACCTCATCTTCGTCACGGAGCCAGCGTTGAAGCACCGGCGTCAGCCGGGCAGGAAGTGCTTGCACGCTCGCACCCGGCCTCAACCTGCCAATGGCATAGAGCCATTGGCGCTGATTTGTTGTCATGTTTGCACTCTGGCCGTCGAAGAGAATCTCCTGTTGCAGGGGCAGCCAAAAGTCCGGCGGATCGCTGCGCAGTGTCTCACCGAAAAAGCCTGGAGGCATAATCCCAATCAACGTGACTGGCTGCCCTTGCACGAAGAATGTGGACCCGACAATCCCCGGATCTGAGCCGTAAGCCTGCTGCCAGGTGCGATAGCTGATCATTGCGACCGGCGCGGCCGATCGCTGATCGTCTCTGGTGTTGATCACGCGTCCGGCAAAAGCCCCGAGGCCAAAAACATGGAAGTAGCTTCCGCTCACGTACTCGGCGCGCAAGGGGCGTGCCTCGCGGTCTTTGGCTTGCTGCCGAATGCTGTAGATGCCAGGCGCGGCCTGAAACGCGGTGGTTTCCTCGAACTCGGGTGCGGCCGCCGCGAGACGCTGGTAGAGCTGATAAGAGAACAAGCTCCAGTCATCGTCCTCCCAACCCTCGACGCAGCACTCCGATGTATCGCCAATGCGATACAGCCGGGCAGGATCGGCGACCGGCAACGACTTCAGCATGATGGCCTGCGTCAGGGTGAAGATCGCGGTGGTCGCACCGATGCCGATGGCCAGGGTAAGTAATGCCGTCAAGGCAAACGTAGGAGCATGGCGCAGCTGCCGGAGAGCGTAGCGGATGTCTTGCAGAAGGGTTTGCATGCGGGCCTCCTCCGGCGGATTATACGTCGAGTCGAAAGCATTGGTTCCACGAGCTGGAGCTCTGACCTTTCGATTTGCACCACTGTTGCCGAAACATACCGATCGCACCGATTGACCTGCCCGCAGAGCTTGCAATCGCTTGTTTGAGCAGGCGCCTAGACCAGAATCATCCTGCCCGCTCTGCTATCATCGCTGAGAGAAGTTGTTGGAAATCGTCATGAGCCTCGCCATTCATTGCATGCAGGAATTTGAGGAAGACGACGAAATCCCAGTCCTATCTGGTAGAGGAGAAGGAATCATGGAAGAAGCACCAGCCACCGGCTCAGGGGCCGCGCGTCGTAACGAAGATATCGCACTCGATCTGATGAAGTTTGTCGCTATGACCACCGGTTACGGGCGCGTCACCTCAAGCGGTGTGGGATTCCAGGGCTCCGGTGCTGCCGCGAAGCCTGAAGACTATGCCGAGAAGCTACTAGAACTATACGGAAAGTGTCTGGGCGCCGTGGGTGGGAAGAAATAGCTGAATCCAGTGTCTTTCTGTTGATGTATTTCACTAATTGAAGAACCGAGCGTGGGAACCAAGGGCGCGATGAAAGGGACAGCGCCAGTGCCGCTTCTCAAAACCAGAATCTGGAAGTCCGAAAGCCCCGCGCTTCCTACTGTACCTGCAGTGCCTCGTCAATCACGATCTTACCGCTCTTGCTAGCGGTGACGATCTTGCGGATGGGCGCATATCCGGAGAGAGTAATCTCGACCTCGTAGTTTCCCGGATCCAGTTCCACGTCCACAGGCGAGTTCTTGTCGAGCATGCGCTGATTGATCGAAACCTGGGCGCCTCTCGGCTGAGTGTGAATGCTAAGTGTCGCCTTGCCCGTCTGGCCTTTTCCGCCGAAGAACCGTGACACTTTCCCGACGGTTTTCATGTCGTCGACATTTCCGAGCGCACGCAGGCTCGGACTGAATCCGTAGGTCTGTCCAACGGTAAACTGTCCGTTCATCGTTTCGTCGAGGTAACCGGACATACGGACCAGCACCAGATGCTGACCTTTATCCAGGCTGATCTGTGCCGGTGTTTTGACTGCCATGTCACGGCCGTCAACAAAAATGTTTGCCCCGGGCGGATCGCTCTTCACCACCAACGTAGCCATTAACTGGACAAGCCGTATGCTGGCACTCGTGCGGTTTCCGGAGGTCACGTTAATGGTTCGCGAATCGGTGTTATAGCCAGCCTTGCTGACGGTGATGGAGTGCTGCCCGGGCTGAAGATTCGTCAACGTGAAGGGCGTGACCCAGCTGGGATCGCTGGCTCCGTCGACCTGCACCTGAGCGCCTTGCGGCGTCGAATCAATCACTAACTGACCAGGTAACACTACCGGCGCAGCCGCTGCCCTTTTCCGGCTGCTGTTGCGCGACTTGGGGGCCGTGGCAACCGGCTCGGCAGGAGCCTCTGATTCCTGAACTTCAACGGGCTGCGCGGCAACAGGCGCAGGGGCCGCATCGTTTGTCGGCGCAGGCTGCGGAGTATCGGGCTGAGCCGAAGTCTCGGCCGGGACGCTGGTGCGCGGCGCTCCAGCATCGTCCTCACCCAGACTGTGGATATACATGGTCACGCCGATCGCAATGATGAGGATGAGAACTCCCGCCGCACCCAAGGCGTACATGTATAACTTGGGGGGAACGCCTTTGATTTCGCTAATCGCTTTTTGTGCAACCTCGCGAACTTCGACCTTCGGCTTCTCGTCTTTAGTAGCACGGCTACGATAGGTCGTGGGAGTTGCAAACTCAGTCTTAACGGGAGCGACTTCCACCGGAGGCGGAGGTGGTGGGACGTAGACCTCTTTCAACGGTGGTAATTCCGTCATCTCGGAAAAACTCACTCCGCTGCTGCCCGTCGCCGGGCCCTCGGCCATCATGGGATCAACCGCGATCTTTGGCGAATTGTCCGCTGGAGGCTCGAAAGTTTCGATCTGAGGCTCGTCGGCAACTGCCGCAGACATGTACGCAGAGGGCTGGGTTGATTCGTGTGTCGGGCGTGAGCTCGAAGACGCGACGAATTGATTCGATAGGTCCAATTCCTCAATCTCAGTGCTCGCTGAGAATGAGGGGGCGCTGGATTCGGCAAATCCGAGGCCAGCCGCCGCTGCGGCCGCTTTGGGCGTAGCCAGCTTCGAAACGGGACGAGCCAACTTCGACGCAGCTGCCTCTGACATTCCCGAAAGTTCCGCGCTTTTCTTCTGCGCCAACGGCGATGTAGACGCCGTGGCTGACGGGCGGGCAACGTTGGAGGCTGCCGGCCTCGCGGTCACGGGCGAGGCAGGCTTCGGCGCAGTGGTAGCTACGAACTTCGACTGTGCGGCAGCGTTCGCCTTGTCTGGCGCAACGACTCCTTTAGGCGACTCCACTTTCTTGGCGGATGACGGCTTCGACTCTTTGCACTTTTCCAGATCATCCAGCAGCTCTCTGCCATTCTGATAACGCTGTGCCGGATCCTTGGCAATTGCCTTCATAATCAGGTCGCTGAGCAGCGGATGAATTTTGGGATTCACATGAACTGGGGCAACGGGCATGCTCTCTAAAATGCTTTGCTTGAGCTCTTCCACATCGTCCCGATCAAAGGCTTTGCGCTCAGTGACCATCTCGTAGAACATTGCGCCGAGGCTGTAAAGATTGGATCGGCCATCGGTCGCATCCCCTCGTACCTGCTCGGGTGACATGTAATGCCAAACGGGAGAAATTGCTCCGCTGCTGTGCTGCAAGAACTTTCCAGCGCTCGAAATGCCAAAACTCAGAATCTTGACCGTCCCGTCCCACCCGCACATGACCTTCGCAGGTTCCAGGCTGTGATGTACGAGATTGTGGGAGCTGGCGTGATCCAGTCCGCTGCACAGCTGGCGTCCGATATCGAGAAGGTCCCAGATCGAGAAGCCTTCCTTCCGCGCCAGCATGGTAGCGATGCTGTTTCCCTGGACGTACTCCATGGCAGCGCAGAATTGACCTTCGATTTCGCCCGCGCCGTAGACTTTGCTGATGTTGGAACTGCTCAGAACCTTGGTACTCTCGGCCTCTGCCAATAGAGCGTGCTCGAGCGCCTCTGCGCCATCGCCGAAGGCGTCAAGCTGGATCGCTTTCAGGGCGATCGTCTGCCCGCTTTCCGGATCATTCGCCTTGTAAACTGCACCGGTTGGCGATTTCGCTAACTCACTCAGGATCTCGAAGTGGCCGATTTTCGTGGACATTTTCCTGCTAGCTCCAGTTCAGTCAAAAACCCGGTTGCCTCGACGCGACGCACTTGCGCCAGTCGGAGTCGAACAGAGTACGTGTAGGATAGCGCCGCCGGTGCCGGCCTTCGAGTTACCAAAGTAAGACAAAATCAGGTTCAGGCAGCCTCGAAGCGAGCCGTAGTTATGCGGCGCTGAAGCGCTCCTCACTTCCTCCCCGATGCCAGCCGCAGGTACTTTTGTGGAAGAGCACGTGGAACCGTAACGCGGGACGCCGCCCAGGAGTTATCCCTGTTATGTGCTGCTTCGGATGACATTTGTCATCCGGATGCGATGACGATCTCCACTGGCGACGAAAGTGTAAGTATTGGAAGATAAAGCTGTCATCGCAGTTGGGAGATCCAATTGTTGAACTTGGCAGAAACCGGTTTCCGTGCGGTTGTCGTCAACCAGTCAGTTCGACTATGCTGGTTGCGCTGGGCTGCGACCACCTCCTGTTTCCGGTTCCCCTCTTACTCTGGAGTGCACCGATGACGCTGTCCCGATTTGTCACCAAGAACGCGTTTCGCAATAAACGGCGCAGTACCCTGACGGTATTAAGCATCGCTTTTTCATTGCTCCTGCTTACGCTGATGATGACGATCTGGCGGGCCTTCTATCTCGACCAGGGCAGCGCCGAGTCCGCGGAGAGGCTGGTGGTGCGGCACCGCGTTTCTCTCACGTTTAATCTTCCTGGATATTACCGCGAGAAGATACGCGCGATCCCGGGCGTGGTGTCGGTGGTACCGGTGTCGTGGTTTGGCGGGATCTACAAAGACCAGAAGCCGGAGAATTTTTTCGCGCAGTTCGGCACCGACCCAGAGGAATTCTTCAAGACTTTCCGGGACCTGGACATGCCCGCCGATCAGATCGCGGCGTGGCAGCGGGACCGACAGGGCGTGATCGTGGATTCCGCTCTCGCGCAGAAGTATGGATGGAAGCTGGGTGACCGCATTGTCTTGCAGGGGACGATCTATCCCATCAACCTCGAGCTGAATGTCCGCGGCATTTTCCATTCGAACCCGGATAACAAGTCGGTTTACTTCAATGCGAAGTACGTGGAAGAGGCCGTCGATTTCTTCAAGGGGCGGGCGGGCACGTTCAGCATCCTGGCGGCATCTCCCGGAGATGTGAGCAAGATCGCCAGCACAATCGATGACATGTTCCGTAATTCGCCACAGCCCACCAAGTCGGAGAGCGAGAAAGCCTTCGGGCTGGAGTTCGTAGCCATGATGGGCAACGTGAAGGCCTTCATTCTTAGCATCTGCTCGGCGGTCGTGTTCGCCACGCTACTGGTGTCGGCCAACACCATGGCGATGTCGATCCGGGAGCGGACGCGCGAAGTGGCCGTGTTGAAAACGCTGGGCTTCACCAGACGGGGTGTGCTGGGGCTATTCGTCAGCGAAGCGGTGGCATTGTCCCTGGTAGGCGGGATAATTGGCGCGGGCCTGGGGTGGTTGATGGTGTACGGACTGACTCATTCTCCGCAGTTCTTCAGCTTTTTTCCCATGAAAGTGACGATGGGAATCGGTCTTGCCGCGTTGCTGACGTCGGGCCTGGTTGGGCTGTTGAGCTCAGCTGTGCCTTCCTACACCGCTTCGAAGATCAATATCGTGGATGGATTACGCCACATCGGATGAAGTTATGACGCTGGGCAGCTTCGTGGTGCGCAACGCGTTTCGAAACAAGCGGCGGAGCCTGCTGACCATGATCAGCATCAGCTTCTCGCTGCTGTTGCTCACGCTGATGATCTGCATCTGGCGGTCGTTCTATGTAGACCAAGTGGCTCCGGAGGCGTCGCGGCGGCTGGTGATTCGTGACCGCGTGTCGCTGGCGTTTTTTCTGCCGGCGTTTTACCGCGATAAAGTGCGTGCTGTCCCGGGTGTAACGGCGGTGGTGCCGATCACATGGTTCGGGGGCCGTTATCTCGACGATCGGCCGGAACACTTCTTCCCGCAGCTTGGCACCGATCCCGAGGAATATCTGAAAGTGGCATCGGACAAGATCATGCCCGACGACCAGTTGAAAGCCTGGCAGCATGATCGGACCGGGGCCATCGTAGATGTGACACTGGCCAACAAGTACAAGTGGAAGATCGGGGATCGGATCACACTGCAGGGGAATATCTTTCCGGCGAATCTTGATCTGACGATTCGCGGCATTTATCACCGCGATCCTCCTCAGAATGCGTTGTACTTCAACGCCAAGTACCTGGAAGAAGCAGTTCCGTGGTTCAAGGGGCAGGCCGGCTGGTACTCGGCTCAGATCGACTCGGCGGACAACGTGTCGCGGGCGTCCAGAGAGATTGATGACATGTTCCGTAACTCTCCACTGCAGACGAAGACGGAGAGCGAAAGGGCATTTCAGCTGGGGTTTGTGGCATCGCTGGGGAACATCAAGGCGTTCATCCTGGGCATTTGCGGAGCGGTGGTATTCACCATCATGTTGGTGTCGGCGAACACGATGGCGATGTCGGTGCGCAGCCGCACTCGCGAAGTCGCCGTGCTCAAAACTCTCGGCTTTACGCGACAGCGAGTGCTGTCGATGTTCGTGAGTGAGTCTGTGGCTCTGGCCGTCACGGGCGGAGTATTGGGAATTCTAACGGCGATCCCGGTGATCTGGTTGCTGACGCGCAGTTTCATTGCGCTGGGAGTTCCTTTGGCAATGCAGGTCAAAGCGCCCGCGGCAGGATTGTCGCTGCTGGCGGCTGTGACTCTGGGTTTGGTGAGCGGCTATTTGCCGGCGTACAACGCGTCGCGGATGAATATTGTGGATGGGCTACGTCACATTGGTTAATCACATCGGATTGAGTTGAGAAATTACTTATGGCGATACCGATCAGTTACAACATTCGCAATCTGAGGCTCCGGAAGGGGCTCACCATTATGACGGCGCTAGGCATCGCGCTCACGGTCACCACCGCAATTTTTCTGATGGCGCTCGTGGCGGGGCTGAACAAGGCATTTGTGAGCAGCGGCAATCCGCTGAATGTGCTGGTGCTGAGGAAAGGATCGGAAGCCGAGTTGTCGGGCGGCTTCGATGCGTCACTCTATCCCACGCTCAAGACTCTCCCCGGCATCGCGAAAGACAGTCACGGCGAGCCGATGACCTCAGGCGAGTGGGTGGTGGTCATCATCCTGCCACGTAAGGACGGGACCGGCGAAGTGAATGTGACCGTGCGGGGGATGATGCCGGACGGCCTGGAGATGCGGCAGTTACCCGGTCCGGGAAAGTATCCAGGCGTGAAACTGGTCTCAGGAGAATGGTTCCACACAGGACAGCGGGAAGTTGTGGTCAGCAAGTCGATTCAGAGTCGCTTTGCCCATGCGAATATCGGCGACACCATGGAATTTGGAAAGGGATCGTGGAAAGTCGTGGGAGTGTTTGATGCGGGAGGCTCCGCCTACGAGTCGGAAGTCTGGGGTGACGTGAACCAGATGGCGTCGGACTTCGACCGGCAGGGGGGATTTGCATCCGCATACCTGCGCGCCACCGATCCAATCTCGGCCGAAGCATTGAAGAACCGAGTCAGCGATGACCAGAGGCTCAAGCTGGAAGGAATGATTGAGACCGATTACTACGCCAAGCAGACGAGTTCTGGGGCGCCTATTAAGGTGATCGGTATCGTAGTCGGCTTCATCATGGCGATCGGGTCGATTTTCGCGGCGATGAACACCATGTATGCGGCGGTCGCTTACCGCGGGCGGGAGATTGCCACCCTGCGCGTGATCGGCTTCTCGCGTCCGTCGATTCTGACGTCGTTTGTATTGGAGTCGTTGCTGCTGGCACTGCTGGGCGCAGGTGTGGGAATTCTGCTGATGCTTCCTTTTAATGGAATGCAGACTGGCACATCGAACGCCGTCACGTTCAGCGAAGTCGTCTTTGCATTGCAGATCACGCCACAGGTGGCGGGCTTCGCCATTCTGTTTGCGTTAATCATGGGATTCGTAGGCGGGCTTGCACCTGCGTGGCACGCGGCACGACAGAATATCCTGAGCGCGCTGCGCGGGTAGTGATTGATCCCCGGGAAACTATTCGGAGAGTTAGAGCGTAATCACCCTTATGGCGATTGATACGAAACACGAAGATCTGCAGAGTTTGCGCATAGACCGTTCGCAGCGCGGCGATAGTGGCGGAGAGCCACCGGCCTGGGCACGCCGTTACATCATCGGCGGAGTTGCGGTCATCGTCTTCCTCGGACTGGTGACGGTTGCGTACCGCGCTTTTTCGTCCGACGTTCCGGAAGTAGAAGTTGTGCGCGCGGCAGCACAAACCAGCGACACGGGTGCAGGAGGAACCGTCCTCTCCGCGACCGGATATATCGTCGCGCATCACACCATCAACGTGAACTCGAAGGTGACCGGCCGCCTGGCGTGGATCGGCGTGGAAAAGGGCGACAGGGTGAAGGAAGGGCAAGTGCTGGTTCGCCTGGAAGATCAGGAATTCCGCGCAAATTATGAGCAGGCTAAAGGCGCCGTTGATAACGCCCAGGCTTATCTCGAAGAACTGCAGCATGGATCGCGTCCGGAAGAGATTCAGCAAGCGCAGCACAATTTAGACGAAGCCCGCGCGACTCTGGCGAATGACAAACTGACGCTTGACCGCACGAAAGAACTCGCGGGCAGTGGAGTCGTCTCGCGTCAGCAACTGGATGATGCGACCGCAAAGTTCGAAGCAGATCAGCAACGAGCGAATTCGTTGGAGAAAGGCTTCCAGCTGGCAAAGATTGGCCCGCGTCCCGAGGAACTGCTTCGCGCACAAGGTGCGCTCGCGCAGGCGCAAGGGCAGCTTGATTACGCCAAGTCGCAGCTCGATGCCACGGTGATCCGGGCTCCCGTAACCGGCACGATTCTCGACCGGACAGCCGAGAAAGGCGAGTTGATTACGGCGCAGTTCGCCAGCGCCGCTGCGGGAGGGCCGCAGGGATCGGTGGTTTCACTGGCCGATCTGAATGATCTTCAGGTGGAACTCGACATTGCACAAGCCGACTTTGCGCGACTGAGTCCGGCACAAAAAGGAGTTGTCACCACCGACGCATATCCGGATAAGACTTACGACGGGCAGATCGCACAAATTTCTCCGGAAGCGAATCGTCAGAAGGCAACCGTGCAGGTGAAGGTCCAGGTCCTGAATCCCGGAAAGTATCCTGACGTTCAGCTGCGCCCGGAGATGAACGCGACCGTACGTTTTCTGGCGAACGAGAAGCCGAAAGACTCAAAGGAGCCGACCGGGGTATTTGTGCCTGCGACCGCCATGCGTGACCGTGATGGCAAGAAGATTGTTTACCTCGCTTATAACGGGAAGGCCGTAGCCCGCGAGATTCATGTTGTCGGTCAACGCGCCGATGGAGCGCTGGTCGATGGATTGGTGGGCGGAGAGAGCGTCATCACAACTGCGCCGACCACATTGAAAGATGGAGACAAAATTAAAATTAAGGGGCAATCATGAGCACAGTCGCACAACCCAACGTTGCCACGAGCACAAAAGTCGTCCAGGTTCGCGGCGTCAGCAAAGTCTTCAAACGCGATGCTTTTCAGGTGACAGCTCTCGATGATGTTTCTATCGATATCGCGAAGGGCGAGTTTCTTGCATTGATGGGCCCATCCGGCTCGGGCAAAACGACATTGCTGAATATGATTGCAGCCATTGACCGGCCCACGTCCGGCGAATTGCTGGTGCAAGGGCAGGATATCTTCCGTTTTAGCGACAGTCAGATTGCGCGCTGGCGCAACGAACACATCGGGTATGTGTTTCAGACGTTTAATCTGATTCCCGTTTTGTCCGCTTTTGAGAATGTGGAGTTGCCGCTGTTGCTCACCAAGCTGAATGCACAACAGCGTCGCGATCACGTGCTGACCGCGCTCAAGCTGGTTGGACTCGAAGATCGTGTCCATCATCTGCCCAAGCAACTGTCAGGCGGGCAGGAACAGCGAGTGGCGATCGCCCGCGCCATTGTAAGCGATCCGACACTCCTGCTTGCCGACGAACCTACCGGCGATTTGGACAGCCATTCGGCAACCGAAGTACTGGAGATTTTAAAGCGGCTGAATGAGGACTTTCACAAGACGATCGTCATGGTTACGCACGATCCGCATGCGGCTTCTTACGCGCACGTGACGCGGCATCTGGAGAAAGGCATGCTGTTGCCTCCGGAGGATTCGCGGCAGCGCTGAGCGGAGATTTCAGGCTGTCTTTAATCCCGTCGCGAGAAGTCTAGGCAACGAGACCCGCGTCTCCACTTAGGGAGCGAGGCTCCGGGATATCGGCGACCCAGCGCCATGCGCGTCTGCCATTCGCGACCACAGCTTCGGCTTCCCCATATTCGACCAGCCGATTCAGAACGGTAGTGACGGAGGCCATCGGATCTTTGTGTCGCGCCAGCAACCCTGGCATCTTCTGCTGGAAATAATCGCAAATGTCGCGGGAATTCATGGCGCGGCCCGACTCCATCAGGATCATGCGACAGGCTTTGGTGAAGCCCGGCTGGCGTCCATTGCTTTTGCGGTCCACCAACTCCATGAGTTCTTCGTTCAGTACGCCGTCGCCAAACAGGTTGGCGAGTCCGGAAATCGTCTGCTTGACGGTTCCGATGCGCTTCATAATTTCGGCACGCTGTTGCATCAGTTGACGTAATTCATCGTGCGCTTGCCGGATCACTTCCTGTACGTGTCCGACATCGTATTTCGCAATCGGCTTCAGATTCGACCTTTCCAGATTTTCCATACTTCCCCCAGAAGCACTCGACTGTGTAAATTCACCCACCCCACGTTCAGCGTGTGGAACTACTTTCGTTGTGGCAGCGATCCCGCAAAACTGGCGTCCATTTTCGGACAAGACCCTACGTAGATCAGATGTACGAAAAATCGATTCGGAACGTTCCACCCATTTCGGCAGAACCTGCAGCAACAGAGGATTAGACGGCACAAAAGTGAATTCGTTAACCGGATCGAGTTAACCGTTGCTAATGTTGCAAAGAACGGAAATCCGTGGGCAGACACACTAAACTCTCCCCTGTAGATTCCGATGGTAACCAGTAGGGAGTTGGTTGCATGTCGTCAGCAGCAAAACCCGCCCTGTCCCCTGGTCCGTTACGAGTTCTCCTTGTCGGCGAACGCGAGGAAGACTTTTTTCTGGTTCGAGAAATTCTCGAACGGAACCGCTTTTTGCTGGTTGCTGAACTGGAGCACGCCAGCTCTCTGGAAGAAGCCAGGATTCTGCTGCAACAGAAACCATATGGGCTTGTCCTGTTCGAGCATGAAGCCGGGGACGCGGAATCGGTTCATTTGGTCGCGGAGTTCCTGCGCGCTGGTGTCTCCATTCCATTCATCCTTCTCACCGAAGATGCGGACGAAAAGACGCTGGCTGGAATCATCGAATCGGGCACTTGGAACTGTGTTGCTAAGTCTCAACTGGATGGTGCCACTCTGGTCCGAACCATTCGAGGCACCCTCGCGCTGCATTCGCTACAACAAGAACAGCAAAGTGCTCAGGAGCTACTGCGCAAGTTATCCCGCGCCGTGGAACAGTCGGCCGATACGGTTCTGATCACCGATCGCGAGGGCAGCATTGAATATGTAAATCCGGCCTTCGAGGCTCTAACGGGATATACGCGAAACGAGGTCTGTGGCAAAACGCCTCGCGTTTTGAAGTCGGGCGAGCAGTGCTCCGAAACCTATCAGGAGATGTGGAAGACGCTTCTCTCCGGAAATGTGTATCGCGGGATCCTCGTAAACAAGAAGAAGAATGGGGATCACTACTATGTTGAGGAGAGCATCTCTCCGATTCGCGACGCCGATGGACAAATTACACATTTCATCGCGAATGGCCGCGACCTGACCGACCGGCTCCGTCTGGAGGCACAACTTCTTCAGGCACAAAAAATGGACGCCATCGGGCGTCTGGCCGGTGGGGTGGCGCATGATTTCAACAATCTACTAACAATTATTACCAGTTATGCTGAGTTGGCTCTGGACACCGTGCGCGAAGAGAGTCCGCTGGAATCGAAAATTCATGAGATTCTTCTTGCGGCGCGCCGTGCTGCCGAACTAACTCGCCAGCTTCTTGCCTTCAGCCGCAAACAACCACAGGCTTTGCGTGTTGTGGAACTCAATCCTGTGGTCCGTAACGTTGCGAAGATGCTGCCCCGACTGATTGGAGAGGACATCGATTTCACCTTCGTTCCGGGCGAACACCTGGGGCAAGTGCGAGTTGATCCCATGCAAATCGAGCAGATTCTAATGAATCTTGCGGCCAACGCCCGCGACGCCATGCGCGAGGGCGGTCACCTGCGCATCGAGACTTCCGACATTCTTCTCGATGGCGATTATATTCACGGCAAGCCGGCGGTGATTCCGATGGGGCACTATGCTCTGATCACCGTCAGCGATGATGGATGCGGCATCCCGCGCGAAGACTTGCCGCACATCTTCGAGCCGTTTTACACAACCAAGCCCTCCGGAAAAGGTACGGGTCTCGGGCTTGCGACGGTGTACGGTATCGTCAAACAAAATCGTGGATTCGTTTGGGTTTACAGTGAGCCCGGATCGGGCACGATATTCAAAATTTACCTGCCCTGCGTAGCGGCCCGCAGCGTTGCAGTCGACGCGGATACTGAGCGGCCGGAACCTGTGCCGCGCGGGTCGGAAACCATCTTGCTGGTGGAAGATGAGCCGGCTGTCCGCCAGGCCACGGCAGAATTCCTCCGCATCCAAGGCTATGACGTGACTGAGGCCAAAGATGGTCTGGAGGCGCTGACTCTGGCTCAACAGTGCGTCAATCACATTGATTTGATTGTGACCGACGTCGTAATGCCGAACATGAGTGGCGGCGAACTCGCCAAGGCGCTCGAGTCCCTGCGCCCCAACACGAAATTCTTGTTTGTTTCGGGATACGCGGGCCAGACGATACTGGACCACAAAGTCGTCGACCTGGAGACCAACTTTCTGCAAAAGCCGTATACGCTAAGGCAACTATCGTCAAAAATCCGGGGGGCACTGGGCCATGCGCCGGGATCCAACCGAACGCAGCCGCTGCAAACTAGCGAACAGCGCTAGGTATAATGACACCCGGTCTAGATCGCGTAATTTGGCTCTTGGCGGTCGGTCTCAATAGGTTCGGGTTTCAACGGTCCACTTCTCAATGCTCCCAGCCGCAAGCGGCGCGCTGTTCGTCCTTGTTATTGTTATCGCCCCGGGGAAAATCCTGGCAGGAGCGCTCCTGCTTATCGTCGTTGGTGCGATTGTCTATTCTGGTATGCAAGTGGTGGCAGCTCAGCGTTATCTCTCCGTTAGGCCACCTGTGCTGAACTCAGTGATTCCCATCAGCATTCTGAAGCCGCTCGCTGGAATGGATCTTGATCTCGAATCGAATCTGCGCACATTTTTCGAACAGGAATATCCATCGTTTGAGATTCTGTTTGCCGTGAGAAACGAAGTTGACCCGGCCGCGCAAGTTGTGTCTCGACTGCAAAAAGAGTATTCGCACATTCCGTCGCGGCTGGTGATCACGGGAGAGCCGCCGTACCCGAATGCGAAAGTCTTCAGCCTCGATCACATGCTATCAGCCGCCGCCAACGACGTGGTCGTCATGAGCGATAGCGACGTCCGGGTGACTCCTGCTCTGCTGCGGACGGTAGCTGCTGAGTTCGAGGATGCAGATCTTGGAGTTGCCACCTGCCCCTACCGTGCTGTCCCCGGGCCGAGTTTCTGGTCGTGTCTGGAAGCGACGGGGATGAACACAGACTTTTGGGGCGGAGCATTAGTGGCACGAATGCTCGAAGGCATGCGGTTTGCCGTGGGTCCTACGATTGCCGCGCGGCGCTCTGTCTTACTGAACATCGGCGGGCCCGCGCGATTGAAGAATTATTTAGCCGAAGACTTTGCCATTGGAAAATTCGCGGCCGAGGCCGGTCACGGCGTCATCCTGTCGTCCTATGTTATCGAGCATCACATTGGCAGCGCGACCTTTTCGGAGAATGTTGCGCATCGTCTGCGCTGGGCGCGGAGCACACGCCGGTCTCGTCCTGCCGGTTACGTTGGCCAATTGTTCACGATGCCGGTACCGTTGGCTCTTCTGGTCTGTGTGCTTTCGCCTTCCTGGTGGCCGATTTTGCCGATTGCGCTGCTGGTGCGCGCGGCCGCGGCGTATTCTGTCTCGCAACGCGTGTTGCGCGCCGGGCTGAACTGGTTCTTGCTGCCGATCGAAGATCTGATGGGCTTCTTCTTCTGGGTGGCTGGATTCTTTGGGAATACGATTTCCTGGCGAGGCCGGCGCTATCGTCTCTTTGGTGACGGCCGCTTCGAACTGATCGATTCCACCGATCATTAATCAGTCAGGGTGCGTAATTCGCGTCAGGCGCCCGTCTTTTAACTTGAAGCGGTCGCCGCGCCAGGTCACAGTGTGGCCGAAGAAGCTCACAATCCAGACTCCGACTGCGATCAAATCGCGCAATGGCAGCAGCCAAAGGCCAGGAACTACCTGCGGATCCTGCAACACGGTCTTTCCCACCCTAATGGCAACGATACCCCTCAGCAGCAACATCGCACCCAACAGAGCCCACGTCCATGGGGCTACGCCGAAGGAAATCAGATTCAAGAGCGCCCAGAATATTCCGAAAGTGGAGGCGAGACCGATGTATCCGCCGAGACGCGCGTCCCGCACTCCGCGAGCCCATCGCATCTGATGAGCCAGAAATCCTCGCAGATCGTAGGCAGGTAAATGTGTTTCCACCGCAACTTCGGAAAGAACGACTTTCAGTCCGAGATCAGCAATTCTCCGCCCCAATTCGTAATCATCCGCCAGATAGTCGACGATCGATTTGAATCCGCCAATGCGCTCCAGATCGTGTTTGCGAAAGACAAGAGTCGATCCGAGGCCGAAGTTCAACCCACCTTCCAGGTGTCGCGCCACCAGCACTCCTGCGCAGAAATCGGTACTGATGCCGAGCGCTTCCAACTGCGAACCGAGCGTCGGCGCCGCGACTCCGCGATAAAGGCAGGTCACCATGCCGATGTCGCCGTTCATCAGCGGCGCGGTTACGTTGCGAAGATAGTCAGGCGCAACGCGGATATCGCTGTCATTGACCAGGATGTGATTGTACCGGCTCTGTCCCAGCATCTGCTGGAGATTGCTGACCTTCACATTCGCTCCGAGAACTTGCGGACAGACGACCAGTTTGATGGACAGGGCGGGGAATTCTCGTTGTAATTGCTTTACACTGGCGACTGCCGGATCTGTTGCGTCGCTCACGCCAAAAACAATCTCGTAGTCCGCTGTATAGTCCTGCACGCAATGACTACGAAAGCTCTCATAGATTTCCGGGTCGATCCCTTTCAGCGGTTTCAGAATTGAGACCGGAGGCAGTTTCTGCGCAGAATTTGTAGCAGCACCCGCCTCGTTTGCGCGCAGAAAAGCGCGAGCACTCCACAAACAGAGCAGGTAATAGGAGAAACTCGACACACAGCCGAGGATCGACAGAATCTGCAGTGCCCGGACTGTGATGTGAACCATGCGCGAGGGGAGTTATTTACTCATACCGCAACGACTCAATGGGATCCAAATTCGCTGCCTTCCATGCGGGATAGATTCCAAACACAAGACCCACTCCGGCTGCCGACGTGAAGCCGAACGTGACCCAAAACATGGATAAATGAGCGGGTAACGAAGGCCACAACTCCGGAATCACCCATACGATAAGCGCTCCGGTCAAAATGCCGACGATGCCTCCGACGGCCGTGAGCATAATCGCTTCCAGCGTGAATTGCAGAAGAATGTCTTTCTTCCGTGCGCCGATCGCTTTGCGCACGCCGATTTCGCGCGTGCGCTCGGTCACGCTGACCAGCATGATGTTCATGACGCCGACGCCGCCTACGACCAGGCCCACGCTGGAAATGGCAAACATGCCGATGAAAAGCGCGCCAGTCAACTGATTCCACACGTCGGAAATAGAGTCCGAAGTCATGATGGCAAAATTGTCGGGCTTATCGAACGCAACTCTGCGCCGCCGCCGCAGCAATTCGCGAATCTCGTCCATCGCTTTCGGCATGTCGTCATGCGAGGTGGCCTTGACGCTGATGATGTGCTGTTTCATTTCCGGATGGAGCGTTTTGAAGGTCTTGAGCGGCATGATCACGCGATTGTCATTCGGGTCTTTTCCTCCGCCGAACACCGACTTGATCTTCTTCACCGTGCCGACGATTTCGAACAGGCGGCCTTCGATGTTGACCTCTTTGCCCAGTGGATCCTGGTCGCCGAACAATTCGTGCTGCGTCTGGTAGCAGATCACGATCACCGGCATGTGATGCTCGTCGTCGAAGTCGCTGAACCATCGGCCGCTGGCCATCGGCAGATCGAACACATCCTTGGCCGAAGCCATATCCCCTTCGATGATCGTATTCCTTGCTTTCTTGTCCTGGTATTTGACCGCGTAGCTTCCTACACCAAGCTCCGGCCGAAAGATTCGCATACCCGCCGAGACTGCCTTGATGTGGGGCAGGTCCTGCATGGCCAGCGCGTCGTCATAAGTCAGTTCCTTGCGGGTGCGCATTTCGTCGGTCATGCGGCCAAAGGTGAAGAAGTCCAAGTGGAACACGAAGATTACATTCGATCCGATGCTGGCCACCAGATCGCGGACGTTATCGTCGAGCCCCCGTCCAATCGAAGAAACACCGATCACGACAGCGACTCCGATTACGATTCCGAGCACGGTCAAACCGGAGCGCAGTTTATTGCTGCGGATCGTGTCCGTCGCCATATGGACGATTTCGCCGAATTCAGATTTGCCAACCATAAGTGAATTTAGCGATTTGGCGATTGAGTCATTGAGCCATTATTCGTGGAGTGGCTAAAAGGATTTAACCTTTGTAAATGCCAAATTACCCATGACTCGATTCCTCAATCATCAATGACCGAATCACTTAATGACTCAATTTCCAATCCCTCTACATCTCGAATCGTAACGCGACAATGGGGTCTAACTTCGCTGCTTTGCGCGCGGGATACACTCCGAAAAATACCCCAACGCTTCCGGCAACGATGAGTCCCGCAAGAACCGCCCATATCTTGATGGACGAGGGCATCCCGATCAATGCTGTGACAACCTCTGCCAGAAATATTCCGGACAGAACTCCCAACGCGCCTCCGAGCAGCGCCAGAACAACAGACTCGATGAGGAACTGAAGCAACACGTCGTCCTGCCGGGCACCCAATGCTTTGCGAATGCCGATCTCGCGCGTCCGCTCGGTTACTGAGACCAGCATAATATTCATAATGACGATGCCGCCCACGACCAGGGATACGGCTGCGATGCCAATCGTCGCCATAAAGAACGTGTTGCTCAGTCCGGACCAGATTCCGAGCAGGCTCTCATTTGTCTCGACCTCAAAGCTATCGTCCCCGCCCGGCCGATCGTGGCGGCGGGCGCGCAGCGCGGCCCTGGCCTCGTCCATCGCTTGATTTAGCGGGACGCCAGTCGCCGAGGCCTTGCCCCAAATATTGATGCTGTTCTTGTGCGATCCGTACTTCTTCAGGTACACCGTGATAGGGATCAGGACGTAGTTGTCGGCGCTCTGCCCCAGCGTCTTTCCCTTCTTCTTTCCGACGCCGATGACCTGGTAGGTCCAGCCATCAATTCTGATTTCCTGGCCTAGCGGATCAGTGCCAGCCAGCAAGTGATCGACGATGTCGGTGCCAACCACCGCAACCTGCAAGTGATTATCGAGATCGGTGGCATTCATCATGCGGCCAATCGTCAAGTCGGTGTCTACAATCGTGGCGATCGATGGCGTAATTCCCTGGATGTTCGTGTCTTCAATCGATTGCTCGTTGCGCTTGACCTTTCCGCTGGTCTGCATCAACGCGCCGACGTATTCACAATGCCGGCAGGCGTCGACCACCGCCTGATAATCCTCCATCTCGAGATTCTTGCGTTTCTCAGCCTCAAGGAAATGGTCGACGTTCGTTTCGACCGCCGACATCTTGGAGATGATGAAGACATCCGCTCCAAGATTGAAAATTTTCTTGGCGACGTAGTCATTGATGCCTGAGACAAACGTCACGACGGCGATGACGGCGCCCACGCCGATCACGACGCCGAGCAGCGTCAGGACAGAACGGAGTTTGTTCGCCCACAGGGATTGCAGGGCCACGCGGATGGCTTCGGCGTAGTTCATGACGAAGATCGGGCGTCAGAGCTCAGCTCTCAGACCTGGGAATCCGAGGGCGTCCGAACGCATTGTCAGTGTACAGCGAATCCGCTGCACCCGCACCGCGAGCGGGCTAGAGCACGTTCATGAGGTCTCAGGTCACAGGTACGTGGGCCAAGTCGGAGGCCCGATGGCTATCGTATAGAATGGACTCGTAGGCAGCCGGACCGGACGACCGCTTCCCGCTTCACCGCGAGGAGAGGAAAGTCCGAACTCCGCAGAGCAGTGTGCCGGATAACGTCCGGGACGCCAGGTTCAAGCCTGGTGGACGGAAAGTGCCACAGAAAACATACCGCCTCGGCGTCGTTGTAAGGGCTTTGTAGGGAAGCGCGCCCAACGCGCGATTGGTTCGTTCGCTAGTACGCGGATGATCCGCGCGGCATGCCCAGATCCTTCGCTTTTGAGGATGACAAAGTTCGGACAACGACGCCGCGGTAAGGGTGAAAAGGTGCGGTAAGAGCGCACCGCCGTTCCAGTAATGGCGCGGGCATGGCAAACCCCACACGGAGCAAGACCAAATAGGAAGGAAGTACCGCCGTCGCTGAGAGCTTCGAGCCTTGAGTTCGAGCCGCGACTCTTGAGTTGGTTCGCTACTACGCAGCTCATGTCGAAGCTCTAAGCGACGGCGGTACACGTGCCGGCTCGGTGCGTTAAACCTTCGGGTAGGTCGCTAGAGCCGCGCAGCGATGCGCGGCCCAGAGGAATGGTCGTCCCGCAGCAGCAATGTTGCGGACAGAATTCGGCTTACAGGTCCGGCTGCCACAAACTGATTCCAGCGAGGTCCTTCGCTCTGCTCAGGATCTCGGCAGCGGGCTCGAACGCCCGCTGAGCGCCGCGACTTACAGGTCCGGCTGCCACAAACTGATTCCAGCGAGGTCCTTCGCTCTGCTCAGGATCTCGGCAGCGGGCTCGAACGCCCGCTGAGCGCCGCGACTTACAGGTCCGGCTGCCACAAAAATCTTTCTTTCACCACGTCCCAACTAAAAAAAGCGGTTTTGTCGCCTGGGTGGTGCTCGCCCAGAACCATCCGCCCGGTGCGACGGCGCCTCGGTCCGGGAATTCTCTGGAGTTGCTCCCGGCGAGAAGATCATCAACTGGCACGTCGACTCCAACAACCTGTTTCTCGCGCATCCTGACGGCATCAATGTCCAGGTTTACAATTTCAACCTCACAACCGGGGAGCGGAAACTGTGGACTGTTTTTTCTCCGGCTGACAAAACCGCCCGCGCTGGACATGCTCTCTTGTTAATTACTCCCGACGGTGCTCACTTCGCCTACGAGTCGCACAGGATCTACTCCACACTCTTCATCGCCAAGGGCCTCCGCTGACTCCTTCCCGGGCGAGAAGGTCGAATGCCCTTTCTGCGCACAGCACGCCGATTCTTATTCCGCCGAGAGCCGGTGGTTATGCCCTCGCATTTCTATTAAGATAGACACCCTCAGCAAAATACGCCGCTCGTCCCTTTAGAGGAGGCCTCTATGGCGCAGCATACTCAGTCCGGTATTGTGCGTTCGGCTTCGACACTGTCCATCCTGTGGGGCGTTTCGCTCATCATCCTCGGCATGCTGGCGATAGGATCGCCGTTGATCGCCGCCGTCGCGATTAACGCGGTAATCGCTTGGCTCATCGTTTTGGCAGGCGTGGTCCACCTGACGGTCGCGTTTCACACACGCGAGGCAGGCAGTCTGATCTGGAGACTGCTGGTTGGGCTCGCCTATATCGCCTTTGGTGGATACTTGATTGCACGACCAGCAGTGGGCGTTGTATCGCTTACCCTAGTGCTGGCCTCGCTGTTCCTGGTGGAGGGTATCTTGAATATCGTTTCGTTTTTCAAGATACGTTCCTTCCGCGGATCCAGTTGGGTCTTGGTCGACGGCATCATCACACTGCTCCTGGGGATAATGATCTACGCGCAATGGCCCTCGAGTTCGGCTTGGGCGATTGGGACGCTGGTCGGCGTCAGCTTGATCATCAGCGGCGTTACCCGAGTGATGCTTGCTTCGGCAGTACGCAAGGTAACGGACACGGTCGCGTCGAAGTTGGCCGCTTAACGGGTCGCGGGCAACGCTTGACGTAGAAACGGCTCAGCGACGCGAGCAAGGACGCGAAGCCTCAGGGATTGGTGTGCCTGCTGAGACCTGGCGTTGACAAAACTGGACGGAGGAAGACGGCAATGGGAGGCTTGGTTCCGTTAGGCGATGCATCGCGAAGACCGGCTCGTGTCCCCGTGGTTACGGCGCTCATTATCTTGGTAAATGCTTCGGTTTTTGTGTTGGAGTTGATGCGTGGCGACGCATTCGTCATGCAGTGGTCAGCGGTCCCCGCGGAAATTGTTTCCGGCCATCACTGGATCACCATTCTCACCGCCATGTTCATGCACGGCAGTTGGTCCCACATCATCGGCAACATGATTTTTTTGTGGGCCTTTGCCCCCGAAATCGAAGACGCGATGGGCCGGGGCCGATATCTCGTCTTCTACCTGGTTGGCGGGCTGGTGGCCATGCTTGCTCAGGTTCTAGCGGACCCTCATTCTACGGTCCCTAACCTCGGCGCAAGCGGAGCCATTGCAGCGGTGATGGGCGCGTTTATCGTTACTTACCCTCGTGATCAAATTCGCACGCTTCTTTTTATATTCGTGTTCGCGCGAATTCGGTTCATCCCGGCCGCCCTGTTAATTGGCTTTTGGTTTCTCATCCAAGTCTTCCACGCAGGCTTGGTGGCACACGTACAGACCGGCGGCGTGGCATACCTGGCGCATGTTGGCGGATTCATCTTCGGAGCTGCCACTGCGCGTTTGTTCGAAGACTCACGTCGAATCGCGTGAGCTGATCACTTCTTCTTTGCGAAAACCGCTCCCGGATTGACACTTCCCGTTTTTTTGGATTTCAATGGCTTGTATGTGTCCCGCGAGAATTCTGCCGGCAGATTCTGAAACCACAAACCTTCTGTCCTGTGACAAACCTTGAGCAGACGCCTTCCATCGCGGCGGGACTTTCTCAAAGCGGCTGGCGCAACAGCCGGGATCGGATTGCTTGCGCCGAGAGCATCGTTCGGATTATCAGCGAGATCCGCATCAGTTGATCTTTCAGCGATGTCCGGCCAGTCCGAAGCAGGCTCGGCCGATTACGTTCTACGCATTGCCGCGACCCCGGTTGAGATTGCGCCGAAACACATCGTTTCGACGATCACGTATAACGGCCAATTCCCTGGGCCCCTGTTGCGTTTCAAAGAAGGTCATCCCGTCACGGTAGAGATTCACAACCACACCGATACGCCCGAGCAACTCCACTGGCACGGCCAGATGGTTCCGACTGATGTTGACGGTGCGGCGGAAGAAGGCACTCCTTACGTTCCGGCTCATGGAATGCGCCGAATCACCTTCACTCCGCAGCCTGCGGGATTGCGCTTCTATCACACGCATAACCGCGCCGGGGCCGACCTTTACGCCGGGCAGTATACGGGCCAGGTTGGTCCGGTCTATGTCGAAGCGAAGAACGACCCCGGAAATCACGATCGCGAAGTCTTTCTCATACTCAAAGAATTTGAACCATCGTTCAGTCAAGGCGGCGACATGGCCCAGGATTTCCTGCCTCCCGCCGAGGTGAAAGAACTCAAAACGACTGGCGAGACGGCCATGAAAGCCTCGCTCGCAAAGGGTATGCCCCACGGTTACGAGGTTGGCTATCGTTACTTCACCATCAATGGCCGCATGCTGGGTCATGGTGAACCGGTGCGTGTGAAGCAGGGCGAGCGCGTGCTGTTTCACATCCTGAACGGGAGCGCCACAGAGATTCGCAGCCTTGCTCTGCCGGGACATACTTTCAGGGTAATCGCGCTAGACGGCAATCCTGTGCCGCATCCCGCCGAAGTGCCCGTTGTTTGGTTGGGAACGGCTGAACGCGTTTCCGCGATCGTCGAGATGAATCATCCGGGAGTGTGGGTGATGGCCGATCTTGCGGACGATGATCGTGGCCACGGCATGGGCATCGTAGTTGAGTACGCTGGTCAGAAAGGAAAACCGCTCTGGACGCCACCGAAGCCGTTCCACTGGAACTACGCGCGATTCGCCAAGCTGGATGCAACCGCCCCTGAGCCGGACGAAGTCATTGCCATGACTTTTGCCAAGCAGAACGCCGCCGATCACGGATTTAATCTCTGGACGATCAACGAGACCGCTTTTTCAAGCGGCAGCATGACGCCGGCATACCACCTGCATCAGGGCAAGCGCTATCGCATCAGCATGCGCAATGCCAGCGACGATATTCATCCCATTCATCTTCATCGGCACAGTTTTGAAATTACCCGCTTTGCGGGAAAGCCCACTGCCGGCGTAATGAAGGATGTCGTCATGGTCGGAGGCTACCAGGAGGTCCAAGTCGACTTTGTCGCGGACAATCCGGGCCTTACGCTGTTTCACTGTCATCAACAACTGCACATGGATTACGGGTTCATGACGTTGTTCGACTACGTGTAGCCGAAGCCCGCGCCGCTGTCCATTGACAGTTTCCGCAATGTCCGTTCCAATGGTTGGGGTAGTCGTTGGCGCCGGGATCGTGCGTTCTTTAAACCGGCTCTCTAACTTCTAAAAAATTTACTTTCAGGAGTACACATGTCCGCACCCAGCCGCCGGCCTGAGATTCGCCGGCGCCGTACCCGCAAAGACAAGATTCTGCACCTTCGCAAACGCCTCGCCGCCGCCAAGACTGACGCGGACCGCACCCGTCTCACAGCCAAGTTACATAAGATGGCGGTTAAGTCTCCAGGCCAGCCGCTGCTGAAATAATCCAAGCGAACTCCGAGGCGAGGGAACAATACTGCGCGCACGGGGCCACTATCGGCCCCCGTTGCTCTTCAAAACTGCTCAGTCGGCGGCGTTTGCTTGTTCTTGCCCGCGATCTGCACAGCGCCCAACCTCGCGATAAACCTCTCTTACCCGACGAACGGAGATCTCCCACGAGAACCGCGTGGCCTGCAGATAGCCTCGCTCTTTCATGCGGTCGCGCAAGGCTTTGTCGACCAACACCCGATGCAGTGCGCGCATGATTTCAAACACATTCTCCGGGTTGACCAGCACTGCGGCATTCCCAACGACCTCGGGTAGGGAAGAGACGTTCGAGGTCACGACGGGAGTGCCGTGCGCCATCGCTTCCAATGGGGGCAAACCGAATCCTTCGTAGAGCGACGGAAAGACGAAGATCTTGGCCGAGTCATAGAAGATGCGCAGCACTTCAATGGGGATGAACCCCAGAAATCGAACATCGTTCTGCACTCCGCTGCGCACGACGGTCCGGCGCAAATCCGGATTGCCCGAGAGGTCATCCCCGATGATGATCAGCTTGAGATCGGGATAGAGATGGTCGCGCTCGAGTTCTGTCTTAAGAGCCGAAAATGCCTCGATCATCCGCACCACGTTTTTATGCGGACTGATGCGTCCTGCGTACAGCAGAAACGGATAGGTGACCTGATAGCGTTCCGCGATCAGATCTCGATCGGCCGCGCTCGCGTGTCCCCGCAGAAAGCGCTCGTCAATTGCGTTGTAAACCACTTCGATGCGGTTAGACGGAATTTCAAAAAGCTTGGATATCTCGTTACAGGTGAAATTCGAAACCGCAAAAATCCGGGCTGCGCCTTGCAAGACCTGTCGTGTCATCTGCATGTGAAAGGCGCCCCAGAAGCCAGTGCGCTGTCGTACGCGCGACATGTGGTCGAGCATATCGTGCACCGTCATCACATAAGGACACGGCAAGAATCGCGGAATCGAAAACAGATTGGGAATGTGAACAAGATCGCAATTCAGGCGCTTCAGGGCCGTGCGAAATTCGCGGTATCCCTGAATGCTCATCTCCGGCGCAACGGCTGGAACCGCCTGGAAGTTCTCCGGGAGAGGTCCGATTTCCTGAACTTTGGTGGGTGTTCCGATCAGGAAATACTCCGTCTCGTGGTCGAGGCGACCCAGAGTACGAACGACGTTGCGGATGTATGTGCCGACGCCAAACTCGGTCATCCGCCGAATGTCGATGGCGATCTTCACCGATGGCATTTAACCACACGGAAGCCGGACGGATAAAAGGGAATTATGCCCGCACCTCAGCCTGCGCCTTCGCCCGCCGCTCCGCGTAGAGAGGGAAGGCCTCGCAAAGATCCAGCACCTGTTTCCGTATTTTGGCTAACGCTGCGGCATCGGTTCGGCGCAATAACGATTCGGCAATCCAGTGGCCGATCTGACGCATCTCCGGTTCCTTCATGCCGCGGGTCGTGAGTGCCGGCGTGCCAATGCGGATGCCACTCGGCTTGAGAGGAGGATTCGTGTCGAACGGGATGGCATTCTTGTTGACGGTGATGCCCGCCTCGCCCAGAGCTTTTTCCGCTTCGCTGCCGAGCATCCCCTTCGAGAACACGTCGACCAGCATCAAGTGTGTGTCGGTTCCTCCGGAAATGATGCGGAAGCCTTCATCGGCCAGCCTTTGTGCCAGCACTTTGGCGTTGGCGACGATCTGCCGAGCATACTCGCGGAACTCCGGCTGCATCGCCTCCTGGAAGCAGACCGCCTTTGCCGCCATGATGTGAACCAGCGGGCCTCCTTGCATTCCAGGAAAGACCACTTTGTCGATGGCCGCACCGAACTCAGCTTTCGAGAGAATCATTCCCGAGCGCGGCCCACGCAAAGTCTTATGCGTGGTGGAAGTCACGATGTGCGCGTGTGGCACGGGCGACGGATGCGCCCCGCCAGCAACCAATCCCGCAAAATGCGCCATGTCGACCAGATAGAGCGCTCCGACTTTGTCCGCGATCTGGCGCATGCGCGCAAAATCGATGATCCGCGGATACGCGCTGCCGCCGCCTATGATGAGCTTTGGGCGCTCTTTCTCGGCTAGCTTCTCGAGCTCGTCGTAGTCGATTGTCTCGGTTTCTTTGGTGACGCCGTAGGGAATGATCTTGTACGTCTTCCCGGAGAAGTTCAGATGGTGTCCATGCGTCAGGTGTCCGCCATGCGCGAGGTTCAGGCCAAGAATCGTATCGCCGGGCTGCAGTATCGCCGCGTAGGCTTCCATGTTGGCCTGCGATCCGGCATGCGGCTGCACGTTGGCGTGCTCAGCGCCGAATAGCTGCTTGGCGCGGTCGCGCGCCAGGTTCTCGACGACATCGGCAAATTCGCAGCCGCCGTAATAGCGCTTCCCGGGATATCCCTCGGCGTACTTGTTCGTGAACACCGAGCCGGCAGCTTCCAGCACAGCTTCACTGACGAAATTTTCTGACGCGATGAGTTCCAAGCCTTCATGCTGGCGGCGAGTTTCGTTGTCAATGGCCGCGGCGATCTGCGGATCCGATTCGTACAGCGGACGGTACATCCCAATATTTTTCATGATTTTTTCCCAATCTCGTACACGTCAGGCCGATGCAACTCCATATAGCTCTCGGGCGACTTTAACGGCGTGAATCCAAACTTCGAATAAAGTGCATGCGCGTCACGCGTCAGCAAAATCCATCGTCGCAAACCTTGTAGCGCCGGATGCCGCGTGATGCATTCCATCATCCACTTGCTCAGGCCGCGCCCGCGGTGCGACTCCACGACAAATACATCGCCGAGATAAGCCACGGTCGCGAAATCACTGATCACACGAGCGAAGCCAACTTGCTCGCCGGAACTATCATAAATCCCAAAGCATAGGGAGTGCTCGATCGACCGCGCGACGACGTCCCGAGGAATGCCCTTCGCCCAGTAACAATTCGTCAGAAAGTCGTAGACGACATCCACATTGAGCCGCGAAGGATCGGTGCTGATGATGTATTCGCCGCGTCGATGCTCGACGATGCTTTCAGGAGCGGCAGTATGGACGGGACACATAGATCACATTCTAACCGCGTGTTAAGAGCCTTCTTAGAACGCATTCCGCAAGAACGATACTAAATGCCAACCGTCCATATATTTATATGGCGTCTCACCAGTTGTGTAATGCCCGCAAGGCAGCACGACAACCTTGTGGTCCAGGCCATGCCGGGCAAACTCACTCACCACGTTTCGCGAAAACTCCGGCAAGAATGTCAGATCATAGGCGGCATAGACGATCAGCGACTTCTTCGGCCATCTCGCGAACTGCTCAAAGTACGACATCGGACTGATGGCGAGCCAGACGTTTCGCAATTCTTCAAGATCGATCTTCTGCTCGATCCCTTGGCGTATATGCCGCGTCGACTGTCCGTGCCAGACAACGTCCGCAAAATAAGTTGAGGCGTGATTGAAGGCGGCGACGCGAATCCGCGGATCGTGCGCGGCCGCTATGAACGCGTAGCACGAGCCTAAGCTTGTGCCGACCACTCCGAGTTGGCTGTAGCCTTGTCCCTCCAGCCAATCGAGGCAGCAACGGATGTCGATCACTCCCTGACGAACTGCATCGAGGGTGCGGCCGATGTTGGCGGACACGGCGTAGTCAGCGCGGCTGATCTCAGCCGGCATGCGGATATCGTGATACGGCATGCTCAACCGCAGCACCGCAATGCCCATCAGATTCAAGACGCGGCAGAGACTGACGTAAGAGATTCCATCGGAATTCCAGTGCGGCAGCAAGACAACCGCACGACGCCCGCGGGCAGGGAACCAGCGCGCATTCACCAGATTGTTTTCGGGATAAGGCGTGGTAACCGGCGAGGTGAATCGCAGGAACTCGCCGAAGGTTCCTTTCACCTTGGCTTCGAGCTTGGGGTCGGGCACTTCCCGCGTAGAAAAGACCTGCACTTCGCGTGACTCGAGGCGAAAATCCTGAGGCCGAGCGTACGAGTAAAACTCGTCGCTGGATCCAACGATGCGCCGGTTGTAATCCAGGAAGAACTTCTCAGGATTCTCCGGTGCCTGACCCGGACGGTAGCCATTTCGACAAGGCCAATCGCGCGCCCATTCCAAACCCCACTCCAGCGGACGCACCACGCGGTTGTTGTCCACCGAGGTGAGCCGGTGTTCCCAGTTGTACATCCATTGTGCGTAACGAGAAGGCATGAGGAACCCTGTAGTCTAGCAACCCGATACGTTTATTTTGAGGCGCGATGCAGTCAACGGCAGCAATTGGCAGTTGGCGTTCGGCATTCGGCATTAAGCGGAGACGCGGAATCGGTTTGCCGTTTGAATACCTCCAACAATGCAATCCACAGATTATTTGCCTTCTTGTGACATCCATCACCAAAATCCGAGGACGACACCGCAGAAAATCGAGGCTTGAACTCAAAAGCTAACTTCTGTAGCTACATTTGGAGTTACAATGAGATTTGAGTGGGATGAGGATAAGAATCGCGCGAACATCAGGAAACACGGGCTTCATTTTGGCGAAGTCCCAGAGATGTTTCGAGGCCCTCTTCTGGTCCGCCCCGATATGCGCGAGGATTACGGCGAGGAAAGATGGCTTGGAATCGGCATGACAAGTGGCAGAATCGTGTTTGTCGCCTTTATTCAGGATTCAGAAGACACCATCCGAGTTATCTCACTTAGGAAGGCCAACGATGAAGAAAGGAAAGAGTACGAACAAGCACTCCAGGACGGATTGGAAGCGGATTGACGCCATGAGTGACGCGGATATCGATTATTCTGACATCCCGCAGCAAGGTCGCGATTTCTTCACGAATGCCGTTTTTTGGCCGGGCCCGAAGAAGCAGATCACCCTGCGCCTCGACCCCGATGTGCTGAAGTTTTTTCGCACACACGGTCGCGGATACCAGACAACGATTAACGCCGTACTGCGCAAATATATGGAAGCCCATCAGCGTCGCGCGTAGGGCCTAGCTCACGTATCTTCTTGGGACTCGCTTCGAGATATTGCAGAGGATTTCGTAAGGCGTGCTGTTGGCCAGTTCGGCGTGCTCCATGGCATCGACACTGAGCCCTTCTCCGGTGCCCAGCAGGATCACTTCATCTCCGAGAGACACGCCGGGGATTCCCGTGACGTCGACCAAAGTCAGATCCATGGAAATGCGTCCGACGATTGGAGCATAGTGCTCGCGTAAAATCACGCGACCGCGATTCGAGAGTTGGCGATTGAAACCATCGGCATACCCAACCGGCAGAACCGCAACATGCGCCGGCGCCTTCGTTACATAGGTCGCGCCATAGCCCAAGGGTTGATTCGGCCCAAAATCCCGCAGGGACAGAATGCGTGTCTTCCATGTAAGAATCGGTTTGACCGGAAGGCGCAGCGTCCCGCCGCTCACGGTACGTCCGGCCCGTTGAAACGGCAAGTAGTAACCATACAGCGCCACGCCCGGCCGCACCATGGTGTTCCAGGTCTCGCGACGGGAGATGACCGCCCCCGTATTCGCCATGTGGACGAATTTGGGTTCCAAGCCCGCATCGCGCACCATGCGGGTCGCCATTTCAAAACTGTTTTGCTGTTCGGCCACGGAAGGTGCGTCCATCACTTCCGACGACGCCAGATGAGTGGACAGTCCCTCAACCGAGAGATGTTTCGCCGCACTCAACGCCGCGAGTACTTTAGGCAATTGATCGAGTGCGACGCCCAGCCGTCCCATGCCGGTGTCGACCTTCAGATGGACTGGATGCTGCGCCACGCCGAGCGCTGCTGCCGCCTTATCCAGCGACTCGATCTGCCACGGCTCCCACACCGTCGGCGTAAGGTGCAGGCGGACGATCTCGTTTTCCTCGCCGCGCCAAAAGCCCGTCATCAATAGGATCCCGGCGCGAATTCCCGCGTCTCGCAGTGGTATCGCTTCATCGAGCGAGGTGACACCAAGCCAGCGTGCTCCCTCAGCTTCCAGGGCCCGCGAGCATTCCACCGCGCCATGCCCGTAAGCGTCCGCCTTTACCACAGCGCAAATCGTCACGCCCGTGCCAACATGTTTTTGTACTGTACGGAAATTTTGTCGCAGGCTCGTCAACGACACATCGGCCCACGTCGGACGCGTCGCCGTGCGGCTCAGGATTTCAGCTGTTGTCGCCACTTTCGCGATTATAGCGGGAGCAGCCGAAGGGCCGAGGTTACGCTCGGGCTACTCCCGCGTGTGGCCGCGATCCGAACGTCTAATTCATGCCCAAAACAAAATTAACCGTGATTTGCGTCTCCACTTCGATCGCCTCGCCGTTAAGAATGTACGGCCGATATCGCCACTGACTCACTGCGGCGAGCGCGGCAGGCACGAGCATGGGATGCCCAGAAACGGCGGTCACGTTTTTCATCGTCCCTGTTTGGCTAATCACGGCCGTCAAGACCACGGACCCCTGGATGCGTGCACTCCTCGCCAGCGGTGGATAAATTGGCTGCACGCGCCGGATCAAGCTCCCTTCCAGCATGCTGGAGGTGCGGAACTCACGCTTGATGGTGGCGGGCGGAGGACTAGGAGGCTGAACGCGGCTGAGCGATTCATTGATTGATTCCCACACGCCCTCACGCGCACCGGCAGGACCCGTGCTTCCGATTACTCCGGGCCCAGTGTTGTAGCTCACCTGCGGCGGAGGCTCAGTCTCGTTGAGAATCTGCACTTCATGCGGAATCGAGCGCGGTGCGATTATCACGTTCCCAGACAAATTGCTCTCATTAGGCTGGGTAGGACTCTGTGGCCGCATTGGCGCCGAAGGCGGCGGGGCTGCCCACGACACTGGGGTTGTCATGACTGGGTTCACCGGCAAGCCCACCGTCGTCAACAAGGGAATCATCAGCAGCAGGCCAACCACGGCTGCTTGTACTCCGAACGAGGTGAGCGTGGTCCAACTGCGGCGACCGCGATCGGCCCATGAGTTTTCCAGCAAGCTATCGGCGAACATCCCCTGTTCGAACATGGTGTCCTCCAGCGTGAATTCTGCTTGCTGTAATGGACACCACTCAATCGCGCGGCAGCACCAGTTTCGAAAGAAAAAAAGGCCGCGTTTTCACGCGGCCGTTTGGAACTTTTCAGACACACGAGGTGTCGGATTTCAGCTATTTCGGTGTGTCGGTCTTCGGTGTAACAGGCTTGGCAGCCCCTGTGCCCGTCGGCGATTTCGGCGCAGCAGGTTTGGCCGTAGCTCCGGCTCCAGTCGGAGCAGGTGGCGCAGCGACTCCGGACTGCACGTTATATGCTTCGACGACGTTCTTTGTGATGTCGACCGCATCTGGATTCCACCAAAGCACGGGGCTTTGCGGCCAAGGCTTCGAGGTATCCACGATCAGCGTGTACCCGTTTTCCTGGGCATACTTTACGACGAGCGGAGCCATCTTCGAGAGGATGCGGCTTGCAATGTCCTGTTGCTGATTGCCGATCTCCTCCTGAGCATCCTGCACCGAACGATCGAAGCTCTTCTGTTTGCCGTCGATCTGCTTCTTCAAGCCCGCCAGTGCATCCTCATTGAGCTTTTCACCTTGCGTAGAGAGTTGTTTCTTCAAGGCTTCGAGCTCATCGTTCTGGCTCTTCAGCTCGACCTGCTTGGGTTCATATTTCTTCTGCAGGGCCTGCATATCACGCTGGCCTTCGTTGCTGCCGAAGATGGCGTCCTGGATATTGATGGTTCCGACTTTGCCTGGGACCGGGGCCGTTGTCGTGGCAGGCGTTGTCGTGGCGGGCGTCGACGACGCCGGAGTAGGTGCAGCTGGAAGTGCCGGTGTCGCCGCGCTGCCGGTTTGAGCCAGTGCGGAGAACGTATACGTCGCCGCTACGGCCAGAAGAACACGCAGAAACTTGCTTTTCATTGGGTTGCTGAACTCCTTGGAACATGGTTCCGGGAATGACTTCGAAATCCGCTCTCAGATCGCTTCTTCAGTTAACGCTGGGCCGCACTGAATGAGGTTTCCGCTGCGGTAGCGGCCGCCATCGGACTAGGCGCACTAGATTGCCAGCATCTCACGCCGGGCATACAGGCGTGCGTCCACTCCTTCAAATTCACTCATTGGGTGTGGATCGCAACAATTATAGTGATCTCGTCATTCCCGCGTCAAACCCGCTTAGAACGTGGTCGCCACCGTAAACCTGAATGTCTTGCGCGGCTCGCGCAACATGAAGCTTGGCGCGTAGACGTTGACCGCCTGCTTAAACGTATAGTCGCCCGCCGCCCCCGCCGGAAACATGTTGCGCGTGATCGGAATCGGCGGTGTCGCGGTTTCATCCAGCCGCAGAGGATTGTAGGCCCAGTAGATCCGGAACGGGGCGTTGACCACCGGCAGGAACATCTGCAATTCCAACCCGGTCGAAACGCGCGGTTGCCAGTTCGTGGAGCTAAGAATTTGCAGCTGGTTCGAAGGCGGCGGACTCAACGTCTTGCCGCCAATACAGTTGAAACCCGCATCCAGTTGGGCGCAACCAAATGGTGTGCTGATGACCTGGTCATACTGAACCTGAGCGATCTGCAACTGCGATGGGCGCAGCACTGGATCGATTCCACTGTCGACGAAGGGTGCGATCGCCACTGGACCGGCGATCGTAATGCGGTACTCGAGATTCCCCCACACGCTTAAGTCGCCGCCAGGGAACACGATCTGGTCCACCGGAATTGGGACGGTCCAGTTACCCTGGCGCGGATTCGCAGGATTTTTCAGAACCGGCGTTCCGTCCGGATTGGTCAATGTGATCACGTTGGAGCTCGGCAGGTAAGCCACTGGCGAAATCGATCGAATGTCGAATCCGCGAATGTCATTTTCGCCGCCCATGAAGAAGCGCTGGAACGGAGGAGCCACAAATCCGCCGTAACCGCTGATGAATGAGCCATTGACGCTGAAGCCGAGCGCATTTCGTCCCTTTGCCTGCATGGGGATGAACTGCTTGTACTGAACGATTGGCCGGATCGAGCGCACCGTTCCGCCAATTCCCGCCAACTCCGCGCCCACTGTCATCTGGTGGCCGTGGTGCGGAGAGATTCCGCTGTCCAGAGTGTTGAACGAAAAGTTTGGGAAAATCTTGCTGGTGATGATTCCGTTGACTGCGTTCGGTCCGGAAATTCCGCGGAATGCGATGTAGTCAAACAGTGTCTTCGACGCCGTGCTGAGAGGGAGCAGCGTCGATCGATCCAGCGAATAGGTGATGCCGACACGCTTGAACGAACGGCGCAGCGGATAGCTCAGCGAGGTGGTGAATCCCACGCTCGATTGCGAATAATTCTGCAAATTCTGCAGGACGGCACTGGGCAGATTCAAAGTCTGTCCGCTGAAAATGGAGAGTTGCCGTGCTTGGTTATAGCTGATTTTGTTGCCGAAAACTGTGAAGCCAAACTGCAGTGGCCGGTCAAACATGTAGGGCTGGGTGTACCCAAACAAGATGCTACGTGCCAGGTTCCCGAGGCTAATCTGAACCTGTAACGTCTCGCCGCGGCCCAAGAAGTTATTCGTCGAGTAATTCAGTCCGATGAAGGCGCCCTCCAGACCGCTGACGCCGCCGTTCAATCCAATGCTGTTTTTGCCCTTTTCGTGGACGTGCAAGGTCAGATCGACGAGCCCGTCTTTCTCATCAAGTTTCTTTTCGGTAACGTTCGGATCGTCCGCCTTTAGCTGATCGAAATATGA
>Ga0209168_10000299_pt1 | contig 53881 bp, 45 predicted proteins | sample Coa_R1_FD_187156 | JGI IMG/M metagenome (GOLD analysis project Ga0209168, IMG submission 187156) | Surface soil microbial communities from Centralia Pennsylvania, which are recovering from an underground coalmine fire - Coalmine... | ecosystem: Environmental > Terrestrial > Soil > Unclassified ...
ATCCACTCCGCAGATCTCACGCAGGTGAGCTTCAACATCTTCCATTTCAACGCGATTGCCAAGAACTTTAACTTGATTGTCGATGCGGCCGAGGTGATGAAATCGCCCGTCGGCACTTTGATACGCGAGGTCGCCGGTCAGATACCAGGTCTTTCCGTCGATGGAGCGAAAACGCTGCGCAGTTTTATGGGGATCTTTGAAATATCCCTGAGCGACTTGTTTGCCCGCAAGAGCAAGTTCGCCTTTGTCTCCTCGCCGCAGGATTCTGTGAGAAGAATCGAGGATGGCAGCTTCCATACCAGAGAAGGGAGTTCCTATTGCGATTGTCCCACGCTCCTCAGTGAGGACGAACGGCTCAGAACACCGTTGGCTTAGACATGCGACGGTTGCTTCTGTGGGACCGTAGATATTGTCAATCACACTGTTTTTGCATGCTTCTTGCCATGCCCTCACGGAAGCTGCGGCCAGCGGCTCGCCACAGAATGCGGAATAGCGTATGGACGGGAAAGCCCGGGTTGTGAGCATCTTCAGGTCGCGCATAAAAGCAACGATTGAAGGGACAGAGAACCATACGGTCAGCTGTCGTTCGCGAATGAACCGGGACGGGCCCATCAATTGTCCAGATGGAATCACATGCAGAGAGGCTCCCGAGAGCCAGGTGATAAAGAGATCCAAAACGGAGAAATCAAACGAAATCTCGTGCCGATGGGAAACACGGTCTTGTGGGCTGAACGGGTAGAGGTCTTGCATGGCGGAAAGGAATGAGGCCACATTTCCAGTGGAAACCATGACTCCTTTGGGCGATCCCGTGGTTCCCGATGTGAATATGATGTATGCGAGATCATCCGCAGTCATCGTGGTCGGAGAGTGGCGATGATCATGAGGTGGCAGCGCGTCAAAACCTGCGATCAAGCAGGTGGGCAGGTTGCCGAGCGAAGACGATTTACATCCGGGAGCCAGGATGCGCTTAGGACTCTGCTGCAGAATTTGCGGCGAAAGAAGTTTCAAGCCCCTATCATCGACGACCAACGCATCGAGTGCGGTGGTTTCCAATATCCTCAGAAGCCGGCTCTCGGGCCAGTCAGGATTGAGAGGAACATAAGCCGCCCCTGCCCAGCAGGTGCCCAGCAGTCCGGCATATGCCTCCCAACTTCGCGAGGCCAGGATTCCGACAAGTTTCGGTTGCCCATCAGGACGCGACTGAAGCCAGCCAGCAATCCTCTCTGCCAGTTCAGCGAGTTCCCCGTAGCTGAATTCGCGCTGGTTTACCGAGAGTGCTAAGCGCTCAGGCGCGCTTTGGGCATTCTTGTAGAAGGAGGATGCAAGGTTCGTGCTCATGTACGGCGTTCGGTCCCCAAGCTATTAGAAATGCGGGAGAAGTTCTTGCCAAGGTACGACAGTCACTTGCGGATAGAGCAGATTTTGCGGTGCTAAGGCGGCTCAGAAGCTCAGTAATAAAGGAGTTTAAACGCGGTTTTGAAGGCGAGGGCGCGGGCACGGTTGGAACGGCTGCGAGTATACGTCTCCCAACGATCGGCGATGCGTACAAAGGTGTCTTCGCCGGTCAGGCGATGCATGACGCGTAGTTGCACGATGTGTAGGCCGTGATAAAAGGCGCTGGCGACCATAGGCAGGTACGTTCCGGATTGCTCATAAAGCGACCAGAATCCCAGATCGAAGCGGTCGAGATTGTGGAGGAGCGTTCGGACCCCGCGCGAGAAGAGATCCTGGGCGGAGATATCTTTGGTGGCGAGAAAGTAATCGTGTACTCCCCAGAGCGCCCAGATGAATCCATTCAGGATGTGTGTGGGCGGGGAGACGATGTATTCCTCGAACCAGAGGTCGCCGGATTCGTCGGTGAAGGCAACGCCGCCCTCTGAGAGCGGATGTCGAAAGCTGATAAAGGCGCGGCGGGCTGCGTCGAGATATTTGGGATCGCCGGTTTCTTTGTGCCCACGGACGAGAAGTGAGATTCCCTGCCCTTGCGCGAGCGCTGAATACCAAGGTGCTTGGAGTGTGTCACGGTACTCCCAATTGAAATGGTGATTCCAGACGGCGAGTCCGTGAGAGTTCGACTCGAGGTGCGAGCAGAGCCAGTCAGCGATTAAGAGGAATTTCTGCTTGTGGGTCGGATCTCCGGTGCGGCACCATCGATTGTAGTTACCGAGGCCGTATTGGGCGATGGCAATCGGGTTGTATTGCAGGCCGATATGTCCGTGATAGTCGAGTTGTGGGATGCCGGAAGGATCGTGGGCGCCTTGATAGTCGGCCTTTTCGGCGAAGAGCATGTAGTACTCGCCGAGTTCGGAGCTGCTGGCGTTTGGATTTTCCGCGGGAGTTTCGTGCCAGAAGGTGAGGTGGCTGTTGCCTCGGAGGAGGTAGGCAGTGAAGATGCGTCGATAGTAATTAAGGCTGGGCACGAGCGATTGACGGCTGAGTCAATTCATATTACGGCATGGAATTCCATCGTCGACGCCCGGCGAATGGCAGTTTGCTAAGAGCCGATGCGATAGATGGACAGAACCATGTCTTCAGATTGCACTGCAATTGTAGTGAGCGCGAGGTACGGCGTGGTGTTGTTGCCGTCGGGCAAGAATGCGTTGCCATACTGGAAGAGGCCCATCGGCAAACGATCTTTTTGCCATGCCAATAGTGGTTGCCACGGACCACCTTTTGCAACATCTGCGCCATAGATTCGGACGTTGCGGTCGCGATTGACTTCGCTGGGCTCGATCATGGTGGAGAAGAAAACGTGGCTGTGTACGCGACACCCATAGATCGAAGAACTGCTGATCGCTGCGAGCTGCGACAGCGCTCCTTGGCGATCAAGGCGGTAGATGTAGTTCGGCTCGAGTGGAGTATCAGTGGAGAAGTAGAGTGCATCCTCGATCGGCACGGCGGCCACAGCGCGGGCCTGCTGTTTGCCCTGCAGTACGACTTCGAGACGGCTGAGATCGCAAGGGGCGCGCAGGACACGGCATTCGTCGCCATAGTCGCCGGTGAGGATCCAGAGGCAGTCTCCCCAGGAGTCGTGAATGACGTTGTGAATATGTCGGATGGCGCCTTTGGGGAACCTGTGGGCGACGCTCCAGGTTTGACCTTGATCGGTGGACCCGTAGATGTGAACTTCGTCGCGTGCGGCGTTATCGAAGTACTCTCCCCAGTACACCGTGCCGGATGGAACGGTGGTGATGTGGAGCGGGCGAGTGCCGCGAATAATCGCATGAGTCTGGCGAAAATTTGTTTCGCCGGGAGCGAGCGTGAGGATTGCTCCGGGAACGGCAGCTACGAGCGCTCCTGAGGGAAGAACGGCGAGGGCATGAAAGCCATCGCGAAACAGGCGAGCGCCAAGGCGATTGGTCACGGAAAGTCGGCGCTTCCAGGTTGGTCGACAGTCGGCAACGTACTCCCAGTTCAAATTGGCAGGATCCTGCACGCGGGCGCGAAGCAGTTTGTATCCGCGTGAGGCGTAGAGCCAGTCGTGATCCCAAGTAAGCGCCCTAAATCCCGGCAAGCGAGCGAGAGCGTTGGCGAAGTTGGGCAATAGCATCTCCGGGGAACGAGACATCTTATTGATTCAGAGACTCGGTGGGCAATGGCGGAGGGCGATGACAGTATTCGTGAGACCTCGGACGGGGTCGTCTGCTTGAAATTCGCATCCTCTGTTGTTGCAAAACGCTACAGAGATTTTCCCAATTGTCTGCGCGCTTTTGCGCGATCGATTGGCCGGTCCGGAGAGCAGTATGGGTTTTTCTGATCCGCGACATCGAAATAATCCAGAGGACAAAGCAAAACGTTGGGCATACAACAAGATAATAGCGGCCGGGATGTGGGCGGCAAGCCGCGCCGGACATAGATGCGGCAGAGATGCCGAACATTCGGCAAGCAAGAGAAGCGTTCAGTGGAGCAAGAATGCAGCAACGGGTAAAAACCTTAGAACGAATTGATCATGCTTTGGAACGCCGCATGCTTATAACTTGAGCAAGAGAGCTGTGATTGCGATCGAAGGTAGTTCAACATGCTGAGTCGATGCGCCAACAATCAATGCGGCAAACCATTTCTGAAACTACGGGATGGCAAATTGTTCCTAGTAGAAACGGAACGCGTGAGAAAACCTGGGGAATCGGTTTCGCCCCCGTTTGTGCGGGCGCGACAGCATCCGCGAAACGTCGAGCATTATTGGCTCTGCGATGATTGTGCCGCTCAGTGGACGCTAGCTTACGACCGCGAGCGTGGCATAGCGCTGGTTCCTATCCGGCGGCCTGCAGTGGCGTCGTTAGAGACTGCTCGGGCTGCTCGCAGCGGAGTTGCCTGAGACCACAGGCTCCTCATTTAAATCCATCTTTTTTCCAGGCCTTCCAGTCTTTGCTAACAGCCTGCACCATCTGTTCGGTCGCATTGTGTAGCCACTTCCCTTTCTGTTTTTTTATGTGCTGAAGGATCAGCTTGCGTGCGGTCTTCGTTCCGAGATGGATGTTCGCCGTTTCCCATCCCATGGCATAGAGCAAACGGATTTCGACACCTTGCGCCTTGATTTGCGTAAGTTCGATGCGGGAGCAGTGCGGGCTGAGGCGGCGAACAATCCAACGCCCACGGAGCTGCACAAAGGGATCGGGACAACGGACGGCGCGGCTGATGATGGCCTGATAGAGAATCTCAGCGGGACCTTGCTGACCTTGCGCCCAGAAACAGCCAGACGCTGCCAGAGCTTTCGCCTCGCGCGCGATCTTGGCACCGCACCAGTTGGCAATGGCAACATAGCGCGCATGGCCAAGGCTGCCCAGGCCCGCGACACGATTGGCCAACCGGTACGGGATATCGCGAACCGGCATCAAGTGCTCGATCGCGTCGATCGCACTCACCGGAACTTGCTCCCGTACGGTGGGGAGCGACTCCATCTTTTCCCAGAAGCGGACAGGGTCGCGGAGATCACTTTCGGCAATATTGCGGAGCCAGACATGCTCCTCACCCAAAACGAAGGGCATCCCTCCCTGGCGGAGTCCGTCGCGATAACCTTGGAGGATTGAATCGCAAATGTCTTTTGGGTCAATTGGGAGGTGCCCCGCTGCGCAAGCCAAGTGTGCGCTGACGGCGAGACGAACCAAGTCGTTAGCGTAGGAGATGGGATGGGCTTCGTCGAAATCATTGACTCCCCAGATCAGGCGTCCCTCGATGTCTCGCCATGTCCCGAAATTTTCAACGTGAAGGTCACCCACTGCCAGAACATGCGGAGCCTTGGCGAGATCCGGGCAGACCTCAGGCCATATTTGTGCCCAGCGATAATAAGTGGCACGCAGAAAGGGAAAGATATCGGCCTTCATGTTGGCGTGTTTGAGGCGAAGGTCCTTCTTGACGATCGGAGTGCGGCGCGACAGCCAATCCTCGAAGTGTCGAGTTGCCTTGACGACGTTCATACGGCGGAAGATAGCGAGGGAGGAGAGAGAAGTCAATAAACGCGCGCCCCAAGCTTTCGGTTGAAGGGCCAATAAGTTTCTGCTGAGACTCTCCAGTTGAGCTGACCGCCCGCGCTGCAGTACGAAGAGGCCAGCGGAAGTCCTATTCTCAGGGTGTGATGATGACTTTCGCCCGGGCGTGCCCCTCTTCGACGTAAGCGATCGCAGAGGACGTATCCGCCAATGGATACTGTCGGTCGATCACCGGGGCTAATTTCTCGGCCTTCATAAGTTCACAAAGAGTCGTCAAGTCGTCTTTCTTGATCTTTGCAACGAAGAAAGTGAACTTCTGCCTCAAGAACAGGGAGCGCGCGAATGCTTCGAAAATGCGCGCAAATACTGCCGAGAGGGTCTTAGGCGCCCCGGCCATGACGCACTTGCCGTTCCGCTTCAGAACGCGCTTCATAGCTGACAACGTACGATTTCCCACGTTATCGAGAATCAGGTCGTAGCGCTGGTTGTCCTCAGTGAAATCCTCGCGCGTGTAGTCCACGACCCGCTCGGCGCCCAGAGAACCTACTAATTCAATATTCTTCATGCTGCAAACGCCGGTGACGTCGGCGCCAAACGACTTCGCTATCTGCACGGCAAACGTGCCGATGCCTCCCGCCGCGCCGTTAATCAAGACCTTCTGCCCTGGTTGGAGGCCTCCTTTATCGCGAAGGCCCTGCAAGGCAGTAAGGCCAGCGATCGGCATCGCAGCGGCTTGCTCGAAGGTCATGCTTTCTGGCTTCTTAGCTAACTTGCTCTCAGCTGCACAAGCGTATTCGGCAAAAGTACCTCTGCCCGTGCCGAACACAGCATCGCCTGGCTTAAACTGAATCACCGCTCGTCCGACGGCGATTACCTCGCCCGCAACATCCACACCGGGGCGAGGACTCTTCAGTCTCCAGTCCAACGGATTTATGGAAGCGGCACGAACCTGTAAGAGAACTTCGTTATCCTTGGGAACGGGCTGTTCGAGGTCCGTTATTTCGAGAACCTTTCCAAGTCTACCTTTGCTGTAGATAGCGGCTTTCATTTGGACTGATCATAGCCGCGATCTGCCCGGCCCGATATGACGAGCGTCACAAGAACGGTAATGCATGTAATGGGATTGTGACGCTAAAGCCCTCTGGAAAGCGTGGGTCCGCTACATTCGAAGTCCTTCGCCCCAGCGAAAAAGGCTTTGCTCAGTATGACGCCATCCTAGCGGTCGGCGTCGAGAAGAAAGTGATTGAACACAAGCGCCGGACATCGGAGAGGCTGGTCCACCTTATGTCCGGAGGCCTGGCGATCGCAACCATTCGATCAGGTTGCCCGTAACGATTAGTGCTGGTAGAAAGCTGCGTTCCTCTCGATGAATTCCTTCTTGTCTTCCGGCACATCTTCAAGAGCATGAATCGAGTCCGAGGTGCAGGCGGGAACACAGGCACCACAGTCGATGCAGCCGTCCGGGTCAACGTACATCTGGGTTGAAGCCTCGAAGGCCGGTTCGTCCTGTTTGGGATGGATGCAATCCGTGGGGCAGACATCGACACAGAGAGAGTCTTTAATGCAGGTATCAGTGATTACGTACGCCATGATAGATCAGTCTCCTGGAATGAGCACTTCCGGCTCGCTCACAAACAGAGTCTAAGAGGCGAGCTTTGCTGCAGGCGGTGATTCCAATCACACGCAATTGTGCGCAAGCTTCTAGAGGAGAACACGGCGAAAGAGCAGCCTTTGAGAGAGCAGATTTCTAGATGCTTTCAATCACGAAGAAGTGTGACCGGGGTCACAGAAATAAGTATGGGAGGGGGCTTAAATAAGCACAATTGAACTAGGCCTTCTAGTCATAGGATCGCCCGGCTCCACCCACAGAACCCCACAAGCCGTTACCCCAGACGGCGGGAGCCGGGCGCTTGAAGGCTCAAGGGAGCCTCCCCCTTCCTCACCTTTCAGCGTTCACCCTTCGGCTCTCAGCCGCAGGTTCTTTGCCCCCAAATCTTAGCTAGAAGAACTTCCTCACCAGACCTACTGTGTGTTACCGGACACACACCGTAGACTTCTACCCACGCCTGCACACCCTCGAGCTGCTTCTAACGGGCCTATTTTCAATGAGTTTAGGACTGGCCGTCCCACTGCTTTCTGTTATAGCGCTGGATGCTGTTAACGGGGGGCAAAGATGAACCGTGTTTCTCGCAAGTTCCGACACGAAGTAGCGACATCGCTGGTTCTGGCGTTACTTTCACTGGCGTTCGTCATGCCACTTTGCGCCCAGGACTCCGCGCCCGAAACGACTCCCGACAACAACGATGACGACAGCAGCCGAGTGGTGCTGGTCAGTCTAGTTGATCGCAAGCTGGCGGTGGTTGAAGACGGAGTTGTGATCGCCACGTTTCAGGTCGCAGTCGGGACTGACGTGACACCGAGTCCGACGGGCGAGTTCAAAGTCGTCAGCCGGGTTCAGAACCCCACCTACTATCACCCTGGAAATGTGATCCCCGCAGGAAAAAACAACCCCCTTGGCACACGCTGGCTGGGGCTCAGCGAAAAGGGTTACGGCATTCACGGCACGAACGCGCCGAGGTCGATCGGAAGGGCGTCGTCACACGGGTGCATCCGGCTGCGAAATCGAGATATAGAGAAGCTGTTCAAGCTGGTAAGGGTTGGGGACACAGTGAAGATCCGTGGCGATCGGGACGAAGAAGTTGCGCGGATTTTCGGCGAGGAAACGGACGACGCGCTGGTGGCCGAAGCATCGGGTAGCACCGGGACGGTCGGACAGTAAGAAGAGTTCTTTCTGAAAGCAGTCAACTGGGGATCAGAGGAGGCAATTATGCAAATGGCAATGACATTCATGGCAGTCATGGCAGGAATGGTTTTCTCGTTGGCGGTGGCGCTGCTGGCTGAGGAGTTGATTTTCGGGCAGGTGTTCCGCCTGTTCTTTGCGCCTCGCAAGCTGGCCACTCAAACGGCGGCGATGAAACAAGAGCAAAAGCGCTGAGTTCGCGCTTACGAACTCGTAAAGGAGAACGATCATGCTGGCGTTGCGGTACTTGCTGATGTGCGGTGGCCTCGGGATGATTCTCGTGGCTGTAGCCATTCTGGGTTACGACGTGTATCGCGAACTGTTGTATCGGCGGGCAATGGCGACGCCAGGAATGACGCCGATTCCGGCGGAACCTGAATGGCGTTGGCGCACGACAGTCGCCCTGGGTCTGCTGGCCTGGGGACCGATCCTGCTGGCGTTTAGCATTGTGGTGGTGCCGAGCGGGATGGCGGGCGTGCGGGTGAGCCAGACAAGCGGAACACTTCCCGGAACGTTATATCCGGGCGTACATTTCGTCGAACCGTTAGTCGAAGACGTTGCGTTGTATGACATCCGGGACCAGGTGTTTACAACGGGCGGTTCGGAAGACGGGAAAGAAACGACGGTGAAAGTTGGCAGCCGCCCGCAATTGCTCGATGTGCAGGCGAAGGAAGGATTGACGCTAGGGTTGGCGATTACGGTCCGTTACCGTCTCGATCCCAAGCACCTGGACTACGTGCAGAGCAATCTACCGCACCCGGTGGAGAAAGAGATTGTGCCGCCGATCGTGGCTAGTGTGTGGCGAGAGCTAATTCCGAATTACACGGTGCGCGATGTGTTTTCGGCCAAGCGCGAGGAGGTCCGACAGCGCGCGACGGCGATGATTACGAACAAACTGGCGGCGGATGGAATTGTCGTGAAGGAGGTCATGCTGCGGGACATTCAACTTCCGGAAGAGTATGCGAAAGGACTGGAGACGCTGCTCCTGAAAGAACAAGAGAACGACCGCATGGGCGTCGAGACGGAGTTGAAACAGAAGCAGGTAAGGATCGCGGAACTCGAAGCGGAAGCGAATAAAGTCCAACAGGTGAAGCAGGCCGAGGGCGAGGCGCAGGTACATGTGCTGCAGGCGAAGGGTGAAGCGGACGCGATGCAGTACACGCTTCCCTTGAAGGAAAAACAGATTCAGCAGAGCAAACTGGAAGCTGAGGCACGGAAGGAGGCGACGATTCAGAACGCGGAGGCAGCGGCACAGGCGAAGGTGATTGACAGCAAGGCCGAAACCGAACGGCGCAAGTTGCTGGCGGATGCGGAAGCGGACCGGATCCGGGTGACGGCGGCGGCCGATGCCGAACGCATGCAGAGTGAGGCAAACATCCTGAAACAGAATCCTCTGTTGATTAACAAGATTGTTGCCGAGCGGCTATCTGACAAATTGCAGATCATGATGGTGCCAGCCGACGGGAAATTCTTTATGAATGACGTATTGCGCAGCATGAACACGGGGACAGCCCCGGCCAGTCCGACAGAACAACCAGAAGAACAGCAGAGATAGCCCGATGTTTAAAGGCCAAATCCCCACCCTGTCGCAAGAACAGCGACGAGGGTGGGGCAACCCTTCGAATTGCGAAGGACTATTTGCGGTGTCCAAAGAGTACAGAGGGACTAGGCGGGCACATGCGGCGAGCGGTTTATAATTCGGCCATTCCCGACAATCGCTTGAAATCGGTGAAGCGCGCCACGCTCAACGTGCGTGCCCTCCAGCTTGCGATGTTCTTTTTAGTTCTACTGACCGCCATTAGAACCCAAGCCACGGATTGGAGTGGAGCAGAGCAGCAACTTGCGCGAAAAGTCGCCGCAGTAACGGGGCCGGGAACGGTGGCGCTGAGCATCGACAATCGGTCGTCGCTCGGGTCCCGCGATAGCGAAATTGTGCAGAACGGGCTACGAACGGCGCTGGAGCAGGCGGGTATCCACTTCGTGAAACCAGACCAAGCTGTCGCTACTATCGCGATCACGCTGTCCGAGAATGTGGCCTCGTACGTGTGGGTGGCGCAGATTCGCCAAGGCGCGGCAGAATCGTCGGTGGTGATGGTTTCACTTCCCCGATCGGGACGGGCGAGCGCCGTTCATGACTCCATGCCGATCGCGCTGCGCAAGACGATGCTTTGGTCGCAGAGTGATCCGATTCTAGATGTCGCGATCCTGGAAGAGAATGGTACGCCGTCACGCATTGCTGTACTCAGCGCCGAGAATGTCTCCTTCTATCGGATGCAAGGTGGAAGGTGGCAGGCGGAGCAGGTATTGCCTATCAGTCATGCGAAGCCATGGCCGCTGGATCTGCGTGGAAGACTGGCGCTGGCGAAAGATCATCTTCTGGATGCATACCTGCCTGGTGCGATTTGCAGAACGAGCGTGAGTGGAGCTTTGGCAATGACCTGCCGTGAGAGCGATGATCCGTGGCCGATGGTTCCGGCATCGATGATTGGAAGCGCTACCGTCTTCCCAAGTGCAGGATCGTTGAGCGGACCGTCGGTGCCAGTTTCGCAGGTCGCGGCCTTCTTCGCTCCGACGCGCAATTTTTTCACTGGCGTTCTGACGCCTGCGCTCGGGAAGTTCAGCACAGTACCGAAATTTTATTCAGCTGCATTTATTCCCCGTGATCGCTACGCGCTCTGGCTCTTTGCTGCAATGGACGGAAAAGTGCATGTAGTGGATGGATTGAACGATCAGACGTCGAGACTAGACTGGGGCAGTGACATTGCGAGTGTACGAACCGCGTGCGGCGCAGGATGGCAGATATTGGCAGAAGGATCTGGAGAGCTGTCGGGTGATAGAGTGCGCGCGTACGAATTTCCAGACCGCGACCCGGTTGCGGTGAGTCCGGCAGTTGATTTTCCTGGTCAGATTTCTGCGTTATGGACAGAAGCAAGAGGCGACTCGGCGGTGGCGATTGTGAACAATCGAGAGACGGAGAGCTATGAGGCGTATCGGTTGGCAATGGCTTGCGGCCAGTAGCGTTCTGTTGTTGGCACTGGCGCAGGCGGAGACGCGTCCGCAGTACGGCGGCACGCTGCGTGTTGCGATGCGGGCCGCGCCGACGACGCTTGATCCAGCAGACGCGCAGGATTCGTTCGGGCGACGCAGCATCACTTTCCTGCTATTCGACACGCTGGTGACGATAGACGACTCGAGGCGTTGTATACCGGGGCTGGCGGAATCGTGGCAGTCTTCGCGAGGAAATCAAAGATGGGAGTTGCGGCTACGTCAGGGATTGAAGTTCGACGATGGAACACCGCTTACGGCCGAGATCGCCGCGGCATCGTTGCGGGAAGCGAATCCATCATGGAACGTGAGTATCAGCGGAAATAGTGTCATCATCGAGCAGGAAATTGGCGATGCGGAAATGCTGGCCGAACTCGCGCTTCCGAGGAATGCGATTGCGAAGAGAGATGTGGGTAAGCTTATTGGGACAGGCCCGTTCCACGTCATCGAATGGCAGCCCGGAAGAAAGCTTACCGTCGCGGCCAACGAGGAGTACTGGCGCGGGCGGCCATACATCGATGCGATCGAGATTGAGATGGACAGAAGCTTCCGGGACCAAATGACGGAGTTTGAGCTTCGAAAAGCAGATCTGGTGGAGATTGCTCCTGAGCAAACCCACCGCTTTGCTCAGGAAGGCCGTGGGCTGACAAGTTCCGCACGAGTGGAATTACTGGCGCTGGTATTCACGCGAGATGCTTCGTCGGCGCAGGAGAAGACGCTACGTCAGGCGCTGGGCCTGAGCATCGAACGAGGATCAATTCGCAGCGTATTGCTACAAGGCATAGGAGAGCCATCGGGCGCCTTGCTTCCGACGTGGATCAGTGGATATGGCTTCGTGTTTTCGACAGAGACTGAGTTGCAGAAAGCGCGACAATTGCGCGCCGAAGTTCGAGCCGTCGGCACCCGGACGGTTGGCTACGACGGAAACGATCCCCTCTGTCGTTTGGTGGCGGAGCGCGTCGCATTGAATGCGAAAGACGCCGGGCTCGCTCTACAGCCGACATCCGGGACTGCAACGGATTTGCGGGTGATGCGGATTCCAGTTGCGTCAAGCGATCCATGGGTCGCACTCAACCAGATTCTCGGACTGTTGGGGGTACCGGCGGCAAAGAAGGGCGGATCGACCGAAGATTTGTATTCGGTCGAACAAGGAGTTTTGGCCAATGGGCGCGTGATCCCGTTGTTTTATCTGCCGGTGTCGTATGCTTCTTCGGCGAACTTGAAGGAGTGGAAGCTGCGATTGGATGGAAGCTGGGACGTGAGCAGCGCCTGGCTGGAAAATTCGAAGTCATGAGCTTTCGCAGAAAGTTGCTGACCGTCTTCGCACTCACGGTATTTTTGTCCGTGGCGAGCGTGGCCTTGCTCGTGCAATATCTCACGCGCAACGCATTCGAGAAGACAGAAAATGATCGCACGGCCGCATTGGTGTCGCAGTTTCAGCGCGAATTCAGCCGTCGCGGCGAGGAAGTAGCGAAGCGAGTCCAGAGCATTGCCGCGTCTGAGTCGTTAACTCGCATGGCGACCGCACTGAATGGAACGACGGCAGATTCAGCGGAATACTTCGATCTGGCACGATCGATGGCGGACGCCCATCAACTTGATTTTCTGGAGATCCTCGATTCGCAGGGGAAGATTATTTCTTCGGCGCACTGGCCGGCAAAATTCGGGTATGTCGATAACCGCGTCGACGCTCTCTCGACGTGGGGCGAAAGTGGACCATTTCTGCAGATTGAGGACCTGCAGGATTCCACGGCATTCGGTCTCTTTGCCATGCGAACGGTTCGAGTCGGAGAGCATCCCGTGTACGTGGTAGGTGGGCGGCGCCTGGATAAGGATTTCCTCTCAGCACTCGATCTAGCTCCCGACATGCGAGTTCTGCTCTATCAGAATCGTGGGGATCATTTCTCCGCAGACCTTCTGATTGCGCCTCCGTCGGCCAATGCCGACGCCGTGCATCCCGCGGAAAAGCTTGCGCCGCTGATTGAAGCCGCGAGCAAATACAACGAGGAGATCAGCGGAATCGTAAAGTGGTCGTCGAGTGCTGCAGATGATGAAGTGTTCCACGCAATCCCGCTGAGAGGCTTGGGTAAAGATCCACCTTTGCTCGGCATTCTGCTGGTGGGGAATTCGCGGCGATCCTACGTCGAATTAAAGCGGCGTATTCGTGACTCAGCGCTGCTGGTTGGAGGTGGCGGAATCGTGCTGGCGATCCTGCTGAGCACTTGGGCGGCTGGACGGGTCACGCGTCCGGTGGAACAACTGGCGGCCGCAGCACAGGATGTGGCAGCGGGCAATTGGAATACGCAGGTGGAAGTTGCAGGGAACGACGAGATCGCGCAATTGGCAGAGTCTTTTAACCGGATGACAGGCGAGTTGCTGGCGCAAAAAGAAAGGCTCATGCAGGCCGAACGGGTAGCGGCATGGCGAGAGCTAGCGCGGCGCTTGGCACATGAATTGAAGAATCCGCTGTTCCCATTGCAAATCACTGTCGAGAATCTGCTGCGGGCTCGGTCGTTGGTTCCTGAGCAGTTCGACGAGATCTTCCGCGAGAGTTCGCAAACTCTGCTCGCAGAGATTTCTAATCTGAAAGGAATTATTGGACGCTTCAGTGAATTTTCGAAGATGCCACAGCCAAAACTGCAGCGAGTAGATATCAATGAAATTGTGCACGGAGTGATGCAGTTGTTCCAGGCGCAATTGGAGGCGCCGGGGCGAGCGCCGATCACGTGCCGCGTCGAATTGGGAGAGCACATTGGAACAATCGCTGCTGATGCGGAATTGCTGCATCGTGCGCTCTCGAATCTGGTCCTGAACGCGATGGATGCAATGCCGAACGGCGGAGCGCTCGCATTGCGAACTCGACGGGACGATGGAAAAATCGTGATCGAGGTGGCAGATACGGGTTCCGGCCTGACACCGGAAGAATGCGAGCGCGTCTTCACTCCTTATTACACAAGCAAGCAGCATGGAACGGGCTTGGGTCTCGCGATCGTGCAATCGGTGATCAGCGACCATCATGGAAGGATCAGCGTGGGGAGCGAGCCACAAAAAGGGACGACATTTGTGATCGAGTTGCCGAACAATCTCGACGCGGTGGAAACAGGCATACATGAAGCCAAGCAACTGACCGTCTGAGCGAAGGAGATCATGCCAGCGAAAGCGCATCTCTTGATTGTGGATGATGAGGCCAACACATTAGCGTCGTTGTCTCGAGCCTTTCGGCTGGCGGGACACGAAGCAACCGTGTGCGACAGCGCGGTCAAAGCGCTGGAACTGGCAAAGTCGCAGACATTTGATCTGATCCTGTCGGACGTGGTTATGCCTATGAAAGACGGACTCAGCTTGCTGGAGGATCTGAAGAAGCAGGGAGTAACCACGCCAGTTGTGATGATGTCGGGGCAAGCACACATCGAGATGGCGGTACGCGCAACGCGATTGGGAGCGCTGGACTTCCTGGAAAAGCCGATCTCGACTGACAAGCTGCTACTCACTGTTGAAAATGCTCTCAAACTGCAGCGCCTAGAAAGCGAGAACCGACAACTCCGGCAGCGACTGGGCAAGCACGAAATTGTGTGGAAAGGCGATACCATGCGCCGCGTGATGGGCCAATTGGAGCGCGTCGCGGCAAGCGAGTCGCGCGTTTGCATTCTGGGAGAAACGGGAACCGGTAAGGAACTCGTGGCTCGCACGATTCACGAGCGCAGCGGGCGCGTTGATGGACCCTTTGTCACATTGAACTGTGCAGCAGTTCCGGCGGAACTCATCGAGTCGGAACTCTTTGGACATGAGAAGGGATCGTTCACAGGCGCATCGGGACGGCACATCGGAAAGTTCGAGCAAGCCGACCGCGGCACGATCTTTCTGGACGAGATCGGCGACATGCCACTGAATATGCAAGCCAAACTCCTGCGTGTGTTGGAGGAAGGCGAAGTGGAAAGGATTGGCGGCGACAAGCCGATTGCGGTGAATGTCCGGGTCGTAGTCGCGACGCATCGCAATCTCGAAGCGCGGGTACGCGAAGAAAAGTTCCGACAGGATCTGTTTCACCGCATTTATGTTTTTCCGTTGGTACTTCCTCCATTACGCGAGCGACACGAAGACATTCCGACGTTGGTCGAGCACTTCGCAGGGCAGGTATGCGAGCAGAATGGATGGAAGCCTATCCGATTCACGAAAGAAGCGATGCAAGCGCTGCAATCTTATTCCTGGCCCGGAAATGTGCGCGAGTTGCGCAATATGGTCGAGCGACTGATGTTGCTTGCGACCGAGGGTCAGGTCGACGCAGACACCGTGCAGATGACATTGCCGAAATCGCCGGCGCTTGAAGCGTCCGGAAATAGCGCGGCGAATTCGGGACCGCTGGCGGATCGCGTGCAATCCTTTGAGCGGGAAGTCATTCTGGCTGAATTGAAGCGCAGTCATCACAACATGAGCCTGGCGGCAAAATCGCTTGGCCTGGAGCGCAGTCACCTGTATAAGAAGGCGGAGCAACTCGGGATCGATCTGCGCGCAATCCGGCGGGAGCAAGAAGCGTCAGACTGACTCCGGTTCATTGATCGCTCTCCCGGAGGCCGCGTTGGGCAAGATATTTGCGAATCTCTGCTTCGTTCTAACTTCCATCTTTTTCCTCTCCACCATTTCCGTCTCTGCTGTTGAACCTCCGTCTCCACCAATCTACGGCGTCCGTATGTTGAATACGTGGATTCCAATGAAAGACGGAGTGCGTCTTGCGGCAACTCTTTACATGCCAGATGGAGCAAAGGCGGGCGAGAAGTTTCCAGCGTTGCTCGAATACCTGCCGTATCGGAAAGATGACGGAACGGCGGCAGGCGATTATCCGAAGCATACGTATTTTGCGCGGCGGGGATATGTCAGCGTGCGAGTTGATATCCGCGGATTTGGCGCGAGTGAAGGTGTTCCTCCCGAACGGGAGTACTCGGAGCAGGAGCAACAGGATGGAGAACAAGTGATTGCGTGGCTGGCGCATCAGCCGTGGTCGAATGGAAATGTGGGGATGTTTGGCATCTCGTGGGGCGGATTCACGGCTCTGCAAATGGCGATGCGGCACGCACCAGGACTGAAAGCGATTGTCGCGGTTCACGCAACCGCCGAACTGTTTCACGATGACGTTCATTACGTGGATGGGATGGCGCATGTAGATGAATTCGAATTGAACATGGATATGGCGGAAGGCTGGGTGGGAGCTCCGGATTATTCGCTTGACGAAAAGACGCTCGGCCGGCGGTTCGACTCCCCGCCCTGGTCGCTGCTGTATTTTAAGCATCAGCATGACGGGCCTTTCTGGCGGGATCGCGTGCGACCGCTGAGCGAGATTACGATTCCGAGTTTTTTGATCGGCGGATTACAGGACGGGTATCGCGATAACGTGACCGATATGCTGGTGAAATCGAAGGCGCCGATCAAAGCGATTGTCGGTCCGTGGAACCATTCGTTCCCGAATGATGCGGATTTCGGGCCGCGCGTAGAGTGGCGGGATCAGGCGGTGCGCTGGTTCGATTACTGGCTAAAGGGGCGTGACACGGGGGTTGTAAACGATCCGCGGCTGGTGATTTATATGCAGCATTGGCATCCGCCGGATCCGAATCTGGAAAGTGTGCCAGGAGAGTGGAGGCGTGAGGATGTGTGGCCTCCGGCAAACGCGAAGAAAACGACGTTGTTTTTGCAGAGCAATCATAGTCTGGCGGAATCGGCCGGCACCCAAGATTCACACCGGCTAAAGTACGTCCCGACGGTTGGCGTGGAAGCGGGCTTCTGGTGGGGAGAATTATTAAGCGATCCACGGCCGGTAGACGCGTTCAGTCTCGTGTATGATTCGGCGCCGCTGGAAGACGAAGTGGCGATTCTAGGGCGTCCGCAGGCGCTGCTGCATGCGTCGGCTACGGCAAAGCAGGCAGATTGGTTCGCGCGACTCTCGGATGTCGCTCCGGACGGAACAGTCACGCAGATCACGGGTGCGGGAATCAATGGGGCGCAGCGCGAGTCGATGAGCGAACCGCGCGATCTGGAACCTAGTCGGGTTTATCCGTTCGCCATCGAAATGCATTTGACATCGTGGGTGTTTCCCAAAGGTCACAGGATCCGGGTGGCGATTTCGAACGCGCTATGGCCGATGATCTTACCGACTCCGTATACGATGACTACATCTCTGGAACTCGGCGGGGAGAACGGATCGCGACTCGTGCTGCCAATTGTGCCACTTCACGGAACACCCGCTCCGGAATTTTCTCCACCGCAGCCGATGGAAGAGCGAGCGGACATCAAAAGCCAGGGATTTCCGTGGCCCGGGGAATGGACCGTGGAGCGCGATGAGGCGCGGCAGAAAACCACCGTGCATTGGAAGGGGAAGGATGGAGCCGAGTATCCGTGGGGCACAGAGAATGATTTCGAGAGTTTGACGTATGAGGGAGATGACGCACATCCGGAAACGTGCGCGGTGCACGGTGAAGCGGAAAGCGTATTTGCATTAAAAGGACGGACGCTGGTGTGGCGGGGGCATCTGGCGGTCACCACCGACCAGAAGAATTTTTATTACGAGTACACGCGGGAATTATCGAAAGATGGGCAGATGATTAAGTCAAAGACGTGGAAGGAGACGATTGCGCGGGATCATCAGTGAAAAGGAGTAAAAGTCTGCTCTCAACAGTACTGATCAAGTCAGTGTACCGCTCACATCCATTACTTCTTCAAGTCTGCTGCTAACAAGCGATGGAACAGTTGTTCACCGGCTTCGCGGCGGACCGAGAGGCGTCCAGCACCGTAGGCGCGAGATTTCAAGCCGCGCTGCACGTCTTCGCAAATACCGAGATCTTCATCCTGCACGCGGTTTCCGACGTTCACCGATTCTGTGTTGTACTCCCGCCGAGCATCGCTGACATCACTGAAATAAAAATTGAAAATCACCCTGCAGTGATCCGCGTCCATTGGGATGACATAGTTGGTATCCATGTATCCCTCGTAGCAGTTGATCATGAGGTTGGGATATTGCCAGAAATACCAGGCCCGATCGCCTTTGCGTGTTGCTCCGGTAGCAGCATCTTCATCAGAAGCAACCATGGGACTCGACTGCAGGCAATAGCGGTCTTCGTTTTCAATGGTGTACTGCTTGTAATCGAGGACAGAACTCAGTCCCTTGTGCAGGTGAGGAACATGGTATCCGCCATCGAGATAGTTATCGACATAGACTTTCCAGTTGCAATGGATGTCGTAGCTGCGAGTATCGAAGTGACGAAGCTTACTGATGCCGAGAGGTGCGACGCGTTTCACCATGCCGCCCACAAACTCGAGTAGAGAGCCCGCATGGGGATCGAGGTTGATGAATACGAAGCACTCCCAGGTCTCTACACGAATGGGAAGCAATCCGTTGTCAGCGCGTTCAAAGTTTTCAACACCTTCGAACTCCGGCATTCCTTTGAGAGATCCGTCAAGTCCATATTTCCATCCGTGGTAAGGACACTGCAGGATGGACGCGTGTCCGCAAGGCTGCGTGACGACTGCCGCTGCATGATGGCGGCACACGTTGAAGAAGCCGCGCAGAACAGCGTCACTCCCGCGGACTACGACAATTGGCTCACCGGCAATGCGTGTGGAAATGAAATCACCAGGATTCTGGAGTTGATCCGTGCGAGCAACGAGTTGCCATGTTTTGCTGAATACGTTCAGGCGCTCCAGTTCGGCGACACGCGCATCGACGTACCATGAAGCGGGAATGGTGGAAGCCTTCTCCAGAGGCGCACGGTCGTCATAGCGGGAGAGAATCTCTTCGATAGATGATTGCATTATTACGCCCTCAATTGGTCCCTGGATCCGGGGATCTTCGACTCTACCGCATCGCAGCTAACCGCGACGGCTCCGACGTGCATGGTACTTCCCTGCTGCTGGTTTTGCCGGCACCGCTCCAATGGCACGTTTCAGAATATCGATGAACTGCTGAATTCTGGCTTCCTTTTTTTCAGAGAGTTCACCCTGACGGCGGAACAGCCCAGGATCGAGTTCTGCGGTGAGCAAAGCGTCCTGGAAGCGCTCAACCATCCAGTCAATGATGGAGACCATCATCTCGATGTCGAGGTCATCGCGAAGTTCGCCACGTTCCAAGCCGAAGCGCACGAAATTGACGGTTCCGTAGGGATCTTCGCTAATAAGAAAGCGATTGATCTCGCGCTTAAGAACCAGGTCGGTTCCATAATTCCCCAGGAGCGAGATCCGGTACGGGATCCAGTCTTCGTGAACAAGGTGCTCGGTGCGAATGAGCCAATAGCGTAGCACCTCAAAAAAGCCTGCTTGACGAATCTCTGGCGGAGCATCGAGATACCTGGCAAAGGAGCGGACGGCGCGTTTGTAGACTTCGAAGAACAGTCCGTCCTTACTGCCAAAGTGCTGGAAGATGGAACCTTTGGCGATGCCGAGAGCAATGGCGATGTCGCCCACCCGCGCCGCATGATAGCCGTGCTCGGCAAAATGTTGCGTCGCGGCTTCGACGATACGGCTGCGCTTTGCCTCAGAGCGAGGACGCAATTTAGTTTGCCGCTGATAGAGCGGTGGTGCGACGCGGTTGCTGGCAATCCCCGGCATAGGAGTGACTGAAAGTCATGACAGCATAATTCAGAAGGCTTCACTTTTCAACTTCATTTCTACTTGGTAATACGGTAGTGTGGTTCGATTTTAGATCGCTACTGTGACCACAAGTCAAACACAAGGCAATCGGGTAATTTACGACGCGGTTGTGATAGGTGGCGGGCACAACGGGCTGACAGCGGCCGCTTATCTTGCGCGGGCCGGGCTCTCTACGCTCGTTTTGGAGCGGCGAGACATTGTCGGCGGCTGCTGCGTGACAGAAGAGATTGCGCCCGGCTGCCGGGTTTCGACTACCTCTTACATCGCGAGCATGTTGCGGCCCGAAGTAATCTCGGAACTTGGGCTCGCGAATCACGGCCTGCGCATGATCCCTTGCGATCCGGCGATTCAGGTTCCCTTCCCTGATGGCCATGTAGTGCCTTGGTGGGCGGATCGGGAGCGGGCTCAGCAGGAATTCTCGAAGATTTCGGCGAAGGATGCGGCGCGCTTCGTTCAAGTGGATGATCAGCTAAAGAAGCTGGCGCGATACCTACAGCCGTTCTTTATGGAACCTCCGCCTGAGTTCGACACCTCGAGCGTAAGGGGGTGGAGTGATCTGTTTCGGCTGGGCAAACGCTTTCGCGGGATCTCAAGCCATGAGATTTCGCAGCTTGTCTCTTTTTTGACGGGCAGCTTGGGCGAATTTCTCGATCAGAATTACGAGTCCGAGAAGATGAAGACGATGTTCCTTGCCAACAATGTTTACGGCAAACATGGGGGGCCGTTTCAACCAGGAACGGCAATCGGCCTACTCTTCCATCTTTTGAGCGGCGGAGAACATGAACTGCAGGGTTTCTATGGACATGTGATGGGCGGCATGGGCTCGATTACGCAAGCGCTGGCCGCTGCAGGAAAGGAACTCGGCGTGGAGATTCGCACGAACGCGTCCGTCGCGCATATTGATGTTAAGAATGAACGGGCGCGCAGCGTAGTTCTGGAGGATGGCACCGAAATCCGGGCAAGGATCGTGCTTTCGAACGCGGATCCGAAGCGGACCTTCCTGGGGATGGTGGATGCGAAAGACCTACCGGAAGATTTCTTATTTGCAGTGCGCGGGATCAAGATGCAGGGGCCATGCGCCAAGGTGAATATGGTTCTTGGCGAAGAACCGCGATTCACCGGAACATCTCCGCACGCGACACCGCTGGAGAGAACCTTCTATACGCTTGTTCCATCGTTGGAATTCGCGGAACGTTGCTATGACATTGCGAAGTTCGGCGACATTCCAGAAGAATTATGGGTCGATTGTGTGGTCTCGTCGAATGCCGATACATCGTTGGCTCCGCCTGGAAAGCACATCCTCACATGCTTTGTGCAGTATGTGCCCTATCATCTGCGGGAGGGCCACTGGGATGACAAGCGTGAGTTATTGGGCGATCACGTGGTCAAGAAGATTGCCGAGTATGCGCCCAACGTTCCGGAAGCTATTGTCGCGCGACAGGTCCTGACGCCACTTGATCTGGAGCGAACCTATGGGCTGACAGAAGGCAACATTTTTCACGGCGATCTGCGCTTAGAGCAACTCTTTTTTATGCGACCGGTACCGGGGTGGTCGCAGTATCGCACTCCGGTGGATGGGCTCTATCTTTGCGGTGCAGGCGCGCATCCCGGCGGAGGCGTGACCGGAGCGCCAGGACGGAATGCAGCGCATCAGGTGTTACGGGATTGGAAGAAAGGACGCCTGCGAGGGGCAGCGGCATGAACAACATCGGCGGATCCGTGCTACCAAATACTGCCGACGTGGTGATCGTTGGAGCCGGCGTGATGGGAGCATCCATCGCGTTCCATCTTGCGAAACGGAAAGCGGGCAGGATCGTCGTGCTCGACAAAGATCATGTCGGGCGTGGCGGCAGTGGACGATCCTCGGCGCTTATTCGCATGCATTACAGCTTTCCGCCGGAAGTACAACTGGCGCTCATTAGCCTGAAGATGTTTCAGAACTGGCAGGACGTAGTCGGCGCTCCCGGGGATTTTCGAAAGACCGGGTTCGTTCGCATTGTGCATCCGAACGAAACCGAGCGACTGAAGCTCAATGTCGAGATGCAGCGCGGGTTGGGCGCCGTGGTTGAACTGGTCGATAAAAAGCAACTCGCTGAGCTCGAGCCCGACTGGAACGTGGATGATGTGGAACTTGCTGCCTACGAACCGGACTCCGGATATGGCGACGGTGCGGCCGTCGCGACTGACTTCTTGCAGGCGGCACGCGATCTTGGAGCGACATACTTTCCGCGTACGCAAGCAACCGCGTTGAACGTGAAATCGGGAAAGATCGAGGGAGTGGTAACCAATCGCGGAACGATTGCGACCGCTGTCGTTGTCGCGGCAACAGGGCCGTGGACGAGGCCCTTGCTGCAGCAAACGGGATACGACCTGCCGATTGAATCCGAATATCATCAGGTCGCAATCCTGCGTAATGCGCCGGATATGAAAGGCGGAGGCTGCGCGTGCATCGATTCGGTGACGGCGACCTATTTCCGGAGTGATGCCAATGACAAATTCCTGGTCGGCGATTTCTATGGAACAAGGCCAGTTGATCCAGATGACTTTCCCCAACGGGCGTCTGATGATTCGCTGGAAGACATCATCGAACGGACCTGCCGCCGAGTTCCCAAGCTCGAAGGCGCCGAAGTAATGCGAGGGCTCACTGGCGTTTACGATGTGACCCCGGATTCCCGACCGCTGCTGGGTGAAATGCCGGGAATCGGTGGCCTGTATCTATGCGCCGGATTTTCGGGAATGGGATTCAAAATCTCTCCGGCGATTGGGGTGGTGATGAGCGAACAGGTGCTCGACGGTTCCGCGAGATCCGTAGACATCAGCGCGTTCCGGCCGAACCGATTCGCGGAGAGCAACCCGATCAAAGCGGAACACGAATATGTCGATGACTAACTAAATGTCAGGAGCAAGCATGAAAAAAAAAGGGATTGTCGAAAGGCTGAAAGACGGGCCCGTCCTGGGCGATGGCGGGTATTTACTAGAACTGGAAAAACGCGGATGGGTGCGCGCGGGTCCCTTTACCCCAGAGGTAGCCCTGACATACCCAAATGCGCTACGTGAATTGCATGTGGAGTTTCGGGAAGCGGGCGCAGAGGTACTGCAGGCACTGACGTTTTATGCCAGCCGAGACAAGCTAGCGACGGTCGGCTTAGAAGATCGACTCGAGGAACTCAACCGCTCGGCCGTGCGGGTGGCGCGCGAGGTTGCGGGAGATCAGTGCCTGGTCGCCGGAAACCTCAGCCTCACGTGGATGTATGAGCTAGGTAGTCCGTCAGCCGCTGATCGCGTCCGCAAGACCTTCGACGAGCAACTCGCGGTGCAGGTTGACGAAGGAGTCGACTTCATTATCGGCGAGACGTTTTCGTGGCTCGGAGAAGCACTGATTGCCGTCGAGCGGGCCAAAAAGACGGGCTTGCCGGCCATGGTGACGATCTGTTTCGAGAACAAAGATGAAACGGCAGAGGGCAAGAGCGCCGCGGACGCTGCGAAGGCTCTGTTTGACGCTGGAGCAGACATCGTCGGCATGAACTGTCTGCGTTCACCAGAGCATATTCTGGGTCCAATGGAACAGATGCGAAAAGCGGTTTCCGGATATCTGGCTTGCCAGCCGGTTGCCTATCGCACCCCTAAAAACAAGCCAGATTTCACGAGTCTGCCGGAGTTCCCTTACGCGTTGGATCCGCTGCAACTGACACGTAAGCAGATGGGAGACTATGCTCTCCGGGCGCGCGAGATCGGCATCAACTACATCGGCGCGTGCTGCGGCACGGTAGCCATGCACATCCGGGAGATGGCTCGAGTCCTCAATAAGCTGCCAGAGGATTCACGTATCTGGAAGAAGGGTGGCCAGAAGCCAATGTCGGCCTATGAATACTACGATCACGACAAATTGAAGGTCAGCAGCAAGTAGTTTGAGCATCAAAAACCTGCGGGCCCGAATGGGCCCGCAAGTGTTCAGATCAACCTTCAAACTTTTCATAGGAGCAGCTATCCGACTTTGCGCATCGCAGGTTCCTCAGCGCGCACGAGCGGCATTTCTACCAGGTGCTCACTGATAAACCACACTTGTAGTTCGTTCGTCCGAAGCACATCGCTCACGACGACATCATTCGTGCCCGCATCGCCGACTTTCGTGGCTCGTTCCGCCAACTCGCGGCAGAGCCCGATAATCAGCTGATGCGCGTCGAGTAAGCGCGAAATCTGGACTGGAACCTCCTCGCGGCCGCGAGGAGGACGCTCGATACGCGTCGTCTCAGCGATATCGGCGGCCATCGCCAAAGATATCCCCCCGAGCAACTGGATCCGCTCCGCAATGGTGTCGACCAACTCGGCCTGCTCGCCATAATGCTTATCGAATAAAAGATGCAACTGATAAAACGTGGGTCCGGCAACTTGCCAGTGAGACTTCTTATAGAGATCACGCAAGGTCATGGTGTCCGCAAGCAATTGGTTCAATTGCTCGGTCATCTCGAGACGCACAGGTTCGTCGAGTTCAAGTGGCAAGGCATGTGAAACCGTGCCATAGCGTTGGATTTCCGCGGCTCGTTGATGAATGCGGGGCTGCGCGTTGATGTTGGGAGTCTGAACCTCTTTCTTCGGCATAAAACCCTCCTCTGAGAATTGAGCGGTCGGCAACAACGGGTTGGATGCCGCATTACTTGTTTGGGGTGCGAGTGTTTTGTGCAGGTCACAAATAAAGAGGTGGGACGCACGAAGTCGCCGGATATCAATAGAAGGAAACTCGCCAAGACTGGTGAAGTACGATGCTGTTCTGTGTGTTGCGGAGGCGAACGGCCCCATGACTGTTTGACGCCCCAGTCTACGGTTGCTATCATCGAACTGCGGGGTGGAGCAGTCTGGTAGCTCGTTGGGCTCATAACCCAAAGGTCGGTGGTTCAAATCCACCCCCCGCAACCAAAACCCTCCGCACGAAGTCCCTTCCCGCATGGGTTTCCTTCCGGACGTGCGACTCAACCACGTCAAGCCGCAATTCTACAATTGCAAGGTGAACGTCATCGACGAGGCCGACCGGTTTCTTTTGCCGAAGGTTGCTGCACTTGTGGACCAGCTCGCTCAGTGGGATTCGATGTTAGTCTCCGGCCGAATCAGGAGGTGTTCCCTACCCGAGTCTGCGTTTCGATCCGCATTGCAGTTCGCCGAGTCTGCGTTTCGATCCGCATTGCAGTTCGCTGCCATGGCGGCGCGGCATTTATAAATCCTGCGCGTCGGCCGGAACGGTTTTTTTTAACATCTACCCTTTGGGTGGTTGACCGCAAAGGCGAAACAACGGGCGGAAGAATCGGGAGGCGAAAGCATCTGGAACTTCTTGATCTTCTTCGCCACTGCCTTCGACGCTGCTGTTGTGCACTTCCGTCGCTACTGCGCGGGCGAAAATCACTTACGTCGGAGGGCTTCACTTCCAGCCGCAAACACCTCGCGTGAAGCCCTCGCTTGGTGAGTCTTAGGGAATCGCAACTTCTATTGGCGACGAGTAGGAACTTTCTTGCCCGCTGGAATTCACGGCAGTCGCTGCATAGTAGTATGTGACCCCAGCAACGACGGTGTTATCGGAATACGTCGTGCCTGGGTCCAAAGAGGTATTTATTTTTGAATACTTACCTACTGAGAGACCGCGATACACGTTGTATCCCGAGACTGGAGAGGTGCTGGGTGTCCACGAAAGTGCGACGCTATACGTCGGAGCCGTACCAGTCCCGGTCAGAGATTCGGTCACTTGAGCATCGGACGCATTGCTGGTGAAAGTAAGCGCGCCTGAGACTGCACCGACGACGGATGGAGAAAATACTACGCTGAAAGGCACGGTTTGACCTGCGGCGATCGTCAGTGGAAATGAAACCCCTGAGATCCCGAATTGTGAATTGTTAGAGGAGGCCGAAGATACGGTCACGCTCCCGGCGCTCGCAGTCATAGTGGAGTTCAGCGTGGCACTGCTGCCCTCTTCCACATTTCCAAAATTCAGTGCACCGGGCGTAATCGTGAGTACTCCGGTCGTTGCGCCCGTTCCTGTCAACGGTACGATCAGATTCGGACCCAGAACCTGAACACTTCCGCCAGTCGAACCGGCAAACTGCGGAGCGAAGGTGACGTTGAGAGTTACGCTCTTGCCTGGATTGATGACATAGGGAACGCTCGGCGCATTGACGGAGAAGCCAGTCCCGACAGTCTGGAACGACCTCACCGTCACATTCCAGCTGGCATTATTCGTAAGTACGAGGGGTAGAGTGGTGTTGCTACCCACTGCTACTTGTCCGAACGACAATGGGGATGGCGTGGCAGTCAGGGCGATCCGTTGTGCGCCGGTACCCTCGATCCCGAGGGTAAGGTTCTGGTCGTTCGCATTGCTGGTGAATGTCACCTTCCCGCCAACCCAACCTACTGCAGTTGGATTGAAGGTCACGTTGAGCCCGGTGCTTTGACCTGCCGCCAAAGTGAGAGGAAGATTTGCTCCAGAGACGGTGAACCCTGAAACGCTCTCGGTAATAGAGGAAACCGTTGCAGCTGTTGTACCGGTATTCGTCAAGATGATGAGTTGGGTTTCGTTTTGCCCCACTGCCACTGAGCCAAACCTGACGCCCGTGGGGAAACATTGCAATTGCTGGGTAGCCGCTTGGGCACGCGATGACAACATCATCGCGAAAGCGATCGCAATGGAAATAGAAATATGGGAAATAGGGAAAGATTTACCTCTGGACTGGGGGAGTCGCATACCGACAGTGTGTCGTGTCCCCCGCTATTCGAAAAGATACCGATGGGACATAGGCATGGACTGGCTAGCCAGCCAGTTCCATAACAGGAAATTTCGCACATGCCCTTAGAACTTTCGGCGGTGAGGCCTGCGCCGGTTCAGAAAATAATCTCTGAGCCCGGTTCAAAGAAGATGATCCACGGATTCCAGGCGGGAGCTGCCAGCGAATGGAATAGCGAAACTGAATTGGTGAAGGCTAGAAGTTACGGTGCTGGAATCTGGACGTTCGAAACGACATTCGAGTAGCCGCTTTCTTCGTTGCTCGAATTCACCGCGGTTGTCGCATAACAGTACGACTTACCGTCCACGACTACGGAGTCTGTGTATAAGGTGCCGGTATCAAGGGAGGGATTGATCTTGGAGAAAGCTCCGCAGGAGCTGGCATACACTGCGCGATAGATGTTGTAGCCAGAAATTCCAGGCGAGGAGCTTGCGGTCCACGACAAATTCACATCATGTGTTGGAGCCGGCGTGCCTGTCCCTGTCAGCGCTGCCGTCGTGGTAGAAGGTTGCGCATTGCTGGTGAACGTGAGTGTGGCAGTTGCCGAGCCTGTCGTTACAGGGCTGAACGTGATCGTAAACGGAGCGCTCTGGCCCGCCAAAATTGTCATGGGCAGTGATATGCCACCGACGCTGAATACTGAGTTGTTCGTGGTGGCCGCGCTGATCGTAACGTTCGCGCCGCTGGCAGAGAGGCTGCCAGAAACCGTTCCGCTCGTCCCGACGACAACACTGCCGGCAGCGAGTGTGGTCGGCGTCACGGTCAACTGAGCCACGGCGAGCGTGCCTGTTCCCGACAGCGGAAGGGCTACATTGGGATTGGAGCCGTCCGAAGTGATTGCAATATTGCCGCTCGCAGCTCCCGATCCGGCAGGGGTAAACGTTACGCTAAACGTGGCATTCTGTCCGGCCGCGAGGGTCAGCGGAGCGGTAATTCCGCTCATCGTGAATCCGGTTCCGCTGATTGCGATCTGAGAAATTGTGACGCTCGAGCCGCCGGTATTGGTAACGGACTCCGATACAGATTGACTGCTTCCGACCGTCACCGTGCCGAAATCTTCTGCGGTTGGATTCAATGTCAGTTGTCCCGGAGTTATCGTTGTCATTCCGATTCCTTTGAGGGAAATACTTGCTGACGAATCGGAGGCATCGCTGCTCAGAATGAGACTGCCGCTGAACGCGCCGGCTGCATTGGGTGTGAACTGGATGCCGACGGTTGTGCTCTGACCCGCTGCGAGAGTGGCTGGAAGGCTTGGCGCGGTCAGCACGAAGTACTTGGTAGAAATGGAGGCACTGCTAACCGTGATTGAGGCCGACCCAGAGTTAGTCGCTTTGACGGAAAGCGCCCTACTGGTTCCCGCGTTCACACTGCCGAAATCAAGGTTTGTGGCGGAGAGCGAAAGGGTTCCGGACTGTTGACCTCCCGAAGGCGGGCCGGAGCTGAATCCCTGGCAACCAACCATGAGAGCCATTCCAGCCAGAAGAAGCAGTACAGCTGCTGCTTCCACGAGACGTTTCGGGCGGCTATTTGGGCGTGCGGTATTTGGCATAGTGGCCAGGGAACCGTTACCCAGATTTCTGCAGCGACCGGGGGACGGCTCACTGACATCAGTGTCGGACTCCCGACGTATGTACGACAGATATCAGTCGTACATACTACCGCTCGGCCGAAGACCAGTCATCAGGACAAACCGAAGTTACACGCGATGACGTGACTTCCAGATGTTTTCGTCTCGAACCGCGAACGGACATGCCCGATTGGACTAGTCCGTTGGTTTCTGAGCGGACCAACGTGGAATTCTCAGTTTGGGTCTTCGGACGTGGCGTTGACGAACGGCACGTCATCCACGGACCCCAGCGAGGCAGTTCCCCGGTGTTCGAGGCCTCAGCCTACCCGCTAAGAATTTGGGTGGTTGAATCGGCTATTCTGGAGCGGACGGTTGATCCGGTTGGATCAACTTCATTTCCTCCAAGACGTGACGAATCGCACTCGTTTGCAGGAGAGCGGCGCCGAGAGCGGCACCCAAGGTATTCGTAATGATGTCTGTCGTTCCAGACCCTCGCCTCGGGACGTAATACTGCAGTACTTCAATCACAAAACTCAACATTCCGCATGCGGCAGTCGTCATCAGAAGTGCCTTCCAACGGCTTCTTGTCCATGCGAAATACGCACATACGATCAACCCTAGCGGAACAAATCCCACGATGTTCGTCAGAACGTCATACAGGTACTTCCGATCGGCTTTGAATTCGCTCGGCGCAGACTGCAACAGGCTCTTGTGTGGAACAGAGAAGGTCGCCGGTATGTCCAAGTTCGGTTCGGACACGACTTCGTTGTGAACTGTATCGCCGGCGGCCTCTGCGAAGGAGTAACGAGCGATGGCGCCGACAAGGTCTGGAGGGCGCCCACTCAGATCGCGCCACTGTTCGTAGTGAAGCATCGCATCCGCGGGTGTCAACTCTTTTGAGTAGATGGCAAGGCCGCGCAATTCGCCCGACCACGGGTGATAGCTCACCGGTGACGTGCCGAGGATAACCTCGCCCAACAGCTCAGTTCCCGAGATCCTGAAATTGGGGAATGACTGAGCAGGGCGGCCGTCCAGGTAGACGGTCGTCCCGTGCGCTCCCGACGAAATCGTTACGAGCACAAGCCTTCCAGGATGGAAGACGTGATCAACGTCAAACTTTATCGTTCTGCTCTTGTCGCTCTCAACGGCCGCATCGTGGGTCACCAATAGCCCGTCTCTCCACTGCCGCACCAAGAATCTTTTTTGTCGCGTCGACGTGTAAAAGGCCAAGATCGTGTGTGACGATCGAGCACCGGCGGGCTGGAGCAAAAGCTCGAGTGTGTACGCCTCTGTGCCCTCAGCTTTCTTTAACGGTTTTAAGGGGCCGGCACTTACGACCACAGCGGGCTCCTGGAATTTCAGTCCGCTCGTTCCCTGCAGCCATGTGACGCCGTTCCGCGGAAACGGATTGAACGGCCAAAGCGTAGCCATCAGAACAGCAATGACAGCTGCAACGCACAAGACTTTAGTCTTCTTCCTTTGATCTGAAATCACAAATCTTCCGAGACTGTACGCAGAACCTTGGGAATGGCTATTCGTATAACGTTTTGATCTTTCAAACCTACTCGAAAGTATCGGCGTTGCGGAAAGGCACGCCACGCTGGTCCTTGGCGGAGACGATAGGCTCGCCATCCAGTTCCCAGTTGATGTTCAAGTCCGGATCGCTCCAGACTACTGTGCGCTCGCACTCGGGCGCATAGTAATCGGTGGCCTTGTAGAGCACGTGCGCCTGATCGGAAATCACGCAGAACCCATGGGCGAAGCCGGCCGGTATCCACAGCATGCGCTTATTCTCGCCCGACAAGCGTACCGCTTCCCACCTGCCAAAGGTAGCCGAACTGCGGCGCAGGTCCACGGCAACATCCAGAATCTCGCCGACGATTACACGCACTAATTTCCCTTGCGCGTGATTGATCTGATAGTGCAACCCGCGCAGCACGCTGCGCCGAGAGCAAGAATGATTGTCCTGGACAAACCGTTCATGGATACCCAGTTCTGACAGGGCGCGATCGTTGTAGCTCTCGAGAAAAAATCCGCGCTCGTCGCCAAACACCCGGGGCTCGAGAACGAGCAACCCTTGTAGAGAAGTCGATGTTTTCTTGAATGCATTCATCTCAATTTGCGCGACCGTAAGCCTTTCACGGAGCAACGGTCCCCTTCAGAATAATTTAGTCAGAAAAGATGAAAAACCAGAAGAAGCAAGAATCGATGTAGGTGTAGTTTTCATCGTGTGGCTCGGTGTTTGCAAACGTCTAATCATCCCTTGACAACGTTCGCATATCCAAACACCGCTTTAAGTTCGAGGAACTCTTCGATCCCTGCTTCGCCCCACTCTCGCCCGTTGCCGGACTGTTTGTAACCACCGAAGCATGCGCTGAAATCCACGCGAGCGCCATTGATGTGTACGTTACCCGCACGAATCCGTTTTGCGACCTTTCGGGCGCGCTTCAAATCGCCGGAGCTGACAAATGCTGAGAGGCCGTAGGGCGAATCATTGGCAATCCGTACCGCATCATCTTCATCGTCATAAGGAATTATGCAAAGAACGGGACCGAAGATCTCCTCGCGCGCGATCTTCATTTCATTGCGCACATTCGAAAATACTGTGGGCTTGGCGAAGAATCCCTTTGGAATGCCATCCGGCCTACCCGCCCCCCCGGTAACGACCGTTGCGCCCTCGGCTATACCTTGATTTATCAGGCGCTGGACTTTCTCGAATTGAGCCTTGCTTACGAGTGGTCCGACTCCGGTCTCTTCCCTGCCCGGATCGCCGACTTTCGTAGCATCCGCTTCCTGTTTTGCAACACTTGCCGCTTCCGCCAGTTTCTCTCGCGGAACCAACATGCGTGTTGGCGCATTGCAGGATTGCCCCGCATTGCGAAAGCATGCCTGGACACCTTCTCGCACGGCCTTTTTAAAGTCTGCATCATCGAGTATGACATTCGCCGACTTGCCACCGAGTTCCTGTGTGACTCTCTTAACTGTTGGGGCCGCTGCTGTCGCGACGGCCACCCCAGCGCGAGTGGACCCAGTAAAAGAGACCATGCTGACATCCGGATGCGAGGCGATGGCGGCGCCGACGGTGGGACCGTCTCCGTTGACGAGACTGAAGACACCGGGCGGAACGTTCGCCTCATGAAGGATCTGCGCGAACAAAAGTGCAGAAAGGGGAGCGAGTTCGCTTGGCTTCAGGACCATTGTGCAGCCAGCCGCTAGCGCGGGAGCGACTTTGCAGGCGATCTGATTCATCGGCCAATTCCAGGGCGTGATGAGCCCGCACACTCCGATCGCCTCCTTTCGCATCAGCGTAGAACCTCTTGTTTCTTCAAAGCTCAACGTTTCGAGAACTCTCGCAGCCTCTGCGAGATGCGCCAATCCGGCAGGAACTTGCGCCTTGCGCGCCAACGAAATCGGAGCTCCCATCTCGCAGGAGATGGTCGAAGCCATTTCCTCGCTCTTTGCCTGATAAATCTCGATGATTCGGCGAAGCACCAGCAGGCGCTCCTCCCGCGACGTCTCAGACCATCCGGCAAAAGCGTCTTTAGCCGCCGTGACGGCGATATCAACATCGTCCCTGCTGCCTAGCGAGATGGAGGTGATGGTCTCTTCGGTGGCTGGGTTCACGACCGCAAAATCGTTGAACTGCAACGGACTTACCCACTTGCCATCGATGTAAAACTTGCGGTAATCAGTCATATTCTCTATTCGTCAGGTTAACACTCTTTTCGGAACACTCTGGAAGCACGAACCCTAATTGATCCCCTCAGTCCCCGGCGCTGGCCCGTTCTCCACGATGAAGGCGACGTACCATCTGCGTTAACTCGAAGGAGACAGGCATTTCCAGGAATAGAACGCTTAAGATGGTGCAGGAAGGGGCAGAACTTCGGATATGCAACAGAGAGATCCCCAGGGCCGAGATCTTGGTAACACTTTGAAGATCGCACTCCTCATTATTATTATGTGGACACCGATGAGCATGCTCGGATGCAGTCGGCAGCAAGCTCACCCTAATCCCGAATTGCCACCTGCAACATCTTCAAAATCAAACACAAAACCCGATGGCAAGCTGACCTGCCCGCCCGGAGACCCCGCCGATAATGATGCTTCCTCATCTCCATCGGGCGGTCACACAGTTAGCCTTTCCTGGAATCCGAGTACATCCGCTAACAATTCCAAAGGGAAAGAAATTCTTTATTGCCTGTATCGAACCAAGGATGGCCGCGTACAGAGAAACACGCCAGGAAGGACGATTTCTCCATGCGTTAATTGTCAGCGGGTCACCAAAGAACCCGTAACAGGTGTTAGCTATCAAGATACTCACGTGGAAAACGATTCCCACTACTGCTATGTCGCGATAGCGATCGAAGGTGCGAGCAGTATACACAGTGATTTTTCCAATCAGGCGGATGCAGTCATCCCTCCAAGAAAAGAAGCTCCGTTCTGCGCCGCGCACGATGACACAAAGAAAGGTGTACGGAAGATCATCAAGGCCATCGCCAAATAGGTCTGCCACGATAGTGACATTGACTCGCAATTTTGGCTGTCGTAACGTACGCATTGTTGCAAGTAAAGGAAAAACACATAATGAAGTCTGCTGGCGACGTGACGAAAACCTGGACCTATTTTGAGGAACAGTGGCATGAAGGGAACGTGCCGATTATGGGTCCGCGTACGCACGCCGCATGGCTCTGTTCGGTCGTATTTGACGGGGCGCGAGCCTTCGAAGGAGTCACGCCCGATCTGGAACTGCACTGTGCTCGTGTAAACGAATCGGCGAAGAAAATGTTCCTGAAACCGATTGTTTCAACCGAGACCTGGGTCAAATTAGCTCGCGAAGGAATCGCTCGATTTGATAAAGGCGCGGCCCTCTACATCCGTCCAATGTATTGGGGAGAGAAAGACGGACCATGGGTGCAAGCACACGATCCAGAATCCACCCGGTGGTGCCTCTGTATTTACGAAGCGCCGATGCGCCAACCGAAAGGTTTTTCGATCACCTTGGCCCCGTATCGGCGCCCAACGCTTGAAACGATGCCTGTCGATGCGAAAGCCGGTTGCCTTTATCCCAACAATGCTCGAGCACTCTTCCACGCGCACGCCCGCGGCTTCGATAATGCAGTTGTATGTGATGTGCTAGGCAATGTCGCTGAGTTGGCGACCTCGAATATTTTCATGGCGAAGGGAGGCGTCGTATACACACCGATCCCAAATGGAACTTTTCTGGCTGGCATCACCCGCCAGCGGGTTATCGGTCTGCTAAGGGATGCCGGCGTAACAGTAGTTGAGAAGATTCTGACCTATCAGGAATTGGAATTAGCGGATGAGATATTTTCCACCGGGAACTATTCCAAGATTGTGCCCATAACTCGAATCGATGGCCAATCCCTACAACCTGGCCCAATCTACGCGAAAGCCCGCGAACTCTACTGGTCGTTCGCACACTCATGATCCGACCAGCAGTGATCGAGTCGGCAAAGATACCGTCCGGCAGTTTCCTGGCAGGTAAATACTTCGAGTTGTCGGCCCTAATCGCCGGCTCCGTTGCCATATGGTGGCGGCCACTCGTCTCGACTCTGAAGCTTGCTCTCGGTAGCGATGCGTACACGTATATTTTGCTGATCGCTCCGCTCAGCGTCGCCCTGATGTACTTCGAGTGGAGCGGAGATCCTTATGGGCCATCGCGAAGAGGATGGGCGGGTTGGGTTCTTTTGAGTGTGGCGTTGCTGCTCCGTGCCTTAACCGCGGCGAGTCTCAACGCCGCATCTACCGACATCATTCTGTCATTAAGCGTATTCGGCCTCGTGCTTTGGTGGATCGGCAGCGCGGTTCTCTCATTCGGTCCTGGGATTTTCAGATCTCGTCTATTTCCCTTCTGCTTTCTGTTCCTGATTGTCCCGGTGCCGACTGGAGTGGTGAGCTGGATAACACAGACTTTGCAGTATCAATCGGCGGTCGGGGCGACTTTGCTGTTTCGCATCGATCGAGTCCCAGTGACAAGGGACGGCCTAATCATTTCGATTCCAGGGTTGGACTTGGAAGTGGCGAGCGAGTGCAGCAGCATTCGATCGAGCACAATGCTCATCGTGATCACACTTGTGCTGGCGCATCTTTTTCTTCAATCAAGATGGCGACAGATTCTGCTGTTGGCGGCGTCATTGCCTCTGGCAGTTGTAAAGAACGCAATACGTATCTTCACTATCGCCGAATTGGGCACTCGTGTGGACCCGGCTTACCTGGACGGCAAGTTACATCACAACGGGGGAATCCTCTTCCTCGCCCTGGCGGTGGTGATGATCGTTCTCTTATTGTGGGTCCTGAGGCAGAGCGAGTTGCGAAACTCTCGTCTGGGCCGCTCCCGGGATCTGGTTTCTTAGCAACTTTAGCGCGATTTAGTCCTTGACTGGGAGACAAGAATGCCCGCCTCTTAGAAGGCGGGCTGAATCAACTCTGTATTGGCTAGGAGACCCGCGACTTGCCGAACCTCGATCGAACTAACATCGCTCCCAAACACGTGGCACCGACCGCAAGAAGATAGTTAACAGCAGAACCGCCATCCGGTACCTGCTGGCAACCGCGCTCGTGGGGGTTGCATTCCTTCTTATGGCCTCTGTCCCCGTGGTCTGTGTGTTGTGCGACCGACAAGACTGGCGTCATCAAAACCAGCGCCCCAACCAACAACCACTTCTTGGGTCCTATCATCATGACTGCACTCCCTCTAAACAGCTTATGAGTACCACCGGGGGGAGGGTCTGAAAGTTGAATTCAGCGGCCGAAGTGGCCCGAGCTGATTTGAAAGCCTTTTTCACACCTTGTCAAGATGGCAGTTTTTGCAACTGTTGCAACGCGCTGCATATTCCCCGAGCCCTCCCCAACACACTGAAAATATGGGGCTTCCTGATTCGGGCTCCGCGTGCGTCAACACCATTCTCGATCTGTTCCCAACGCCCATTCGCTAATAATTTCAGTTCGTTCGTTTCCACATAAGCGGGAATGCAGAGAGGTCTATTATGCCCGCTGTTTCGGCCCAGGCACTCCCCTTTGAAATACAAAAAAACGGCTTATACTGACTGCCCCCAACTTCTTCCACTTATTCGTTACTCGAGTACACCAGTGCGCCGGGATGTTGTCAGCCCAATAAAAACCGAATGCTTTGGTGTATCCCTTGTCGCGAAGAAGCAGCATTGCCTCGTTCTGAAAAGCCGGTCCAGCCTTGCCCTTCCGTTCCTCTGGAGCTACGAATATATCGAATGTGTAAACGTCACTACCCAGCCAACGCCTAAAACCGAACGTGCGCAAATCCTTATGCAGCAGACGAGGATTGTCTGTAGCTTCAGACGGGACATACCATGTATCGCCAACGATCTGCCGGTCCCGGATCAAGGCAAACCCTCCAAATTCGCTGTCAAGATAGTGCCGGGCCTTCAGCTGACGGCTTCGAACCGCAAAGTGATAGGAAGCAGAGGAAAGGATCTCGGTGTCAATTTCGACCACCTTCATGTCGACTGCTTGTAACAGCTCGGGATGTTCTTTGATCTCCGATAGGTCCTTTTCGACCACTATGGCGGTGCGGTTAAAGAAGATCATTTCCTTAATAACTGACATCCACCCCTTGGAACTGGCTAGCTCAGAAATCTGCGCCCAGCGCATTTTGACAGAATCGAAAACCGAGGAGCGTCTTGAAGGGACGAACGCTAAATCTGATGGAGCCAAAGGCTGGAGTTGCCGAAGAGTCATGATGATCACCGGACACTTTTAAAGGTTTTCACGACTACGCGGCCGCATCGCACTTGAGAGTCACTAGCCGTTCGCTTCCAATTCGCGAATATTCTCCGCTGAGGTCTTGCGCAATTTTGCTGTAGTCCAATTCCGCAAGCGCCCGCGCACGAAGCCTTTCTCCCAAAACCTTCAGGTCTCGGTTTCCACTCTCGACCTCGGTAATCGCATCGGCAATCGACGCGGCAGTGCCGTCTACGTAAATCCCAAGCTCCCCGAGATACTCGGGGATGTCCACAGCTCTGGTGGCAATCACAGGCGTAGCGTTCACCATCGCAGACGTCAAAGGATGCCGGGCAGACCCGCCCGTGAACGGGATAATGCAGGCTTTGCTTGTCTGATAAACGTCGGCGAGTTCGTCAGCGGAATAGAAGTCCTGCCAAGTGATCATGTCCGCGACATTCTTACAGATCGCCAATTGTTTGGCCTCCTCCAGACCGTTACAACCGTAGCCCACGTAAATTACAAGTGGAATGCGGAGGCCCTTGGATTTGAGGGTGACCAGAGCATCCAGCAGTTCCGTGAATCCCTTTCCTCGCGTGATATTGTGCCCGCCAAAATAGATATATTGCTTTCGTTCTCTGGAGACGAGTTCAGGAATTCGCGCCCCGTAACGGATGACTTTGATGTTGTCCGCAGCGGCCCCGAGCGCCACGAGTTGCTGTTTCATGTTCTCGCTGTATGCGAGAACCTCCGCGCACTTGCGGTAGAGACGATTGAGCTTTTTGTGCCGCACTTGAAAGGGATCGATCTCATGCACGGTTGTCACGACTTTCTTTCCTGAACGGCTCGCGAGGGAAATCAGGATGAAAAGAGGAATGCAGCCAAATGCTTCCAGAACCTGATCGAAATGGATCACATCGGCATGACGGGCTCGCTTGTAATAAAGAAATCCGCGCGCGGTTGCCGCAATGAGATCGAGCCGGAAGATTTTTACGGCCCAATACTTCAGCAGTCCTTGTTTCTTGCCGGGGGTTCGAGGCGCATGTGGTATCGCAATCGGGGAGCAGTGTTCATTGATCAATTCTTCCTTCGCAATGGAGAATTTCTGGGCGGACGAAAAACATCTGCAGTTCGACGTGATCACGTCGACCACCATACCCGTAGCCCGAAGTGAGTCCACCAGATTGCTGCAGTTATGCGCATACATGTCGTTCTTGTACCAGCAGCCTATGTAAGCCAATCGAACTGGCATTCCTTGCTGGGTGCGATTCGTCATCGTAGTGTCCTCCAGGGCAGCTAAAGAGCTACATGCGGCTATAAATCAAGTCACCAAGAACAGCGGTTGCTTTCGCCGGAAGATGTCGCCAGATCGTTCGGGCGGATTGGGCGAGCTTCCCGGACCTTTCCGACGCGCCCTGCGTTGGGGCCGGGGAGTAATATCGGTACAGAGGCTTCGGTTCTCCGCCCCATTTCGTCTTGAACTGTGTAAGTGCCTCGTGTTCTTCCGCAACTTCTCCAAAGTCGTACCAGCGAAACCCGCTCCGGCACGAACCTCGAATGGAAGCCATCTGCAATAGATCGTGGGGATGAAGACCCCAATCTTCCGGGGCACAGCCGGTAAAGGCATAGAAGGTCGTCTGGCCGAACTGCAACAGGATGGAGCCGGCAACGATCTTTTTTCGACCGCCCCTGTCCCGCTCAGCAAGCATGAGGCGCATGTTCCCGGTCGGCCGAAGCGATGACCACAGGCTCTGGAACAAACGGTAAGACCGAGGAGGTACCGCATTGTGACGCATGGTCAGCAAATAGAGCTGATACCAGTCCGCAAGGTCCTGCTCCGTGTCCGCCTCGCGAATTTCCAGGCCCAATTTCCTGGCCTTGTTCACTGCCCAATTAATCCGATGCTGACGCTTTGCATTTCCAAATCGCAGCCGCCGACATCCCTCGCAGGAAACGCATCCTCTCGGTAGCCGCAGATTCTCCCAGAAGTCTTCCCAGTCTTTGCCTTCTACCGCTGTGGGCAACTGTTCTACGAAGGTAGGTCTCCACGGCATGCAAGCGAGGCCTTCGACGGATTCATGGAGATCTGGTATCTGGGTCTTGATTTCGAGTTGAACGCCCGACTGGGACCGCACCATTTCGAGGGCGTACTCGACGATTGCCACAGCCGCATTTTGGTTCAGAGCCAACGGGCCGGCAATCGGTGTTCGCGGGAGGGATGAAAGGCGCCGGCCGGTCGCAGCACCTCCAAATTTCAAAGCCAGCCCCTTGGTATAGAACAGCGGCAGAATCGCGGACAATTGGCCAAAGTCGTCCACGCATGCCAGGCTCACACATTTCTGGCCATATTCGTTTTCCAGTGCCGATAACCAGCCCGGGTGGTGATAAATCAGTGCATCCGGATGCGTCGAAACAAATCGTTCCCATCGAGGATCGCTCCAAATATCCATTTCAAAGACAGTGAGCGCTTCGCGGCGGGGCAGCTGTACTGATTTTTCTGCAGAGATCAATGCGGGCACCTCAAACGACGTGATCACGTAACTTGTCCTGGGTTTCGTAGTTGGGGGATTGGGAAAACTGGGCAGCCGTTGGGGGAACGACTCTCTGCAACTTCAGTTTATTAACATAGCCTTGGCGCCTGGATTTTGATGTGATTCCAATCACTGCGAGGAGTGCTGGGTATCACGCGATAGCAACTCGTTCCAGGAACATGGCTCCCACTAAAGTGTGATGGCTTGAGCCGTCGAGAGCGGGATAGCTGACCCTCCGCCCAGAGAATTCCCCGAGAACTCGAGAGTTGCTCTCGAATGTTCGCGGAACTCGGTACGTAGAGGACACGCTCGGATCCACTTTACCTATTTCGTTCACCGTATGGCGAGCTTAATCAAATGAGTTTTCTTTGCCGTCGAGTACTTTTCCAATGCTGTCTGCCTTCCGTCGGCAGCGCTAGGCCGCGTGGAACATTCATCTTTGCTCTTACCTCGCCAAGATCTGAACGCCGGCAGCATACAACGAGTCTCTTATCTGACCTGGGAATCGTCCGTACACGCCTTCAACAGCCGTATTGGTCATGATCACAACCGTGAGCCGCTTCGCAGGATCGACAAACCATGAGTGTCCATAGACTCCACCCCATGCGAAGGTCCCAGTCGATTGCGGCGTCTGCGCCGCTGCAGGATCGGTAATGACCGAGAGACCAAAGCCAAAGGCTACACCTGGTTGCGGTCCTCGTCCTTCGGTCTGGTCGGACGTCATCGCTTTTACGCTTTCCGGTTTCAGGATTGGATCCCCGCCGAGGCGAAGAGTCTCGAGAAATTTCGCAAAATCAGCGGCCGTACCATTCATTCCACATCCGCCGGAAGGATAGGAGTTCGGATCACACGCGCGAGACGGCGCGAAGCGAATGAATCCATATGGAGATTTGACGATTTGAGAGTCAGCCATACGCGTGGGGCGCGGCCTCCCATCGGCGTACGGCACCGTTAGTCGCGATAATTCCGCAATCCCAAAGCTCGTGTCGTTCATTGCCAGGGGAGCAGTCACGTAACGCGTGACCGCGTCTGGCAGCGACGAGCGGTTGGCACGGGCAATAACTTCTCCAAGCACATCTGACGCCACCGAGTATGCCCACGAAGTGCCGGGTGTGTATGCCAAAGGAATGAACGCAACACGATTCAGATTTTCTTCAATGGAAAGTCCGGGTTGATCCAGACCGTCGGAAACATTTGCCTTGTGGTGCGGACCATAGGGCGGCTCAAGGAATCTGTAACCCAATCCGGCGGTGTGACTGAGAAGTTGGCGAATCGTGATCTCCGGCCTTGAGCCATCCGCGAGCGCCGGCCGAAATTCAGGGATCCATCTTGTGACCGCATCTTTCAGTTTCAGCATCCCCCGCTCCACCATAGCAAGAGCCGTAGCCGAAACGATCGGTTTAGTTAAGGATGACAGACGGAAAATCGAGTCTCGCCGCATCGGCAAGCCTGTCTCACGGTCGGCATAGCCGGCCGCCCGGCGATAGATGAAGTTGCCGTCATGCGACACAAGAACCACGGTACCTACAACCCTATGCTCGGCGATTGCGTGATCGATGACACCATCAAGCTGGGTGTCGAGAGATTCAGCAGTATTTTTTGTAGCTGAAATGACAAGTCTCCACGGTGAAGGAACCGAGGCATCAATTCACCGACCAACCAGGACCTGCACGAGTAGCCAATCCAGGATTATAGCCAGATACGCAAACGAGGCTTTGCGGCGAATGTAAGCAGTGCCGGGTACGGGTTCCAAGCCGAAAATAATGCAAGCCGATGCGGACGTCTGATCGCGGCATCCCACACCCATCTCTAAGGTCCATTGGCCACAAGCGGAACTGAAGTTCCCTTCCGTGATCTGCCGATCGGCCCGGCTGATTCCTAGACTTAGAGGATTAACTCTCCGGACGGATATCCACAGCGGATTAGTATGAAGAAGTCAACCTATAACTTTATTCTGCATTTACGTCGAGCTCAGCTCGGATCGGTGTCCATGGTGGCCTTAACCCTAATTTTGTTCGGTTGCGGCCTATCCACTGGTCCCTCCACGAATTCTAATGGCGGTTCGAATCCTGGAAATACGAATCCTGGAAATCCAACCAACCCAACACCCACATTTACGAATTACTACGTCTCAAACTCGGGAAGTGATTCCAATGACGGATCACAATCTTCCCCGTGGCTCACTATCCAGAACGCAGCAATCCACATCGGCCCCGGCAGCGTCGTCCACGTCGCGCCCGGCACCTACGCTGAAGCCATCGATATTAAGACTAACGGAACTCAATCCGCTCCTGTCACATTTCTCTCAGATGTACAGTGGGGCGCAAAAGTCCTTGGGGCGAGCACGAGCAATTACACGTTCTACGTAGAAGGGGACTACATAAATATCGATGGTTTCGATATCACCAATATCAACTCCACTTCCGGACATGTTGGTGTAATGGCCGTCGGCAACTACGATCAGGTTATCGGTAACGATATTCACGATATTGATCCTATGGGCGGCTCGGACGGACTGGGCGGCGCGGGAATTTTACTGGGAACCGCCACAACCTGCTGCAGCAATGCGATGGAAAACATCGTTCATGACATCGGAAACTTCACGGTAAGTTGGGCCAGCACACACGGAATTTACGCGGAAGAGCCCTACGGTACGATCGCCAACAACATTACATACCGGAATCAAGGATACGGCATACAACTTTGGCACAATGCCTCGCACATTGTGGTTGTCAACAATACTATCTTCAATAACGGAATGGGTGGGATTGTGCTAGGCGCAACCTTCACTGCGCCAGATACGATCGACGACTACAACGTGGTGATGAACAATATCGTCGTTTATAACGGCACGAACAGCAATGCGGATTACGGCATTCTTGAAGACGGGTGGACCGGCGTCCATAATCAATACTTGAACAATCTGGTGTATGGGAACATCCCGGGCAACATTTCCCTTTTGAACGGACTGCAACCGACGAACACCGTCGTTGCGGCTCCACAGTTCATCAACTATTTGGCAAATGGCGGCGGCAATTACCAATTGCAGTCAACGAGTCCCGCGATTGACGCGGGAAGTAACTATCAAGGATATGGACCGGCCATTGATTACCAGGGCGGTCCGAGACCCATAGGATCGACTTGGGACATCGGGGCGTATGAATACGACTCGCCGCCGGCAAGTTGGCCATCGACAAGTTTCCCATAGCCAGCGAAGCTGGAAACCGGGAAAGGATGTGGAATTCAGACCCTCCAACTTCCAGGCGGCGTGCCGGTCTGGTATGGCGGATAGACCTCCATACACCGATCCAGGTTCTCGTCCGTAGCACCTCAAAATGCTGCAAATTGAGGCTTCCTTTGCAACGCCTGATAAGGTTTCAGGCCCCATTTTAAGAGACTAAATACCCTATCTCCTGCCTCATTCCTGTGCTACTATCCGCCCGCATTTGAGATTGGGCCCCGAAAGAATCTAAAAACAGAGGTGACACATGAACACAAGGTCTTTCGCCGTGAACCGGGCCCTGGCCGTATTTTTCTTGAGTTTGATTTTGGTGAGCAGTTCGTGGGCTGTAAAGGTAAGCGGGAAGGTCTTGCATTCGTTCAGCGGACCCGACGGTTCAACTCCGACAGGCGCTCTTGCAGTCGACGCGCTCGGGAATGTCTACGGAACAACTGCGCTTGGCGGGGTAGGGTCAGGATGTGGGAGCTTGGCCTGTGGCGTTGTGTACGAGCTATCACCTTCGGGAAACGGTGTGACCGAAACCGTGCTCTCGACTTTCAAAGGCGGAACCGACGGTGGTGGACCACAGGGCGGAGTGATTCTCGACGGTGCGGGAAATTTATACGGAACAACTCTCTACGGAGGCAGTGGCGACGGCTGCGGTACAGTTTTCCAGCTGACGAACCTCAACGGCGTCTGGACGAAAACTGTGCTGCACAGTTTCAACAGCATGTCTGACAATGATGGGTGCTTTCCGTTCAGCGGATTAACCTTAGATCCAGCTGGCAACCTCTACGGGACGACGGCTTCAGGTGGCACGTATGACACCGGCGCAGTCTTTGAACTAACTCCCAACTCAAATGGAAGTTGGAACTACAGCGTAATTTACAACTTTCAGGCGGGTGGAAGCGGCGACGGTGCCAACCCGCACGGGACCATGGTATTTGGCTCCGGAAACCTCTACGGTACGACCTTAAACGGGGGTGTTAACAATGCTGGCACTGTCTTCGAGATGACACCAGCGAATGGCGGATGGACGGAGACAGTCATTTACACATTCGATGGCCAGCATGGCGCCAATCCGTATTCCGGTGTGATCCTAGATGCAAGTGGAAACCTCTACGGCCTGACGTTCGCGGGAGGGATAGCGGGTGCTGGAGTGGTATTCGAACTCACGTCATCCGCAAATGTCTGGACAATTCAGATCCTACATACATTCAATGGATCAACCGACGGCGCAGCGCCCGGTCCGGGGAGCCTGCTCTTCGATCGGGCCGGAAATCTCTACGGTGAGACTCTTTATGGCGGGCACGCGTTCGGAGTTGTGTTCCAGTTGGTGCCTCAGCAGGGAGGCGGATGGACAGAGACTGTTCTACACAGCTTTCAGAACACGGTGGATGGACGCAATCCGGAGGGCGGACTCACCATGGACACTGCAGGAAACCTCTACGGCAGTACCTTACATGGTGGGTCTGGGGGATCCGGAATTGTGTTCGAGGGAAGGATAAATTAAGCGGTAGGAAGTGGCATTGGATAGGGATGGCAGGGACTTCAGTAGCGGAGATCAGGGGCCGGGTAGAGTCTCACTGGCGAAGAGTAAATCCAGCATAGCCTCTGGCCGCTACCACGTCGCATTTCTCTCGGTAGAGCTTTACTCCGCCGATGTAGGGCATAAAGACCCGCGGCTTTCCGGGGACATTTGCTCCTAAATACCAAGAGTTGGCCAAAGGAAACAACGTAGCGTTAGCCAGCGCGTTCACGTGTGCGACCCAAGCACGTTCGGCGTCAGCGGTCGCTTCGATCTCCCCGAACTGATGCCGGCGCGAGTACATCAGGAAGTCAGCGATCCAATCCACATGTTGTTCGATCGAAGGCACCATGTTGCTGAGGACAGAGGGACTACCCGGACCTGTGATCATGAAGAGGTTCGGAAATCCCGCAACCGCTAGGCCCAGGTAGGTCCGCGGGCCGCTGGACCACTTCTGTTTTAGCATGCAGCCATTCCGGCCACGGATTTCAACGTTGCACAAAGCTCCGGTAAAGGCATCAAAACCGGTCGCAAAGACGATGGTATCGAGTCGGTAATCTTTGCTCTCGGTCTGCAGGCCGGTCGGTGTCATGCGCTTGATGGGGGTGGTGCGAAGATCGACTAGAGTGACATTGTTACGGTTGAAAGTCTCATAATACGCAGTATCGACGCACAATCGTTTTGTTCCAAGTGGAAAGTCCTTCGGCAGCAGCATTTCAGCGACAACTGGATCGCGCACGATTGCGCGAATCTTGCCGCGCACGAATTCAGCCGCAGTATGATTCGCATGCTGATTGATAAAGATGTCAGCGAATGCTCCGGCGAATCCCAAACCTCCGCGCATCCAGCGTTGTTCATATTCACGTTCCCGTTCTTCTGGCAAAACCTCGAGAGCGGATTTCTTGCCTTCTTCAACAAGCAGACCGAAATGGGTATTTCGAGCTCGATTTCGCAGTTCACTTGCCTTTGATCGCCACTCCTGTTTAACCCAAGACGAGATGAGTCCGTTCTGAGCGGGCACACTAAAGTTGGGCGTCCTTTGGAAGACGAAGAGGTGGGCAGCCTGCTTGGCGATGAGCGGTATGGCCTGAATTCCTGAGGAGCCGGTACCTATGACGCCGACAGTCTCCGCACTGAAGTCGACTTCCTCGGTTGGCCACTGACCCGTGTGATACGACTTCCCTTGAAACTCTTCGAGACCTGGAATATTTGGTGTTTTTGCAGCGGACAAACAGCCAGTGGCCATAATGCAGAACTTGGACGTGGCGATATCGGATTGATCGGTCTTGATCGTCCATCGATTGGTCGTTTCATCGAAGGCGGCGGAGAGCACACGCGTACCAAGTTGAATATCCCGTCTTAGATCGAAGCGGTCCGCGACGTGATTGAGATATTTCAGGATCTCGCGCTGCGGAGCGTAGCGCTCCGTCCATTCCCATTCTTTCTGAAGCTCCTCGGAAAAGGAATACGAATATTCCATGCTCTCGACGTCGCAACGAGCGCCGGGGTATCGATTCCAAAACCAGGTACCACCAACGCCGGAGCCGGCTTCGTAGACTCGCACAGAAAAGCCAAGGCGGCGCAAACGATAAAGCATGTATAGGCCTGCAAATCCTGCGCCGACGACAACCACATCGAACACACCATCGCGTGAATGATTGAGGGATGATTCTGTCATAGGAGCTAAAATCAATTCGTTCGAGACCAGGGATAGGGTGGATCAGAGTTCTGATGGTTGAAGGGAGCTTACCCTGCTGCACACGCGGCGAAACCGCCGTCGATAATAAGCTCAGCTCCTGTAATAAAGGACGCCTCTTGCGAAGCCAAAAACAACACGCCATTGGCGATTTCTCTAGGGGAAGCCAGCCGGTTCATGGGCACGAAAGGCGTAACTGAACTGATTAGTTCATGCGGAAGAGCATCCAACATTGGTGTACGCGTGAAGCCAGGAAGAACGGTATTCACACGGATATTTTCCCGAGCGTACTGTACGGCGGCTGTTTTTCCTAACAATCGAACGGCGGCTTTTGACCCGTGATAGGCGACAGAATCTCCGGATGCGACCAAACCGTATATAGAAGATACGTTGACAATGGCTCCGCCTCCACCTTCACGCATGGCAGGAATCGCAGCCTTCATTCCAAGCCACACACCTTTCTGATTAATATCAACGATGCGTTGCCACAAATCCTCAGTGGTCTCTTCGATGCCGCTCAGATTGGTTATCCCAGCATTATTCACGAGGATGTTGAGCGTCCTGAATTCCCCGCGTGTCGCTTGAACTGCAGCTTCCCATTCCGCCGCTTTCGAGACATCCAGACGAACATAGCGCGCGGATCTTATGCTGCTCTCGCGATCTCTTTCGCCAGAGCCGCCGTCTCTCCGAACGCCGCGATTCAACTCTTCGACAAGTTCCTCCGCTTTTCGTTCCAGGATGTCTCCAATTACAACCTGAGCGCCTTCTTCAACGAAAAGACGGGCGATCGCAGCACCAATACCACGTGCGCCACCGGAAATCAGTGCCACTTTTCCTGCAAGTCTCTGTGACATCACTCTCTTGGAATTCCGTAGCACTACTGGCTATAAAACTATGACCTAGTCAATGTAACAGCAGAGTACATCCAAGCATCCTCAAGGTCGCTTGCCATCCGAGTGCTTGAGCACAACAAAGACTGCGAATTCAGGTGCGGTAGAATCTGGACTTTGAGAGCCCACCGGCGCCGCGACCTTCAGATTCGTCATCGGCAGTTTCAGGGGCCGGCCATCATACGACCCGGTTAGCACGGGCGTCCCAAAGTAGTCCTCCACATTGCGGATTTCGTATCCATCAGCGTTACGCAATTCGGCTCTGAGATCGACCTCTATCTCTTTCATCAGGTCCCAGTTGTAAACGATGATGGTCGCTATTCGCGGTGGGAAGTCGTTGTGTCGCACAGATATTTTCAGCCCCTTGGGACGTCCAGGAAGATACGCGCTGTTTTGATCTACCCCTGTAACTCGCTTCCAATCCCCAAACGCGAGCGCTGTTCCATTCACCCAAAAGAGAGCGGATGAACCGTCCCAACCGTTTCCGATATAGGTGTTTCGGTCCCAGACATACGCGTGCGGCCGTTCCTTGCGAGTTGTCATCAGCCCCACCAGTCCATCATTGCCGTAGAACGTGTTCCCTGTTACGGTTACGTCTTGCCAACTCTGTATGATGGCTGCGGGAATTCCACCTACAAAATAATTATCCGTGACCTTCACGTCCTTATGATCCTGCACGTCTGAACATCCCAAGCATAAGCCAGCGTCACTGAAATGAACCGGGGCACCTTCGTAGGGGGTAGGCAGCTGAGATGCCGGATCGTACGTGTAGTTATGCGAAATCGTGATGCGCTCAGCCTGATAAGGTGCATACCCACTGACTAAAATGTTGTTGTAGCGAGTGCGTGGTGCGGACAGGACGCCGTTGTTGAAGACAACATTTCCCTCAATGTCGTACCCCTTCATATCTCCAGGATTCGGATAGACGTGGATGCCCCAACCGTATTGATTGAAGATGATGTTGTCGCGAATGGACTTGGTCCCAGCATTGTTCTGTGAATAGATTGCATGACCATGGCTTAGATAGTTCGGCAGATTCTTGGTCCCGCAGTTGTAGATGATGTTCCCGTAGAGTTCGGAATTAACGGCTTCTTTCCACAGTCCGATCCCCATCCCGGTATCGTGGATGACCAGATTGATGAATTTCGTATTGGGCGCCTCTGCATAAACGGCCATCGGGCGAAATTGCGTCGAAAAGCTACGATCGGGATTTCGATTGGTGATCTCAAAATCTTGATAGGTGGTCCATCCTCCATACACGTTCAGAGTGCCCAAAGCAGCTCGGGCGCGCTCATCAATGAGAACAGCCCTCTCGCCCGGGTACTGACGGACCAGGATCGGCGCTTCTTGAGTTCCCGACAGGCGACTGGTGAAGACTCCATAGTATTCACCGCCGCGCAACCAAATTGTGCTTCCAGGGCCAATCCGAGTTCCGCTGATTGCAGTTGCGAGGTCAAGTGGATTCACCAGGGTGCCGCTATTTGTGGGTCGTCCGCTCGGGGCAACATACCACTCCCTCGATTTGCTGCTGGTGTCATTTACCGGGACGCTAGCGTGCGGCATCGGCATGGGCAAGGCGAGACCATTCTCACAGATTTCCGGGAGCACACAAACGCCGCAAATGACAACCAAACACCAACATCTTGCGTGGAATTGCACTGTGATTTCACCGTTTGGCAGTTCCCGAAGGCTCATCAACCGCAAAGAGCGAGAAAGGTTACTGCCATTTCTAGTGTTGACTTGACCTTCGTTCCAACTTAAACTCCCGTCACCAAGCGCCCTTGCGCGCTGAATCTCACTTCAAACCAGCAAACGTATGGACAAGTCACCCGTCGTATTGATCACCGGAAGCAGTCGCGGATTTGGCTTTTTAGCATCGAAAACTCTAGCTCTCAAAGGCTACACGGTTTTCGCAACAATGCGTGATCCGGCTGGACGAAATGCCTCGGCGCGCGATCAGCTGATGGAACTGGGGAAGCGGCAGAGCGTCCGCGTGGTCGACCTCAATGTTAGCGATGACGCGTCCGTTGAACGCGCCGTAGCTGAAGTCATCCAGGCCGCCGGTCAAATTGACGTACTCGTCAACAATGCCGGCTTCAGTATAGGAGGGTTTACCGAAGCCTTTAGTCTCGAACAAGCGCACCGGCTATTTGAAACGAACTTCTTTGGAGCTATGCGCATGAATCGGGCTGTAGTTCCGCATATGCGCCGCCGCGGCAAAGGTCTGATTATTCACGTCACGAGCACCTCAGGTCGTTCTGTGGTTCCTGGCATGGGAATCTATGCTGCAAGCAAGTTCGCGCTGGAAGCACTTGCCGAAGCGTACCGGTATGAGTTGTCCTCGTTTGGGGTGGACTCGGTGATCCTCGAACCCGGCCCCTACGCGACAGAGGTGTTCGCGAATGCGGAGCTACCAGCAGATTTGCAGCGTCTCAAAGAGTACGAAAAACTTTGGGAAAAAATGTCGGCAGCCTTCAAAACTATGGAGGCCAAATGTGAAGACCCGCAAGAGGTGGCCGACGCAATTCTGAGAATCATCGAAACACCAGCAGGAGAGCGCCCATTGAGGGAACTTATCGGCCCTGCCGTGGCTCCATTGCACGATTTAAATTACGTATCGACACGAGTCCAGCGGGAGATTCTGGATTACCTGGGCATCGGTGACTGGGTGGGGATCCCGCCATCTCCGAAGCGGTCAAACACGCTTCGCTTCGGCTGGGGGGGAGGACGCAAACTACGGTAGGCAGATGTAATAGACCAATTGCTATCGTGCTCTCAGGTCTTAGGATTCCGCTGCCATTCCCGCAAACCGGGACCGGGTCCTTTCGTACCAGCTTTGCCGCTTCGGTTCCACTATGATCTTGGCATGCTGCATTGGATTCTGCAGGTCCTGAAAAGCCTGCAGCACACCGGACAACCCGACCTTACCGGTGATCATTGGCTTTACGTTGATCTTTCCGCTCGCTATATTTTGCAGCGACTCCCGAAATTCATCCGGGTTGTAGCCAAGCACAAACTTCATCGTCATCATCTTGTTCACGGCGAATACGGGCTCAATGCTATCGACGGTTAGGCATACACCGACGACAATCAATTTTGAATTCGGCGGTACACCTTCCAGTATTTGTTGGATAACACCAGGAGCACCTACGCATTCAAAAACAACGCAAGAGCGTCGTGAAGCGTAAGGGGTATAGAAGGCTTCATATCCCGATGCCGGCAAGACCTTGCCGTTTGGAACCGCCATCTCGCTCCATCGCTCAAATGGAGAGGCATTCTTGGGATCGACCACGACATCCGCGCCAAACGATGACGCGAGTCTTCTTCTGAAGGGGCTGAAATCGGCGGCAACGATCGGATGCATTCCTGCGATTTTCAAACCTGCGATGACCGCCAGACCGACCGGCCCACAACCTAGCACGAGAGGGACCTCGTCTCCGTTCAAGCCAGCTTCCTTGACCGCATGCCAGCCGACCGCCATCGGTTCGGCGCAAACAACCTGCTCGTTCGAGAGAGTGTCGGGCACTTCGATCAGAAGAGATTCGGTCAGCAGCATACGCTCGGCGAATCCACCCGGCAGATCGTTGGAAAAACCTATCGCGTGAAGCCTGCCTCCAGCGAAACCGACCGGAATGCAGGTGACTCGGGCACCGGGCCTGAATTTTCCTTCGGTTTCGGGGCCGTATTCGAGAATCTCGGCGCAGAATTCATGGCCGAAGACGACGTCACGTTCGGGATCGAAATCGAAAGGCGAGCCTGTACGTCGGGCCATTGCGACGGCGCCGGTCGCAGACTGGAAGGTATGAACGTCTGATCCGCAAATGCCACAACTCAGACTTTTCACCAATACCTGTCCGGGACCCGGAACCGGATCGGGAACCTGTGTGACTTCGATAGTGCCCTTTCTCAAGACTGCGGCCCACATCGCGGTAATTCACCTTTCTGGTGGATTCTAAAGCGTGTCTTTTTCCTTCGCTCAGGCCAAAGCACCCTACACCCATCAACAAGAGCTGTCAACCTTAGCGCACTCTAGCCCTCGGCTTACGATTCCTCGGGAATTTTGAAAGCACTGACATAATCGGCGAACCGGTGGCGCTCCTGCACCGCGTTGAGGCCAAAATCCTCGATATGATAACGATGCACGCCGTACTTGTGTTGCGGATTGGCTGTCAGGTAGCTGGTCATTCGGTCAAGAGTCTTCTGGGTCAAATCGAGATCAAACTTCCGGTAAATCGCTTTGACAATGCTGATCGGATCGCGCACGAGTTCGGAATAATACGAATCGTAAAAGTGGTGTTCAGGAAAACGCAGACGATCAATCCGGCAGTTTGTCAGTCCGAGGCTTAATTGTTCCGCCGACTCTTGCGCCAACCGTGCATGATCTACGGTCGAATAGCAGAGTCCCCGAAATGTAGCTTGCAAACTACATGTGGATGACAGCGCTTTCAGCGGGTCACGGTGCGTCTGAATAATACAGGCGTCTGGGAACACCGTTAAGAGCGCACTGAGAGAGAAGATGTGGGTTGTCGATTTTAGAAGCCATCGAGTCCCAGGGCGTTGATGCTGCAAGACTTTCAGTTGGCTCTGGTAATAGCGATAGCTTTCAGTCCGATCACGGGTATTAAGCCACAGCCGATAGCCCGGCACATCGTACCAGAAATAAAGTATTTCGCTCTCGAAGCTGTTCAGGAAAAGGATATTGCACTCTTCCGGATCGTTCGGGCCGCAATTGTGTTTGTGTCGTAGCTCTGGCAAGAAGTAATGAAGTTGACCGCTGGTCTCCGCCGCATACTTATAATCGGAAGCAGGTCGGCTTGATGGGGCTGGCGTGCTAGCCTCCCAGTTCATTAAGGGACGATGGGCTGAGTCCTGAGCAAGTAGATTGAAGAGAAGTGTCGTACCGGTACGAGGAGAGCCCAAGATAAATAAAGGGCGACGGACCAGAGTCTCAAAGGCTTCAGGGTGTTTGGTCCAGTACGCGTGCAGCAGCAAACGATTCGACAACGCATGAACAAGGGTCTGGCGCACAGCGAGGCGTCCGAAGGGGTGCATCGCTGGCGCGCTCTCGATGGCTTCCACAAAAACCCGAAGCGGCTCGAGAAATTCATTCCCTCCAAAATCGTACAGCCGATGTCTTTTGGACGCTTCCTTGCAAAGTTCTTCCGGATCAAGGTTCCCGATTTCAAACCCGAGGGTTTGTAAACCTGCCCCCACAGCATTGACGATCTTTAGACGGAAGCGCTGAGCCGGCCTCCGATTCGGGACCATCGGGCGCCTGTCCAATCCCGCACGAACAGGCCCTGTAAGAGGTTCTGTACAAGCTTCTCTGCTATTCAAGTTTGTTGCCAAGAATGTCTCTCCAGACGAGTTTCGGAAGTGCTGAAGCTGTTTGCGGGGTTTACGAGCGAAATTAAGTTCTGTTGTAATGGAGGCAATTGGTACACTCGCCAGCACTGTACACTTGCCAATAGAGGCATGAACCTTCGCCGTAGGTGAGTTGCTGTCCTTTCGGGTCTCACGCCTGCCCCTCTGGGACCTTCTCCTCCCACCGTTCTGTTTCGACAATAGTTCAAACATCTTGCTCAAAAGGAGCTGCCGTTTTGTTTACTCCCCCGAAGTCAATCGCTGGAATTACCAATACATGTGTTCGTACTGCTTTCCTTTTCGTCATCGCACTGACATTGCACCTGCTGCTAGTCGGTCAATCCTTCGCAATTCAGCTTCATCCCGCGGGAATCGAAACGGCGCTCCGACGTACGCGCTTAACCTCCACCGGATGCAGTGTCTCTGGAAGCGCTAACTTCTATGTTTCCACAAACGGAAACGACAACAATAATGGTTCTCAATCGTCGCCGTGGCGCACAATTTCTGCCGCGGGGAGCCGGGTAGGACCCGGATCCATCGTGCATGTTGCACCTGGCACTTACGCGGAAGCACCTTATATCAGCGTCAGCGGCCAAGCTGGCGCGCGCATCTGCTTTGTTTCTGACGTTCGGTGGGGAGCCAAAATCACCGGTACTGCTACTGAAAATTATGGGATCGCAGTGATGGGTGATTACTTTGACGTCGATGGGTTTGACATCACCAACATCAATCCGTCCGGTCACCTGGGAATCATCAGTCAAGGCAGCTACAACCAGGTCGTGGGAAACCGCGTGCATGACGTCGCGCCTATCGGCGGAGCTGATGGAGTCGGTGGTGCTGGCATCATGATTGGGGACACTAGCAAGCACGACAATAACGTCCTGCAGAATGTGATTTACAACATCGGCAACTTTAACGTGAACTGGGCCAGCATTCACAATATCTATTACGAAAATAAATATGGCTTAATAGCGAACAACATCAGTTTTCGCAGTCAAGGCTGCGGAATTCAACTGTGGCACAATGCCGGGCATTTGGTCATTGCCAATAACACGATCTTCAACAATCAGCTTTGCGGCATTGTAATTGGAGCGGATGACACTCCAGTCGGCGCGGTCGACGACTACAACCTCACTGTTAATAATATCGTCGTCTACAACGGCAACTTGGGAGCTCACTACGGTATCGTGGAGATTGGTCACACAGGAACCCACAATCAGTACCTGAACAACCTGGTATGGGAGAATGTTCCAGGAAATTTTCTGCTGCTCAACGGGGTTGTTGATAAGAACACCATAACGGCGGATCCCGGCTTTGTAAACTATCAGCCCGGCGGCACGGGAAACTATCATCTCTTGCCAACGAGCCCTGCGGTCAATGCTGGCACCACCGACGGTGCGCCAATGACCGACTTCGACGACGGTCCACGCCCGATCGGCCCTGCCTGGGATATCGGAGCATATGAAGAAGGATCCACACGTGGCATCTGGCCCTGGTTCTGGATACTGACTCCCTAGCGCATGCGATCGTTGTGCGCGAGGTGTTCTATAGGCACGGAAAGCTTGCTCAAATCACGCCACCAAAGATCCATGGTTCGCGTTACTTCTAACGATAGAGGTCGCCGTGATCAAATCTTTTTCCCGAAGCGTATAGACGGCCCAATTGTGGCCGTTGCTGCCTTGCATGCGTTTACCGTCTTGAGCAAACGCAACTTCGACGCGCCCAGTCGTGTGGTCCGCATGCTTGATAGTAAGTGCGTGGCTTGGGTCGGCTGCCGCCCGACCCAGGGCCTTTCCCACCGCTGATTTTGCGCACCAGAGCCGCGTCTTCCATTCCTCGAGTTCTGCCCGGTCTAATCCCGAAAGCAGCTTTTGTTCATCGGGTAAGAATGCCACCTGATCCGTCGCTGCTCCCAGTCGTTTGACGTCCAACGCCAAAACCTCAATTTCATCATCATCGACCGCAGCCGCGACTGCCGTACCGCCGATCATGGTCAAAGCAACCCGAGGCAGATGAGTAAACTGGGGATCGCCGATTGTCTTAACTATCGGACGGTGCTCCTCATCCTCGCCGATCTCAATGTCCGCCGGAACGAGAAGCAAACCGTATCGTTGACGAAGCAATATTCTTACTGCGTCTTTTAATGCCAGGCGCCCCCGGAGCCATTGAATGCGCGCACGCTCGTTGGTCTTAAGATCTTTCCAGACTCCCCTTTCAGTTCGATTCAAGACCGTATAAGCGATTGCCTTATGCCAGATTCCCCCGCTCGATTCAAGCAATTCGATCGGAGGATCCAGTAAGCGGCAGCAGAGAAAACCATCCGGTTTGGAAAATCGACAGGGAGCATCGGTCCAAGGGACACTGAGAATCGTCTCTTGCGGATAGTGGCAGATGAAATGCCAGAAGTTTTCGGTAAACGCGACGCGCTTGTCGCGCCATCCACGCGCCCGCAGTCGCACTTTTCCGTTTCGGATGACCTCGAAGTCACAAGCTATCTGCGAATCCGACACTTGAAGAATATGGACACGGCATTTCGCCTCTTCTTTTTCTTCGAGGCACGGCCCGAAGACCTCAATCGCCTCCACCTCGAATGGGAAGAGATGGAAACCCTCGGTGAATCTCTCGGCTGCCCAGGCCGCAAAGACCTGTCCTCCTAAATCAAGAACAACGGGATCGACGAGGAAATCGGGATGGCTCGATCCG
>Ga0209168_10000301_pt1 | contig 53766 bp, 43 predicted proteins | sample Coa_R1_FD_187156 | JGI IMG/M metagenome (GOLD analysis project Ga0209168, IMG submission 187156) | Surface soil microbial communities from Centralia Pennsylvania, which are recovering from an underground coalmine fire - Coalmine... | ecosystem: Environmental > Terrestrial > Soil > Unclassified ...
CCGGGCCGAGGTGTATCTCGCAGGGCATGCAGTCCACGAAAAACAGTTCAGAAACCCAGATCCAGACCGACGAAATGAGAAACAGAAAGAAAAACTCGCTGCCGATCACTTTTTCAGCAGCCTGCTAGAGAAGCCTCTGGGTATGCTGGGAACTGAAAATGGCGATAGCCGGATAATTCTGCGCATTGACTTCGCTCTATTTGTGCAAGTGATTTCACAGGCCTAATCTCTCTCCTGATAATTCGGTCGTAAGCGACTGAATCAAAATGCCTTGGTGTAAAACGGAGTGGCTGGAGAGTTGCGGAGCAACTTGCTCTGTACTCTTTCCCTGGAGCTTGTGAACCTGATGCTGCGTCGCGTCTTCTTGCCGGCGATCATTGTGCTGACGCCTGTCATAGCTGTCTCCAGCATTGTCGCTGCTCCGTCCCAGCCTGGTTCGTCCACTCAGGAGTATCGGGAGCGGCAGGTTTCAGGGACCTTCAGACGTGCCTCTCAATATGTTGATGTTCCTCACGTCAGTTCACGCCCTGCTTGCGCGAATGTCGAGCCACCGCAGGCCCTGACTACACCGGACCCGCTGATGACTTCGTCGATTGATGATCGAAGAGTGCGGGTAAGCTTCATTATCGGTACCGACGGCCACGTGCACAGCCCTCTCATTTTGGAGAGTGCCGGAATCGCCAGGGACCGACGGGTCCTGCAAACCGTGCGCACGTGGAGGTACCGTCCGGCCACCTGCAATGGTGTGCCCACCGAAACAGAAGGGAAGATCGAATTTTCCAATCGATAGCTTCCGTGGAAGCCGCTGGGCTAGAATCCTCAGCAGGTGATTCCGTCCGTGGATAAAAAAGAGAAAAAATCATCGATACCAGAGCGCCAGGCCGATACGGCGGGTACGAATCCCGAGTTAGACGAATTTTTTAGAAGTCTAAAGTCCGGCCGGCCAAAGCCTGGGTCCGAAGGCATTTCAGCGGCGCTGGATGCCGCGCAACGTTTCGCGACCGAGCAAGATGCCGAGGACGCCGCCGGTGATATGGTGCGGGATCTGGCGAGCGATTTAAGCGGAATCGCCTGCAAAGTATGCGGCTACCGCAATCGTGAGGGAAACAAGTTCTGCGGGATGTGTGGAGCGACGGTCCATACCGGTGTTGGCTCGGCGAGCCTCGGGTCCGGAGACCCTCGTCCTTCTGCTGCAATCGCAATCTCGCCCGATTCATTTCCGGATCCTGCAATGAGACCGCCTGCGTCGCGGCCGACGGGAAACGAGACGCATCATTATCATCATCACTACCATCACCACTATTTTCCCGGTGCACAAGATGGTGTCTATCAGCGGCCCGGAGAGCCGATGCGGGATTTGGCCAGAGAAGACAAACTGCGCACGACCACCATGGCGCTGCGCGGCGATCTGAGCCGGGCTGAGGCGTCGGTTCGAGCCATCACCCAGGAGTGGGTGCTCGCCTGCAATACGAAACATCTGGACGATTTGCTCGAGTTGTACGCTTCGGACGCGCTGCTATTGCGATCGAACTATCCTCCGATTCGCGGAGCAGCTGCAGTGCGTGAGTTCTTTTTCGGAGCGCTGAACGCTGGGCTCGGTGAAGTCGAGATGGAGCCTCTGCGTATTGACGTTGTCGGCGATCTGGCTTACGAAGCAGGGCGTTGCAAGGCGCTGATACCAAGTTCGACTGGAAAGCGGCGCGAGGAGCGTGGCAAATACTTGTGGGTTTGCGGACGACAGAGCAACGGTGAGTGGAGATTAACCGCCGATTGCTGGTCGAGCGATTTGTCTCTCGGTACTCTCGAGTCGGAGATACCGGCAAGTGGCGGAGTAAGGACTAACCCGGCGCGAAAAAACACCTGAACACTTGAATCTCTTTCCTACGGCCTGATTCCTATCTTCTCCAGATCTGTCTGGAGTTGCTCCCGTGTATCCATTTCAATGGTGTGCATTCCCAACTGGGCGGCGCATTCCAGATTGAGAGCGCGATCGTCGATGAAGCAGCATTCTTCGGATGGGATTTGCGTAGTTTCAAGGGCCAGGCGGTAGATGTCACGCTCCGGTTTGCGCAGGCCAACAAAACACGAACTGAAAAAGAGGCGGAAAATCTTGCGCAAGCCAAACCTCTCCATGCGGTCGTAGTTAAGCTCACGAGACTCATTGTTGATCGTTCCCATCAGGTACCTGCCGGAGTCGCTGAGTGATTGGGCAAACTCCAGCATCCCGGGAATCGGCTGCGATAGAGAAAACATATATTCGCGAAATGCTTCACGCGAGAAGGGACGAGGACGATAGAAAACCGTGCGGTCGAGGTACTCGTCGAGCGTGATTTTGCCGCGCTCGAACGACGATACGACCATCTCATGCCGATCGTGAAATTCCCGGTCATCCAAGTCAAATCGCTTGAGCGCTGCGGAGCGTTGTGTGTGGTCCCATGCGTTGGTGAGCAGAACGCCGCCTACGTCCCAGAAGATCGCGCGAATGGCTGTCAAGATTCCCTCCCTCATGGCAGTGTAAAGGATTCAGCGGAACACAAGGAGAAGGCAGAAGTGCGAAGCAGTCATCACGTGACTTTAGTGTTGTCGATGATAAATGCGATTGTCGACTGCTTCAGTGCTTGTAAATCGTAGTTTCTGGATGATAGTTGCGCCAGTCGAACCAGTAGTCTTTCAGGGCGGGAACGCGGTCGAGGCATTTTCCTTGAGAAGGTCCTGAGATCGCGCAGCCCTGAAAGTTCCATTCGCTGGCAGTTGCTGTATCGAGCAACGTCCAGGGTTTCACGGCAGGCGCCGGGTTGACCTGCGACGGTTGAGGCTGCTTGGAATCGATATTGGCAGATGTCGTTGTAGTTTGCGGGTCAACCGCACTGCCAGTCCCCGCATTACTGCTTACTTCCTCGCCCTTCAAGAAGAACTCGGCATCTTTTCCGTCGATGCGACTGATGAAGACGCGAAACGACTTTCTGTCGGGAGCAACGGCGATGAGCAGAGGTGTGCTGTGCACTCGGTCGACTACTGGCGATTGTTTGACGAGAGCATCCCAGGGGTAGGCGCGGCTGGATCCCTCGATTTCAAGGCCCACAACCACGTCGCGGGACTTCAACTCCGTTCCCGGGAAGCTGATCACGACGGGCAGTTTTGCAATCTCGGGTTCCCAGTTGCTGTCATATTCCTTTAGATATTTCGGGACGGGTGCGAGAACTCTGCCATCCGAAACCTCGGACTTCCATTCTCCGAAGGTGAGTTCGTCGTAGGGGACCAGGTCCAGCGAAGCCCCTTTGAGCGGACCGTACACCGCTTTCCCGTTAATCTGCTGCCACCAGGTTCCGGTCTCCCTGTCTCGCATCAGAAAATTTTGATTGTTGATGCCAGCCAAATAGAAGTGCAGCGCTCGTCCATTCACTGTGCGGGTCCAGACCAGACCCGTGTGGCAGAGTGTTCAATAAGTGACGGCGATCGGCACTCCACCGACGACGTCATTGAGGATGTGGTGATAGGCCATTTCGCGAATGGGGTAAGCGCGGGCATCCACACTCTGGCGAACGGCCAGAATCATCTCTTTCGCGTCGAGCTTGCTTGCAGACTCGGCTTCGAATTGGGGCGATTCCACCGGATGGAACATCCATTCGAAATAGTTCAAGCGCGACATGACGGCAGCGGTGGCGACCAGAACCATGACGGCAGAAAGTAATCCTTTGCGCCATCTGCCGACGCTGTTCCACAGGAAAGCAATCAAGATCAGGCAGAGAAATGCGCATATCATTGATACGAGTGGCGCACGCTGTCGGATCGCCATTGCCCAATATAACGAGCGCGGATTCTGGTAGCGAAATGGACGGATGATGAATGCCGGAAACATGAAGGAGCCGAATCCAGCGATAGCGAACGTGGTCAGCAATATCCAGACAAGCCGCGAGCGGGAGATGGATGTTGTCATTTGAGAGAGAAAAGAAGCCGAGTCCCCACAACTCGACGAGAAAGGGATTCTACTCAATCGGCAAAAGCCGAGGGATAGTCGGAAAGCATTACGCGGTCTTGACTCAACATGCTCGCGTTCGTCCAAAACGCCGGGACAAGGACGGGCCACTTTTCACGATAAATTTCATTATCATTCCTGATTTTTTCTTTTCCGTTGTGGGAAGACTGTTCGATTCGGGAGTACCCCCCTCCCCTCCGAATCTCTGGAATCATCGAGTTAGCGGCAAATCGCCAAATAGTCTATGGGTATCAATCACTTAGGGGCAAAGGTAATTATCCCTTGACAACAAGTGAACGATATGCGAAGATCATTTTGTTATGAACCGCAGACAGACAATTCCAAAGCACTTACGCTACACAATCGACCAATTCCGTGCCGATTATCCCAATGATGACGCTTGCCTTGAGTCCATCAAGAATTCGCGTTATCCCGGTGGCGTGACCTATTGCTCTGACTGCGGACAAGAGCGCAAGCTTTACCGCGTTTCTGGCCGTACCGCTTATGCGTGTGAGCGCGGCCATCAGTTCTACCCTCTGGCAGGAACCATCTTCGAGAAGTCGACCACTGCCTTGCATATTTGGTTCTATGCCATGTACCTGATGGGATCGACCCGTTGCGGCATCTCTGCCAAGCAAGTCCAGCGGGAGACTGGCGTGACCTACAAAACCGCGTGGAGAATGTTTAAGCAAATCCGCTCGTTGCTGTCCGAATCTGACATGCAACTGGAGGGATCGACGGTTGAGATCGACGAAACTTATGTCGGAGGAAAGCGCAAGAATCGCCACAGCAAGCGCGGGATGCGCGGACGTGACAATGACGAAAAGATTCCCGTCCTCGGCATGGTGGAGCGCGGTGGCCGCGTCGTTGCGAAGGTAACTCCGAACGTCAAGACCGAGACCGTTTATCCGATCATCCACGAATACGTGATGCCGCAGAGCCAAGTCTTTACCGATGAGTATTCGATCTATGACAAGCTTGCGACCGCTGAGAATGGCTATCAGCACAAGCGCATCAAGCACGCTGAGAAGGTGTACGTCATGGGAGACGTCCACACCCAAACTATCGAAGGATTCTGGAGTCTGGTAAAGCGGGGAATCGGCGGCGTATATCATGCGGTCGGCAAGAATTACTTGCAGACCTACCTTGACGAATACTCTTTCCGCTACAACCGGAGAGATCAGGGCAATCTTATTTTTGCGGCGATTTTGGAGCGGGTTTCTGCACGGGCGTGTGAGAAGCCTTCCGCACCAATCGCTGAAAATCAGACCGTGTAAACGGGCGCGTTTCACCCTCTGTAGTCTTGGCCGACGCTTTGGGTTGATTCGCCATGATGACCATTGCGCTGTACTACAGTCTGGCGCTTGTAAGCGCTCAGATTGGAGTAGAGCGCAATGGTGTGTAAATGTCAACCGCGTATTTCTTTGTTCGATCTGAAGCCACTTCTCTTTCAAGACATGAAAGGGGTGTTTTGCGTGCTGGGATGCTACATCGACGACAGCGCCGATCACGGAAGAAAAACCGTGTTCTCGGTTGGGGGCTTCGTGGGCGAAGCCGACAAATGGTTTGATATTGATAGACACTGGAATCTCGCTCTCGAAAAGGCTGGAGTTGACTACTTCCGCACCTATGAATGCGTCAACCTGGAAGGCGAATTTCGGAAGAAACTCGTTGATGTTCATGGCTTGACCACTGCGCGAGTAATCGCAGATGCGCTCCTAGTAGACCTCAAGCAGATTGTCGCGACTTCGGACGTATATGCTTTCTCCGCAGCGGTGCTCATGGCCGACTATCGGCAGGTTTTAAGTGAGCCTGAAGGTTCAATCGTTCTGAATCCCGACCCATACGTCTATGGCCACTATCAGTTAATCGGCTGCGTTCTTGATGAAATGCTTAAGTTCGAGCGCTACGAAGTTTGCGCTTTCTTGTATGACGAATCGAGCAAGGCTTCTCTCATGCAATCTGGGTGGGAAGGATTTAAGAATGAGAACCCAAATTGGGGAAAGCATGCAGCTACCCTTGCGCCGCTCGATGATAAGACCTGCACTGCAATTCAAATGGCCGACCTTCTTGCCTATACCACCACCAAAATTTATGCCTCTGCTTCTATCGAAGAAGCAAAGGAGCGTGGAGAAACACTTTTAAGGTCGTGGCTGAAAAAGCACATTATCAAGGTCGTCTATGCTGATGCCGACTACCTTCGGGCCATTGTTGGCGCGAACCTTGAACGGGTGAAAGCGCACAAATTGAAATACCCCGACGCTATCGTCCTCTGAGCGTATAATTCGCGGCTGTTCCTCATTCTATACTTGTCCTGACGGGATAATTACCGGGGCAAAATATTGAGTCTAAATGACTTAGCTTGTTTATGACGTTTCCGGTCGACAGCGCCAGTATTCGAGAATGAAAGTTGAGGGTCAAGGTTGAATGAACATTGGGTACAAGAAAACTGTGGAAATCGCCCGGAGGTGGAAAGAAAATGCCCCGGTCTTTTTCTCCCTGTGAGGAAGAACAAGACCGGGGCAGCTTTAGTTCAACCCGTTTTACTGCGTGCTGAAGCTCTGGTGATAGCTCAGGCTGACCACGTCCTGGAACGACGGGGTTCCAGGAGGCAGGTTGTTCGGATCCAGGAACTGAGTATCAAAGAAATAGTTACGAACCGGAGCGCTGTACACCGAGTTACAGCACTTGAATATGCCGGTGTTGTATTGCGAGTAGTACATGCTGATCATCGACCCGGCGTAGTTCACGGTAGAGCTGTTGGCGCCGCGATTTTCCAGATACCGCAGGAAGTTATGCATACCGCCGTCGGTACCCATGTCCTGCCCGCCCCACGCAGGTTGCGGGAAGGGAATGCTTTTGCCGGCAGCGATCGCCATGCGGTAGTAGCTGGTGTTTCCCGGCCGGCTGCCCGCGGTGGCTGGATAGACAAAGCTCTCTAGATCGGTCCAGCCAATCTTGGCGTTGATGGAAGTGTTCGGAGGGTTCGACAACAGAGTCACTGAGTCAGCAATGATCGCGGCTGCCGAGTGCGGAGTTGTCGTCGTATTCTCGCTCGGCCAGAACGGATCGGCAGAGCCGGTATTGTAATCTCCATAAACGTACACGGGCTCTTCCGAAGCGACCGTGAAGCCCTTGCCGTTGTTGGTCAAGTTTCCATTCGTGGGTGGAACAAAGCTGTTACCAGCAGTGTCCATGCCGCCATCGACCAGGCGAAGGGCGTGTCGCGGACCCGTGACCATATTCCACTCTGCAGTAGAAACGTTATAGGTTGGAGCAAATCCGGTGATAGCACCGCTCGATGTGGTGACAGTACCGGAGTAGCACTGCACCGCGCTGGCCGTGACAGAACCGTAAATGTAGTACGGCAGCTTGGTGTTCGTTGGTGAGGGCGTGATACCGAAACCTGCGCCGAGGTTTGTCTGCCCCCAGTTGTCGACGTGCCCGAGATTCACTGCAGCGCCCTTGACCGCTACGTCTTCCGGTGAATACGGCGTTGGCGTGGCCGTGGTGTAGTAGGACATCGGCTCCAAAGCCCCATCCGGCACGCCGAGGGCTGAACTGCTATTGATAACGTCATTGAGGCCGGACATACCGGACAAGCCGTTGTTGAACGTGGTCAGCGGATACGCATCGGTCAGCATGCCCCGATGGTCCGCGAAGTAAAGGATGTAGCCGTTGTAGTTCGCAGCCGTAACCAGATTGCCGCTGCCGCCACTGTAGGGCCCGACCTTTTGCAGCCACAACCAGAGATTGCCTACGTCGAGTTCCACGGCGTTCATGATGCCGTTCGGGCTGCAGTTCGTGCCAGTATCCCCTGCGGGCCGAGTATCCCGCGGTTCGCCTTCACGGGCGTCGTAGAAATTGAGCGGTATGTAGTAATTCGCACCGGTCAAGCCGTAGGCGTTGGCCGCGGTCTTTGCTTGCTGAAGCTGCTGCAGAATCAAGATCGCCGGGCTGATGCTGTTCTGGCATTGCGAAGGAGAGTACGTCGGAAGGTTATTGCACAGCGGTGCCGTACCTGTGGACGTGTTATAGGGATGCGTCGGTGGCTGATCGTAGTTTCGCGCAAAGCCAAAGCTCAGCCATTCCTTTGTAACTCCCACCCACTGGCCGGCAGCGTTTTGATATTCCACGCGCAGCCACGCACCCTGGCATGCTTTACTTGAATTAGTGACTTGGCCGAAAAGCGGCCAGGCCGGCGGCGTATTGCCTAAGGTGGAGAGAGTGCCACTGTTGCACCCAGTGGGCGCAAGCGTCCAGTTATTTGTAACGCTCGTCTTTTGGGCGGTGGCAAAGTACATGTTGCCGCCTGCAGTCACTGTAGTCGCGGCAACTGGCACATAGCCGGATGTTCCGCTGGCGAGGTTCGTGAACGGGTATCCGATCTGAATGTCCTGCGAGCTGCTGTCGGTGCGCGTCTCCCCAGGGTACAAATCTCCCTGAGAGTCGGCGAGTAAGATGCGGATCGAAGCCTGGTTGTAGAGCCGTGAACTCGTGAGCAGAGCACTGTCGCCAGGAGTCGGCTTGCGGATGATGTCGATGGCGCCGACTTTCGACGAGTTTACGAAGGGCAGCTGGAGCTTGGTCGCACCGGTGTATCCGTTTTCGATGAACCCGCCAAAGGTGGATTTGGATTCACCTGTCCACGGGCCGGGGTTATAGTTCTTAGTACCTGTGGGGGGAAAGCCGCCGGTCCAACTCCCAATGGTAAGTTGAGGGCAGTTCGCCGCCGGGCCGGTGCCAGGGGCTGCGGGACAACCTGCCGCGGCATTCGGGACGTAAACGGTCCCTGTATAGCCAGAAGAAGTGGCGTGGCCGTTTTCCAACTGATCCAAGATCACCTCTTTGACGGCCGCGATCTTGTCGGTGAACGTGAGCTTCGCGCCCGACGCCAGGAAAAGACTCCCGTTGGTGTGAACCCGTCCGCCGAAGTTAAAGTTCGGGCCGGCGAAGTAGTCGCAATCGCCATCGCAGAAGATACCGAATTCGAAAGCGGGAAGAAGTGCAACTTCCACAGTGCGAGTGAGGGTTGCAGCTGAACCGGTCGCGGCGGCGGCATCAGTCGAGTTTTGTCCGGTTCCGGCCTGGCGGGTGGCTGTTACTGTCAATGTAAACGGAATCAGAGTAGCGACCATCCCCTGGTCCGATCCGGCGCCCACAATGTCCCACGATCCGCATGGGTTGGGTGCGTTGGGGCAAGGTGTTCCGTTGGTCTGCGTCGCGGGCCATGCGATCATGGGAACACCCGCCGGGCTGTTGTAGTTTACGCTGGAGATATTCGAGCCGGGAACCACGTTGGCCCAGTTGGTAGAAGAGGCCAATGCGTTGATGGACGCGGCTGTCGGAGACTGCGAACTCTGATAGAGCTGGGAGAGCTGCGAGGTCAGGTTTTCAATCTGCGCCTCGGCGGCGTAATACGCCATATTCCCTTCCAGATCGTTGCCGCCCATGCGGACTTCATTGCTCACCATATAGAGCAAACCCACCGCCATTCCAGAGAGCAGAACGGTCAGCAGCAGGGCTGCGATCAAAGTAAAGCCTCGTGAGTCCTGGTGTTTCTTGCGCATGGTTTCCCCCTCGATACCCTTGTATTTCATTGGCATTGCGTCGTCTGAGAACCGTAAGAGTTGCAGAAGCTCATGTTGCTTGTGCTGACCGCAGTGGCCAGGTACATGTTCTGAGAGCGATTTCCGTCGGGGGTCAGACTCATTCCCATAATCCAGATGTTGACCTTCTGAATCAGGCTGGGGGAGTCGCCGGCGCCGATCGGATCCTGAACGTTTGCGTTTACAGTGCTCGTTACCGAATTGATGACGTCATAGGTGAACTGCAAGTTGATGATTCCGTCGGCAACGGGCACAGCGGTGAGACCGTTGACTTGTCGCATTAGCCGCGGAGTCTGAACTGTTCCTCCCGCGGCAGGGACTTGCAGGAAATAGCTCACAACCTGCAGCCGGCAGGCACTCGTCTGGGCTCCGGCGCCTCCCGCCGCTGAAGCTACCGCGGCTAAGTTATTTGTGCCAGAAGTGAAGTTGAAATTCAGAGCGTCGCCCGTCGCGAAGTTGATGGTCGTATTGCTTGGGATGCCTGTGATCTCAGCGGCAACCGCAGCCGTTTGAACCTGGCTGTTGCCATTGGGGTTTCCGGCAGTTCCATTGCCCGGAACGGAAACCGTAAACAGGATTAAATCGCCGACCTGCAGACCACCCGGGGCCAGGATGTTGTTCGGAGTGATGCCCGCGTTATTCACAGCTACGTTCGCCTGCGTCCCGCTCGGGAAAGTGAAGGCAAAGTTCGAGAGTGGGAAGTTGTAATCGCAATAGACCGTTGTGATGCTGCTGTTGGTTTGGCCAGGAGCGTTGGGAATCACAACGCCGTTCTGCACACCGACTCCAAAGCCCGGTTCAATGGCATACATGTAGTTCGCGGCTCCACTGCCACTATTTGGGTATGTGTCGCCGGTGATATAGCAGGTGCCGCTTTGGTTGCACGCAAACTTGGAGAGGCCGCCGCTTGAAAGTTGTAATCCGCCGGAAGGCAATCCAGCACCCGCCAGACTAATGTCCTTCGTCATGAGTTCGATGGCAGCGCGCATGTTCTGCTGGGTTTCGGCGCGTTGCGTGACCTTCATGGTGGCATCCATGCCGGTCTTGAACAGACTCATCATGACGAGAATGACCGTCAAACCAATCGACGAGGCGACCAGCAATTCCAGCAAGGTGAAACCGTGTTGCGAGTTCCGGATTCGCATATGAGAGTCCTCGTCCACGCTCTAGTGATAGCTCGTAATCAGCCCATTGGCTGTAAATGACCTGGCAGGAATACCGGCCTTGGTGTAGGAGACTGTGATCGAAATTGCCATCATGTTCGGATTAACCTGGCCCGCATTAGGCCCGGTCGGATAAGTGGTCGGAGTGATCGCGATGGTCCGGGTAAAGTTGCCGAGACTCATCGTTACGTCATCGCCGGTACCAAGGATGCCATCGTTCCCGGGCAACACCATGCACTCCGCGCCATTGTCGGGACAGTTCGCGCCGGCCTGAGTCGTGCAATTTACGTCATCGCCGGTGTTGACCAGACCGTCGGGCCCCGCGCACTTCATCGTTTGGGCTCCGTCAAGGAAAATGCCGCCATTGGAAACATTGGCCACGGATGAAAAAGGAATCTGCTGGCTGTTTCGGGCCGTGTAAATGCTTTCCATCGCCTCAAGCACTTTCTGGCGGGCGATGAGATCTTCCTGTGCCGATTGTGTGGCAGCGACCGCTGTCGCAAATGAAGCGATCACGGCCAGAATGCCGACCGACATCACCACGATCGCGATCATGACTTCGATCAGGGTGAAGCCCTGATCGCCGGAACGCTTTGCCGCCTTTTTAAATTTGCTCTGCGTCATTGTTGTACCCAAATGGTTGTTCCCGACTGGTTATAGAGCCGCCAGCCGCGAATGCGACCGGTGGCTCCCCACACGCTAATCGATTTGGCGGTGTAGATCGTTGGATCGGCCTGCCGCGTGAGGTAAATCACTCCGTTGTTGTAATTTCCCAGGTTGTCGCGCGAAGATCCGTCAGGCATGAAGCAGACGTAGCTGAGACTGCCTCCGCCAAGTCCTTGACCAAAATCAATAGGTACGATTCCACTGCCGAACCCGTCGGGTGCGTTCGCCGGGAACCCGGCCTTTACAGAGAAGCTGACATCGGATGGCAGCGCATAAGTGACCACCTGCTGTACCGCGGGCAAAATTCCGGCTACGGCGGGTGGCTGATACGTGATCTGGATCGTGCCCGCCGGGAAGCCGCCGGGATTGAAGTTCACGAAATACTGGTGGCTTTGCGTAATCGCGAGGTGGCGAGTATTCCGCAGCGCCATCAAGGTGATGTCGTAGGCCAGATCCACATGGTTCCTGTTGAACATCGGCATCATCGCGACGAAAGTGACGCCCGCGATGGTGAAGCCAATCGCCACTGTGATCAGCATTTCGAGTAGCGAAAATCCGCGCTGTTTCATCGAGGTCATATGATCTTTCCGGGAAGGAAGTGCCGGATTTCGGAAACGCCCTCTCCCGCTCAAGAACGTCAACATGGGGGCGGATCGCAGTCGCTCCAAAAAGAGAGCGGCTCGCGCTCCTTCATCGCGTCACTGTTCATCCTAGGAAGGGGTTGCGGTCGCGTCAAAGCACGAGCGGCCAATACACCTGCACTGACCTTTCGGGCTAAGTCGTGGTTACTGGTGTCACTAGCGGGAGATTCATTCGGTTTAGCAGCTTTTCAGCCTGTGTGAATCTTAATCAGCGTGACCCCGGTAACTTGTTTGCGAAACCTGCGGAACCTTACGATGAATGCCAGGTATGACTCTATCTGCTCTGCTCATATGCGCCGACGAAAGTGCCGCGGACGTATTGCGCCAGGTATTGGAAGAGCTGAACATTCGCACGGAGTCCTGTCCTGACTGTGTGCGAGCCAGTATTCGCGCAGCCCAAGAGCGGTTTGATCTGATTATCGTTGATGGGAAGTCGACCTCGGACATTCTCTCGCTGTTGCGTGAGACACGCATGTCCCGGGTTAACGATTCCACTCTTGCGGTCGCGGTCGTGCCCACGCAGGAGAGCATTCGCGAGCTATTTTCATTGGGTGTGAACTTCGTTTTATACAAGCCAGTCGCTTACGACCGGGCCCTGAGTAGCTTGCGGGCAGCGCGGGCCGTTATGCGTAAAGATAAACGTAAGAGCGCGCGCGCCACAGTGCATACCCAAGCGACCGTGGATTATGCCAACGTCGAGCAGGAGAAGGCGACCCTGATCGATCTGGCTAAGGACGGCATGTCGGTAGTCTTTGGGAAAAAGTTGCCCCCGACGAGCAAAGTTTATTTTCAGTTCAAATTACCCGGACAGTCCGCCAGCGTACGCCTTTCCGGACAACTGATCTGGCAGGAATGGAATGGACGCGGAGGGATCCAGTTTCTGGATGTTCCGCGAAGCTCACGCCGGCTGATAGATGAGTATCTGGGCGCCAATCTTACAAAGAGCGGCAAACGAGAATTCCCGGACGTGACTGTCGAGATGGAAGAGTCGTTGCAACTGGCCGGATCGGCTGTCGCGGAACAGACGCACGGCAGACTGCAGACGGAACAGTACGCTCCAGAGGTTGGCACAGCGCAAATACCGTCTGAGGCAGCTAAAGAACACGATTCCAATAACCGCCGCACCCAAACTCGTTACAACTGCCGGATTGGGGCCGAGGTCTACCGTGCAGGAACTTCCGTCCCAAATCATTGTTGTCTTACGGACCTGAGCTCTGGTGGATGTTACCTCGAAGTGCCTCTGCCATTTCCGGCGGGATCGTCGGTTGAGATCTTCGTCCGCACCTACGAGTTGAAGCTCCGGCTCAGTGGAACGGTGCAGGCCTCCCACCCGGGCTATGGCATGGGGGTAGCGTTCGATTTGAAAACGAAGGAAGAGCAGCTCTCTGTCAAGAGGCTCACCGATTTTGTTGCCGCCACTCAGGCAAGTGGCAATTAACGTGCCGCGGCGGAATCTTCTGCAACGGCCTTCTTGAAGTACTCCAGTGAAAGACGCAGACCTGATTCAAGATCGATTTTAGGCTCCCATCCGAGTAATTGCCGTGCTTTGGTAATATCCGGCCGACGCTGTTTCGGATCGTCCTGAGGCAGTTCCTGATAATGAATTTGGCTCTTCGATCCCGTCACTTTTAGAACCATCTGCGCGCATTCGAGAATTGTGAATTCAGTAGGATTCCCGATGTTCACCGGAAGGTGTTCGTCGGACTTCGACAGGCGCAAGAATCCATCGATCTCATCGCTTACGTAACAGAAGCTGCGGGTCTGGCTGCCGTCTCCGTAGACAGTAAGATTTTCCTCTCGCAAAGCCTGCTTCATGAAATTGGGTACGACGCGACCATCGTTTAACTGCATGCGAGGCCCGTATGTATTGAATATGCGCACGATGCGGGTGTCGACCTTGTGATAGCGCCGATACGCCATTGTCACCGCCTCGGTAAAGCGCTTGGCTTCGTCATACACCGATCTGGGCCCGATAGGGTTCACATGACCCCAGTACGTTTCTTTCTGGGGGTGTTCGAGTGGATCGCCATAGCACTCGGAAGTGGAGGAGACGAGATACTTCGCTCCGTACTTGCGAGCGAGATCCAGGGCATTGAATGTTCCCAGTGAGCCCACTTGCAATGTTTCGATGCCATGGGCGTGATAGTCCTCAGGGCTGGCGGGACTCGCGAAGTGGAAGATGAAGTCGACCTTGCCGACGTCGAAAGGCTGGCAAATATCTTTCTCCACGAACTCGAAGCGGGGTTCGCTGCCAAGGTGGGCGACGTTTGCCTGACGGCCCGTAAGCAGGTTGTCGACGACTACGACACTCCAGCCTTCGGAAAGCAGGGCGTCGCAGAGATGGGATCCCAGGAATCCCGCGCCTCCGGTGACCAGAGCTCGTTTCATGCCTTCTTGCCATTTCGCAGGACGGTTGCTGGAACTCCGTCAGGATGAGAAGCGGCGCGGCCCACGCTGAAGTACGTGAATCCCTGGGCAGCCATTACCGCAGGATCATACAGATTGCGCCCGTCAATCACGATAGGGTATCTGAGTTCTTCCCGCAGGCGTTTGAGATCGAGATTTGCAAACTCCTCCCACTCGGTGAGGATCAGAAGGGCGTCAGCATTATGGGCAGCCTCATACGGTGAATTTGCATATGCGATCCTGTCGCCGAGCACCTCGCGGGTACGCTCAGTCGCGGCCGGATCGTACGCCATAATCTGGCTTCCTTGCTGCAGCAGGTTCTGCACGATACTCAGCGCCGGAGACTCACGAATGTCGTCAGTTCCACCCTTGAACGCGAGCCCAAGGACTCCCAGTCGTTTGCCTCGTACCGTCCAAAGCGCACTGTGGACCTTGCGCAAGAAGCGATGACGCTGCTCCTCGTTGATGTGCATGACTGCATCGAGCAGCGTGAAATCATATCCATGCTCTCGCGCAACGGCTCGAAATGCCATGACGTCTTTGGGGAAACAGGATCCTCCGTAGCCTATGCCCGGATTCAGGAAACGGGGACCAATGCGACTGTCAGTGCCGACGCCATGGACGACTTGGTTTACGTCCGCGCCGACAGATTCGCAGACCGAGGCGACCGCATTGATAAAAGAAATCTTCATTGCAAGAAACGCGTTGGAAGCGTGCTTGATCAGTTCCGCGCTTTTCGTGCTCGTCACGATCAGAGGGGGGGGAATCAGTGCGCGATCCGGTTGTGGAATGGCGTCAGGCCGGTCGTAGTAGCTCGCGTCAGTTAGAGGAGCGTAGATGCTGCGGAGCACGTCAGCAGAGCGAGGACTGTCACAGCCGACAACGATGCGATCGGGAAAAAGAAAGTCTGTGACGGCCGTTCCCTCACGCAAGAACTCAGGATTTGATGCAACATCGAACAAGTCAGGATCAGTTCCATTCCGCAGAATGATTTTACGAATCCAATCACTGGTGTAAACGGGAACCGTGCTCTTTTCCACGATCACTTTGTAATCATCGATTCCGCCCGAAATTTCGCGAGCGACCGACTCAACGAACGACAAATCAGCCTCGCCACTTTCGGTTGGAGGCGTGCCTACGGCAACAAAGATTGCTGAGCTCAGGCGGACGGCCTCTTTTAAATCATCTGAAAAGTGCAGCCGGTTCCCGCGATAGCGGCTCAGAAGTTCAGGGAGAAACTTCTCGTGAATCGGGACTTGGCCGGCGCATAGTGCCGATAATTTCCGCTCATCATTGTCGACGAGAGTAACCTCGTGACCGAGATCGGCGAAACAAGCACCTGCAACCAATCCGACATAGCCTGAACCTACCACTGTGATGTGCATCGGCGTGTCCCCAAAAGGGTAAGGAATCAAATCGTTCCCGTTTCAACCAGCGCTAAGGTACAAGCGCAGAATGATTCTACAGAATTCTATTGCTCCGTATAGTTCCTTTGCCTGGGAAAACGTTTGCTGCCTTGATATATGCGACCGAAATGGGAATCGACGGTCCGCAACAGCCACGACCCCAACCCGACCAGCGTTGATATTGACTTTCGCAAGGATTCGCGCAACACTCCGCTTCAACAGCCGGTGACGGTTGAAAAACGCTCTCAAGGTAAGCGTGTAACACTCGATCCGCCGCCCTCAAGGTGGGAAAGGTTGCGCTCGGGTTATGGCTGAAGATCCTCGATTCGCGCGGGACATTGCACTATCGTCGAACTCGCCGAAAGACGAAAGATCTGATAGCGCGAACGTGTTTCCCCAGCCTCAAACCTCGGAAGAGATTCGTGACGTTGCTCGCAAGCTTGCATCGCACGGCGGCGGCCCTGCCTCACTGGATCTGGCAATAGACATAGTCCTGCACGACATCGTTGAGCGCGTCCGAGGCGCCACCGGAGCCACGGGCGCGGCAATCGCGCTGGCTCGCAGCGGCGAGGTTGTGTGCCGCGCCACCACGGGCGAGAATGCTCCCGATTTAGGAGTGCGAGTCGAAACCACGTCAGGATTGGCGGGAGCGTGTCTCAGTACCGGAGAGATTCAGTATTGTCGAGACGCGGAGACGGAGTCCCAAGCGAACCGCGAGGCTTGCAGGCAGTTGGGTGTGCGATCCATGCTGGTGATACCGATCGGAGAAGCAGACGGGATCTTCGGACTGCTGGAAGTCTTTTCGTCTTCGCCGAACGCATTTGATGATAAGGAGATTGCGTCTTTGCGGTCTCTGGCGCGTCGGGTCGCAGGTAGCATCAGGGATGTAGGGCAGCTACCGAACTCTGATCCGAATCATGAGGATCTGCCCTTAACGCGCGCACTCGAATTTGCAGAGCATGGGGGTGGCGCGAACGGTTTGCCGGGGCAGCATGATTCCTTTCCGAAGGCCTTAACCAGCAAAGCCGGGGAGCTTTGGACGTCCATTTTATTCGCCGCAGTCATCGCTGCTGCAGTTGGGCTGGGGATCGTTGTCGGATGGAGCGGTGGAGTGAGGGCACGGGCGAAGCGAACCCCCCCGAAACCGGCCAGCACTGATTTGGCGAGTACTCAGAAGGTCCAGGCTTCATCTATTCCAGCGGGCTCTTCCCTGAGTCCTAAAACGGCGGTCGCGGAGGGCTCTACGTATATGAACTCTCCTTCTGTTCCAGCTGTTCCAGATGGTGGCCTGCTGGTCACTCAGAATGGCAAGGTTCTTTACCGTTCCGCCGGTCCGACGAGTAAGGGGCAGGTGCCGGCACGATTCAATCAAGCAGAGAGACGATTGATTCACCGTGTTGAGCCGGATTATCCGTCGGTGGCGCGCGCCCAGCACATCGAGGGCACGGTCATGCTGGACGCGAAAATTCGGCCGACTGGAGAAGTAGGAAGCATTGTCGTGGTTTCGGGAGATCCGGTGCTGGCTGACGCTGCGGTTCAGGCGGTGAAACAGTGGCGCTACGAAGCGGGCCCAGATGCCAGCCAAACGCGCATCAGTCTGACCTTCGCGCTGCCTGCTGACGCGGGACCCTAAGCCAACGATTTTCACCGGACAAAAGGCAATTCGCGAACCAGACTAAGGGGCGATCGGCTGTACTTTTGTGCGAATCTGAGTTGCGGGACGTGCCGAGATGGGAACAGCCTGAGAGCGGCGACGGGCCGTCGGAGCCGCCGAGGATCGCTGCTGGTTCGCGTTTCGTACGGCGTACAGCAGCACCTCAACTCGGCTCGACACGCCAAGTTTGTCGAAGATCCTGGAAAGGTAATTCTTAACTGTGTGTTCCGTCAGTTTCAGGCGCAGGGCGATCTCGCGATTCGTCAGGCCTTCAGCGAGGCATCGGACGACATCCGTTTCTCGTGCTGAAAGCAAGCCTACGCCAAAGCTTAACGAGCACGGCAGTGCCGGTTGAGCCAAGGCCTCCAGCACCGCTTGCAATTCACTCCGGCTCGCCCAGACTTCTCCCCTGGCGACACATTGAATGCACTTCGCGAGAAGGTGAAAAGGTTCAGTACGACAAAATACGCCCTGAGCACCAGCGCGAAACGCCGCAATAATTGCCGTCGGCTCGGAATAATCGAGCAACAGGACCACGCGAGTTTCCGGCGACTCTACGCGTAAATTTCGGACCAACTCGCTGGCTGGACTCTTGGGATCCTCCAGTTGGGCACTGATCACCGCAACCGCTGGTTTTTCCTTTTTTATCACAGCAAGCAGGGCTCGGGAATCGGAAGGCGATTCGATCATTTCAAATTTCCCGCTTCGCCCGAGGGCATCGACCAGCAACTGCGTGGTCATTGAGGTTGCATCCGCGGCTAATACGCGAAGCCGAGCTTCACTTGCAACAATGGTTGGCTGGTTCATAGACTCGCTTCGTCGGAATAGGATATACGGGGTCCGCAACAGAAGAACAAATACCCCAGTGTGGCTTAGGCTATGGGAAATTAGACTCTACGTAAATGGCACTATCGGGTAGTAACAAAACGAACGTCCAGAGCGCGAATTGGACGATATGTAGGGTCTTTAGTCCCTATTGATTCTAAGACTTTCTACCACTTGCACGGTTTTGCGACCTCCTGTAATTTCTTTCCAAGCTTAACGCCTGCTTAGCAGGTGCTCAAATTGTTCAGCCAATCCCCCCAATTTTGAGACAACTGGTGGTCTAGCTAGGAGTGTTTCAGTTCTTCGAGGCTGCCGGCTCGAGGGGATTCGTGTACTTCAATTTTACGGCAGTCACGACTGTGACTGAGAGGGCGGAGCTGTGAATATCGCGGGCCATCTGATTGAAAACGTTCCGGTGCCGGTCGCATCCGCGGCGGGCTCAGACGTCAAGTGGTATGCGATTCGCACACGTTCCCGCCATGAGAAAGTGGCGGCGCGAGAGTTAGATGGACACGGAATCCAGGTCTTCTTGCCCCTGATAAGTTCGGTTCGCCAGTGGAGCGATCGACGCACGCAAGTAGAGCTTCCGCTTTTCCCCGGCTATGCCTTCGTGCGAATTGACTATCTCTCCGGTGACCGCGTACGGGTTCTCCGAGCGATTGGGGTGGTTGATTTTGTCGGCCACAAGTCGGACGGAAGTTCGATTCCAGATGAGCAGATTGAGTCAATCAGAACCGTCCTGGCTCGCAGGGTGCCTGTGAAGGAGCACCCCTTTTTGAACGTTGGTCAGCGCATCAGAGTTCGCAATGGAGTTCTCAGTGGCGTCGAAGGCATCCTGGTGGCGCTGAAAGGTTCGCGCACACTGGTGATCACCGTGGAGCCCATCCAACGTTCGCTATGCATCAGTCTCGACGATTACGACGTTGAACACATTCCGTCCAAGAGCCGTGAGTTTCCGGATCAGAACGGCACCTTGCTCGGCGTTCGATAAGGATTTTTGAAATCGCATTTCAGGTCTTCACATGTCCAATATTCTCGGCGCGAATTCAGTTCAAGTCATGGACGAGGTTGATAAGAGTCCCGAGCAGTCGGGAGTTTCCGAAATCGGCCTCACCTATGTTCCCACCAGTGAAAAATCAACATTACGCGGAATACTCGATGAGGCGGAGAGCCAAGTCATTCTGTGCGCTCTCCAGTACACCGGGTGGAATCGTAAGCGCGCTGCAGCGTTGCTGAAGATCAGCTATCGCGGATTACTGTACAAGATTCGGCGGCACAGCATCACGCCGCCGCTGGCAGGAGACTAGTTCCTCCAGTTGAGGTATATCGTTCAACGATCGAAAACTGCAGAGAAGGTGGCAATCGTTATGGAGATGATGAAGAAGATGACAAGAACGCTGGCTGTGCTGCTGGTGGGGTTCGAATTAGCAGCAGGCTTTGCCGCTGCCCAAGATCATATTCTGGCCGAAGCATCAAAAGTGGAGGAGGCCAAAGCCTCAAGTGCCAACAGCACGACCTCGGCGGACAAGGACTTTCACACTCGGCTCCCGCGATACAAGTTGGAGGCTGGGGATGCCTTCGATGTATCGTTCGAACTCAACCCGGAGTTTGACCAAACCGTCTCAGTGCAACCCGATGGCTACGTCAGCTTGCGTGGAGTCGGCGACATTCAAGTGAAGGGCCAGACGGTGCCTGAAGTGACAGAGACAATCCGGACTGCGTACAGCAAGATCCTGACAACGCCGCTCGTCAGCATCGTACTGAAGGATTTCGAGAAGCCCTATTTCGTAGCCGACGGACAACTCGGGCATCCAGGGAAATATGACTTGCGCGGAGATGTGACCCTGACCCAGGCAGTCGCGATGGCGGGTGGATTTACGGAGTCGGCAAAACACTCCAAAGTGCTGCTTTTCCGGAGGGCCGCACAGGGATGGTATCCTGCCGAAACGTTTGATGTGAAAAAGATGGAGAAGACCGGAAGCCTGAAAGAAGACCCGGTTTTACACGCGGGCGACATGTTTTTTGTTCCGAAGAATACTTTCTCCAAGTTCAAGGCATATTTGCCAGGATCCAGCGTCGGGGGGTATGTGCCTTTGACGTTGCCGTAAGGAGAGCGAGGAAAACAACTATGATGACTCAAAACTTAAACACAAGAGAGATTCAGGGGTCTTATTCGTTCTCCATGCGGGATCTGGTGGCCATTGGATTCCGTCAGAAACGTGCAGTTGTCATTGCGTTCTGTAGCCTGCTGCTGGGGGCGGTTGTAGCAACGATCCTCATGCCTGCGGACTACCAGGGTTCAACTAAGTTTCTGATTGAACGCGCACGTATGGACCCAGTCGTGAGCCCTGGCCACGAAGGCGGAATGGTCAAGTCAGAGGTTACTGAGGAAGAGCTGAACTCCGAAGTAGAACTGCTCAAGAGTGACGACGTAATGCGACAGGTCGTCGTTGCGACCGGACTGAATCACCACAAATCCATGCTGGGATTTCTGGCTCCAGAAGCTCTTCTCAGCCACCTGGGACTGAAACAGACGGAAGACCAGAAGATTGCAAATGCAGCACTCCGGCTGAGCAAGAACTTGCAGATCACCTTGGTCAAGAAGAGCACACTGATCACGGTCACGTATTCCTCTTCCGATCCGAAGCTGGTTGCCAAAGTGTTGCAGGCCCTGGATGACGCATATCTGCAAAAGAACATGGCAGTGCACCACCCGCCAGGAGAGTTTCAATTCTTCGAACGGGAAGCTCAGAACTACGAGAAGAGCTTGGCAGAGGCTGAGGCTCAGCTGACCGAGTTTTCCCGCCAGCAAGGCGGTGTTTCGCCCCAACTTGCACGCGACATTACTCTGCAGAAGCTGAGCGATTTTGCGGCCAACCTGCAGCAAACCTACGCTGACATCGCTTCGACCGAAAAGCGAATTGACGACTTGCAAAAGCAGGAGGGCACGACCCCGCAGCGACTGACCACCCAATCCAGTGCCAGTGACGACGCGCAGGTTCTGCAAGGGATGAAGAATACGTTGATGTCCCTTGAGCTCAAGCGCACAGGATTGTTAACGAAGTATCAGCCTACCTATCCCCTCGTGCAGGAGGTGGATAAGGAGATCGCCGACACCAAGGCTTCAATCGCGACCGAGGAAAGCAAGCCTTTGCGGGCGGAAACCACAGATCGTAACCCGACCTACGCTTGGATCTCGGAAGAATTGGCAAAAGCAAAGGCGGATCAAGCTGCTCTACAAGCTAAGGCGGCGTCGATCCAGGCGATTGTGGCTCGATATCAAGCGACCGCTCATGACTTGGAGCAAAAAGGCATCGAGCAGCAGGACTTGCTACGCAGGGTGAAGACGGACGAAGACAATTATCTGCTGTATGAGCACAAGCGCGAAGAAGCCCGTACGACCGACGCCCTGGACCAGAAGCGAATTCTGAACGTCGCGATTGCCGAGGAGCCGGTAGTTCCGGCCATCCAGACCAACACTCGCTGGATGGTACTGCTGGCCGGAGTGCTGTTGGCTCTGGTAGCACCAATCGGTTTGGCCTTCGTTCTCGAGTACACCGATTCATCTTTCCGTACTCCGTCCGAAGTTTTCACCGAACTGAATATTCCGGTGCTCGCTGCTGTTCCACATCACTCGTATGCATTCTCAAGCAACGGAAACGGCAACGGCCACGGGAACATGAACGGCAATAGCAATGGGAATGGCAGCACCGAAACCCACGACGCTCCTGTTTTCATCAGCAGCGAATTGAACAGCAACTGAACACGGGATTACCAACATGTACTTACAGTTCTACGGTCTTAAGGAACAGCCGTTCGGAGTCACTCCGGATCCACGGTTCCTGTATCTCACCCCGACTCATAGGGAAGCGCTGGCTTCGCTCTACTACGGTATTGACGCGGAACGAGGATTTCTCGCTCTGATTGCCAAACCAGGTATGGGCAAGACCAATCTGCTGTTCCAATTACTGCAGCAGTTCCGTTCGAGAGCACGCACCGCATTTGTATTTCAAACGCAGTGCACCTCCCGAGAGTTCATGCGGTTTCTGCTGCTCGAATTAGGTTGCGAAATCAGCGCGGATATGGACCTCGTTTCCATGCACGAGCTGTTCAATCGTTGCCTTCTGCAGGAAGCGCATGCCGGTCGGCGCTTCATCGTGGTCGTCGATGAAGCCCAGAATCTCGACCCCTCGGTTCTTGAGACCATCCGGCTGCTTTCCGATTTCGAAACCCCGCAGGCGAAGTTGTTGCAGATCGTGCTGTCGGGCCAGCCTCAACTCGCAGATAAACTCTCACGTCCGTCTCTTCGTCAACTGCGGCAACGTGTTTCGTTGTTAAGCACGTTGAAGCCTTTGCCGCCGGACGAGGTAGCGAAATACATCGAACATCGCCTTCGCGCGGCCGGACGTCCGGACAATGCGCTCTTTAGCGCACCCGCTCTCAAGATGATCGCGGAGATGAGCGAGGGGATTCCGCGCAACATCAATAACATTTGCTTTAATGCGTTATCTCTTGGCTGCGCCCTGCGACAGCAGACCATCGACGTCGATTCCCTGCGGCAGGTTGCTGCCGATTTCGATCTCGCGGGGATGGTTTCGGATCCGGGCGGGGACTTTGACACGCTACCCAATGCCATATCGGAAGCTCATTCTCTTCTCACCAAAACCAACCCACCCGCTGTTAAAGCACGGCAAGGTGAGCTGTTGAACTCCGAGGATGCTCTGGCTTACATCCAGGAGTTCATCCGTCGGTTCAAGAAAGACCAGTTTTTGGCGAATTGACCTGCGAGCAATTGGCAGGATAGGTCAAGGAAGTATTCCCTGGAGGCCGCTTTGAGCAGAAATTTCGAACTATTATCTGAGGCAGGAAGACTGCATGAGTTGGTGCAGTCACAAGTCGACCCATCCCAAATACCGGCTCGCGCGCCGGAAGACGGCTTTGCTGTGCCTCAAGGGCTGGAAGGTGGTTTTTCCGCACCACAGCCGGTAGAGGATGACTTTCCGGCCACCGCCTCCCTGGCGACCAATGGTGCGATTAAGCAAGAGATCGTCAAGCTCGTCCAAAAGTTGTTCTTGTCCCACCAAGGTCCCCGCCGTGTGGTTTTTGCCGGTACCGAATCTGGTTGCGGATGCAGTTGGATGTGCGCCCGCGTCGCGGAAGAGCTAGCTTCGCAGGGACGGGGAACTGTCTGCATTGTCGATTGCAATTTGCGCTCACCCGGTTTGCACCAGCAATTCGGGACCGAAAATCACCACGGACTCTCAGACGCGTTACTTGGACCCGGCCCAGTACGGGACTATGTTCATCGCTGGTCGCGCAACCTCTGGCTCGTGAGTTGTGGTGGCTCGCCCGAGTCCGGGCTCACCATGCTCGGTTCGGAGAGGATGCGTGCCCGCTTGGCTGAGCTCCGTGCGACCTTCGATTACATCCTGATCGATGCGGCGCCCCTCAGTTTGTGCAACGATGCCATCGTTCTTGGAGGGCTGGCGGATGGAGTGGTGCTGACGCTGAAGGCGAACTCCTCGCGCCGTGAAACTGCCCGGAACATCCTCAATGAGCTGCAAACCGCGAATGTGCGCGTTCTGGGTGCCGTGCTGAACCAACGGACCTACCCGATCCCAGAATCGCTTTATAAGAAGCTGTAGCAGTATGCTCTGCTCTTTGCAGTTGTAGTTCCTCGTGTTATTCAGGGCGAGCTGGCTGGTGCGGATTCGTTCACACCAGCCTCAGTTCACCAAACCGTAAGCAGCGTTACGCCGGCCGCAGTCCAAGTCATCCTCCCCTTTTTACTCCTGGCTGAAGAGGTTCTCAGATGAGCAAGTTCCGACGTGAAATTTTCGTCTACTCCTTGCAGTTGGTGGATCTCATACTGCTGGTCGTCGCATTCTCAGCAGCCACATTGCCCGTACTGTTCACAGAAGGATTGCAGTCGTTTGCAGCATTCCTGGCCCTGAAGATCAAACTCCAGAATTTTGTCGCATTTGTTGTTCTGGTCTGGCTCTGGCGGCTGGTTTTTGCTGTGGTTGGCCTTTATGGCTCGAAACGTCACGCCAGCCGGCGAGCGGAAGCGATCGATGTACTGAAAGCCACTTCAATTTGCACCATCATTTTGATCTCTTTTTCGCTGGTGTTGCGGTTCAGGATGGTCGATGCAAGATTTATCGAAATTTTCTGGGTCAGCAGCACGATGCTCATTGCAAGCACGCGATTAACGGCTCGAACCTGGCTCCGTCACATTCGCGCCAAGGGACAGAACCATCGCAATATGCTGATCGTCGGCAGCAACTTGCGAGCCATTGAGTTTGCCAAGACCGTTCCTCACCGTCCGGAATGGGGATGTCGCATCGTGGGCTTCGCCGATGACGAATGGGCCAGAGGTGACGCAATGCAGGGCGCTGGCTTCAGACGCGTCTGCGACTTCGCAGCTTTGCCCGCCTATCTACGACGCGCTGTCATCGATGAGGTCGTGATTGCGCTGCCCTTCCGCTCGTTCCATGAGCATGCCACCAAGATTGTGGAGATGTGCGAGGAACAGGGCATCATTGTGCGAGTGCTCTCTGACCTGTTCGACTTGAAAACTCCTCGTCCCGAAGGCTTCGACGATGCGCCAGTCATCACGCACTACGCTGGACCACTTCAGGGCTGGCCGGTACTGATCAAACGAACATTGGACATTCTGATCTCTGGGATCATGCTAATCATCCTGACTCCGGCCATGATTTTGACGGCGATCGCAATCAAGTTGACATCCCGTGGACCCATCCTCTTTGTTCAGAAGCGAGTCGGGCTGAATAAGCGCGTCTTCAACATTTACAAATTCCGCACGATGGTGATGGACGCCGAAAAGAAACTGGCACAACTCGAACATCTGAATGAAGTCTCCGGACCGGTGTTCAAGATTAAAAGCGATCCGCGCATCACGGCCGTCGGGAAGTTCCTTCGCAAGACCAGCATTGATGAATTGCCACAGCTCTTCAACGTTCTGAAAGGCGATATGAGCCTGGTGGGACCGAGGCCCTTGCAATTACGCGATTACGAACTGTTTACGGAAGGTGGACCTGACTGGCAGCGTTGCCGATTCAGTGTGCGGCCAGGTATCACTTGCCTTTGGCAGGTGAACGGCAGGAGTTCGATTCCTTTCGAGCAATGGATGGAGTTGGACCAGCAGTACGTGCGCAAATGGTCTTTATGGCTTGATATGCAAATCCTGGCGAAAACCATTCCCGCTGTGTTACGAGGGTCCGGCGCGGCATAAGCTTCTTCTTACCCCGATGATTCGATGAGTCAGAACGACAACATCTTGACCGAGGGAAGCTGCTTGCCACTGTCCAGCATTGACTTTGGGATAAATCCTGACGCGAGCGGATTGGATTATTGGCAAGTTCAGCTGGCCGACGCTCCTGTGCTGGAGCTACCCACGGACCGTCCGCGACCGGCGATTCTCGGGCAGCGCATGGAAATGGAGTCGTCCAGCCTTCCTCAGCATCTGAGATCCGGACTGCGACAAGTCAGCGCGGATGCTGGCGTTGAAGTCTCAACGATGATGTTGACTGTCTTCGCGGTAATGCTCCATCGTTATACTGCGCAAGAGCAGTTCGTGGTAGGTGTAGTTTCCGGTTCGCACGTGCTGCCGATCGCGGTTGATTTCTCAAGCCGACCATCCTTCCAGAATCTGCTGCAGAAGGTGGAGGCGGCAATCAGTACGGCGTCCAGGGTCGGAGATGTTCCGGCTGAATTGTCTGCGAGATTGGGACTGGATGCCGATCCGAGTCGCCACTCCATCTATCAAGTTGGGTTTTCAGCCGAAGGAAGCGGTTCCTCTTCATTTTCAGCCGAAGCTCCGGGCCTTGACCTCACCTTCGAATTGACTCAATCCCACCAGGCGAGCTTCCACATTTATTACAACCGGGATCTGTTTGAGCGGGGAACTGCAGCGCGCATGCTTGGTCATCTGCAGACGTTGCTCGCAGCAGTGATTGGAAACGCTGATCGCTCGGCAGCTGAACTACCGATGATGACTGACCCGGAACTTCACGAGTTACTGGTCGAGCGAAACCGGACCTCGCGCGATTTTCCGACTCGATGTCTCCACGAACATGTCGAGAAGATCGCAGCAAATAGTCCCGATCAGATTGCCGTCATTCACGATCGCGGGCAGCTGAGCTATGGAGAGCTCAATGCTCGCGCCAATCAGTTGGCTCAATACCTGCGCAATCGTGGCGTCGGTTGCAATTCGAGGGTCGGAATCTGCCTCGAAAGATCGTTGGATTTCTCTGTCGCTCTGATTGGAGTACTCAAGGCCGGCGGCACTTGTGTTCCTCTTGATCCGAAGTATCCGGGTGAGAGGCTTGCATACATGATGGAAGACGTTGCAGCTTCCATGGTGCTGACGCAGCGCGGGTTACTGAAAGCTGCGGTTCCGGGTGGAACTCAAGTTGTCTTCGTGTCGGAAGAACGCGAGCGCATTTTCGCGGAAGGACGCAGCAATCCCTCTCCAGCCTCGAGCCCAAGCGACATCGCTTACGTAATCTACACATCCGGGTCGACGGGACGGCCCCGCGGCGTTCTGTTGACTCATGCGGGCTTGGTAAATTACACGCTGGCCGCAGCGGAGCAGTTCGATCTTCACTCCGGTGACCGCATGCTGCAGTTCTGCTCGATCAGCTTCGACGCGGCGCTCGAGGAAATCTATTCCACCTGGGCAGCCGGCGCTACGCTGGTCTTCCGCAACGACGATGTATCACTCGAACCGGGGGAGTTTCTCCGCTGGAGTTCTGAGCAACGCATTACCGTGATGGACCTCCCAACGGCCTTCTGGCACGAGTGGGTCTACGCGTTGCCAGAACTCTCCCAGAAAGTCCCTCCGACATTGCGCCTGGTGATTGTCGGCGGCGAGAAAGCCTCTCCCAAAGCGTATTCCACCTGGTACAAGTTCGTAGGGAACCGAGTTCGTTGGGTAAATACCTACGGTCCGGCCGAGGCTAGCGTCGTCGCCACCGCATACGAGCCGCAGCTGCAAGCCAGTCAAGGGTCTCCTGCGCAGCTTCCCATCGGACGACCGGTCGCGAACACCAGGGTATATCTGCTGGATCCAGATCTGAATCCGGTACCTGTGGGTGTTCCGGGCGAGATCCACATCGGCGGCGTCGGGGTGGCAAAAGGATATTTGAACCTGCCCCAACTGACTGAAGAAAAGTTTATCCGTGACATTTTCAGTGATGATCCTTCCGCTCGTATGTATAAGACGGGAGATCTGGCCAAGTACTTGCCGAATGGCGAAATCGAATTTGTTGGGCGCCGCGATAACCAGGTCAAGATCCGCGGTTTTCGAGTCGAGCCCGGAGAGATCGAATCTGTCCTCTCAAAACACCCGTGCGTGCAGGAAAACGCCATCGTGCTTCGACAAGACTCCGCAGGAAATAAGCGGCTGGTCGCCTATGTCGTTTGCAGCGATGAGGCTTTAAGTGAGGACGAACTTCGGCGCCATGTAAGAGCTCATCTTCCGGAGTACATGGTGCCATCGGAGTTTGCATTCCTCCATTCAATGCCGTTGACACCGAATGGCAAGGTCGACCGCCGCGCCCTGTCTGCGTTGAATTCCGATTCGCCCGCCGTTGCTGCACCAGCGACTCCGATCCACGATCCTTTGCAGTTGCAATTGATCGCTGTCTGGGAAGAGTTGCTGGGACGCAAGCCGATCGGCATCCGCGACAATTTCTTTGAACTCGGTGGGCACTCTCTGCTGGCTGCACGCTTGATGCACCGGATCAAAAAAATCACCGGCCAGTCGCTCCCACTCGCAATACTCCTTCAGGCGTCTACGGTTGAGAAGCTCGCATCCGTTATCCGCGGCGACTTTTCAGAGCATTGGTCTTCACTGGTGACGATTCAGCCCGAGGGGTCGAAGGCCCCGTTCTTCTGCGTGCACGGAGTGGGAGGAAACGTAGTCGGCTTTCACGAACTGGCAAGACGGATGAAACCCGGTTTCCCCTTCTACGGATTGCAATCGCGGGGACTGGACGGGAAGAGCAATCTTCTCACTACCATCGAGAGCATGGCTGCGCATTACCTGAAAGAGATTCGCGGAGTTCAACCGAAGGGTCCGTATCACGTAGGCGGGTTCTCCATGGGCGGACTCGTCGCCTACGAAATGGCGCAGCAACTTGTCGCAGCCGGAGAAGAAGTCGGCTTGGTCGTGCTGTTTGATACGTACGCGACCACGCCCAAGTCCGTCAATGAATCGTTGAAGGATCTGCTGCTTCATCCGACGTGGACTCATGTAAAAAAACTGCCTTCGGAGTTGCGCAAAAAGGTTCGTCGCACGTGGAACGGCATGCGTTTGCCCGAGTATCTCAAGAACGTAATGCAGAACAATGCGCGCGCCGCAGATCAATACATTTTGCGCCCCTATGAGGGGAAAGCAATACTGCTGCGTGCTGGGGATACCTGGCGCATAGCCGATGATCCATACGCCGCATGGACGCAGTATGTGTCAGAACTAGAGACGATCCACATTCGCGGTACCCACATGGAAATCTTGCGTGAGCCAAATGTCAGTACGCTGGCGGAACGACTAAAGAGCTGTATTCACGGAGCCAGTGAGTTGTCGGGTAGGCCAGAGCTTCTGGCGACGAATGCTTGATTGCCAAATGAAGACCAGCGCGAAGACCAGTAAGACGGGTGAATGATGAGTCAGGGCATTACACAGCAGGAGGCTATCGACACGGGTTCTTTCATGACCCGACTCGTCCGCTGGGTGAGTAAGGGCGGGTTGGCGATTTTGGATCAGGGGCTGATCTCGGGATCCAATTTCATGGTCAGTATCCTGCTGGCACGCTGGCTCATGCCGGACCAGTATGGGGCCTATGCAGTGGCGTTCGGCATCTACATGATGCTGGTGCTGGTGTACCAGTCTCTTGTTCTGGAGCCCATGGGAGTATTCGGCGGCTCCGTGTTCCGGCACAATCTTCGCGGCTACGTCCGGACGTTGGTTTCGCTTCACATCATTCTTTCCATATGTGTTTTTTCGGCGCTCGTTATTTCGTGGGCAGTATCACACCACATGAGTTCCGGAAGCGCAGTGACGGGTGCGCTGGCAGGAATCGCCTTCGCCTCGCCATGCCTCATGGCGTTCTCGCTAGCCCGGCGCTGTTTCTATGTTGAACTCTCGCCCGCTCCGGCTGCGGCAGGCGCATTCATCTACTCGACTGTCGTTCTGGCAGGTTTGTATCTCGTTTATCATCGTGCACTGCTCTCGCCCTTCGCTGCGTTCCTGCTTCTCGGTTCGGGCGCGTTGATTACAGGCACGGTCCTAATGTTCGGCGCGCGTGCCAAGATGAGCGGAACCGGTCCATCTCCCTCGCTTGGTGAGACGTGGCACCGCCATTGGCGCTACGGTCGTTGGGCATTGGCAGGCTGTATCGCGGGATGGCTTCCCTCCTACATCTACTTCCCCCTTCTCAGCAGCTTCACGGGAATGGCAGAGTCTGGGCAGCTGAAGGCTCTCATGAATCTGACGCTCCCATTCGAGCAAATGAAGGGCGCGTTAGTCATGCTCGTGCTGCCTTACGCTGCACGAGTCGCCGGAGAGGACGGTAGAGGCGGTGCGCGTGTTCTGGGGACAAGACTTACCTGGGCATCGATCGTTGGCGCTGTTATGTACTGGGCGTTTATTATTCCGCTGCAAAAGCCCGTCTTTCATCTGCTTTACTCCGATCGTTATACCGACGTCGCTTATTTGTTGCCGGCTCTGGCCCTCGGGCAAATCTTCTGGAGCGCGACGTTCGGTCCCTCGTTGGCGCTCCGCGCGATGGAATCGCCTGCGTCGGTTTTCGCCGCGCTGGCAATTGCGACCGTGGGTTCTCTGCTAATTGGGGTGCCAGCAACGTGGTTTTTTGGCCTAAAAGGGGCAATCTGGGGAAGCAACGCTGCTGACGTTTTTTCTTTCGTGGCACTGTGGTGGGCCTTGCGACGTAAGCTGGCGACTGCTGGGCCAGAAGAAGTGGCTGCTCAATCCAAGTGGTTTGGAGCCCGAAATCGTGTCCGCGCGACGATTCCAGTTGAAGTTTCGGATGAAATTTAGGCTCAACTCCATTCGGTTGACGGAAATGAAGGTTATACCCGTTTTGTAATTGGGACCAAGGAGACGTAATGACCGAGCAAAGTAACGGCAACGGCAATCATAACGGCAATAATGCGAAGAATGGTGGTGCCAAGCCAAAGAAACCCACCTCCGCTTACCGCAAGTTCCGTCGAAAATTTGCAGGGACTGTTTTACGTGCGCCCCTGGTTTGGTTGCGGCATCGGGGATTGAATTCCTCGGATATGTTTTTTGCCGCGTATCCGAAATCGGGTACGACTTGGGCTCGATTCGTATTGTTTGAGATGCTTTCCGGCAGGGCCTCCGGATTCAGGGCCACGAATGAACAGATGCCGGGAGTCGGCCTGCACTTCAACGCCTTGCGGCTTTTGCCGAACGGTGGCCGGCTGCTCGCAACGCATGAATATTATCGTAACGATTATCATCGCGCGATTTACATGGTGCGTGACGCGAGAGATGTTTTGTTATCGGAATTCGCATTCTTGAGCGCGCTGGAGTATTACACGAAAGATCTGGATCATTTCGTCAAAACCTTCCTGTTTACGCGGGTCAGCGCCTACGGGCCCTGGCACAAGAACGTTACATCGTGGCTGGATTCTCCGATTGCCAAGAACGGGAACATGATGGTGGTTCGTTACGAAGACTTGCGCAAGGATCCAGTGCCCCTGTTTGAACAGATGGCGGATTTTCTCGGCGCGAAAGTATCCGAAGAAAAAATCAAGGAAGCTGTAGCCAATAACTCGATTCAGAAGATGCGCGCCAAGGAAGACAAGGAACCCGTGAGAGCGTCAATTGGAGGCCGTTTCGTTCGCGATGGTGCGGTTCGAGGGTGGGTGTCGAAGCTTACTTCAGAGCAGGTAAGGCTGATCGAACAGCGTGCCGGCGACACGCTCCTGCGGTTGGGCTATCCGCTTTCGACACAATTATTGACTGAAGAGGCTCCGATCAGCGAAACAACCGTTCATGCCTAAACAGCACTGCTAGTATTGCGGTGAAATGACGTAAACGCTACGGGCTCAACAAACTTATGGCAGATACAGGGAAAACTTGGTTGGACACGGCGGGAATGGCGCCTTCTTCTGCAACAGGCTCCATTGCCGGCCCAGCTTCATCCAGGGCTAGTCTCGTTCGAACCGTGCTGATCGGCGGAGCGATAACGCTATTGGCTTTTCTGTACCTGCATTTGGTACCAGACGAGTTCATGTGGGAAGGCCTCCGCGTCATGGGAATCGGCGTGGTGATATTAGCCTCGTTCTATTTTCCCCTGGGGCGTCCAAAGCCATCTTTCGTCATTTGGTTTCTCATGTTGACGTCGGATTGTATTTTCTTCCACGAAGGAGACCTGAGCGCCAGTGCAAACGCTTACCAGGGAAGTTTCCCGACAGCGGTATACGGGGAAGCCCTTTCCTGGGTCCTGTGTTTCCTCGCCATTCTGTTGTGCACGACGCGGATTCCCGGTTTTTCGAAACATATTCTGAAGGGACCAGGCAAGTGGATCACGCTGTTTTCATTTGTGTGTGCGGCGTCTTGCATCTACTCGCCACGGCCGAGTTTTTCTGCCGTATGGGCCTTCAAAATGGTTTTGATCGCTTTGCTCCTCCAGGTCTGCTGGTATCAGATGGACGGGTTCCAGGATACTCTGACATTCCTGAAGATCACGTTCTTTGGTTACGCGCTGGTTGCATTTCAGCCTGTGATCGTATCGGCGATGCGCGGGGAAATGTTCGATGAGGAAGGGCGAATGAGCATCATCGTGAACCCCGATGCTCTTTCAGCCGATGCGGCGACGGTCTTCATCTTGGCATTGACCCTGTTTTCTCGTGTAAAGAACGAAGGACTGCGTATGTCTGCAGTCGTTTTTGGAGTCTCAGGGTTTGCCGTTATGATTCTCGCCGGTGGCAAAGCGGGCATCATCAGCGGGCTTGCAGGAGGAGCTCTCTACTTCTTAATTCGAAGAGGCCTGGGGCCAACCTTGGGATACATGATTGGCGCCGCCGGAGCGGCGTTGCTGCTAATCTCATTCACGCCGCTCGGGGACTACTTTAGCCAGTATCACTCCGGCGGGAACGCGGCAACCCTATCGGGCCGCACCTTGCTGTGGAGCGCGGTTATTCCCGCTATTCTGCAGAACCCGGTCTTCGGTCACGGCTATGTTGCCTCGACATTCGTATATATGGAACTGAATGCCGTGGGTTGGGCTGCTCCTCAATTGCACAATGGTTTCCTGGAAACGCTCTATAACACCGGTGGTCTCGGATTTGTGCTGCTTCTGGTCGTTATCCTGCTGATTCCGAGAGACCTTTTCCGCGTGCTCCGCCGAACCTCGACCTCTGATCCCTTATACCGGATTGGAGCAGGGTGCATCGCTCTCTACGCCGTCCTGCTGATGAACGGATTGTTCAATGCCACTTTCGGCGGTCGCGTCCGTGCTCCCTTTGCCCTCCTCATGGCAATGGTTTTCGTGAGCGGCAAATTGCTGAAAGGAACTGAGGATTCCATGGGATCCCAGCTCGCAGGGAATTGAACAGTTTGGCATGCGCATTCTTTCAGTACACAACCAGTTTCGGAAGTTTTCAGGCTCGGACGCGGTTGCTGCGGCGGATGAACAATTATTCAAACAGCACGCCGATGTGACCAGTTACACCCGGAGCAGCAATGAAGCAGCGTCTTTCTCGAAGATCGAAAAACTCGGCCTCGGCATTGACACGCTTTATTCGAGGCGCACCGCGGCTGAAATCACTGCTCTCGTTGGTCAATTTCGTCCTGATGTAGCGTACGTCCATAACGTCTTTCCGTTGATTTCGCCCTCCCTGTATCACGTACTTCATAGGCTCCGGGTTCCGTCGGTCCACATCCTTCATGATTTCCGACTGTGGTGCGCGAATTCACGGTTCTACATTAACGGCCAGGTATGTGAGGCCTGCAAATTAGGCAACTACTGGAGCGCGGTCGAGAAACGATGCGTGCAGCAAGATGCCGCTTATAGCGCGCTGTATGCAGCGTCCCTTTACGCGAACCGGAAGGCTGGACTCCTGGACCGGATTGGCGGGTTTATATGCCTGACCGAATTTGCTAAGAACCTGCTGATGCAAGCCGAAGTGCCGGAAGAAAAAATTCACGTTTGTCCGAACCACATTGATACCTCTGCGATCACTCCCCAATTTGGAGGCGGCAAGTACGCTCTCTACGTGGGAGGTTTATACCGTGATAAGGGAGTGTTAACCATAGTTAAGGCGTTCGCGCAGCTTCCCCACATCCCATTGAGACTTGTCGGGACCGGGGACGCCGAGCAAGAGATACGGGACTACGTTCGAGAGAACAAGCTTTCGAATGTGGAGATGGTCGGGTTTCAGAGTGGACAAGACAAATTGGATTCTCTGCGGAACAGCACATTCACGATCGTCGCGTCCCATTGTTATGAGAACTTCCCCATCGTGGTGCTGGAGGCTTTCTCCAGCGGAAAACCTGTCGTGGCGTCAGGAATTGGAGCGTTGCCGTACATCATTGAACCCCAAAAAACAGGGTTACTATTCGAGCCGCAAAATAGCGATGACCTGGCTGAGAAGGTTCGCTGGCTGTACGACAGACCGACCGAGACCGAAAATATGGGCCGGCAGGCGAGAGAGATCGTAGAACGCAAGTATGATGCTAGGTTTCGCTATGAGGCCCTTAATACAATTTTCGAGAAAGTGATTGAACGATCGCGCATGAACTAGCGCGAAACGAACTTCTGTGTATTTCCAATAGCTGTTGTTCTGATGCAATTACTCGTGCGCCACTCCGAGCAGGATCAGCGGAGAGAACCAAATGGATGACCAACAGAACATGGTGACACTACAAGAAACCTTACAAGAGCTCCCGCAAGAACAAAAGGGCGCTGCTGTCGATCAACATTCCGGCCATGTGCCGCCGGTCTTCGTGGTTGGCGTATGGCGCTCCGGCACCACGCTGCTTTTTTCACTTCTGAATCAGCATCCGGACTTACGCCTGTTCTTTGAATCGGACTTACCCGTGCTGTGGCCGATGTTCCGGTTTCCGTGGACCGGCAGGGGCTGGCTGGAGAAATGGGAGTATTGGAATGCGAGCCTGAGTCGGCATGATCTCGATCCGGAGAGGCTCCAAGGTCCCGTGCATTCTCTGGCAGAGGCAATGGAAAAGGCGGGCAGAGAATACGCAGCTCAGAAGGGGAAAAAGCACTGGGGATGCAAATCACCTTCGTATTATGATCGGCTCGACTTTTTGGCTCGCGAATTTCCTGATGCGCGATTTGTCATCATCTGGCGCGACCCGGAAGAGGTGGGTCTCAGCGTGATCAAAGCGAAAGCTACCGCGCTTTGGTTTACACGGCCGGGGATGAATCGAAAAGCTCTTCTGGCGCCCCGGATTCTTAAGACGCAAGTCGACAAAATAATTTCGATGGGGGCGTTGGTTCATCAGCTTCACTTCCGTGACCTGATCGAAAAGACCGACCCGACGATGCGCGCGATCTGTGAGTTCTTGCAGTTGCCCTTTGATCCGGCAATGACAGAGTTAAGCAAGGCCGACCGTACCGCCGTCTTCGAAGGGGGCCACCACAAGCTGGCGATGGGCGACAAAATTGTTGCCCGGAAAGAACGTAAAGAGGCGCTTCCGCCGGCGCTGGCCCAGAAAATCGCACGGTATAAGGCCCGCTGGAGAGCTAAGGAAGGCGATCGCTGGATGCTATCGGCGCGCTTCGCAAAAACTGACTCCAAGCAGCCCACGCTCTTGGAGCGGAGCAAGGATCAGTTGCTCTTGATTGCCCTACGCGCGTGGGACATCGTGCCACGAATCTGTTTTTCGGTTCTCCCGCTCTCGGCATGGCAGACGTATCGAAAGCTGAAATATAAAGACGCGGAGTGGGTGCACCGCCAAATCACGACCAAAGAATCGAAGTTCCCAGTTAAATCTCACACAAAAAAAAACTCTAAACAGTCCCAGGGAGCGTGCGCGGTTCGGTTCGGAAAAATAACTCTACAGTCGATGCCGACAGACGACCTATTGTCCACCGACAATGATCAACTCAAGCACATCGTTACAGTGAATGCCGAAATCTTCGCCTATGCGCATGAGAATCCCGCTCTTGGGGCAGTTCTGCAGCACACCGTGAACACAATCGATGGTCGTGTGATTCATCAAATGTGCTCGCTCCTGTATCCGGGGCGCGGACTGCGTAAACAATCGGGTTCGGACTTCATTTACAACCTCGCCGACCATGCTTCCAAACGTGGAGAGCGTATTTTTCTGCTGGGCGCAGATCCGGAAGCAAACCGAGGTGCGATCGTAGTTCTACGGAGCCGGTATCCTGAGCTGAAAATAGAAGGATTTTCACCAGAATTCTCTGCGAACATAGGGGATCAGAAGTGGAACGAGAACATCCTCAGCAGAATTTCTGAATTCCACCCTGTTCATCTCGTCGTCTGCTTCGGCCCGTCTAAGCAGGAAATGTGGATCTCACAGAACGCGAACCTGCTCTTTCGCCTGGGTGTTCGCTGTGCGTATGGCCTTGGAGGAACTCTCGACTTTGTTTCCGGTCGCAAAAAGCGCGCACCGAAATGGACCCAAACCGTCGGAGTCGAGTGGCTCTACCGCGCCGTGACTGAGCCCGGGAGGCTTGCACGAACCGCGAAGATGTTCAAAATGCCTTATTTTGCTTTGCGCTACTTCAGCCGTGAAGTAGAGCTCACTGCCATACCGGAACAATCTGCACGCCTATCCGAACAGTAACCATTCCACCGGAATACGTCAAAATTACAAAACAAGAGTATGTGTAAATCGTCGACGTCGACCGTGCTGTGTGCAGCCCTGTTGTTGGTGGCGACCTTACGCTCGTTTGCGCAGAGCAAAGCTGTTCCGATGTCGGCCAACCCGATACAGCCGACAAGTTTTGGTTTCTCGTGCAATTTCGACAGGCCAGACGCTTGTGAGCGAGCAAAGTGGATCACAACGGTGTCGCAGCCGGGCACTCTGCGGATGCATGATACTGGGACGACTTGGCAACGACTGACTTCTGGACCGGACTCGTACCGGTGGACCAACCTTGATCTCTGGCTCGATGCGATTGCTGTACATCAGCCGCTCGCTGTATTGTTCACGTTCAATCGGGTGCCCTGTTGGAACGTGCGAGAATCGCGATCTGAATGCATGTCAAGAGGATCACCCGGTTCACCTGACCCTCCAAAGGATCTAAGCGCAGACGGAAGCCCTTCTTTTAACGCGTTTGTGGATGCTGTTACAAAGCATTGTTCACCGGCTCATCATTGTGTTAAGGACTACATCAAGTATTTCGAGATGTGGAATGAGCCGAATACTCCGCGTTATTGGAACGGCACGGTGGAAGAGTTGTACAAAATGGTCAAGCCGGCGGCAGCCATTATTCGCGCCAATGTACCTGGTGTTCTGATTTCAACTCCGGCACCGTTCATGGCCGTCAATCCGTCGTGGATGGACGAGTGGCTTGCGCTAGAGAATAAAAGAGGACGGATTTCGGATATTTACGGATTTCACGTGTATATTGGCCCCGGCGAGACGTGGTTTAACGACAGTAACGCTCCCGAGCGGAGATTTGTCGAAAACGTCATGGAAATGGTCAATAAGAAAAACAATGCTGGTTGGACAACCACGCCCTGGATGAACACAGAAACCGGGTTTCTGGGCTCCGGACCTTACGACTGTCCTCTGGATAAGGGCGCAACGCACGCCATGTGCGGGGCTTTCATGGCGCGTTGGTTGATCGCGCAGTTTGCGTTGGGCGCGGAAAACATTGACTGGTATTGGTTCAGCTCCATAGGGCCGCAGGATGCGGTTTACAGTCATCTCATGCAGTGGCTCGTCGGAGCCCACTTCTCGCGCGCCTGCACTCATGAGGGAGGTATTGTTGAGTGCCCCCTGGTACGGGCGAATGGGCAAGATGCATCGATTGTTTGGGATTTCAGCACCGACTGTAAGGGAACCACATGTGGAACTCCAACCTCATATACGGCGAAATCGCAGTTTCGAACTGCAACCGATCTAACCGGTAATACGTCAGCAATTCCGGCTAATCATGTAGTAGGGATTGGCGCGAGCCCGGTCCTGCTCGCAATGCAGTAAAACACGCGGGGCGGCCTAATCGGCAAATTTCAATGAAAACGTATCCTGCAGAACAAGATCCAAAGACCGTCGCGGCGAGCGGTCACGAGAAATTTGTAACGATTAGCATTGACGACGGAGATTCGAGCGATCTCCGCACCGTCGATTTGCTCCACAAATACGGATTGCAGGCGACCTTCTACATTCCCGGGTCGAATGAAGAACGGAAGGTCATGAACGCCCGGCAGATTCGAGAAATCGACCAACAGTTTGAAGTCGGCAGCCACACCTTGCATCATGTACGTTTGCATAACCTCCCGATGCATCAGGCGTGGCAGGAAATCGTGGATGGCAAGAAATTTTCCGAAGATGCGGTTGGGCATGAGGTAGTTTCGTTTTGCTATCCAGGAGGAAAGTTCAATCGTCAAGTTGCCAGGCAAGTAGCCGACGCGGGTTTCCTCGGTGCGCGGACGTGCCGGTATTTTCAAAACAACTTTCCAGAGGATCCGTTCTTTTGGGACATCAGCACCTACGCCAATAGTTATCCTTCCTATGTACAACTCCGGCACTGTCTTCTCGAATACAACTTTGGCGGAGCTTACAAATATCTGACGACATTTCGAGCAGAAGTTCCATGGGTATCGCAGTTTAAACGCGCCCTGGAGGACGTTTCCGAAAAAGGTGGGATCGCTCATCTTTATTTCCATAGTTGGGAAATCGGGGAGAATGATGAGTGGGGCGATCTTGAATCAGTTTTCAAAGCCATCGCCGACTACCGTCTCACCCCGGTAACGAATGGGTTTCTCTACCGACGTTGGCACGAGAAACACGCTACGGCAAATCAAGAACTCGAACACCATGCCCGAAGAGTTAGCGGCTAGAGGACCTTGGTTTCTTAACGACGCCACTGCTCAACGTTTGTCAGGTCCCACTCTCAAATCGTCCAACTCCAGAAGAACAGACGACCAAGTTATTCACGGGACCGATACATTTGCTTCACAAAGCGGCGGATGCAGCGATGGTGAGTTCTCTCTAGCGATTGTGCCGCATTAGACTTCGTACAAGCCCTTACCCCAAAACCTCGTTGTAAGCCTGAAACAAAGAACCAAAGGAGAAACTGTATGTACTCAGCAGTAAGCGAAAGTGCGAATAAAGATCTCTCTGTAATTACTTGGGGCGGGGAACAGGTCGTCCGGACCAGAATGGTGGCCGGCTCGATCTTCCCCGCGATTTTGGCGGCGCTTTGCGCTTTGCTACTGCTCGCGGCCCACCCAGTACTAGCTCAGACCGAGAGCGTGCTCAACAGTTTCACTGGTACGCCCGACGGTGCAAGCCCCACCTCGAGGTTGACATTACACAACGGAAACCTCTACGGCACGACCAAGACGGGAGGAGCCTATGGGAATGGAAGCGTATTCCAGCTTTCGCCAAGCGGGAACGGAAAATGGGCCGAGACACTGCTTTATAGCTTCTGCCCCGCCGCCCCTTCCTGCACGGATGGACAAAATCCGACCTACTCGTATGTGACATTCGACAGCAACGGAAATATGTACGGAACAGCCTACGCGGGTGGCACTTCTGGTAACGGTGTCGTATTCGAACTCAGCCCGTCCGGCGATACATGGACGGAAACAGTTCTCTACAGCTTTGCGAATAGTCCCGACGGCGCCAATCCCATAAACGGTCTGATCATGGATTCCGCCGGCAACCTCTACGGTACAACCTACGCTGGCGGTGCAGCCGGAGGAAACGGGACAGTCTTCGAGATGAGCCAGTCTGGTGGAGTCTGGACCGAGCAGCCGCTTTTCGCCATCAACAGCAACGGATCAGGATTGACGATGGATTCTACCGGCAATATCTACGGGACGACGTTCTCGTCGGCTTTCGAATTGGTCTCGAATGGCAAAGGCGGTTTCAATTTTGCCACGCTTTTCTCCTTCAATCCCGCTAACGCAAAGACACAAGGTTCGAATCCGATGGGAACTCTCGCGTTCGACAGCGCCGGTAACCTCTGGGGTACGACTGTATCGGGCGGCGCCAATGGCTATGGTGTTCTCTATAAGCTTGTCAAGGGATCCAAGGGATGGTCCCAAAGTGTTCTGGGAAGTTTTAGTGCCCATGCCGGAGAAAACCCTTATGCAGGAGTCGTATTTGATAATGCGGGTAATATTTTCGGTACCACATCCTATGCCGGGTTCTATGGTGGCGGCACTGTCTACGAGCTAGTGAAATCCGGTAAGACTTATGCGCCAAGAATCGTCTTTAGTTTCAATGGGGAGGATGGCGGAGAGCCACTGGCAAGCTTGATCGTTGACAGTGCAGGGTATCTTTACGGCACGACCGTCATCGGTGGAACAGCCGGTAACGGGACGGTGTTTGAAGTGAACCCGCACCCTTCATTGTCCACCACGACGCTCACCTCAACGCCGAATCCATCGACGTTCGGACAAACGGTGACCTTCACCGCGACGGTAACCTCAAGCGGTGGCACGCCGGCTGATGGAGACATCGTCGTGTTCGAACCGATTGGGCAGGCTCCGACCGTCAAGGGGGTGGCGACCTACACTTACTCCGCCCTCAAAGTTGGTACAACGAAGGTGACGGCGGTGTTCCAAGGCGATCTAAACTTCGTTAAGAGCCGCTCGAACACCATAAGCCAGGTAGTGAACCCTTAGTTTTACCTGGTCGTCGCGGATCGTCGAAATGGGGGGAAGCGGAAGCGCTTCTTCCCATTCATTAGGTGCTGGTATTAATACCCCTTTTGCGCAATGTATTGCAGTTCTTTCTCTTTGAAATCAGGATAAGTTATTGCATCTAAAGTAGAAAGCGATCATTGCCTTGGTCGCATGATTGCTTTTTCCAGCGGCATACCAGAGCACGGAACCCTGCCCATCCCCAGGCGGTGAAAAGGATTGAAACCATGCAAATCAAACATTGGGCTTTGAGCTTTCTTTTGTTGGCCGTTCCGACCTTTGCGAAGCCTTGCACAACCGGGGATTGCCAGCAGGGGGTGATCACCGGGCCCTTCGTTGCACCTCAGCTGGCGGAGTTTACTTCGGCTGATGTCTTCCCAATTTGTCAATCGCTTCTATGCACTCAAGGGGGGTGGACGGGAGATCAGATCGAAGGGATCGATGCCGAGCAAAATCTCGGCACTAAATATCAGTTCTACGACAACATGGGCCCGAATATTGATCACAACATTGCCGTAGGTCCGAGTATCAGCGGCCAAAACGCGCAGGTTCTGGAATGGGTCAATGCGCAGTACGTACAAGCCTTTGATAAAGTGACTGGCCAGCCGATTTTCACCACGACGGGGGGAACAACCGCGGTACCAGCCACCGTTGAGAGACTGTGGTCCAGCACAACCCAGCCGGAATGTAACGGCTATCCTTCGGGCAATGTGCAGGTACTTTTTGATCGCCTGGACAACGCGTTCGTGATCAGCCGAAGAGTCTCCTATGTGGCTGCTGGTGTTCACCAATATGCCTGGTGCATCGCCGCCAGTTCCGGGAGTGACCTCTCGAATACAGGAACTCAGTGGTACGCGTATGAATACAAGATGGGTTCAGTCATTCCGTGTCTGCCAAGTTCGAGCAATTGTACGACGGGTGCGTTTCACTACTACTTCCCCGATTGGCCGAGAATCGGGACCTGGTCAGATGGCTTTTACGTCACATTTGATTTGCAGGATCCCACTGCGAATTACATAGAAGGAGGCTTTGAGGCTTGTAAACTTGACCGCGCCGATATGGTGCATGGCAAGGCGGCCAATCCGATGACCTGCTATGCGTACACTGTTCCTCTGGCTCAGCGGCCCAGTCTGGTTCACTCTGTCGACGTCGCAGATATTGATAGTGCAACCGGTCCCAACAGTGGTGAACCGGAGTACTTCGTAGGCATTATTAATCCGAGCAATGCGCAGCAGGGCCTTAGCGGCAAGAACTGGTGCACCAGCCAGACAACACCGTGCACGTCGAATCTGCTCGCCATATTCACCTGGGGTAGCAGCGGGTTTACCGGAACAGGTCTTTACGTGAAGCCATACACTCCTGGCTGCTATAACACCACTAAGGGCCAAGAGGCGAATACTTATTGTGTACCCGAGCCCAGCACAAATTTGAACGCCATCGGCGGCTATGGACAGCTGACGTGTGGGAACTACACTACTCCTTGTCTGGACTCCTTAGGCGACCGGATGGCCAATCGGCTGACCTTCAATAATTTGTCCACGTCGGGGGGACCCAATGGTCAGTACCTAACGGCGTCTCACGTCGTCATGGAAGATGCGAGCAATCAGCGTACCGGTATCAGGTATTACATTCTGAGTGTTGCGAAGGGAAAAGCATCGGTTGTGGTCAATAGCGGGACGACGGGCCCGCCCGACTTGCAAGATCCAAATGGAGTTCTGTATTTCCTCATGCCGAGCGCGGCGCTCGACAAGAACGGAAACTTGGGCATCACTTTCACCACCTCGGGACCGTACTGTTCCTCATGTCAGACTCCAAACAATCCGGCCATCAACTTCGTCGTGCTCCCGTGGATGAGTTCGACTTTTGACACGCCTACCTTGATTGTGCAGGGAGCGGGAGATCAGGAAAATACAGACCGCTTTGGGCAATACGCCGCTACCGTGGTGGATTCAACCGACGGCCTGACCTTTTACGGGGTTGGGGAATACTACAATAAGAGTGAGACAGGTACTGGCAATTGCGGGGTCCCCTCCAGCAACTGCTACACCTGGCAAACTCGAATCTTTCGTGGTCAGTACGGCCAGTTCTAAAATCAACGCGGCCCGCTTGGGAAGGCGGGCCGCTTTGAGAACTACTGCTTTAATTCTCAAATTTAATTCTCAAACATAACCGGGATTAAGCCAACGGTGGTCTTTTCGCCAGGTGAGATGTTCACCTTGGTACCGCCGTAGGTTCCATTCATTTCCTTGTAGTCGACATATTGAGTTGCGGGCGTGTACTGGATGTTGCCCGACGTATTCCAAACGATCAGCGCCGAAGTGCCGTTCGCTTCATTAAAAGGGCATGTCCACAGGGTACCGTTCTTCTGTGTCGTGCTGCACGATACCGTGAATGTTCCTCCAGTCAGCCACTGCATCATGGTGTAGTAATAAGGGTCATAGTTGATGGGGGAATCGATACTTGGCCAGTTATACCAACCTACGAAGAACGCTCCGCCCGGCCCTCCCTGGTATGCATATTGGAGAACGTGCCACCTCACAAGCTGACCGCGACAGTCTTCCGAGGTGTACTGAGGCGAGCACGCATAGGTTGTATTGACAAAGTTGGTCTCCGTATTCATCCAGGGCGAGGTGCTAAATCCATTCTGGTTCTTGACATTTATCATCTGCGCTACCATGTTGATGCGCGTTTCAGGCGTCAAGTCCCTCAGATAGACGTGGAAGCCGTAATAGTCGGACAACCGGCCGTTGCTGTTTTCCAGTTGAAGCCAGCTGGCCATCCATGGCCCGTTTCCTCCGCATACGGGGGGAGTAGAAACGATGGCGCCCGGTACGGCGCCGCGAATGATGGCGATCGCCGGCTTGGTGAGTTGGTACAACTGCAATTGACTTCCCGTCCAGTAGTTCTGGAGATTGGCTTCATTCCAGCCTTCCCAGTACTTGATATAGTCCTTGACGCAGTGTCCGGCAGAGGAGCAATGCCGCACCAGCTGGGTGATGAATGCATTGAACGAAGGGCTACCGGATGCGGTCAAATCAGAGGGCGGATTGGGTGACCAGTCGTCCCATCCCTGATTGGAGCACTGCTTGCCGCTCGTGGCCCAGCACGGGACGTGTCCGAGAGTATAAATCGCTGCGGTGGGCTGATGTTCCGCAAGCAGATCGAGCCAAGTGTCTAGGTTGGTCCAATCATAGCTATTGGAAGACGGATGGAGAATGCTCCAACTCGTTCCTGAGTCCCATAGCCGGACAGTGCCCGGCTGCGACGTGGTCGTGATCCACACGCCGGTCGTCCCGCACACGTGCCCGTACTCGCATTGAAAACCCCAGTTTCCTGGGGAAATGGGCTTGCTGCTTGCCGGGGCAAGCGACTGATTCTCCGCTGCGAAGGAGCGGAACGTTGTAGTTAATAGGAATGCCGAACAGAGTGCGGCAAAAGTAAGGAGCTTACGCATTGGGGGATCTCCTCGCTTGCAAATGGCCGAAAGTTGTAGACGACGAATAACTCGAACGACGGCCGAAAGCCGCCCCTACTCATCACCTGGGATTTTGCAAGTATCTGTCAGCCCCACTCGAATGGCTAGGTCACGGAAGGCCATCTGGCGGTGAGGAGTGGGTTCTAAGCCCTTGTTGCCACTTGGCCCAATGGGGTCATTGAATCCGCCCCCACTGGGCAGGGTTCGACGTTTTGTAGCCCGGCGAGCGATCCAAGGCGCCGATTCCCATTTTCGCCATGTGATCCAGAAAGGCCGGAAGACTTTTGTGTCGAGTCGACCTGGGAAACCGCCAGCAGCTTGGTTTTACGTCTCTCAGGGAAGCGAAAACCGTAGTACTTTTTGCGAACGTCAGGTATCGTGCTTGAACATTTACTCAGTCGAGGTCTAAAGCCGTGAGAAATAGCCGAATTCTCTTCTGTTGGATCGTGCTCGCGATGATCGGAGCATCATGCTGTCTGGCCCAGAACCCCATTCAGCATGTCGTGTTCATCGTGAAAGAAAATCGAAGCTTCGACAACTATTTTGGGCTGTATCCTGGGGCAAACGGAGCCAGCCAAGGAACTCTGTCGAACGGGCAAGTGATGCCCTTGTGGCACATGCAAGATGCGCCCTATCACGATATGGCGCACGATTGGATTTCAGCCAATGATGCGATCGATGGCGGGAAAATGGATGGCTTCGATCTCATTTTCCAGGCTAACGTCGACGGCGACTACCTCTCTTACAGCCAGTTGCAGCAAAGCGATATCCCGAATTACTGGACGTACGCTAAGAACTTTGTATTGGGCGACGCTTTCTTCTCGTCTTTGCACGGCCCAAGTTTGCCCAATCACTTCTACACGATTGCTGCTACTTCCTGGGGAGTCATCAGCACTCCTGACGTATCGAGCTCCAACAATTCCTGGGGTTGTGATACCACCAATCCCAATATGACTGTGCAGCAGATGAATTCGAACGGCCAAATCGTGAATGTGTTCCCCTGCTTCGACTACCAAACCCTGGCGGACATTCTGGATAGCTCGGGCGTGTCATGGAAGTACTACGCACCCTCGGAAGGGCAGCGCGGCTATTCTTTCTCCGTTTACAACAACATCCGTCACATACGATACGGCAACGATTGGACGAACGATGTTGTCCCCGACCCCTCCTTTGAAAACGATGCTTTGTCGGGAAATCTACCGGCAGTGAGCTGGGTTGTGACAGGGTACGCGAACGAGCATCCGCCGAACCCCTCGTGTTTTGGCGAAAACTGGACCGTCAGCAAGATCAACGCCATCATGCAGGGACCGGACTGGCCGACCACTGCAATCTTCCTGGAGTGGGATGACTTTGGCGGCCAGTATGATCACGTGGTGCCGCCCACCGTAGATCAGTTCGGGTATGGGCCGCGCGTTCCTTTCATGATTATCTCTCCATATGCGAAACCGGGTTATATTTCGCACACCGTCTATGAGCATTCCAGCATCGTGCGATTCATCGAAGAGACGTTCGGGCTCCCGAGCCTTGGTAACCGTGACCTGGTCGCGAACGATACCATGGACAGTTTCGATTTCAGTCAGAAACCGAATTCGCCTCTTGTACTTACTCCCCGTACCTGCCCTTTGGTGAACAGCAAAATGACCTTCGGGCAGCATGCGGTCGGGTCGACCGCGACCACATCTTTCGATCCGGCGACGCAACCTCTGCAGATCTTCAATACCAGCACGACCACTGCGCTCAAAGTTTATAGCGTAACTACAACAGGTGATCCGGATTTCAAGGCTTCCGGCTGTCTGAAGGGAACGGTCGCACCGGCCACACCGTGTAACGTTAACGTCACCTTCGTTCCAACGCAGCCGGGACTGCGATCTGCGACCATTACGATTAAAGACAGCGAACCGACTAGCCCTCATGTCACGCAGGTAACGGGGATTGGTTCTAATCTGGCGATTCAGAGCATGCTGTTTTTCGGGAAGACCGTGGTCATCGGCAAGAAATACTGGCTGACCTTCCCGGTGAAGAATATTGGCACTTCCTCGATCACCATTTCTTCCGTTGCTTCTCCCCTTGCGGCGAGCGCAAAGGATTTCAAAATTACCAGTACGACCTGTTTAACCACTCTAGCTCCAGGTGCGAGCTGTTCGATTCAGGTTCAGTTTTCTCCCTCCGCCATTGGAACAAGGTGGGGACAAGTAAACCTGACCGATACCGATCCCGGCAGCCCGCATCAGGTGCGCCTGGTGGGCACAGGCGCTCCTGCTGGTCCCCAATCCGGTCTGGCACCCGTGAGTACCATCGATGAGAGTAAGGAGCTGACGGACGACGGAGATGATGACTAACCAGCAGAAGACAACAGAACATAGAGTCAAAACGTAGAAAGAGAAACCGCCTTCATGGCGGTTTCTCTTTTCTGCGGGCAAGAGTTCGGGACGCGAAGCTATGGTGCGGTCGAAGCTGTAGCAGTCAGGAGGACCGGCTTGATGCCGACCTGCACACTCCCGGCAGAAGGGAAACTGTTGTTCGTTCCCGTGAGGTCCTGAGAGTTTGCAAAAGTGGAAGGCACGGTTTGCGCACTGGTCGAGCATTTACCGTTGGAGCAGGACTGTGAAGTGTCCCAGATGATCTCGGCCGTGTTTCCATTCGACAGTGTCAAGTTGCAGGTCCAAACGCTACCGTTTGCCGAACAAGCGGAAGTCAGCTTGGCTCCGAGAATCCATTTGTTGAGCGTATTGTAAGCTTCGCCCGCCGGATCGAGACTGCCGTTCCAAAGCTGCCCGTACTTCGGGCTGTCATAAGCGTACCAGTACATTCGTTGCAAGCCAGCGCTCCAGCCGGCTAGATAATATCGAGCGACCCAGGCCGCTCGCAGATCAGGGTCGGGGTACTTCTCGTCTTCGCCCCAGCTACCCTCGCCGGACCATAAAGGCTTCGCTTTGTCCGTTGAACTCAGTACGTTGTTATACGCTGTGACGTCTGAGATCAAAGTCTCGGGCTGCAATCCCATAGAAGGTGGCTCATACCAGTGAGAATTGATCACGTCGACCAATGCCGAGCCCGTATTACTGGAGTTGCACTGGCTACCCTGCTTGGGACTGGCGTTGCAGTAAAGAAAGTTCTGGAACACTGACAAACTTGGCCCTGTGTCCTCGCCCGCGGAGGGCGAAACAATCTTGGCCGTTGGATCGATGCCTTTCGCTGGATAGCGAATGCCACTGACGCATCCAGTTCCGACGATGACACACCTCAAGTCTGCCGTCATGCGCACCATCTGTGCGTAGGTCGCACTAATAGACGTATGGTCCTGAAGCGTACCCGGATAGACCACAGGATTGCGGTACCACTCGTTCCACGGCTCCCAGTAAGTGATGTGGGCGTGGCTCTGCAAGAACGTCGGATCGTTCACGTGTTTCGCGATTGCTACCACGAAGTTGATGTATGTGGCATCCGTACCTGAACCATCTGGGCTAATGTCGGTCGGAAGGTCGCAGCCCCCCGCCGTAGTGTTAGTCTGGATTGCAAAGTCGCAGGTCGTATCTCCAGGTTTACTGGATGCCCAGCCTGGCACCTGGCCGATTGTGTAGAGCACGTCGCTGATGCCGTTCAGATAAAACTCAGTGAGGAACGAGTCCAAAACGGTGAAATCGTATGTGCCCGGTCCGGTGCTGATGTTGGCCCAACGCGCGGCATCAACGTTTGACCAGACGCGCACTTCCTTGAAGGCAACCGAAAAAGGCGAGGGCGTTGCAAGAGCCTGAATGTGCTGAGCAAAAAGCTCGGCGCTTGGTGCCGGAGGCCTGGGCGTCGGCGGTGTAACGAATGATGTGTGGGGGGAACTGCCCCCGCATCCGGCAAGGTAAAGCAATAGCGCGAGCATCGCGCAGACGCGTGTCACAGACATAATGCGGCCACCGGGGGATGGCTGAGACATGTGTGGTGCTCCCAAGCAGGTTTAAACGAGTTCTGCAACTTTAACACGCTGGCCAACACAAAGTTTCGTTACCGGAAGTGCATGTTACAAAGACAAGGAACGCGCGCGTTACGTTACCTCGACAGGTCGGGCGACGGTACGATCCAGGGAGCGGTTTGCGTATGCAGAATTCTGGCCGGGTTCGATGGGAATGATCTCAGACCATTAGGTAACTACTTACGTTTTAATTACTTACGTCGATCTTCCTTGGCAGCGAAAATGCACTTCCCATTCTTGCGAATTTGAACTATTGTGACGTCCTGGTAATGTGGGAACTCCCTATGGCGGCTAAAGCTATGACCTCAAAAACAGCATTTGACACGATCGAGAGCGCGCAGGAGTTTCTCGCCCTGCTGCGTGAGGCCGTTGAGGAAGCGAAGCAAACGTCGGAAGCAGATATCCTGGAACCTGGTGTGAAAGAGGGGCGGCAGTTAGATGCGGTGCGGATCGTCCTTTATAAGTTGGACAAGCTTGAGCAGCATCTCAAAGTCAGCGCCCGCCTGCTGAATGATTTGCGCACCCTCCGGCGCCTGTTGCTCGAGGAAAGATCTGAATTGGGTTTGGCTCCACGCCCCGTTAAGATCCCGGCGTGAGATGTTGTATCCCCGCATTGGCCGATGTGAACGAAAATGCACTCCTGAGGCTCAAGACATCATAGGCGAATAGAATCCGAAAGCGTGTGATTCCAAGGCTTCGTGATTCCGCCCTTCTTGGCTTATAATTGCTTTAATCCTCAACTCGTACGAGAACATCTGAGTTTTTGAACGGTTACTTGAAGGTGTATCTTCTCCCCTGAGCGGACTCTCCCCATGGTTTTGACGGTCGTTCCAGAAGGATGGCGATAGGCCACCGTTTGGAGTACAAAATGTAGTTCCTCTAGCCACACTGGAGATCTAGAGGTATGAATCGAACATACCCGGTTGAAGAAAGAGGCAGTAGCACTATGGACGAAGTACTAACCAGAGTTCAAACGGCATTTAAGTCTGCGTTTGACATCGATCCGAGCACGATCACGATGAACACTACGCCGGACGATGTGAGCGCATGGGATTCCATGGGTCACGTAACTCTGGCCAGCGCCCTCGAGCAGGCCTTTGGCCTGACTTTTGATGTCGACGACTTGATGGAGATGGAGAACGTGCAAGCGATCTGCAGGATCGTGGAGTCAAAAATTGGTGGGGCGGGGAATGCCCAACTCTCTTAGTTGCAATTTCTCGGCGCGCTTGGTGGAAAAGCTGGGCAGGGATTCTGTCCTCATGGATGCCTCCAGTGGGCAGGTGTTTGGTACCGCAGAAATTGTCGGACTCATTGCTGGATTCTCCAAGCATTTTTTGTCGGCGGGATTGCGGTCAGGCGACCGCATCCTCCTCCGTTGTGGTGTGAATCCGGAAAGCGCGTTGGCTTACCTTGGCGCGATGTATGCGGGGATCGTGCCGGTTCTCCTGGACGAGCGCACGCACACCGTGTCCGGCGATCTGATGTTTGAGAAGGCTCACGCGAAAGCCGCATGGAGCTCCAAGCCAGCGCGATCCGAGTGGGCGCAGAAATACGGATTTGCTCACCTCGAAGGGACCTCCGAGCCTTGTTCCCCGGATTCGATCCTTCCGGCGCCCTGCGGAAAAGATGATTTGGCGGTGCTGATGCCGACCTCGGGATCGACGGGAATTCCTCGCCTTGTGATGGTAAGTCACGGAAACTTGATCGCCAACACCGAGGCCATCATCCGGAGTCAGCATCTCGGAACCGGTGAAAAAGCCATGCTCATCATGCCCGTGAGCTATTGCTTCGGAGCCAGCATCCTGCACACTCACCTGCATCAGGGTGGCGGAGTCGTATTCGATTCGAGATTCATGTTTCCCGATAAGGTTCTGCAGGCGATCGATAAGTATGGATGCACCAGCTTTGCGGGAGTCCCGACTGTGTACAACATACTTCTGAAGCGTTCGAATATTCGCACGATGCCATTGTCGAGTTTGCGGCGCTTTCTGCAGGCGGGCGGGGCGCTAGGTCCGGAGAACATCGAAGAGCTGCGCGGCATCGTGCCTAACGCGGAATTCTTCGTTATGTACGGTCAAACGGAAGCCACGGCTCGGATTTCCTGCCTGCCACCCGAACGATTGAAAGAGAAATTGGGTAGCGCAGGTCTTCCGCTCGACAATATCAAGGTTCGCATCGTGGATGAAGGTGGGGAGGAGATGGAAGACCGCGATACCGGCGAGATTCAGATTTCTGGACCGTCCATCTGTTCGGGCTATCTTGACGAGACCGAGGCGACCCGGAACAAGTTTTCGAATGGCTGGCTCAAAACGGGCGATCTTGGGTATCGCGATGAGGACGGATATCTCTGGATCCAAGGACGCAGCGGTGATTTCGTCAAGATTCGAGGATATCGCGTCGGACTTGCAGAAGTCGAAGCGCGGGTGAGCGCCGTCGCCGGAGTGGGTGAATGCGCCGCCACGGCTGTACAACATACTGAGGCGGGAGAGGCGCTCGCGTTGTTCGTAGTCAGGGAAGATGGCGAAACAAACGGCTCTGGCTCTCTGGTCGAGAGAGTGCGGCAAGCGCTTCCTTCCCAGTGGACATGTTCATCGATAAAAATAGTTTCTGAATTACCTCGCACCGCAAATGGCAAGATCGCTCGTTCCCAGTTGCAGACCCTCGCATGAGCGCCCCAGCGGAGATTGAACAGGGAATTGAAGACCTGTTGGCGGAGTCGCCCTACACTTTGGACTCCTCGCAGCGGCGTCGACGTCTGTTGGCGCTGATGAAAGACGAAATAGCCTACGCTTGCCAGAAAAATCTGCAGTATCGCAATTTTGTGCAGCATTGGCCCGTTGATTTCCGTGCTGCTGAGGACATCGCCGATTTGCCTTATCTTCCCGTTGGCGTATTCAAAGCGAGTCCGCCGCTCGCGCTAGTCGGTCCTCATGAAGTGAAACGAACCTTGACCTCGAGCGCAACTACCGGACAAGTGCCTAGCCACATCGTGCTCGACGCGGCTACGGCCCGGCGAATGGCGAAAGGAGCTCTGACCATCGTTCGTGATTTTGTCGGATCGGCGCGGAGGCCTTATCTCGTGGTCGATACGCCCGAGAACCTGGCAGCACAGGGACAGATCGGCGCCCGTGGGGCCGCCATTCAGGCTCTTCGCTCGTTTGCCACGGAGATTGTCTGTTGCCTGACTGTCGGGCAAGAGGGAGATTCCCAACTCGAACTCGACAAACTTCTGGCTTGCGCAACAAAATGGAAAAGTAGTGAAATTCTGGTTTATGGCTTTACCTACGTAATCTGGATGGATCTTATCGAGCCTTTGAAGCGTCAGGGCGTCACGCTCAATATGGCCAACATACACCTCCTGCACAGCGGAGGATGGAAGCGCTTGCAGCAGCGATCCGTCACTCGAGACGCTTTCAACCAGGGCGTTTCTTCCGTATTTGGCTGTTCCACTAATCGCATCATCGACTACTACGGAATGGTCGAAAACGTGGGCGTGATCTATCCGGATTGTGAATATGGAAACAAGCACGTACCTGCCTTTGCCGAGGTCATCATTCGTGACCCCTTGACGCACGCTCCGGTGAAGGTCGGACAAAAAGGTCTGATCCAGGTTTGCAGCGTACTGCCCACGAGCTTTCCGGGCTTTCTGCTATTGACTGAGGATACGGCCGAACTGATCGGCGACGACAACTGTCCTTGCGGCCGGAAGGGACCGAGCTTCCGCTTCGCCGGGCGAGTCCCCAAGGCGGAAGTGCGCGGCTGCGGTAATTTGGAAAGCGCGCGCCACAGGGAACTGCAGATGAGCGGTATCGCATGATCACAACAGAATTGATTCCGACGATCAATTCCGCGCAGGAGATCAGTTCCGCCGCGCTGCAATTGCGTGAAATTGTGCGTGCCGAAGAGATCACTCCGCTAACGGTTCTTGAGGTTTTTGAGCGCTGGTCGGCATCCCTTAACACCCGAGAATTGCAGGAAGTGCCGGGCGTTACTTTTCTACGACTTTGGCTTCGGCGCGGAACCCTGGAGACAATTGTACTTCGCGAACTGGGACCCAATAGTCTGGCCGGCGGCTGGCGGGAAGACGGACGTGCTCGGCTGCGTGCATTCCCAGTGGGAGTGATCGGACACTGGCCGGCGGCGAATATCGAGATTCAGCCAATCCTGTCTCTATCCTGTGCGTTGCTTAGCGGAAACGGATGTCTGGTGCGTGTACCGAGTGGGTTGGTCGATGTAACTCGCCACCTGATGGAAAGCCTGCAAGAAGTAGATCCTGCGGGACTGCTAAGCCGGCGAATCGCAGCCGTCAGCTTCGATCACTCGCGCACGGATTTAATGGAGGCGATGGCCCAGGCTGTCGACGGCGCCATGATTTGGGGCGGCGGCGATTCTGTCTCGCAAGTTCGCAGATTACCCTTTCCACACTGGGCGCGGTTACTCGTTTTCGGGCCGCGCGTCTCGGCCGCCGCGATGGATGCGAAAACCTGGGGCAATCGCGAAGGTCGTTCTTCCTGGTGCCGTCGCATCGCCCGTGACGTATGGCAGTTCGATCAACAGGCTTGTTCATCGCCCCAAGCTCTTTTTCTCGAGCGCGGCGCAGGGTGTGATCCCAAGGAGTTCGTCGAGGATCTTAAGAAGGCGTTTGAAGAGGAGAACCGGGTCCATCCACGTCAGAAGATCGAACCTTCTTTGAGTTCCGCGATCTGTCTCGCCCGTGCTTCGTGGCTGCTCGACGAGAAGGGCAACAGAGCGATTTTTCCAGCATCCCCGGATTGGACGATTCTTCTGGGCGAGGGCTCGGATATGCCAAATCCTATCCAGGGGCGGACCCTTAGCGTGCTGGCGGTGGATGACTTGTTGGAAGTCATCTCGAAGTTTGACGGAACGCTGCAGACCTTGGGCTTGGGCATAGGAGATCGCGAAAGGGAAGATGTCCTGGCCAGAGTCGCAGGACGGAACGGCGTGGATCGGATCGTGAAGCTGGGTCGGATGCATGTTTTCAGTTCACCCTGGGACGGCATGGAACTGATTCGCCCGCTGGTGCGTCTGGTGCGTCACGTAGAGTCTCAGGACTGATATTCGGGGGGAAAGATGGAGCAAGGAGATCGCTTTCTCGAAGCTCTGGATCGCAAGGCTAAGATATTTGCCCGTTCGGCGCGCGCGAACGTCACCGCGAATCACGAGCTATGCATGTGGCTCCTGAATCCACTCGCGCAGTGGGCCGAGGCGGCCTACGGTAGCGACGTCTTCGAAGTTGCAGCCCACGGATACGCGGAATACTGTCTCGGGGTCGCCAAAGCAAAGCAAATTTACGAGCGCGCCGGCCGCTATACTCCCGAAACTATGCCGGAGATCGTCTCCGGAGTCTACGAAGACGCAAGTTATATGGTGCCCTATATGTGGGCAGCCATTCTCATTTATCCCTTCTGGCCTTCCGTGGTCGGGCACATCGCCATGTTTCGCGATGATTTTGTGAGGCGCCTGCCGAAAAATGCGACCGTATTTGAATTAGCCGCGGGACATGGCGTTCTCAGCCTCCTCGCTGCCGAAGATCGGCCCGACCTGCAGATTGAGGGGTCGGATATTAGCCCTCCCGCGGTCGCGGTGGCCAATCGGCTACTTGCTGTCTCAGGCCACGGCGGTCGAGTTCGATTCACGGTCAAGGACGCGCTGAATGGGAATCATGCTTCTGAAGCGAAGTGCCAAGGACTGATCTCTGCGATGCTCGCCGAGCACCTCTCCGATCCCAAGCCCCTCTTCACCACCATGTCACGGCAAATTGCTAGCGATGGCATCGTCTATTTCAGCACGGCACTGGAATCGCCCCAACGCGATCACGTTTTCGAGTACAACCAAGAAAGTCAGCCTTTGCAGATGGCGGAGTATGCCGGCCTGCGGGTCACCAAACTTCTCTCCGACGCAAGCGCCGTCCCTCCGGGAACCCGTTTTCTTCCACGCTCCACTGCTATGATTTTGAGGGCGCGGTAAACCCCGAGAGGACGCTTCTATAATGGCAGCTCCAGTCATGACCTTCGAAGAGGTTCGCGCGGCTCTTAAGCAGCGATTTCCGATGTTGATGGTCGATACTGTAGTCTCTTT